>Ga0210018_1000793_pt1 | contig 16490 bp, 12 predicted proteins | sample CryGeyCG2014_010_2_FD_183967 | JGI IMG/M metagenome (GOLD analysis project Ga0210018, IMG submission 183967) | Groundwater microbial communities from aquifer - Crystal Geyser CG09_land_8/20/14_0.10 (SPAdes) (version 2) | ecosystem: Environmental > Aquatic > Deep subsurface > Groundwater | place...
TTGCCGGCTTTTTAAATTTGCTAAAAAAATCAAGCCAACTCATTATTTAACGGCTGATTTAGTTTTTTCTTGGTGGAATTCTATTTTAATAAGATTTTTTTTAAAAGCGAAAATTATTCTAATGCCGGTTTGTATCCCGGAAAATATTTATCAAACATCAGGACAAAAAATGTCTCCTTTACCCAGGATAATGGAAAAAATAATGACAAAACTCTGTTTTTTAAGCGCGGATAAAATTTTAACTACCTATGCTTTTGGGAACTTTGTTGATTGGCTGTCAAAAAACAAAAAGATTAAAGATAAAGTTATAATTGTTGAAATTATGCCGGAAGCTTTACCTGCTTTTGATTTTTTAAAAGAATTAAAAGAAAAGGAAACAAGTTTTGTTAAACAAAAAACCAATTATATTTCTCTTTTATATATAGGGAGATTGGCTAAAGAGAAAATGGTTAAGGATTTGATATTAATGATAAAAAATTTAAAGGATTTAAGACCGGAGAAAATATTTTATCTTATGATAATAGGAGAAGGCCCAGAAAAGGACGAGCTTAAAAAATTAGCTGAAAGTTTAGAAATAAACCAAAGAATTAAGTTCCTTGGTTATCTAAAAAACAAAGATTTGGTTGATTATTATCTTAACGCCGATATTTTTGTTTCTCCTTTAACCGGGACAGCTTTAAGAGAGGCAGGTTTATGCGGTTTGCCTATTGTTGCTTACAACACAGATTGGGTTAAAGGATTTTTAAAAAACGAAGAAAATGCTCTACTAGTGCCGGTAAAAGATATAGAGAAATTAGCGCAAGAAATAATTCGTTTAACTGAGAATGAAGAATTGAAAGAAAAAATAGCAAAAAATATTAAGCAATTAGCTTGGCGAATATGGGGGGGGGCGGATCTTGCTGGTTCTTTAAAGATGGCTTTTGAAGGGAAATAAATTTAATTGAATTTTTAAAATATGAAACAAAAAGTTAAAAATTTTGTAAAAAAACTCGGGCCGATTTATTATTTTTTGCGAAAATTAGTTTATAGAAGGCGACTTTTGAAAAGAAAACCAGAGGGTTTAGATATTGAGTTAACTAACCGTTGTAATTTAAGATGCAATTATTGTCCCAAAAGCAAAGGATATAACAGCGGAGTTGAGGGAGATATGGATTTTGATTTTTTTAAAAAAATCATAGATGAGGCTTTTCAAGTATTAAACTTAAAACAAGTTGGTCTTACCGGTTTTGGCGAACCGTTTCTTTTTCCTTTTATTTTTGAAGCGATAGAATATGTTAAAAATAAATCGCCTAAAATTAAAGTAAGCATTACAACTAATGGCATTCTTTTAACTGAAGAAACAGGAAAGAAAATTATTAACTCTGGGCTTGATTCTTTAAGTATTAGCATTAATTTTTTCAATAGAGAAAAATATAAAAAATGGAGCAATTTTGATTTTTATGATTTGGTGGTAAAAAATGCCGGAAAATTTTTAACTTTATTAAGGAAAGAAAAAAGCAATAAGCCAAAAGTTTATGTTCAGATTTTAGATACTGTAAATACTAACGAAGAAATAGAAGAATTTAAAAAATACTGGTCGCCTCAATTAGTTTTTAATTCGGAAATTCAAATTCAACCCTTTGTTAATTGGGGAGGAATAATTAATAATTTAAAAGAGAGAGAGAGAGGAGACTATATTTTACAAGAAAGATATCCTTGCGGTCATCTTGGCGGTTCTGTCATTAATAAAGATGGAGATGTTTTAGCGTGTTGTATGGCTTTTCCTTTATCCCAAAACGATAAAACATTAGTTTTAGGGAATCTCAAAGAGCAATCTCTTTTATTGTGTTGTTGTGGAGAGAAAATAAAAAAATTACGAAAAATGAATGTTGAAGGAAAACTTGAGCAATTACCACTGTGTTCTAAATGCGATGCCTGGAAAACTTCAATTAATGTTTGGTTTAAAAACAAATTATTTAAAGGAATAAGAAAATGGATATAAATAAAAGTCATTTAAAGGATGTAAAATCTTCTTTTTGGGATTCTTTTACTTTAATATTTTGCAAAGCAGGAGTGCTTTTATTTGGGGTTATTATCGTTGCCTTAACTACCCGGCTTTTAGGTCCGGCAGTTTATGGCAGATTTTCCTTGTTTTTTATGGTGAGCCAATTTTTAATGTTTGGTTTAGTTACTTGGACTTCTGTTTCGGTAGTTCGTTATGGTAAAGAAGAGTTTATTAAAGAAGGGAAAATCAACAAGGTTTTTTGGGCAAGGGTATTAATTTTAGCAATCTGTTTTATTTTTGGTTCATTATTAGTTTTAATTTTCCGTGAAAAAATTGTTAATTATATTGGTTTTCCGTTTTGGATAATTTGGTTTGTAATTTTTCATTTTTTTATTTATGCTTTTTCTGACTTTGTTTTTTACATTTTTCAGGCAATTGGAAAATTAAAATTTTTAGCGCTCGCTGAATTTTTTGAAACGTTGTTTATTTGCGCAGTTTTATTTTTAATAAAATTTTTCTTTCCTTTAAACCCTTTCATTTTTGCTGCCATTATTCTTTCTTATTTCGCCGCTAAAGTCGTAATTGATTTGTTTTTTCTTCTAAAACTTGATTTAAGCATTTTCTTTCCGATTGAGATTGATAAAACTATTTTAAAAAGAATTTTAATTTTTTCTTATCCTCTTATTTTTGCGGTAGTCGCCGGTTATATTATTAATTGGGCAGATTTATTTTTTATTAGAAAATATTTTACTCTTACCGATGTTGGTTTTTATTCTTTGGCTCTTAAATTTATCACTACTCTTCAATATGCCGGTTTAATTTTAAACACTATTTTCTTTCCAATGCTAATATCTTTTTTGGCTTCTAACCGCAAAGACCTTATTGTTCGTTATGTAAAAAGGATTATTCCCCAGATAAGTTTTTTATGGTTAATTGGCATATTTCTTGTTTTTACATTTTCTTCTTTTTTAATACCTTTAATCTTCGGCGCTCCTTTTAAGGCATCAATTTTGCCAATAAATATTTTGCTTATAGGATATTTCGTAAGTGTTTTTTCCGTTCTTTATAGTCCTGTTTTAGTTGCTTTTGAATTAATCAAACGAGCTACAGCCGTTAGTATAATTATGGCTGTTTTAAATCTGATATTGAATTTATCTTTAATTCCTAAGATAGGTATAATTGGCGCGGCAATAGCAAAAAGTTTAGTTTATGCCCTTGGAGGCATTTGCTTTTTTTTCTTAACCAATCATTATCTTAAATTAAAAGAATATAAACAAATTTTATTGATTATACCGCCAGTAATATTTTTTATAGTTGTTCTTTTACTGCCCGGTATTTATTTTTTCTTAATTAGCGCTTTACTTTTATTTATCACTATGCTTTTAATAGCCAAAAAAATAAATCTCTTTTCCCCGGAAGACAAAATAATTTTTGAAAAAATTGATATGCCGGAATTTGTTAAAAAATGGATTTATAAAATCATAGATAAACTTTCTCCTGCATTATGACAAAAATAATTTTCTACGGCATTTTAATAGCTGTCTTCGGGTTTTTTTTAAGAATAAAACCGAGATTAGGCAAAGAGAAAAAAGGAGTAGATACTTGGTATTTTTTATCTTGTGTCAGGGAGTATAAGAAAACTCATAAAATTCCGACTGTCCTGAAAAATTATTTATTGGAGATAGACGAACAGTGGTATCCGCCGGGATTTATTATTTTTTTGTCAATTCTCCCTCAAAAAGTTCTTGAAAAATATCATTGGTTAATAAACCCAATTATTGATACAATTCAATTAGTTATTGTTTATATTTTCTCTTTTTTATGTTTTTCTGATATTAAGATAGCCATTATTTCTTCCTTAATCTACGCCACAGCGCCAACTTTAATTTCAGAATGTTCCACTTTGACTTCGCGTCTTTTTGGAAATTTAAACTTTACTCTTTTTTTATTGTCAATTTTTTATTTTATTTCTACCTCTAATATTTTCTGGTTCTTATTGGTTTTGGGCTTGGGTTTCCTTCTTTTAATGACCCATAAAATGGCTGTTCAGAATTTTCTTTTTATAATGTTGGGTATGTCTTTGATTTTCTTAGACTGGCGCTACTTAGCGATTTTAGCCGGCATATTCCTTTTTACTTTAATTTTTTCCAAAGGATTTTACTTGAAGATTTTAAAAGCCCATAAAGAAATTCTTTTATTCTGGAAGAAAAACTTAAATAATTTAGGAGTTCATCAAATTTACGATTCCAAAATTTATAAAAAAGAAAATATTGAGAATAGACGGCTTTTCCCGGTTTTTCATCAAAAAGGCCTTAAGGGAATAATTCGGCATTTAGTTTATATTTTCGGTTATAACCCCTGGATTTTATTGATTGCTTTTGTTCCTTTTTCTGTTTCTCTTTGGCGATTTGACTTTTTTAATTTTCTCTTTTGGTGGGTAATTTTAACTTATCTTTTTGTTTTTTTAACCACTTTTTTCCTGCCAATGAGATTTTTAGGCGAAGGTTATAAATATATAAAAATGGGCATTTTTCCTTTAGCTATTTTAATCGCAGTTTTATTATTCAGTAATTTAATCCCAATTTATTTATTTATCGCCTTGCTTTTATTGAATTTGTTTTTAATTTTTCGTTTTGTTGGGAAGGCAACGGTTAATGTTCAAAATGAAGATTTATTACTTATTTTTGATTTTCTAAAAAATGAAAAGAAAGATGGCATAATGTTACTGCCAACTCATTTAGCCGATGCCATTGCTTATTTGACCAATAAAAAAGTTCTTTGGGGAACTCACGGCAGCGATGGTACGGGCCGCTGGGCGAAGATTGAAGAATTTTTCCCGGTTATTCAAAAACCAATTGAGTATTTTTTTGAGAAATACGACCTCCATTTTCTGCTGATTGATAAAAATTATGTTGAACCGGAGGATTTAAAACTCAACAATAGATTCGCTCATTTAATAACTAAAGCTAATTATTCGTTATTTGAATATTTAACTCCTAAGATTTGATAGAAGAAATCATTTAGTTTTTTAATCGTTTTTTCTATCGAAAATGATTGAACTTTTAAAAAAGCGTTCTGGCTAAAATTTTCTCTCAGATTCTTGTTTTTTAATAGTTCAATTACTGCTCCAGCGATTTTATCGCTGTTTTTTATTGGAACTAACAAGCCGGATTTTTTATCTTCAATTAATTCTCGGTTTGAAGGAATATCAGAGGCAATAATCGGGATTTTGGCTGCCATTGCTTCTAAAATAGAGTTTGACATACCCTCATAAAGCGAAGGATTTACAAAAATATCAAAACAATTTAGCAATTCCGGGATATCATTTCTTTCTTTAAGTAAAATAACATTTTTCTCTAAATTAAAAGATTTAGCAAGCTCTTTTATTCTTTTTTCTTTTTCGCCGCCTCCAACTAAAACTAAAGTAGTATTGGGAATTTCTTTAAGAATTTGGGTTAGAGCTAAAATCAAATAAATCTGGCCTTTTTCCGGCCGTAATTTACCAATATTCCCGATAACAAAATTTTCTTTAGGAATACCTAATTTTTCTTTTATTAAATTTTTATCAAGTTCAATATTAAATTTTTCAATTTTAACGCCGTTATAAATAATCTCAATTTTTTCTTCAGGAATTTTTAATTTTTTAACATAAATATCTTTTACCGCTTGAGAAACAGCAATGTATTTTGTTATTAAAAAAGAAGTTAAACAATCTAAGATTAAAAAAGGCAAATATTTCAGTTGCTGATAAGTGGAACGAATAGAAGTTACAATTTTTTTAACGCCAAAAAGACGGCCAAAAATTCTGCCGAAAAGATCGGCATAAATAAGATAGGTAACAATTAAATCTGGTTTTTCATTTTTGATGACTTTTTCAAAATCGGCTATTTTCAAACCCTTTAGTTTTATAGTAGGGATATTTTGTTTTTTAAATTCTTCAACCATTTTAGGATTAGCAAAATTAATCACGCAGATTAAATGATTAAAATCAGAAATTTTGGGCAGAGTGGAAAGCATCATTTTTTCAGCTCCGCCAATTCCTAAATTATAAATTAAATGCAAGATTTTTTTCATACTTTATAGCCAAAAATTCGCCAACCGCCGTTGCCAAGAATTTTAACCACCTTTAAATTATTATTTTTATACCAAGAAATAACTTCTTCTTTGTAATATCTATTTTCAATAGGAGCGGATAATCTGTCAAAAGTGTCATTTAAAAGAACCCGAAAAGGGTATTTTAGATAAAGGAAAAAAGGAAGATGTTTATTTTCGGCCTTAAATAGTTTATAAGGGATAATAAAAATAATATAGATTAAAAAAGCGAGGGGATAACAAAGAAAATATAAAAGAGGATAGGACAGGCGAGTAGTAATAAATCTTATGCCGTTTACTATTTTTATTGCCCAATATTTCCAGTTGTTTTTAGGAAAGTTATGATAAAGATAAATTAAAACTCCCCCTTTTTTCTTTAAAGGAATAAGAATTTTTTTAAAACCCTTTTCCGGTGTTGGTAAATGATGAAGTACTCCTAAAGAATAAACAAAATCAAATAATTCCGGTTTAAATGGCAAATGATAAATATCTGCCTGAATAAAATAAACATTTTCAACAATCTTATTGTTTTGTTTGGCAACATCAATAGCCGGACTGAAATCAATCGCGATTATTTCTTTGGCAAATTGAGCGGCATAAAAAGTATGCCTTCCCTTGCCGCAGCCGATTTCCAAAACTGTTTTATCGTTTAAAATTTTTTGGCCGCAGGCCTGCGGTAGCAGGCAGGGTTCAAAATACCATTTAAAATTTTCTTTCCAAATCGGCAGCATTTCGGAAAATTTTTTCCATTCATAACCAAAACTTTTCTGTGTTTTTCTTTCTTCTTTTGAAAGTTCAAAAATAAATCGGGGGATACCGTTAGTAATGGGAAATTTTTTATTGCAAAAAGAACAAGTTAATTCTCCTTCAATAATTTCTTTCCCCTCTTTTTTTAAAATAAAAAGATTTAACTCTTTTTGGCATTTTGGGCAGGCAAGAAAATTTAATAATCTTTTTTTCATAATTTATTCAAACCAAATTTGCAACCATTTTTTTAGAAATAAAAGAGTCCAGAATTGATAGGCGTAATTTTGCCGATAATTTTTATGGTCAGACAGCATTTTTTCAATACCTTCTTTTTTGAAACCAAAGTCCAGAAATTTTTTGTCTAAGAGTTCATTTTTTAAATAATCAAACAATTGTTTTCTAAACCAATGTTCTAATGGAACGCTAAAGCCCTGTTTCTGTTTTTTAATACACTCTTCAGGCAGATATTTTTCGGCAATTTTTTTAAGGAGATATTTTTTATTATGTCCTTTCATTTTTAAATCAGACGGCATTTTAGCCGTTAATTCTAAAAATTCGTGGTCTAAAAAGGGCGAGCGGATTTCCAAAGAATGAGCCATTGAAGCAATGTCAACTTTTACCAATAAATCGTCAGCTAAATTAGAATTTATATCTACATAAAGCAATTTATCCAACCAATCCAATTTTTCCGCTTCTTTAAATTTTTTTTCAATAAAAGAATGCCAGCGGGAATTTTGAATTTTTTGTTTAAATTCGTCAGTATATATTAAATTTTTTTCTTCTTGATTGAAATAAGAGACGATTTTTAAAAAACTATCAATTAAATTGGAGCCACTGCTCCAAGAGTTTAAAAACCGGTACCCTTTCTGAAAAATTCTTTTTTTTGTAATTTGGTAAGCAAATTGATTTATTTTTTTTAAATTTTTTTTAAACGGCAGATGTTTTAATTGGCAATATAATTTCATTGCATTGTATCTGGTATAGCCGGCAAAATTTTCGTCGCCGCCATCGCCATTGAGGGCAACGGTTACATATTTTTTAGTTAATTCCGAAATATACCAACTGGGCAGAGCCGAAGAGTCGGCATAAGGTTCTTCATAGTGATAGACAATTTTATCTAAAATCTCAATTGTTTTTGGTTCAATAATAAATTCCAAATGATTGGTCTTATATTTTTTTGCCACCAAACGAGCAAAAGGGAGTTCATTATACTCGCTTTCTTTAAAGCCGATAGAAAAAGTTTTTATTGGCTCTTTTGATTGGAGCGCCATCAAGCCGACAATTAAACTTGAATCAATCCCACCTGATAAATGAGCGCCCAAAGGCACATCGGAAACTAATCTTAAGCGGACTGCTTCTGTTAGTTTTTCTGTAATTTTTTCTTCCCATTCTTTTTCCGATAAATCTAATTTTTCGGAATAATTAAGTTCCCAATATTTTTGAGATCGGATCTCCTTGGGATTCAGTTTAATAATCAAATAATGAGCAGGAGGAAGTTTATAAATATTTTTGAAGCCGGTTTTGGGATGAGGAACATATTGGTAGGTAAAGTATTCATCAATTGCTCCAAAATCAGGTTCTTTTTTGACTTCCGGATTTTTTAAAATTGCTTTAAGCTCCGAGGCAAAAATAAAACAATTGTTATCAAAATAATACTTTAACGGTTTTTTGCCCACTCTGTCTCGGGCTAAAAACAACTGCTGTTTTTCTTTATCCCAAATAGCAAAAGCAAACATTCCTCTTAAATGCTTTAAACAATCAATTCCATATTTTTTATAAAGATAAATAATAACTTCGGTATCGGTTTTTGACTTAAATTTTATTCCATCTTTTTCTAATTCTTTTTTAAGTTCCAAAAAATTATAAATTTCACCGTTATGAACGAGCCAAATTTTTCCCTCCGCGTCCGACATTGGTTGATGACCGAGAGGGGAGAGGTCAATAATTGAAAGCCGGCGATGGCCTAAACCAACCTGTTTATCAATAAAAATTCCTTGGTCATCCGGGCCTCGATGGGAAAGAACATCAGTCATCTTCTTGATTTCCCCATTGGCAACCAATTTATTTTTATTGAAGTATATTTTTCCGCAAATCCCACACATAGTTTAAGTTGAGTTATTGAATTATTTTAACATATAATAGAGAATAAAGAATATGCGACTATTTTATTTAATTACTAAATCAGAAGCTGGAGGAGCCCAAACCCATATTTTTCAGTTAACCAAGTATTTTATTCAATTAGGAAATGAGCTCGCCGTAATGGCTTATCCGGGAGGTTGGTTAGAAAATGAAATTAAGAAACTGGGAGCCAAATTTTATCCTAATTTTTATTTTTCGAACAGAATAAATCCGATTGACGATTTAAAAGCAATAAGAACGATAAAAAAAGCAATTTTTGATTTTAAACCAGATTTAGTTTCCTGCCATAGTTCTAAAGCAGGTTTTTTAGGGAGATTGGCAATTAAAAATAAAATTCCGACAATTTTTACCGCCCACGGCTGGGCTTTTACTGAAGGTTCTCCTTTTTTTAGGAAATGTTTAGCAATTTTCGCGGAAAAATTGGCAAGTAAATATTGCGAAAAAATTATCTGCGTTTCAAATTTTGACAGGGAATTAGCCATAAAATATAAGATTGCCGGCCAAGCTCAGTTGCTCGTTATTCATAATGGCGTTGAGAAATCTTTTGAGATCGGATCTCGAAAGATTGGACCTCGAAAGATTGTTTTTGTTGGACGGCTGGCAAAGCCAAAAGAACCGATTTTACTATTAAAAGCTTTTAATGAGCTGCCAATTGAATTAAAAGAAAAAGCAGAGGTTTTGATTATCGGCGAAGGGCCGAAAAGAAAAGAATTGGAAAGGTTTAATAAAGAAAATAATCTTGAGACAAAAATTAAACTATTAGGAGCTTTACCCCGAGAAGAAGTATTTAAAATTTTAAAACAATCTGAGATATTTGTTTTAGTTTCAAAATGGGAAGGTTTCCCCCGTTCCATTTTGGAAGCGATGAGTTGTGGTTTAGCAATTATTAGCACTGATGTTGGGGGAGTAAAAGAGGCAATTGATGAAAATTGCGGGATTTTAATAAAAAGAGGGGATAAAGAAGGACTTAAAAATGCCTTAGAGAAATTATTAAAAACCCCGTCTTTAATTAAAAAGATGGGGCAATCGGCAAGAGAAAAAGCAGAAAAAGAATTTCCCTTAGAAAAAATGCTAAGGGAAACTGAAAAAACTTATACCTCTCTTTTAAAAAGTAATTGAAAGGTTTTAAGTAAAACTCCCAAGTCTAAGAAAAAGGAACGATTTTTTATGTAATAGAGGTCATATTGGAATTTTTCATAACTGTCTTCTACTGAACGGCCATAACGAAATTTTATTTGAGCCCAACCGGTAAAACCGGGCTTTATTAAATGACGTAAATGATAATGGGGGATTTGTTTTTCTAATTTTTTAACAAATTCCGGTCTTTCCGGTCGAGGGCCGATTAAACTTATATTCCCCTTTAATACATTAATCATTTGGGGTAATTCATCCAAATGAAAATCCCGCAAAAATTCCCCTATTTTTGTGACTCTCGGATCGTCTTTTTCCGCCCAAATTGCTTTACCTTTTTCGGCGTCCGGTTTCATTGAACGGAATTTGAATAACCAAAAATTTTTTTTATCTTTACCTACTCTTTCTTGTTTGTAAAGGATTGGTCCCTTGTCTTCTAATTTAATGAGCAGAGCAAAAATCAGCCAAAGAGGCGAGGTGATAAAAATAAGCAAACTAGCCAGAATGATATCGATAATTCTTTTTAAATTGTCATAAATCTTTTTCTCCCCTTCTTTTAAATTTTCTAAAAACCAAACTTGGTTAATGAAGAAAAGAGGGATTTTTTGACAAATATTTTCATAGGCCTCGGAGATATCCATAAAGTCTATTCTCAGAGGCAAACATTTATAAAGATCCTGAGTTATTTTTGATTTAGGTAAAAAATTTTTGGCAATAATTAAAGTATTAATTTCTCCGTTTTTAATTTCTGAAAAAATATTTTCATTAATATTTAAGAAGTTTACAAATTCATATCCTAAATAAGGCCGAGCTTTAATTTCTAAAGCCAAATTTTCGGTTAATTTATTTTTTCCTAAGATAGCAACTTTATTTAAGAGATGAATTGCAAATAAACTGTAATAAACTTTCCGCCAGATTAAAAATAAAATTCCAAATATAGCGATGTTTAAGAAAAGATTAGTTTTAGGAGTAATGTTAGGACTAATGTTAAAAACAGGAGTAAGATAAAAGAAAATCATTCCGATGCCAAAACAAACCAATAATGCTTCGCCAGCTCGAGAATAAAAACTGATTTTTAAATGGGCTAAATTTAAATCGTAAAGACCAAAAATAAAAAAAACAATGAGCCAGAAGAAATATAAGAGAAGAAATGGAAAAAAATGTTGCCAAAAAATTAAAAAATTGAAATTATTTAAAAATCTTAGAAAAATTGTCAGAAATAAAGAAAGTTCCAATAAAATTATATCTCCCAGAACAAGGAAAATTTGACGAATTTTTATGTTCATATATACTTAAGTATAATAACTTTAAAATGGGTAAAAAATCAAGAGAAAAAAAAGAAAGAAAAGAAACAGGAGAGCTCAGACCTTATTTTGAGAGCGAAACGCCGTTTATTTCTTTTTGTCTTTTTATTGTCAAATTTGGGGTTTATGCTATTTTATTTACTCCTTTAATTTTTAGCGGTAAATTTTTCTTTCCTTTTGTTGGTCCGAAAAGTTTATATTTTATGGGTCTCACCCAGGTAATTTTCTTTACTTGGCTTTTTTTAATTCTTCAAACAAAAAAATATCGGCCGACACCAAATGCTGTTTTCTATTCTCTATTGTTATTTCTCATTATCGTTGTTCTCAGTTCAATTTTTGGCGCTGATTTCTTAAATTCTTTTTGGTCGAAATTTGAAAGAATGACAGGTCTCTTAATGATGTTCCATCTTTTCGCTTTCTTTCTGGTTATTTCTTCTGTTTTTAAAAAGGAATCTGATTGGCAAAAGTTTTTTAGTGTTTCTATTTTTGTTGCTGTTTTAATTAGTTTCCTTGCTTTGATGGATTGGGCAGGAGTTACGGCATTGAGAATTTCCGACCGGCGAGGAGCAACTATTGGCAATACTTCTTTTTTAGGAACTTATTTATTATTTAATTTATTTTTTGCTATTTATTTAATTTTTAAATCAAGAAAAGGGTGGAGGATTTATTCTTTATTTTGTTTAGCAGTTATAGCTTCGGCTTTATTTTTCGCTAATCCTGGCAGCGCCCGAGCAGCCAAAATATCTTTTTTAGGCGGCTTATTCTTATTTTTCTTGTTTTTCTTAGCTTTTTATTCTTCAAAACGATGGATTAAAATTATTGGGAGAGTTCTTTTAATCATTTCTTTTGCAGCTCTTTTTGTAGCATTTTTCCTGGTTTTTCAGGAAGGAAATTTTATTAATCAGAAATTTGTAGAAATGGGAACAAAATCGCGAGTAGCTACTGCTGAAATAGCCCTCAAAGGATTTAAAGAAAAACCTCTTCTTGGTTGGGGGCCAGAAAATTTTGAATTAGCTTTTTTTAAATATTTTGACCCCAAACTGCACTTAGGAGAATACGGCGGCGAGGTTTGGTTTGATAGAACCCATAATATTGTTTTTGATACCTTAGTAAGCATTGGCATATTTGGGTTTTTAAGCTACCTTTTAATTTTTGGAGCTCTATTTTATTTTTTATGGAAGAAATATCTTAGAGAAAAAACAATTGATTTTTGGACGGTTTCTATTTTTTCCGTTATTCCTATTTCTTATTTTATTCAAAATATAACTGTTTTTGATATGATTTCCAGCTATTTGATGTTTTTCTTTGTCCTCGGGTTTGTGGCAAGTTTTGCCAAAAAAGGCCCGGAAGGCGGTCAAAAAATAATCCTTCAATCTCATCCAATTTTATCCTTACTTATCTTGCTTGCTTTTTTTGTTAGTTTTATTAAGTATTTTATCCTGCCGCTTCAAGCAGATTCTTTATTAATAAAAGCAGTTAACGCCTCTACTTCTGAGAAAAGAATTGAACTTTATAAAAAAACCTTAGCCGCTTCTCCCTTAGGGAGATATCAGATTAGGGAGTTTCTTGCCCAGACAACCCAGGGAAATACTCAGGCCAATTTTAACCAACCAAACAAAGAAGACATAAAAAAAGAACTCGATTTTATGATTGAAGAGTTGGAAAAAACTAAAAAAGAAAGTCCGCTTGATTATAAATCTATTTTGCGGTTAGGTCAGCTTTATATGCTTTATGGCTTGATTGAGCCCCCGGGGCTCCAAAAGTTTTCTTTAGCTGAAAATACTTTTAAACAAGCGATTTCCCTTTTTCCCAATAATCAACAAGGTTATTGGACTTTTGCCCAAGTAAAACTTTATCAAGGAGATATTGAGCAGGCGCTGTTATTGGCAGAAAAAGCAACTGAGCTTGAACCAAGATTATTAAATTCTCATTTAATAGAACTTCAAATTGCCAAATTGAAGGAAGATAAAGATTTGTTAAAAAAGAAAGTTGACGAAGCAATTAAAATTAACCCTTTATGGGAATCAGACCTCAAAAAATTCTTAGAAAGTTAATCGCTCGGTAACGAAATTTCAAAGTACCGACCCTCAAAATCCCAGCGAGATTTTGGGGTCTGTTTTCTCGTCCCGCCACCCCGCTTTTAGCGGGGACCATGCTGGCGGGACTCCGAAGACTACTTTGAAATTTGTTACCTCGCTCCTCTTATTAGTTCGCCTCGCTCTCTTTATAAATTTCGTTTTAAAGCAAAAAGCGTTGGAAATCCCCAACGCCTTATGCCGACATAGATAAAGTTTTACGGTAAAACCGTAAATTTTGCACTCACATTCTGAGTTTAGCAAATTAAAAAGGATTTGTCAATAGTATTTTTTATTTTTTTGATGAGTTTTTCAATATCTTTTTTACTATAAAAATTTTGCAAAGGGAAATTTACAATTCTTTTAGCAAGCTCAATTGTCTGGGGATACTCGCTTAAATTAATTTTATATTCTTTTTGAACTTCTGGATTGAGAATAATGGGCGTATGCCAGATGCGAGTGGCAAATATTTTATCTTTTCTTAAAAGTTTTACAAAGTTATCGCGGTTTAATTTTTTTGGGGCGAGAACCGAAAGATAACAAAAAACATTGTTTTTTTCTTCTTGAACCTCAAAATTTAACTTTTTCAATTCTTCTTGAAAGAACAAAGCAAGTTCAATTCTTTTTGTTAGATTTTTTTCAAAATTTTCTAAGAAGGTAGAAAAGAGATTTAATGAAACATTATTAATTTCAGAAAATCTTTCTTTTTTTTCTTTCTTGAGCATCTTATAAGCGATTTCACCTCCGTATTTTTTGAAAAAATTAGCGAAAAAAGAAAAACAATTTAAAAAAGAAATAAAATCACGAAAACTAAAAAAAGTTTTTTCTAAATCTATTTCCCAATCCAAAGGACAAATTAACATCCCTCCTCGTAAAGTTGGGAATTGTTTATAAAGAGAAATAAAAGAAACATCGCCAAAATTTCCAAGATATTTTTCTTTGTATTTACCTAAAAAAGAATGGGAGCAATCCTCAATTACTTTTAAGTTGTATTTCTTAGCTAAAAATAATATTTTTTCCATATTATTAGCTAAACCATAGGTATGAGAAATTAGGATTGATTTAGTTTTTGGAGTAATTTTCCTTTCAATTTCTTCAATTTTAATATTAAAACTGAAAGGTTCGATGTCTAAAAAAATTGGAGAGATATTATATTTTTTAAAAATTGGATAAAAAATATCGCAGATATAGGCCGGAACTAACATTTCCGAATTTTCTAAATTTAATTTCTCAATTATAATTTTAAAAGCCGTTCTTCCCATATCGGTAAAAACAATCTGTTTTTTGGGAAAATAAAAAGAAAGCTTGTTTTTTAAATCAGGTTTTCTAAAAAAACAAGAAAAAATTTTTAAAAAATTTTTTCCATTTAATTTTATTTGAGGGTGGACGAAATACATTCTTTTATTATATAATGAAACCGGGTCGGGAGGTAGCACTCACAAAAGACATAGAATTGGAGTATAGCTCTCCCGACCCATCCTTTAAATTTAAAATGCAAAATGCAAAGTGCAAAATTAAAGACCAAAATGCAAAATGACAAATCAAAATTCAAAATTAATAGAAAGTTCAAGAAGAATGTTTTATTGAGAGATTATACTACTTTCAAAATTGGAGGACCGGCAAAATACTTTTTTGAAGCAAAAACAGAAGAAGATTTAATAGAAGCAATTAAGTTTGTTTATCAGAAAAAATTGCCTTTTTTTGTTTTAGGAGGAGGAAGTAATATTTTATTTTCTAATGAGGGATTTGAGGGAATGATAATAAGATGTCAAATTTCAAATATTAAATGTCAAAATTCTAAAATTTATACAGAGGCAGGGGTGAAATTAAGCGATTTAGTAAAATTATCATCAGATAAGGGATTGAGCGGTTTAGAATGGGTAGCAGGAATTCCAGGTACAGTGGGAGGGGCGATTTGGGGAAATGCCGGAGCATTTGGAAAATCGATAGCTGATATTATAAAAGAAGTTAAAATTTTTAATGCAAAAGAATTACGAATTAAGAATTATGAATTAAGGGATTGTAAATTTGGCTATCGCGAGAGTATTTTTAAAAAAAATAAAAACTTAATAATTCTTTCTTGTCTTTTAGAGTTAAAGAAAGGTAAAAGAAAAGAAATTAGAAAAAAAATTAAAAAAAATATAGATTATCGTATTAAAAACCATCCCTTGAATTTTTCTTCAGCCGGTTGTGTATTTAAAAATTATGAATCAAGAATCAGGAATCAGGGATTGATGAAAAAGTTTTCAGAACTTAAAGAATTTAACAAAAAGCGTGAAATTCCGGCGGCTTGGTTGATTGAGAAATGTGGTTTGAAAGGAAGAAAAATTGGTGGTGCTCAAGTATCAGAAAAACATGCTAATTTTATTGTTAATTTAAGGAAAGCAAGTTCAAACGATATAATAAAATTAATCAATTTAGTAAAAAAGAAAGTAAAAGAAAAATTTGATATAAAATTAGAAAAAGAAATCCAAATTATTTAAATAGTAAATTATGAAAATTGTTATTAAAGCTACTAATATAAAATTAACTGATGTTTTAGAAAAATATACTATTGAAAAATTGACTGGATTGGAGAAATTTTTGAAACCTGTTTTTGAAAAAACACAATCAGTAATGCATATTGAAATAGGCAAGTTATCAAAGCATCATCGAACGGGCAATATTTTTTATGCCGAAGGTCAGTTATTTTTACCCGGCAAAATTTTACGAGCAGTAGCGGAAAGGAAAAATTTTAAATTAGCCATAGTTGAAATTAAAGATGAACTTCAAAGGCAATTAAAACATATAAAGAGAAAGAAATAGTTAAACGTCAAAGGGGAGAGCGAAGGATTAAAAAAGACCTTAAATTATCTGAAGCAGCCAGATTCTATCGGAAAGGAAGAATTAGAGATGAAGGCTAATCGCTCGGCAAACTGAGTCGCTCGGCAGCGCTGCTTCGAAGTGCACGCCGTCGGCTAATCAGTAAGAAAAGGTTTATTTCCAGCCGCGGCTATTACTCGCCAAGCCTTAAAAACA
>Ga0210018_1000794_pt1 | contig 16481 bp, 24 predicted proteins | sample CryGeyCG2014_010_2_FD_183967 | JGI IMG/M metagenome (GOLD analysis project Ga0210018, IMG submission 183967) | Groundwater microbial communities from aquifer - Crystal Geyser CG09_land_8/20/14_0.10 (SPAdes) (version 2) | ecosystem: Environmental > Aquatic > Deep subsurface > Groundwater | place...
GCTCCAAAAAGTGCTGACGCTTCTTTGAGCGATTTAGGATTCATCTTCCAGTTAGCAATAATTAAAATTTTGTTCATTATTTTTTAATGATTAAAAATGGATTTATCAATATTTTGCAACAACTCAGGGTTTTTGTACCGAACAGACTTATTAACATAAAGAAAAATTAAAACTATCGCCAGAATGATACCGCCTAAAAATAAAATGATTTTAAAATTTTTATTCATTTTTATTATTTAACTGAGTATATTTGAGCGCTCCTTGGAAGAACGCCAGAACTCCAACAACCGGTATCGTCTGGCCAAACCGCTTGAGACTTCCAAATCCGGAATTCACACCTGTCTTTATCGCCGGGAGCTTCAAGCGAGGTTAAAAGATCGTAAATCTGGCCATCAGCGCTAACGCCATAAGTATAGGTAAAAGAATTCCACCACGGCGTATCATCACCGACTAATTGATTCAAGGGATCCCTAGGGACTGTTGCCAAAAAATTTAAAAAATTACCGTCAGTCGTCAGCCAATTAGCAGAACTGCAATAACTGGTCGCCCAATCATTTCTATAACCCCCGCAAGAACCGGAAGGTCTAAAAGGAGGATATCTGCCATAGGCATCATAATACATTTCCAAAGCCGTCGCAATTTGCTTAAGCTCCGCTTTTCTTTTTGTATCCCTCGCCTTCGTCCGCGCCGAATTTAAACTTACCATTACAATACTCGCCAAAAGACCGATAATGGCAATGACAACAAGAAGCTCAATTAGAGTAAAACCGGTTTTTTTACGGCTGTTTTTCATATTTTACTGGACAGCTGGCGACGATAATCTTTTTTGTCAACATATGATTACCATGAATTATAAAACTTTCTTAATGCCTCCCCTCCTTAGTCAAGGAGGGGGTAGGGGGAGGTAATTTGAATTTAAAATTACCCCTCCTCAATCCTCCTCGCCTCGCTATCGCTTTGGCGAAGCGGGCCCTTGCTCAAGGGGAGGAGAAAATACGGATTTTCGTAATTTAAAATTATGGTTTATTGTTAATTGTCAATTGCCTAATGTGCCGACGCACCCACCAAACAGCCGCTCCGATTATTATCACGCCGATAGCCAAATCAAATTTATGAAAATAAACTTTGAGCCCATCCCAGTTCTCGCCCATCACCAATCCCGTGTAGCCCAAGGCCCAAGACCAGGGCAAGGAACCGGCTAAAGTATAAAAACAAAACTTGCCAAAATCCATACGGGCAATGCCGGCCGGCAAAGAAATAAAAGTGCGTACTACCGGCAACAAACGGCTGAAAAGAACCGTGGCCTGGCCGTGTTTTTTGAACCAATTATCGGCCAGCGCCAAATCATGAACGGAAATTAAAACATACTTGCCGTATTTTTCTATAACGCGCCGACCGCCCCAATAGCCCGCGGCGTAGGCGATAACAGAACCGACTAAATTCCCGAGCGCCCCCCAAACCACTATCTGCCATAGCGTGAAACGCCCCTCCCAAACTAAAAAACCGGAAAACGGCATAATAACCTCCGAGGGCACCGGCAAACAGGCGCTCTCCAAGGTCATTAAGAAAAATATCCCCCAATAGCCGGCGGTGGAAATTATGGAAATTACGATAGAGCTTAACCAAATGAGAATTGCGGAAACCATAAAAAGTTAAATTTGATTTTTCAATTTTTAATTTCGCGCAGGTATTTGGCTGCCTCTTCCGGCGCCACCGTGGAAATCTCAATACCGGTGCCCAGCTCAAAACCGGCCCAAATTGAGGTCTTGGGCAAAATTTCAAAATGCCAGTGATAATGGCTATAGTCCTTGCCGTCGGACGGGGCGGTGTGCAAAAAGAAATTATAAGCCGGGTCATTCAGCCCTTTAAAAATCTTTGACAGGGCGACTTTTAACGCTTCGGCCAGCTGAAGCTTGCTCTCCTCCTTAACGCGTTCAAAATAAGCGTGATGCTCTTTGGGATAAATGCGCGTCTCAAACGCCACGCGCGAGGCGAAAGGAACCAACACCACAAATTCCTTATTTTCATAAATTATCCGCTGTTTGTCTTCCAAGTCCCACTCCAGCATTTGACAATGCACGCACTTACCCTGATTTTCAAAAAACAAACGCGAGCCGTTGATGCTCCGATGCAAATCCGGGTCAATCAAAGGAATAGCGATAATCTGGGAGTGAGGGTGCGCAACGGAAGCGCCGGCCTCTTTGCCGTGATTATGAAAAATAGAGATGTAATTGACAAGTTTTTCATTGGCCAGTTCCAGATACCGCTCCTGATAAGCGTCAATCACCCGATGAATTTGCTCAACGGACAGCTCGGCCAAGGACTTGTTATGGTCGCGCGTAATCACCACTTCATGGTACCCGGCGCCGTCCATTAAAGAATACGGCCCGACTGCCCGCTCATGAAGGCCGTGGGAAGGCGAAAAAGCGGGAAATTTATTGGGCACAATAACCACCGACCACTCGCCTTGCTCGTTTTTATACTCCAAGACCGGCAGCGTCTGTTTGGTCAAATTACAAAAAGGACACTCCCCAACCGGCACCTCAATTTTTACCCGTTCTTGCTTAACAAAATCATTCGGTCGGCGACCGCGACCAGTGGCAATAACCACCCAGTCCTTACTAACTAGATCAAATCTAAGCTCTGAGGCAGGCCTTTTTGATATTTCTTTTTTATCTTCTGGCTCCAAGATTTAATTCAAAATGCAAAATGTAAAAATTAAAACGACAATTCAAAATTTAAAATTATTGAATTTATATTTTGTATTTTACATTGTCATTTTACATTTTGATTTTTTAATTTTAAATTATATTTATCCGTTATCAGCCACCACCAAACCTGAAACAGCTCCTTAAAAGTGCGCAAATAGCCCTTCAGAGTCACCTTGCTGTCCGGGTCGTTTACCCAATAGACCGGAATAATTTCAATTTTGTATTTCAGTTTCCGAGCCAGGGCCAGCGCCTCAATATCAAAACCCCACCGGTCAATCTTGGCCTTAGAAAAAATATCCTGGGCCGCTTGCTGCGAGAAGGCCTTAAAACCGCATTGGGTATCCCAAACGCCCCACACGGCAAAAATCTGAATCAGCAGATTACCGGCGTTCCCCAGCTGCTGTTTAGCCCAGCTCTGCGGCACCGCCTGCTTGGCGCCTTTGACATCTTTTTTATCACGCGAGCCGATAACTACGTTTGCCCCCCGCTCAAAAGAGGACTTCATTTTGTCAAAGTGCTCCAGCGTGGTGGCATTATCCGCGTCCATAAACAACCGCACCTGTCCCAAAGCCGCCAGCATTGCCTGACGCACCACCCAGCCCTTGCCGTGATTTTCTTTATTGTCTATCAGCTTTAGATTGGTGATGTTTTTTTTGAACTCCTCAACAATTTCAGCGGTTTTATCCGTTGAGCCATCCGACACCACCAAAATCTCATAGTCAAAACTCTGCTTTTGCAAATACTGGTCTACCGCCAACAAGGTTTTGCTGATACGCTTGTCCTCATTATAGGCGGGAATAATGACCGATAAATATGGCTGATTTTCCATAAAAAACTAGCTTAAAAATTAAGCCCTCCTCTATTGGGTTTATTATACCTTAGTATATCATAAGATTCGCCAAAATAAAAAACCCTCGGGCTTTTTAACCCGAGGGCCGCTGACGAAAAATCATCAGCCTAACTGGCTATGCACTTGTAGATAAAAAACGGTAAACACTTTAATATTCTTTCTCTCCTCTCCCACGCTTTGCGTGATCGCGTACGCTCCTGCGTAGAATCATCGCAGAACCATTCGTCTGCTGGATATTTTTCTATTTCCTCGCAGACATCAATCTTTATTCCTTCTTCGCAAGCGGCCTGTTTGAGATCCCGCAAACAACGCCATAAATGCGGTTTTGCGGCGACAACCCAAAGTTGCCTAATCCCTATTTCAACCGCCCACTGAACTGCCTCCTTAGCTATCTTTAAAGTTGGGGGCGGCTCGCCAAGTCTTTCAATAATATAAGACACCTCCACGTCAGGATCAATCCCGACGTCTAACTGAGTAAACACTGGGGCCACTAATTCCCGCGCTTTTTGTGAGGCAACCCTCGCTATAAGCACGTTTGAGTGAACACTTGCCGGCACCCCAAAAGCAAAAGCAACAATGCCTGCTTTTTTCTTTCTCATCACGCACCTCCTCTTCTGCCGACTAACTCGTATATTTATTTGTCAAAAAACCATACTTATTTATATCACCTTTTTATATCTTTGTCAATATCTCGCACCCCTTTTTGGTCACCACTACCGTATGCTCAAAATGTGCGGCCAGCGAATCATCGGCCGTCAAATAACCAAACTTATCTTTGGATTTTTTAATTTTATGGCTGCCGGCCGAGAGCATGGGTTCAATAGCCAAGGTCATCCCTTCTTTTAGCGCCGCATCTTTAAAATACGAGCCGGCAAAATTGGGAATTTCCGGGTCCTCATGCAATTCATAGCCCACTCCATGACCCACCAGCTCGCGAATAATGTTAAAGCCGTGTTTGACCGCATACGCCTCAATGGCCGAGGAAACCTCTTTTAACCGAACTCCCGGCTTCACTTTCGCCGCAGCAACTTCCAACGCCCCCTTAGCGGCCGCTATCAGACGCTTGGCCTCCGGACTTATTTTGCCCACCGCTATGGTCAAAGCCGCATCAGTAAACATACCTTTCTGCTTGCCGCAGCCCGCCGACATAGCGCAGGCGCCGCAGTTTTCCGGCGGCCAAAGCACGCCCAAGTCCAGCCCTATAATATCGCCCGTTTTTAGTTTTCTTTTAGACGGCACTCCGTGGACTATTTCTTCATTAACGGAAGTGCAAAGCGCCGTAGGATAATCATCAAAGCCCTTAAAGCCGGGCAGAGCGCCGTGCTGATAAATTAGTCGCTCGGCCAGTTCATTCAGTTCTTCTGTGCTGACGCCGGGCTTGGCTTTTTTAGCTACTTCAGACAAAACAAAAGCCAAGATTTTTCCACCTTGGCGCATCAGTTCAATCTCATTTTCGTTCTTGATTCTAATCATTGATTTTCTTTAAAAGCTCTGTAAAAACATCGTCAATCGGCTGGTCGCCATTAACCCGAACCAATAGACCCTTATCTTCATAATATTTAATAACCGGCGTCACCTCTTGGTCAAACAAATCCAGCCGCTGATTAATGGCTTCGGGCGTATCGTCTTGGCGCACAATTAACTCTCCATTGCATTTATCACACTTAACTAAATTCTTATAATGTCCGACGTAAGGAATCAGCTGTCCGCATTGCTGGCACTGCCGGCGCTTGGTTAATCGATTAAAGGACTCCTCGCGCGACAAGTCAATTAAAACGACCTTAAAGCTTTTATCCCATTCGTACCACTTCAACGCCTCTTCCAACATCTGCGCTTCCACCATTTTGCGCGGACTGCCATCAAAAATTATACCCTTAGAATTATTGCCCTCGTCTTTTTTTATCTCTTCCAGCCGGTTAATCCAAAGCATAAAAATTAAGGAAGTCGGCACTAAATTTCCCTGCCCCATGGTCGCGTCCGTTTTTTTACCGGTAAAATCACCCTGCTTAACTCGCTCCCGCAACAATTCCCCACTACCAATATAAACCAAGCCAAGTTTATCCGATAAGAGTTTGGCTTGTGTGCCTTTGCCGCAACCGGCCCGGCCTAAGAATGTAAAAACCTTCGTTTCCATAATATTTTTCCGCGTAATTCCACGATTTTAAAATCCCTCATACTCCCGCATGGTGAGCTGCGATCCAATTTGCCGCAGCGTTTCCAGCACCACCGAGACCACAATCAAAATGGAAGTGCCGCCGACTTGAAAAGCGGTTACGCCGGTGGCGCCCTGCACCACGTAAGGAGCCACCGCAATGATACCTAAAGAAATGGCGCCAATCAGCAACACCCGGTTTAGGATAAAATTTAAAAACTCGGCGGTCGGACGGCCGGGCCTGATGCCCGGCACAAATCCGCCCATTTTTTGCAGGTTATTGGAAATATTTTTAGGGTCAAAGGTAACGGCGGTGTAAAAATAAGTGAAAAGCACCACCAGCAGGAAATAAATGACAGAATAGAGCGTCTGCCCCCGTGAAAACATATCGCGCAAAAAAACGGCCGCGGTCGCCACCCAATGTATGCTGGAGTTGGCAAAAAAAGCGCCCAGCATTCCCGGCATCATCATAAAAGAAAGAGCAAAAATAATCGGCATCACGCCCGCCGGGTTAACGTTCATTGGCAAATAGCTGGAAACGCCGCCGTACATTTTGTTGCCCCGCACCCGCTTGGCGTAATAAATCTGAATATTTCGCCGGCCTTCAGTGATAATCACCACGCCTACTATCACCGCCACGGCGATAACCAAAAAGCCGATATAAGAAGGGATATTGGCCGGATTCCAGTTAACTAAGATCTGGCGCAAGCTGCTGGGGAAACCAGCCACAATACCGGCAAAGATGAGAAGCGAAACGCCGTTGCCAATGCCTTTTTCCGAAATCAGCTCGCCCAGCCACATCAAAAAAACCGTGCCGCCAATCACTACCGTAACGGTAGTTATTAACTGAAAAGGGCTTAGGTTGCCGATAATCTGCTGGGCCCTAAGCAAGGCAATCATGCCGTAAGCGGACATCGCCGCCAAGGGCACGGTCAGCAAACGGCCATACTGATTGAATTTTTGCCGGCCGGCCTCGCCCTCTTCTTTATAAATCGCTTCCAGCCGAGGAAAAATCATGGTTAAAAGCTGCATGATAATAACTCCCGTGATGTACGGCCCCATACCCAGCATCGCAATAGACAGATTTTTCATAGCGCCGCCGGTGAACATGTTCAACAAACCAAACAGCTGATTGCCTTCAAAAAATGATTTAAGCCGGCTAGCGTCAATGCCGGGAATTGGCAAATTAGCCACCAGGCGAAAAATCACCAAAATCATCAGCACAAACAAAATCTTGTTTCGCAGTTCGCGCACCTTAAATATTTGCAATGTTTTTTGCCACCAATTCATATTTGTTTACGCTTTAATCTATTTTAATATTGCCGCCGGCTTTAGCAATTTTGGCCGCCGCGCTTTGGGAAACCTTAACACCTTGGAAATATAGTTTTTTCTTCAATTCCCCGTCGCCCAAAATCTTAACGGCCGGCAAACGGCCCCCAGCTCGGCTCAACAACCCTTTTTCTACCAAGGTTTTTGGCGAGACGGCTTCTCCTTCCTTAAAAATTTTCAAATCCGCCAAATTTAAAACCGCCGGCTTCTCTTGTCCGCCCTTAAATTTGTAGCCGCGTTTTTTAGGAATACGTTTGAGCGCGTCGCGCCACTCCGGCCGCAATTTTCTGCCGGCGCGCGATTTCTGACCCTTAACGCCGCGACCCGAAAAAGTACCGCGCTTGCCACCACGCCCGATGCGCTGCGATCTGGTCTTATTTTGACTGGCTGATAATTGATGTAACTGCATATTAGTTTCTTACCCTGATACTCTGCAAGGCCGCCATAGTGGCTCGAGCATTATTTAATTTATTAGTTGATTTACTCAAAATCTTCGCCGAAATGTTAACGATGCCGGCCAAGTCGCAAATCACCCGCACCGCGCCGCCGGCCACAATGCCCCGCCCCTTGGGCGCTGGTTTAAGCAACACCCGAGCCGCAGCATATTTAGCCATAACCTCATGAGGAATGGTATCGTTTTTGAGCGGCACCACCATTAAGCTCTTTTTGGCATCAGCTACGCCTTTTTCCACTGCTTTCATCACGTCGATTCCCTTACCGATACCCACGCCAATTTTCCCTTTACGATTGCCGATAACCACGGTGGCGCGAAAACTGAAACGCCGCCCGCCCGCCACCACGCGCGTCACGCGAGCCACGTCTAAAACTTTCTGGTCGTATTCAGATTTTTCTCTCGGCGCCCTTGATCTGCCTCCTTGTCTGCCCATTGGTCTTGCCATAATAATATTCCTTACAGAATTACGGATTAGTACGGATTTTACGGATTTGAATTCTATCCGTAGCATCTGTATTTATCTGTAATTCCGTACGGTGCTAAAATTTTAGTCCTCCTTCTCTGGCGCCATCCGCCAGGGCCTTAATGATACCATGATACCGATAACCGCCCTTATCAAAAATTACGCTGCTAATTTTAAGTTCCGCCGCTTTTTTAGCAATCAGCTGACCAACCGCCACCGCCAATTCCAATTTTTTCTTTGAGCCGCTTTTTAAATCCAAATCGCTGGCGCTGGCCAAAGTTACGCTTTTCTCATCATTAATTAACTGCGCGTAAACATGTTTGTTACTGCGAAAAACCGACAGCCGCGGCCGCTTGGCGCTCCCTGAAATCTTAGCCCGGGTGCGCTTGGCCCGCTGTTGTCTTTTTTTTATTTTTGTTTTATTTGTATCTTTCATAACTTTTCCTTACGGAATTACGGATTAGTACGGATTTTACGGATTTGAATTTTATCCGTAGCATCTGTATTTATCTGTAATTCCGTACGGTGCTAAAATCCACCCTTAACCGCTTTTTTGCCGGCCTTACGCTTAACCACTTCGCCCTGATAGCGAATACCTTTGCCCTTGTAGGGTTCGGGCTTTTTTAATTTACGAATATTAGCCGCTGCCTGACCGACTAATTCTTTATCTATACCACTCACGGTAATCACGTTTTTTTCCACCTTTAAATCAATGCCCGGCGGCGCCTTAAATTCCACCGGATGGGAAAAACCCAAGCTCAACGTCAAGTCCTTGCCCCGCATAACGGCTTTATAACCGATACCTTCAATTTCCAGTTTTTTTTCAAAACCATTTTTAACTCCTTCCATCATATTAGCCAGCAAGGTTCGCATTAAGCCCCACAACGCCGCGCTTCTTTTACTGGTCCTGGCAATAGTAACCTCAATCTGCTTATCTTTTACTTCTACTTCGGCTTTAATTTCTCTAACCAACTCCCGCTTAAGCTCTCCTTTCGGACCTTTAATCACGACTAAACTGCCGTCAATTTTGACGTCTATGCCATCAGGAATTGCAATTGGTTGTTTACCTATTTTTGACATATTTTTACCAAACTTCACATAAATATTCTCCGCCGAGTTTCTTTCTTCTGGCTTCTTTATCGGTCATCAATCCCTGCGAAGTTGAAATAATAGCTACGCCGTAACCCTGTCTAACCGACCTAATTTTATCGGCCTGAATATACAAGCGCCTACCCAGCTTGCTGATTCGCTTAACTCCCTGAATCGCCGGCAAACCCTGATCATATTTTAAAGTAATCTCCAGTTTTTCCTTGGGCTTAGCGCCTTTTTTCTCAACCGAACCGACAAATCCTTCTTTCTCCAAAATCTTGGCCAGGGCCAGCTTGAGTTTAGAAAAAGGCAAAACCACCGCGGCGCGGCCGGCCTGCTGAGCATTTTTTATTTGAATTAACAAATCTGCGATTATATCCATAAATTTGGTACCTTACGGAATTACGGATTAGTACGGATTTTACGGATTTGAATTCTATCCGTAGCATCTGTATTTATCTGTAATTCTGTACGGGTCTACCAGCTTGATTTTTTAATACCCGGAATCTCTCCGCGATTAGCCATTTCCCGAAAACAGATGCGGCACAAATCAAAATCCCTCATATAAGCGCGCTTGCGGCCGCAACGAAAACAACGTCGCGTCCGGCGCGAAGAAAATTTGGGCTTTTTCTTTGATTTGGCGATCTGGGCTTCAGTAGCCATAGTATCTTACAGAATTACAGATTAGTACGGATTTTACGGATATGATTAATCTTATCTGTATCATCCGTATTTATCTGTAATTCCGTAGGGTGTTTAACTTTTAATTGGAAACCCCATTAACTTAAATAATTCAATGCCTTCTGGCTGGCTTTTAGCATTGGTGGTAACGGAAATTTCCAGGCCAAAAATCGTGCGGACATGCTCGTGCGAAATCTCCGGAAAAACTATTTGTTCCTTAAGGCCGATATTTAAACTGCCGCGCTGATCAACCGATTTGGCCGGCAAACCACGAAAATCGCGCGTCCGCGGCAAAGCTAAACTGATTAACCGGTCAACAAAATCGTACATTCGCCGACCGCGCAACGTAACTTTAATGCCAATTACCTGTCCTTGCCTGGTCTTGAAAGAAGCAATCGCTTTTTTAGCTTGAGTAGTCACCGCCTTCTGGCCGGCCAACGTAGTAATATCTTTTATAATATCCTCGTTGGCCTTTTCGTCCTGACAGAAGCGGCCGACACCGGAATTAATCGTCACTTTTAAAATCTTGGGCACGGCTAAATTATTTTTATAACCAAAGGTCTGCCGCATCGCGGGCACCACTTGTTTGATATATTTTTCTTGTAAGCGATTCATAACTTTTCCTTACGGAATTACGGATTAGTACGGATTTTACGGATTTGAATTTTATCCGTAGCATCTGTATTTATCTGTAATTCCGTAAGATGCTAAATTTCCTGCTGACATTTTTTACAAAATCTTAATTTACCGGCAGCTGTTATTTTATAACCAATTCTCGCTCCCTGGCCGCACTTGGGACACAGCAACAAAACGTTAGAAGCGTGCAGGGATTTGGACACTTCCACTATCTGTCCTTTTTCACCGCTGCGCCGTCCGCGTTTGTGCTTTTTAACTAAATTAACACCTCCAACGGTAATTCTGGACGCCACCGGCCAAACCTGCAAGACCTTGCCGCTTTTCCCTTTGTCCTTGCCGGTCATTATTAAAACTTGGTCATTTTTCTTAATCTTCATAACTTTTCCTTACGGAATTACGGATTAGTACGGATTTTACGGATTTGAATTCTATCCGTAGCATCTGTATTTATCTGTAATTCCGTACGGGTCTACACCACTTCCGGGGCTAATGAAATTATTGTATCAAAACCTTTGTTTTTCAACTCCCGAGCCACCGGACCAAACAGCCGCCCGCCCTTGGGCTCTTTATCGTCAACCAATACCACCGCGTTGTCGTCAAAACGCACGTAAGAACCATCCGGCCGACGAAAGGACTTGCGCTGCCTGACAATTACCGCTTTAACCACATCGCCCTTTTTTACGGCCTTGCGCGGCTCGGCCTTCTGGACCGAACAAACAATAATATCGCCCAGCTGCGCAACGCGAGCCCGCGTGCCGCCGAGCACCTTAAAACAACGAACGGTTTTTGCGCCGCTGTTATCGGCTACTTTTAAAATTGATCTTGGCTGAATCATATTAACTACGGATTACCGTGCCCGCCGATAACCAAAGCTGATTAGACGGAACTACATTTAAATTATGGTTTAAGCTTGCTTCAGCTTATATATTAACTAATCATTATCGGCTTTGGCAGGCGCGGCAGATATTTTACAGATATACAGATAAAACCGAGCTTTGCTATGTTACCTGGCTTTATCTGTATGCCTGTATAAATTCGTAAATCTATAAGTTCTTAACTTTTTCTAATCACCCGCCAACGCTTATGGCGCGACAACGGCCGGCACTCCTGCAAAATCACTTTATCGCCAACCTTATATTCACCCTTTTCGTCATGGGCCTGATAGCAAGTTGTTACCTTAAATCTTTTTTTGTATTTAGGGTGTTCTTTCAATCGCGTAATAGCCACCACCACGGTCTTTGTCATTTTATCCGATACCACCACCCCTTTTAATTGTTTCTTGGGCATATTATTTTTTCTCCTTAAAAATAGTTAAAATTTGCGCCACCTGTCGCTTGACCGCTTTTAGCTGATGCGTGTTTTTCAGTTTGTTGGCGGCCAAATCAAATCTCAAGCTGCGCAGCTTTTCCCGATTCTCCTTAAGCATCAACTGCAGCTCGTTCAATGGTTTTTGCCTTAGTTCTTTAGCGGTTGATTTCATAAAGTTATTTAACCACAAACTTAGTTTTAATCGGCAGTTTGTGCGCCGCCAGCCGCATTGCTTCCTGGGCAATCTCCAGCGTCACTCCGTCCATTTCAAACAAAATCCGGCCGGGCTTTATCACACAGACATAATGGTCCACGCTTCCTTTGCCGCCGCCCATCGGGGTCTCCGCTCCTTTTTTAGTGACGGGCTTGTCCGGAAAAACCCGCAGCCAAATCTTGCCGCCACGCTGCACATAACGAGTAATAGCCCGCCGTGCCGCTTCAATTTGCCGAGAGGTCAGCCAGCAAGTAGCCATGGCCTTTAAGCCATAAGAACCAAAAGCCAACTCCGCTCCGCCTTTTGTCAGGCCCCGAGCTCTGCCTTTATGCCATTTGCGATGTTTTACCTTTTTCGGAGATAACATATTATTTCTCTTTTTTATCGCCTATCTTATCTTTCTTTTTTTCATCCACTTCCTCTTTTTTAAAAACCCAGACCGTAATGCCAACCGTCCCATAGGTGGTGAAGGCGGTGGCCTGAGCAAAGTCAATTTTAACCCGCAATGTTTGCAGCGGAATCCGGCCTTGACGCAACCATTCCCGACGGGCAATTTCTGCGCCGCCCAAGCGCCCCTTCATCATAATTTTAGCGCCCAGCACATCCTTGGATTGCATTATTCGTTCCATGGTCTGCCTCATCACGCGCCGAAAAGGCAACCTTCTTTCCATCTGATCAGCTATGCTTTGAGCCACCACCGCCGCTTTACTTTCTGCTCCTCTCACTTCTTCCACGGACAGACGCAAATCAATTTTCAGCGGCCGTTTCATCTTCCGATGCAGCAAACTCTTCACTTCCTTTTTTAGGTCTTCAATGCCCGAGCCGCCTCGGCCAATAATCAAGCCGGGTCTAGCCGCGTGAATCATCACGTTAATAGAATTAACTGACCGCTCAATTTCAATCTGGTCAACGCCCGCCTTAATAAGTTTGGTCGCCAAAAAACCGCGGATAAAATAATCCTCCTTCAGAAATTCCTGATATTTCTTTTTATTGAACCAACGCGATTTCCAGTTTTGGGTGATGCCCAGCCGGAACGCTATTGGATGAACTTTCTGTCCCATATTATTTCCTTACGGAATTACGGATTAGTACGGATTTTACGGATTTGAATTTTATCCGTAGCATCTGTATTTATCTGTAATTCCGTACGGATTATATTGATTTTCGTCTAAAAACTTTTTTAATATTACCAAAGGTCTGCCGAGAAAAACGCCGTGACTTAGCTTGCCCTGAAGCGCCGTAGGGTTTAGGCGGCAAATGACCTTTCTTAACTTCCTCTACTTTCCCTTCGTCTTTGGTTTCAATTTTGGCAACCGGAGCAGCCGTTGACTGAATCGCCTCTTCCTCTTTGACCACTTGGGGGTTAGCTGATTTTTTAGCTAACTTAGCCGTCGGCACAAACTCAGCCAACACTAGTTTAACAGAACAAGTGCGTTTCATAATTGGATAAGCCCGGCCCATGGCTCGCGGCATCCATCTTTTCAAGGTTTGTCCCTCTTCCACCACAATATTTTTTATAAATAAATTATTTTCCTGAATACTAAAATTGTGTTTGGCATTAGCCACCGCCGAATTTAACAATTTCAAAACTAAAGGAGCCGGTTTTTTAATCAAAAACGTCAGCTGCGCCTTGGCTTGAGAGACCGGCTTGCCCTTAACCAGCGCCGTAACTAATCTTACTTTCCGAGACGCCACTCTTAAATTGTTTAAACTGGCTTTAATTTCTGCCATAATTGTTGAAATTTTCGAGCTCATCTTGTAGCGAAGAAAATTTCACTACAATTATGAGCATCCCGCCCCATTTCCACCCAAGTTCTTGGTTTGTCGCCTTTTGAAGGCGAAGCCGTTTTTCTTGAATTTTATGGTATGCCACCAATCTTGGAAAGAAATGGGGCGGGATAACTTTTTGTTGCCAAATTTTGTTCGCTCGCCGCTCCAAATTTTGGACAAAAACTTATTTTTTCTCCGCCGCCGGCGCTGGCGTCTGTGCCGCCATGGCTCGCTGCTGATCAAGTTCGCGTTGAATCTTACCGCCGTGCTTGCCAAATTTTCTGGTTGGTGAAAACTCGCCCAGCCGATGACCCACCATCTCTTCAGTCGCGTAAACCGGAATATGCTCCTTGCCATTGTGCACGCCGAAAGTAAAACCGACCATTTCCGGAGTAATGGTGCAAGCCCGCGCCCAGGTTTTAATAATAGTTTTGTCGCCCAACTTCAACTTAGCCACTTTTTTTAAGAGCTTGGCATCAACGTATGGGCCTTTTTTTAAACTTCGTGACATATTATTTCCTTACAGAATTACGGATTAGTACGGATTTTACGGATTTGAATTCTATCCGTAGCATCTGTATTTATCTGTAATTCCGTACGGATTATTTCCTGCGCTGCAAAATTAAACGATTGGTCTGTTTGCGCCGCCGCCTGGTCTTAACGCCTCGCGCCTGCTTCCCCCAAGGGGTTTTGGGACCCTTGCGCAGGCCAATCGGCGCCCGTCCCTCGCCGCCGCCGTGCGGGTGGTCAACCGGGTTCATGGCGGAGCCACGAACATGCGGCCGCCTGCCCAACCACCGGGAACGGCCGGCTTTGCCAATAACCTGAGAGCTAAATTCCGGATTGCTTACCTGCCCCACCGTAGCAAAACAATTATCTTTAATCAAGCGCACTTCGCCCGAAGGCATTTTAAGCTGGGCATATCCCGCTTCAATTGCCAAAGCCTGGGCCGAGGAACCGGCCGAACGAACAATCATCCCGCCACTGCCCGGATAAAGCTCCACATCGTGCACCGGCAAACCAACCGGAATATTTTTTAAAGGCAGGCGATTGCCAACTTTAATTTCCACGTTCTCGCCGCTTATAATTTCATCGCCCACTTTTAAGTCATGCGGCGCAATGATATAGCGCTTCTCGCCATCGCGGTAATTTAATAAACAAATAAAAGCGTTGCGGTAGGGATCATATTCCAAAGCCGCCACTTTAGCCGGAACATCCAGCTTGTCGCGCTTAAAATCAATCATTCGGTAAAGCTTTTTGTGGCCGCCGCCCTTATGGCGCGTGGTAATGCGGCCGGAGGCCTTACTGCGGCCATGACGCCGAAAATGCGACACCACCAAGCTCTTGGTCGGCCGCTTTTTGCTCAGCTCAGAGTTTTTGACTCTGATTACTTGACGCACTCCGGGACTAGTTGGTTTTCTTCCTTTCAACATATTATCACCTTACAGAATTACGGATTAGTACGGATTTTACGGATTTGAATTCTATCCGTAGCATCTGTATTTATCTGTAATTCCGTACGGGTTACGCAATAATATCTAATTTTTCACCCGGCGCTAGCGTTACCACCGCTTTTTTATAACTGGAGCTAACTCCCTCAAAACGGCCCACTTGCCGCTTTTTACCGTGAAGATTAATAATGTTAACGCGAACCACGGCCACACCATAAAAATCCTGTACCGCTTTTTTAATCTCGTTCTTGGTAGCATAGGTCGCTACTTTAAAAATATACTGACCCTTGACCGTGAGCCGAGCTGATTTTTCCGTTACCCAGGGCTTAAGCAGCACATGCCAGCCGGTGGAAAACTCCCGTTTGATTATCCGCCGCCCCGTCTTAACCTTGGCCAGCTCGGTTTTTGGAGTCGGCAAAACCGCCGCTTTAGTTTCTTTTTTCTGTGCCGGCTTAATCTCTTTTTTCTTGGCGATTTTTTTAAACTTATTTAGCAGACCCATAGATTTGTTTAATTACCTCAATAGCCGCTTTAGGCATTAACAAATATTTAACCGACATTAAATCCATAATATTTAAACTCTGGGCGCCAATGGTATTGATTTTGGGAATGTTTCTGGCCGCGCGCACCACTGCCTGGTCATTTTGCGGCGACACCACGAGCGTCCCCCTTTGCAAATTCTGCTTGGCTCCTTTGGCTACTTGCTTGATAATCTCGGCCATCGTTTTGGTTTTGGCTTCAGCTAATTTCAAATCGTCCAGCAACACAATTTCTTTATCCTTGGCCTTGCCCGACAGCACCATCAACAACGCCTGACGCTTCATTTTTTTATTAATCTTGCGGGCAAAGTTTTTTTCTTTTCGCGGGCCAAAAGTAACGCCGCCGCCCACCCATAGAGGCGAACGAATAGAAGCGTGACGAGCCCGACCCGTGCCTTTTTGCCGCCAGGGCCGCTTGCCGCCGCCGCGCACCTCGCTCCGGTCCTTGGCGTGCGCCGTGGTTTGCCGAGTGTTAGCCAGTTGCGCTTGCACCGCTTGACGGACAACTTCCGGCTTAAGCTTTAAACCAAAAATTTCAGCGGGTAAATTAACCTTGCCAACCTCTTTGCCGTCTTGACCGTAAACTGCCATATCTAAGCTAACCGGTTCTTTTTTAACCGCCTTTTCCTTAACAACCGCTTTTTTATTTGTATTCTTAACAACTGGCATATTATTCGTTATACTTTTATTAGTCAATTCTGGCTAAAATCTTGTTCTCTTGTTCTTCGGAGAGGAGGAGGAAAAATGAAATATAGAACGGCTGTTGTCGTATGCGCGGCAACGGGAATAGCAGTGGCACTAGTCTACGTGACGCTGATTGAAATCCCCTGGGTA
>Ga0210018_1000800_pt1 | contig 16426 bp, 13 predicted proteins | sample CryGeyCG2014_010_2_FD_183967 | JGI IMG/M metagenome (GOLD analysis project Ga0210018, IMG submission 183967) | Groundwater microbial communities from aquifer - Crystal Geyser CG09_land_8/20/14_0.10 (SPAdes) (version 2) | ecosystem: Environmental > Aquatic > Deep subsurface > Groundwater | place...
AACCAACAATTTGATTATTAATAAAAGCTAAAAGTAAATCTATTTTCTTTCTTTTCAAATCGCCTATAAAATTTTTCTTTGTGAAATATTTTTTTAAAAAAAGATTTTTCACTTTAAAAGAGTACTGCGGGAATTGAGTTTTTACGCTATCCTTGAACAAGTTCCAGAATGGCTCAATGTCTGAAATGGTCGCTTTTTTTATTTTTACTTTTGGAAAAGTTTTCATCTTCTTATTTACCCCGTTAGAGATTTTATAAAAATTCCTGAAATAAACTAGGGGTCTTGAAATTTCTAACGGGGTTTAAAAAACTTCAATAATTTTTCTAAAGGATGAACATTAATTATATCCTCTTTTTCGGCCCAGCCGCGGCGGGCCTGGGCAATGCCTAACTCAATAAAACGCAGCTGGTCTTTGTGATGAGAATCAGTATTAATTATCATTTTCACTCCCGCCTCTTTTGCCCTTCTGATGTTTTGGTCATTTAAATCTAATCTTTCAGGAAAAGAATTTATTTCCAAAATAACTCCGAATTCTTTGGCTGCTCTTAAAATTTTGTCAAAATCACAGAGATATTCATCTCTTCTTTTTAAGATTCTGCCTGTTGGGTGAGAAATAATATCAATGTTAGGATTTTTCATTGCTTTTATTATCCTTTCTGTCATTTTGTCTTTTTCCATTTTGAAGCTGGAATGAATGCCGGCAATGGCATAATCTAATTTTTTAAGGGCTTCGTCTTTAATATCAATTGAACCGTCATTTAAAATATTAGTTTCTGCGCCTTGCAAAACTTTAAAGCTTTTAAATTTTTCATTAAGTTTATCAATTTCCTTTCTTTGTTGGGCTAATTTCTTTTCATCTAAACCGTGCTCAATTCTTAAAAATTTAGTATGGTCGGAAATCCCTAAGTATTCATAACCCATATCCTGAGCTGCTTTTGCCATTACTTCAATCGAATTTGCCCCCCCATCCCATTTGGAATGACAGTGTAAATCTCCTTTAATATCTTTATATCCAATAACTTTAGGCAATTCTCCTTTCAAACCAGCCTCAATTTCTCCTTGATTCTCCCTTAGTTCTGGCTCTATCCAAGGAAGACCAAGAATTTTATAAACTCCAGCTTCGCTCCACCCGGCAATCATCTTCTTTCCTTTAAAAAGACCATATTCTGAAAGTTTTAACCCTTTATTTATGGCAATCCGCCTAGTAGCAATATTGTGCTCTTTGGAACCGGTAAAATATTGAAGGGCTGAACCATAACTTTTCTTTTTCAATGCTCTTAAATCTACATCAAACCCCTCCTTTACTTTAATGGAAGATTTAGTTGGGCCCTTCCCCCAAACTTTTACTATTCCCGGTGAAGAAAGAAAAAAATCCATTACTTTTTTAGGATTTTTTGTTGTTACTAAGATATCGACATCGCCTATGGTTTCTTTCATCCTTCTTACTGAACCGGCGACACTAATTTGTTCAATTTCTTCTAAACTTCTTAATTTCTCTAAAATTTCTTTAACTTTAGGTAAAATTTCACCCAAAAGAAATCTTCCCTTACTTCTTTTTAAAAAGGCGATTCCTTCTAAAATATTTTTTTCCGTTTTTTCGCCAAAACCAAACAAAGAAGCAATTTTATGAGTTTTAGCTGCTTTTTCTAAGTCCTTCAAATTCCTAATTCCTAATTTTTGATATAAAATTTTTGCTCTTTTTGGTCCCATCCCCTCAACGGAAATTATTTCTTCCAAATTTACCGGCATCTTTCTTTTAAACTCTTCGTAATATTTAATTTTCCCAGTTTTTATATATTCTTCTATTTTTTCAGCAATGCTTTTCCCAACCCCGGGAATTTTCTCTAAGGCTTTTAATCCTCCCTTTTTATAAATTTCTTCTACGTCTTCTTCTAAGGTTTCCAAAGTAATAGCCGCCTTCTGATAAGCATAAGGCTTGAAGGCTACTTCTTCCATTTCAAGATAATTTGCTATCTCATAAAATATCTTAGCGAGCTCTTGGTTTTTCATAAAAATTTTTACTTGCCCCGTACCATCCGAGCGAAACGAGGATTGGTTCGGGGGCTAATTCCTGATTTTTCATCGTTGGTTAAAATGGTTTTTCTGAAGGTGGCACCCGAGGAATAAAATGGTCTTTAGGGAAAATTTGATGGCGAATTAAAAGTAAAACTGAGGATGAAATTAAACCAAAGATACTCACCAGAACAAAAACGACTTTAAATCCCAATAAAGTAGCCAGCACTCCGCCGAAAGCAGCGGCAAAAGCAGCCGCAAGACCAATGCCTGTACTCTCAATGCTCCAAGAGAAAGCCTCCCACCCTTTATCAATATGCCTGGTAAAAATGCCTGCCCAACTGGGAACGACGCAAGCCATAGCCAAACCATGAATAATTTCGAGGGTAAAAATGTGCCAAGGCTGGGTTGAAAAAGCATAACCCAAGGGAATCAAATTGGCCAGATACATACCGCTGACCAAAAACCGGAAATCATCTCTCTCGCCTCTTTTTACGTCAAGAAAATGAGCGATAAAGGGCTGAACAACTGACTTTGTAATCCAATAAGTTGCGGCAATAAAACCGACCATTTCCAGGGAACCTCCCTGAATTTGCTTGGTTAAAAAGATGGCGAAAATAGGCCCAATTAAACCCCAACCAGACTGAAGTAAAAAGTCGGAAGTAATTAAAACTCTAATAACCCTATTAATGCCAATCATTGTTTTATTATTTTGACTATTATTTCTCTTTCTCTCGGCCGATTGTCAAAGTCAACGAGGACAAGCTGTTGCCATTGACCCAAAACTAATTTTTCATCTTCAATTGGAACAGCTAAACAAGGCTTCATTAAAGCCGCCCTAATATGGGCGTAGCCATTACAATCTCCCCATTTTTTACAATGTTCATAATTTTCATTCATTGGAGCAATAATTTCTAAGGCTCTTTTTAAATCCTTAATCGCTCCTTCTTCATATTCAATTGTCGTTATGGCGCAAGTTGAATGGGAAACAAAAACTAAACAAATTCCATCTTTCACTTTCGATTTCTCAACTTCTTTTTCAACCATAGGGGTTATATCAATAATATCGGTGAATCCTTTGGTAGAGATATTAAATTTCATAGTTTTTAGTGAAATTATTTATCTTTTTAGATAGAGTGTGTCTGATTAAGCCTATTCCTAATCGATATAAAATTACTACTCCAACTAAAGCAACAATTAGTTCGGCTCCTCGAATAATCATAGTGAAGGCGGTGGCCGTAGAGAAACTTAGTCCTAGCGAATTGAAAGCAAAAATCTGGATTGCTTCATGGCTCCCCAAAGCAGTGGGAATAGGAATCATTGCCGCCAAATAAGTAAAACCAAGGATAGATAAAGCGGGCAGGGCACTAATGCTTTTTCCTAAAAAGAGGATTAAAAGCCAGGCCCGAAGATACATCGCTGCTGCTCTCAAAAAAGAAAGCCCGAACCCTTTCCACATCGATTTCCTTTTTGGTTTAAAAAAATCAAAAATTTCTTTTTCGGTTTCTAAAATCGCATTGCCTTGGCCGAAATTTTTTAAACCTAATGTTTTTAAAATAAACCTGGCTATGCTTTTTCTTCTAAAAGTGTTTAAATAAAAATAGCTAATTCCTCCGGCGAAAAATAGAAATACTCCGCCAAAAATTATTACCAATTTCATTGAAGGAAAGCCAATCATTAAAAGGAAAAATAAAACTCCAAAAAAAATAACTACCAAATTGGCAGTCCATTCTAAAATTCTATCAATAAATACCGAGGCCATTCCTTTTGACCAAGGTACGGAATTGTTTTTTTTCAAAACATAACCTCGGAAAATTTCCCCAGCGAAAAGTAAAATTGGGGCTAAAAACATTACCGAAAAACCGGCCAGATAGGGATTAAGAAGATTTCTAAAAGAAATTTTGACATTTTCTCCTTTTAAGATCTCTTTCCATTTCCAATTCCCAATCAGTATCGTTAGGACAGTTAAGCCAAGAATAACTAACCCTTGCCAGCCGGTAAAAACCAAAAAGGAATTTTTTATTTCCGGCCAACCTACTACTTTACCAATCCAAATAAACAATCCTACTCCAATCAAAAGAGAAATCAAAAGAAACAAAAACTTCTTCATATGGCAAGCCCCGCCCTTTCCTTTCTTTTAGAAAGGGCGGGGCGAAGGTGAAGAAGATATTTTTTGGAAAAAATATCTTCGCCTATTCTTCATCTTACCCCAACTTCGACTAAAAACAAAACTCCCAAAAATTAGGAGATTTTAAAAATTAATAAAATTTATCTTTTTACTTACAAAGTTTTAACAATTCTTTGGCGTTTTCGATGGCGTAGCCGTAGGCATCATTATTAAAATAGACAAAAATATCTTTTTTTTGTGATAGCCATTTTTTAATTTTCTGAGATAATACTTCCAGTTCTTTTTTGGTGTAATTTGAGCTAAATAAAACTTTTGAACCGTGCATTCTGAGATAAATAAAATCAGCAGTTACCTTTTCTGCCTTTGGGTAGCTTGGCGAGTTAGCAATTACCCAGGCAACATTATATTTTTTAAACAGTTCATAGATTTTCTCATCGCACCAACTTTTATGCCTAAACTCAAAAGCAAATCGCAAACTGATAGAGGCCCGGCCCCTATCTAAGCTTAGAAGCTTCAAAAATTCAGTTAGGCTTTTAATGTTTTCTTCTGTTGCCCGAAAACTGGGAGGGAATTGAAATAAAATCGGCCCTAATTTTTCTTTGAGATTCAAGGCGTTCTCAATAAAATTTTCCCAAGCCTCTTTCACTCCGCTTAATCTTTTAACATGAGTGATAAACCGGCTGGCTTTTACGGCAAATAAAAAATCCTCGGGAGTTTGCTTGTACCAATTTTGATAGGTGCTTGGCTGGGGTAAGCGATAAAAAGAATAATTTATTTCAGCAGTTTTAAAATGTTGAGAAAAATATTTGAGTTTAGTTTTTGATGGTAAATCTTCAGGATAAAAAATTCCCTCCCAGTGTCCGTAAACCCAACCCGAGGTCCCAATGAAAAGTTTTCTTTTTGGCATAATTAGCGGAGTTTATTTTCAAGAAAGGAGACAATTTGAGAACCGACTTCCGGAGAGTCCCAAAAATAATCATGCCCTGGGGCATGAAAAGCTTGAGAAAACGGAAGATTTTGACCACTCACCTTTGAAGAAATCCATTTAAAGGGAGCTTTGATTAAAGTAAAAAGCAAAGTTCTTATTTCTCCTGCCGACAAACTATCTTTCCCATCGTTATTTAGCTGAAGAATATTTTCAGATTCAAAAGTTTCCGTCCAAAACGGAGTTCCAACTTCAATGGCATAAATCTGAGAGTTTTCTGAAATTTCTTCTATAGTTTCATCAACCAAAGCTGCTCCACTAGAAAGACCAGCCATAATAATTTTTTTATCAGGGAATTGCTCCGCTAAAAATTCTATTTTCTCAGCCAAAATTTCTGAAGAAGATTTAAAAGAATTTAAGAAATCTCTAGCTCCGGTTATTTTCCCAAAAAAATCATCTTTAGTTCGGATGTAAGGAATCACCAAAGCATTATAACCCCAGTCCTTAAAAGTTCTTTCAATTCCTTCAATAATCGGAGTAAAATCTTCGGCTTTTTCCAGGGGGGTATTCCCCCAGCCCCCGGAGTTAAAAATAATGACGACGTCACTGTCAGAAGCTAAATTCAGAGCTTCTTGGAATTGAAGATTCCCTGGTAAAACCTCTGGCCCAAAAAGAAAAAACAAACTTCCCAAAAGAATTAAAATAAGAATAAGGTGTTTTATCTTTTTCATTTTTGATGAAACTTCTTCTCTAAAGTTTTGAGAAATTCGAGCAAAATAGGATCGTCTACTAATTCTTCTATTTGAATCCACCAGGGCTCAATTGCAAATTGTTTCTTTGCGTCCCAATATTCCAAAGCCTGTAATAGATTTTCTACTCGATCTACTTGGCGAACAAATCTTCCTTCTCGGGTTAACCCTTTCTCATAGTCGGCCCAAAGTTTTCTTATTTCTTTCTTTAAATCGGGAGGTAGTTTTAAAATTAGTTTTTCTAATGATTCTGTTTCTTTTTTATACTTTTCAAGGAAACTTTTTTCTTTTTCTCTTTTTGAAAGCCTCGGCCATTTACTGACTATTTGCTTCCATTGTTTTTTATCCCTGGTAAGGAGTTTATCATAAGGAGTGGTATCCCCAGCATAGATTTCACAGAGGTCATGAATTAAAGACATTTTAAGGATTTTATTTACGTTAAGCTTTTTCTGTCTGCTTAAAAGCCAAGAGATTATCGCCATTCGAAAGGTATGGGAAGCAATTGTCTCTGGCTCCTTTACTCCCCTGAACACCCATCCTTTTCTTTTCTTTCTTTTTAATTTTCCTATTTCAATAAAAAAATTAAGAAGCTCTTTCATACATATTTAATTTAGCATATTTTACTTAAATAACAAATCAGCGAAGCTGGTGCAGTTGGAGATGAAGCTTTAGCTTCATAGACCTAAAAAGAGAGGAAAATTTCCTCTCCAAAATAAAAGAATTCAAAACCTCTTAAACTTAAACAGTCCTGTATTTTATTTTTTTGATTTTGTAAATTGTTTTTATTGGGGAAGAAATAAGAATCTCATCTCCGACCCGATGACCAAAAAGAGTTTTGCCGACTGGCGACTCGTTGCTAATTTTTCCTAAGGAAGGATTCGCTTCCAAGGAGCCAACAAGAGTAAACTCATCTTTTTGACCATCTACTTCAACTAAAATAGTAGCTCCTAAGTCAATGATGTTTTGTCTTTCTTTGGAGGGGGGTTTAATTAATTCAACATTCTTTAAAATATTTTCTATCTCAGCTATCCTGGTTTCCAAAAAACTTAAATCTTCCCGAAAGGAAAGATATTCCGGATTGATATCTTCAGAATGCCAAATTTTAGGAATCTCTCCTTTAGTTTTAGCAAATTTAAGACCTTTAAGGGCTTGATATTCTTTTTTTATTCTTTCAAGGCCTTCTTTGGTTAAATAAAACTTTTTTTCTTCCGCCATAATTTTCGAAAAATCCCCTTTGGCGAGGGGATTAGTTTTAAAATGAATAATTTTTGCTAACCCCCTCAACGAATTATTTTTCCAAATAAAACAACGATGGTGGCATAAGACCACTCAAGATGGGCAGGGGTTCTGAGAATATTAATTTTTTCTGTATTTTTTCCTAACATTTTTAAGATTATCTTTCTCCTAATTTAAGTATATTCTTTCAAGAAACCCTGTCAAGGCTTTTTGAAAAATTTACTATTTTGTCGGGATTTTTTTATAAGTTCAAAAATCTTTTCTTTTGTTCTAAGATAAACTAATGATTGAAATTGACGGCGCTATAGGCGAAGGAGGGGGTCAAATTTTAAGAACGGCTTGCGCTCTTTCGGCAGTGACTAAAAAACCTTGCCATGTTTTTAATATTCGGAAGGGTCGCGAGAAGCCAGGGTTAATGCCTCAGCATCTTTTAGGAATTCAGGCGCTATCTCAACTTTGTAATGGGAGGCTAGAAGGAGACTATCTTAACTCAGAAGAAATTAAATTCTATCCTGAAGAAATTAAGGCAAAAGATATTCATGTAAAAATTGAAACTGCAGGAAGTATTACCCTTGTTTTGCAAACTTTAATTCCGCCAGCTTTATTTGCCCGAGCCGCAGCGAAGAGTAAAGATGAATCTTTAGATTCATCGCCAACCCGAGCCATAGCGAAGGGTGAAGAAGAAACTTTAATTTCTTCGCCTGCTCCCGAACCTTTAAAAATTACTTTTGAAGGTGGAGCAACTGATACTTTTTTCTCTCCAACCATTGATTATTTTCAATATGTATTTTTAAAAATTTTAGACTACAACCCGCCCACCACATCCTCCCGCTCGCTTCGCGCACGGGCCCCTAAAATGGGCGGAAAAGTAGAAATTAATATTTTAAAAAGAGGCTATTATCCAGAAGGTGGAGCTAAAATTGAAGCGACTATTTACCCTTCTAAACTGAAAAGCCTTAATTTAACTGAGAGAGGTAAGCTTCAAAAAATTCTAGTAATTTCTGGCGCTTCCGAATTTTTGAAAGATAAAAAAGTTGCTGAAAGGCAATTAGCTGGAGTAAGAGAGATTTTGGGAAAATTAAAATTACCAATAGAAGAAAAAGTAGAATATCATCCGGCCCAATGCCCGGGAAGCCAAATTTGTTTAGTGGCCGAATTTGAAAATACGGTAATGGGAACTGATAATTTAGGAAAATTAGGAAAGCGAGCCGAAGACGTTGGAAAAGAAGCAGCCTTGGAGTTGTTAAAAGAACAAAAATCCGGAGCTTGCCTCGATAAACATTTAGCTGACCAAATTCTGTCCTATCTAGCTTTGGCTCCTGGAAAAAACCAAGTGACCGTTTCAGAGGTTACCAATCATTGCAAAACCAACATCTGGGTTATTGAGAAATTTCTTGAGGGAAAATTTGAAATAAAAGAAAATTTAATTACCTGGCGTACCTAAAACAATCCGCAGAAATCCAAAGAATCAGCATATTGTTTAGCAAGTTAAGTGAAAAAGGCCAATTACCTTTTTCTGCTTTCCTTCTTCTTCTTTAGATTCTTCTTTTTGGATATTGAAAGTTTTTACTGCTTCTTCAGTCTTATCGATAATTAATCCGATGCCTCCGGAAAGGATTTCTTCTTTAGCTTTATCGGTTACCTTAGCCAGTCCCGATTCGCCAGTGCCAATAATAATTAATTCTGGATTTTGTTCAATTGCCCTTTTAACATCTTCAACGTCAATAACATGGCTTTCCCCTCGCCACCATTTTAAAACTTCACCAGCCCAACGAACTTCGACATCGTACTCATAGGTCTTTCCGTCGATAGTAATTGAACCAAATTTGTATTCATCTATCATCGAAATAAATCGAAGATTTATTGAAGATTGAGATGAATTTCTAATTCATCAATCATATTTAAGGTTTGACCATTTACCGCAGCGATCTCCCCACCTGGCCACTACTTTTCCATCTATTCTAGCTTCAATTACCTCGCAGTGATTTGGGCAACTATTACAGATAAAGGAGGCACATTTAATATCTTTATCAGAAATTTCAAAACCGAAAAATTTAGTGTTTTGAGGAGCTAAATCTTTAACCAGTAAGGCTACCCCAAAAGCTCCGATCACCATATTATATGGGGGAATAATAATTTTTTTCCCCAGGGCTTCCTCAAATGCCTTTCTCATCCCTAAATTTTCACTTACTCCTCCCTGAAAAACAATTGGTGGCTTTATATTTTTTCCTTTAGCTACATTATTTAAAAAATTCCTAGCTAAACCTTGGCAAAGTCCAGCTACAATATCTTCGGTTTTGTGGCCAATTTGTTGTTTGTGAATCATATCTGATTCGGCGAAGACGGTACATCTTGAGCCAATAGTAGTTGGGGTTTTCGCCTTTAAGGCTAATTCACCAAACTTTTCAATTGGGATTTTAAGACGAGAAGCTTGAGCATCAAGAAAAGAACCGGTTCCGGCGGCGCAATTAGCAACTGGACAGATATTTGCAACGTACGAATGATCATCTTTTACATTTAGATTATAAACATTTCCATCAAATTTATATTTTTTAATTTTCTTTATCGGTTCAAAAAACCAATTTTTATAGACAAAAGATTTGTACCCCTGCCTTTTAGGATTAACTAATTGTTTATCCTCTAATTTATTAATTTCTTTTCCGAATATTTCAACAAAGTAAACATGTTTTCCTCCTTTTGTTTTATCGTAAGATTTTCTAAGAGTGCATTTAATTTGATTTCTCAATAATAACCAATATAATTGATAAGCTAAAACTTCAGAAACAGTAGAGGCGCAATATCTATTGCCACCTTTTCCTATGGCGGGGATATTCTTTGGCCTGATTCTCAACTGCCCATCTCCTCTAAAAAATCCTTTTAAAATTTCTTTTTGTAAAACCAGCTCGAGATTTAACAGCTCAACACTTAATTTCTTTTTATCTGCCATCGAGCCACAAAGATATTTAATATATTCAGCTAAACTTTTGCTGTAAATGCCGACTGTACAAGTATTGTGTTTAGGGATTTTATTAACTGTAATATTAAGATTTTTAAAATTTTGAAAAATAATATTTTTAATGTCTTCTACATAACTTTGTTCTTCGATATTAAACACGAATGTGACCCCGCAAGGATATTTTACTTCTTTATCCCAACGAGCCTGATTATATTCAATATTGCCTTCAGCTAAATAATAACCCAATAATCTAAGTAAGTCTGGTTTAAAAATAAATTTATCTATTTTTTTAAACGGTCTAATTATTTTAGGTTCAGTTTTAACTACAGAATAATCGATAGAAATAGGATCATTTATTTGATTTTCTAAAGGCAAGGGAGTAGCGATAAAATCTCCTTCTCGAAATTCTTCAGCTGGAATAAATTTTGGCTCCCAGAAGAAATTTTTGTGTTTATTGCATCTTTTTTTACATTTTCTTTCCTCTGGAGGTTTACAAATCGCAATATTATTTCTTGAATAACCTTGATAACATTTAATATCTTCTCGTTTTAATCCTAAAATTGGATGATTGTAAGTAACATCTAATTTTTTTAGATTGGAAATCTCTAATTTTATCATTTGGCCTTGATATTTTCTTTCGTAAACTTGCTCTACCGGTTTAAACCTTCCTTCATGAGTTAAAACTTTTTGACCTATTTGGACTTCCTTAATCGGCCTAGAAGTATAACTTGGGTTGGTAGTTATTTTTGTATTTCCTTTTACGCAGATTAAGTTCATGGCGAAATCAACTGCCACTCCATTTTCTAAAATTATAATTTTTGAGTCTTGACCACCAATTTCGATTACGGTTCTGACATCAGGAATAAAATAGCTAGCTCCTTTAGCATGGGCTGTAATTTCGTTTTTGATTAGGTCGGCTCCAGTAATTACTCCAGTTAAATATCTAGCTGAACCAGTAGTTCCTACTCCAGCAATTTCAACTCCTGGGTTATGTTTTGAAATCTGATTTTTTAATTCTCTCAGCCCCTTCTGAACAGCTTTTATTGGATCCCCCTCGGTTTGAAGATAAAGAGAAGATAAAACCTGGTTTTTAGTGTCAATCAAAACCAAATTAGTAGAAATTGAACCGACGTCGATACCTAAATAAGTTTTCATGATTTTTCTATGGCGGTGAACTGCGTTCATCTTCACGCTGCGCTCGCTTCGCTTCGCTTGCGTCTCTGATGATAATTCCTAATTACATCAATAAAGGCTTCCAGTCTGGTATTAATCCCGGCTTCAGCTACCTGTTCATCTAAAGATAAAGACAAAAAGGGGATGCCACTTTCTTGATGAATTTTTTGCAAAATGGGCCGAACAGTCACTTCCGGCATACAGTTATGGGCTACGAGAAAATTCGCTAAATATGAATGGTCATCTTCTACTTCCAAGTTATATACTTTTCCTTTAAAATTAATAGTTTCAACTTTTCGGATAGGAACCAGAAAATAGTTTTCCGATTCTCTGAATCGGACATTATTTTCTCTATCCGTAACTTTTATCAATTCATCTCCTAATCTTTTTATTCCTTCGGCATTGGATATTTTAACCATCCATGATGGCTTTCTGTTCTTCATATTTTGTTCTATGAACGAAGGTTTAATCCGATTCCTAACTAAAATCCAGAACAGTTGACTTGCTAAATCCCAAGAGGTGGTCACCCCTCTATAAGCAGTTTCACCATACTCGTCCTTAAAATTACCATCTCCCCTAAAAAATCCCCTTACTATTTCCTTTTGTAGATCAGGCTCAAAATTTACTAAATCTTTATGCAATACCTTTCCGTCACATTGTTTTCCACATAGATAATAAACAATATCGGCGAGATTTCTATTTCCGATGTATAGATCGGTGCCAGTAGGTTTTTCTGGATAATGATATTGACTAATTTTTGTTTTGAAATTTTTCTTAATTATATTAATAACATCGTCAATGTAATCTCTTTCATCAACAGAAAAACTAAATCTAATTCCTCTAAGATATTTTTTATTGTATTTTTTATTTTTATATTTTTCTGCATCATAATGAATCGATCCTTCGGCTAACCAATAACCAAGTAATCTTAAGAGTTCTGAAGAGTAGGGAAATTTCTTTATGTCTTCCCATTTTGGTTCCCTTGCATATTTTTTATCCCATCGGAGGAAATTTTTATTTTTAATTGTTCTTGGAACGGGAATCGCAATGAAATCACCTTTTTTGGCTTGATAGGCTGGAGTAAATTTAAGAGGTTTAATTTCCTTTATTCGATTATTGGGTTTAAGAATAGCTTTTGCTAATAGAAGCGGATGTTCGGGAGTAACTGAAACTGTTAGTAATTTTCCTCCACAATCTATTTTCAATATCCTTCCTCGATAATTTCTACAGAAAGTTTTAGTGACTTTTTTAAATCTTCCTTTATGAGTCAAAATTTTTTCTCCTATCCTAACATTTTGGATCGGCTTTTGGAGATAGTTTTCAACAGTAATATTTGTATTCTTAACAAAACATCCGAAAGGTAGAAGGTGGATTATTCCATCGAAATCTTTTTTTACATAATTTAGCATTTCATAAATAGCATCTCTTCCATGGCCTCCGACCGTAGAACGTAAATAAGGATTTATTTTTCTTTGAATAATCCAATCTTTCCAGGGGAAAATTAATTTTTTTAGATGATAGGTAATGTCCATCTCTCGATGAACTTCAATCTCTTCTCTCCCCAGTTTGCTTTCAATGTCATAATTTATGGTTGGGTCACAAACAGTATAAATTTCGCCAACTAGGGCTACCTTGGGAAGTTTTTTATTTTTCTCAATTTGGATTTGAGAAAATCTTTTTAAAATTTCTTTTTTAATTTTTGAAAAATCTTTTTCTTTTTTTAACTCTTCGAGTTTTGAAAAACTCTCAGTTAAGATTTTATCAGTTATTCCTTTCTCAATTTCTCTCGGCCGATAATATTGGGCCATTTTTTCAATTTTTTCAATTAATCTTAATTTCTTGAAGAAAAAACGACCGGCCTTTATTATCTGCCAAAAAGAGGCATTGGAAATTTTCTTTATTGCAGAATAAATATCTTTTGGAGCAGCTCGAAAATCTAAAAAATTAATATCGTGGCCCGCCTCTTTTAAGACTTTTTCTTGAATTACTCCGTAATATCTTTGCCGACAAGATCCCCCAACATTTTGGACCATAAAAATAGTGTTCGCTCCCTTTCTTAAAGCTGGCAGATAGTTACCCAGGGTTACCTTCATCGGAAAGCAATACATTTCCGGCGCAATTCTTGCTCCTTCAGTAATTGTCTCCGAAGTCGTTTTCTCTGGAGGAATCACTTTCAAACCCAGCTGCTCAAAAAGGGTCTTAAAAGCAATAGTATAATTCCCCCATCTAGCAAAAGTAATGATTGGTTTCACCCCGTTAGAAATTTTTGGTGAATTTGCCATATTTTTCAACCCCGTAAGAAATGCTATTTTGATACGAAATTTCTAACGGGGTTTCATATTGTATCCATAAAGGCTTCTAATCTGGTTTGAATTCCGGCTTCGCCGGTGTGTTCATCAATCATTAAATATAGAAAGGGAATTTTATTTTCTTTAAATTTTTTTTCGACAAATTCTTTTAAAACTGCGTCACAGCCGCACTGAAAAGAAGAAATTTCGAGTGCTCCAGTAATACTATAATTCAATATCCGGTCAATTTTTTCCATTATCTCTTTTCCAAATTCCCAGTGGAATTCTGGATAACCTTCATTTCTGACTTTGGACTTCGAGCTTCGGATTTCATTTGTTGGTACTTCGTCAATAAATATAGGCTGGGCTCCTAATTTTTCCAATTTTTCTTTTACCCCTAAATTGACGTAATCATCATATAAATTATAGGGATGGGAAACCAAAACTATTTTCCTTTCCTTCATTTCCATTTCTTTTAGAAAATCTTCTTTTTCTTTTTCCTTCAATTCTTTTTCTTTTAGGAAAGCAATTTTTGCTGCTTCCCTTATTTCTATTTGGTTCTTATTTAATTTTTTCCCAAATCTTCCTAAAGTTTTTTCAAATTTTTCCTTCCTTTCATCAAAAGTTTCAGTTAAAATTGGGGATTTAACTAGGATTTTTGCTAAATCTGGAATTCCAAAAAATTTTGGACAATATTCTAATTTTTCTTTATTAGTTTTTAATCTCGGGGTGAATATGTAATCACATTTCCCATCCAGCCATAAAAGATGGCCAAAAAAGACTTTCTCAGCAAAGCAAGTTTCAGGATCAGAGGCCCTAACTCCCATTTCAACAATTTCTTTATTGGTCGGGGGAGAAAGCAAAACTTTAAAGTTAAGCTCTTCAAAGAAAGTTTCCCAGAAATGAGGTTGTTTCCAATACATCAAAGCTTTTGGAATACCAATAGTCATAATGAAAACAAAGTTTCTTGCCTCGACAAACTTTTTTGTTCACCTTTGGAAAAAATTCTTATTTTTCCGTAAACTCCGTCATAACCTGGCTCGATATTTACTCTCCCTCCCCTAACCCGGATTATCCCCTCGGCAATTTCCGGTAAAGTGATACTCTCTAAATCTTGACGGGAGACATCGAGCAAGATCTTAAATTCATTTCCAAATTTTTTAATTAGATTTTTATATTCTTCCTCAACTTGTTTTGCCCCTGCCATTACACCTAAAGCATCGGCAATTATTTCTGCTAAAGGGACTAGGCTTTTGAAAGGAATAGAAGCAACTGGTTTGAAACCCTCTGGTCTATCTGCTAATAAATCAACTCTATTTAAAACTCCAATAGTTAAAGGCCGGCCACAATTTGGACAAATGTTATTATATTTTTTAGATTCTGCCGGCGACAAACTAATCCCGCACATTCGATGACCATCATAATGATATTTTCCTTCTTGAGGAAAGAATTCAATAGTATATAAAAATTTTTGAGGGTCTTTTTCTTTAATTGCTTTAATTATTGCTGGATAACTAATTTCGGTATCAAAAACATTGGCCTCTCTGCCTATATGACTTGGCGAATGTGAATCACTATTTGAGATTAAAGCGACTTTTCGGCCATCAGGAATCCGCCAAATATTTGAAGGATCTGCGCTAAGTCCTGTTTCCAAAGCAAAAATATATTTAGAATAATCTCCAAAACATTCTTCAATGGAGTCAAATCCAGATTTTGAACCAAAAATACCGAACCAGGGGGTCATACAATTATGAACAGCAGCAAATTCGCTAAGATAAGAATTATCTCCTTCTACTTCGAGATTGTAAACTTTTCCTTCATAATTCTCGATTTCGATATCTCTTACTGGAATATAAATACATTTTTCATCCATCCAGCCATGTCTTCGAGTTAATTTAGTTTTAAATCTTTTTTTATTAAAACAAGGGTCTTTTAATAATCCAAATAAATCTTGAAAGAATGAAAGACCGTGAAAGATAAGCTGAGTATGTTGAGCTTGGATAACTCTATTTCCTATTTTATGAATATATTTCTCATTGAAATCCTTTTTAGACTGCATGCTGATAGAAGGGATTATTCCCAATCGAAGTAAAATTATTTTCATCTGATTCATCAATTCTCTAGAAGAGGTACAACCTGTATCCCCTCTCCACCATCCTTTAAAAATTTCTACTTGTTTTTCTAGTGGTAAATTTAATGTCCAAGAAGGTAAAAATTTTGCGTGCGCCCTTTTTATGGTGGGGTGATTATAAAAAAGTTCACCAAAAATTTCTGCTAAAATTTTCGAAAAATAGATAATCTCTATGCTATCTGCATTTTTCCTTTTATAAATCCTCGGTGAAGAAAGTCCAAAAATCTCTCTCATTAGAAATTTTACATCTTTAATATATTTCTTTTCATTACGATTGAAACAAAAAGAAATTGAATCTCGATTGTCTGTATAACCTTCCGAAATATAATACCCCACCAACCTGCAAAAATCTTTATCTATTTTTATTACATTATTTAACTTTTTATCAATTCTTCCTTGGGTACAAGCTATTTTATTCTGGAAAACTTTAAATTGTTTTTTAGAAAGATAATCACTCAGTTTAATTTCTTTTTTGTCTTTTATAACACCGTTGAGTCTTGGAAAAATAAGAACATCGCCCCTTTCAACTTCTTTTGCTTGAATCCATTGTGGCTGATATTTTTTAAAATAAGGATGTGAACATCCTCTTTTTTGATAATAAGAACATGCTGGTTTACAAATTGTATGAGTACAATTTTTACAATCTTTATAACTTTTGATTACATGGAAAGGATGTTCTTCAGTTGTTTTTAGGCCAATGCTAAAATTATACGGTTTTATATTATAAATTGGTCCCTTATAAAATCTAGTATAGACTTGTTTAACCTTTTTAAGTCTTCCTTTGTGAGTATAAACCTTATCGCCAATAGAAATATCTTTTATCTTTC
>Ga0210018_1000802_pt1 | contig 16416 bp, 15 predicted proteins | sample CryGeyCG2014_010_2_FD_183967 | JGI IMG/M metagenome (GOLD analysis project Ga0210018, IMG submission 183967) | Groundwater microbial communities from aquifer - Crystal Geyser CG09_land_8/20/14_0.10 (SPAdes) (version 2) | ecosystem: Environmental > Aquatic > Deep subsurface > Groundwater | place...
AGTCGACGCTTTTGGTTTTACTGCTTTATAAAAGTAGTAAAATGAGATGATCCATCGACAGCTTCCGCTACCGATGCCTTGTTACGACTTCATTCTTGTTACCGACCTTAGCTTAGGCCGCGTTAGACGCGGACTTCGGCTACTGCCGGCTCCCCTAATGTGACGGATTGGAATAATTTGAGACTATTTTCCGTTCCCACCGTACGTGCGGATTTCCCGCATACGGCGAGTCCTATTTATGCCTTACCCCAAATTCGCTTTGCGAATTTCGGGGACCCCTTTATGCATTTGCAATTTTAATTTTCTTATTTTCTCTAATTCTTCTTCAGTAAGTGATTTTCTATCTTTATTTCCAACGATTTTAAAGATTTTGCAAAATAAATCAAAATCGTTCTTTCTATTTACACTATGTAATGGATGTTTCTGGAAGAATGGAATAACTACTTCTCTAATTTTCTCATAACTACTAATTTCAAATCGATAACAATTCCTATGGTTCGGTCTTTTCTCTTTCTGTAGATAAAGATTCCCGCAATTAAAGAATTTTTTAACTTCTTTTAGTACCGGTAATTCATCTTCTCTCAGCTTTATGTAATAATGACATTCTACTCTATAGTGTTTTGTAGCATACTTACCAATTTTGCGAGGTGGATGAAGATAAACAGTAAAACTGCCTTCACCATCGGTTAATCCGACTATGTAATCTGCAGAGAGCATAAATAGGTTTCGTCCTTCCCCCATTAGAGATGAAATTATCTAACGGAGTACTATGACTCAGCTGACTTCCTAGAAAGCCTGCCCGCCACTCGCCTGCGCTCGAGGCGCTGGCAGGCGGGCAATAATCTCATATCTCTCTAGGATCTCCCTGGGTCACTTAGTTAACTGTTCCTAACATCCTATGAATTGGAAATTGATAACGACTTCCTTTCGACCGCCCAGCGAAAGTCGTCATTTCCTTATTATCTCATAGGCTGCTATTTGCCTCAAGCCCTTCATCCTTTCTCCTTACGGATCAGGACTGCTAATTTTTTGGCTACCATCCGTATTCTTATACAGAGGATGGGATTTTAACCCACTAGTCCTGATTCCGCTTATAAGCGGAATCGGGGATCCACGATTTGTTAAAACAAATCGGGACTAACTAAGCTGCCAGGCGCAGTTATTTGGCGGTGAGTACAAGACTCAGGAACATATTCATCGCCACATGGCTGATTGGCGATTACTAGCGATTCCGGCTTCATGAGGTCGGGTTTCAGACCTCAATCCGAACTAAGAGGCCGTTTGATGGGGTTAGCTCCGGATTTCTCCTTAGCGACCCATTGTCGGCCCCATTGTACCACGTGTGCAGCCCAGGGCATCAAAGGGCCATGCTGATTTGGCGTCATCCTCGCCTTCCTCCCCGTTATCCGAGGCAGTTTTCTGCGACACTTGTAACGCAGAATAAGGGTTGCGCTCGTTACCGCACTTAAGCGTACATCTCAAGACACGAGCTGACGACAACCATGCAGCACCTGGACTAGTGTCCTTGTGGGTACATCCTGATTTCTCAAGACTTTCACTAGCCTGTCGAGCCCTGGTAAGGTTCCTCGCTTGTTGTCGAATTAAGCCACATGGTCCACCGCTTGTGTGAGTCCCCGTCTATTCCTTTGAGTTTTAACGTTGCCGTCGTACTTCCCAGGCGGGACACTTAACGCGTTAGCTTCGCCACCCGAAGGGTCGACACTTCGAATAGCCAGTGTCCATCGTTTACAGCGTGGACTACAAGGGTCGCGTCTGTTACTTTGTAACAGCCGAATGCAAAATTCAAAAATTAAAATGCAAAATTACAATTCAAAATTAAAAATTTTTACATTCGGACTGCGCCCCAGAATTTCTTCTGGAATCTCATAGTTACCTATGAGGCCGGACTATATCTTCACCCCTTTGATAAATTCAGGGGGCTCGGCGTACAGTCTCTGAGGATCCCCTTTTGGGTTTCCTGCGGATTGTCCTTGTCCAAGATTAAGTCTTAAACAATAGGAGTTTCCCGCATATGGCCGAGTTACAATACACCGTTACCGGTGTAAGAAACACTTATCCGCGTATATCCGCGTTACGACTGCGAAGCAGTCGCTAATCCGCGCGTATCCGCGTGCCAGTGCGAAGCACTGGCTTGTATCTAATCCTTTTTGCTCCCCACGCTTTCGTCCTTCAGCGTCAGGGTCGCCCCAGCTGAATGCCTTCGCTTTTGGTGTTCCGGTCGATATCAACGGATTTCACCCCTACACCGACCGTTCCATCAGCCCCTAACGCCCTCAAGCCAAGTAGTATCTCAAGCATCCCTTAGGTTAAGCCCAAGGTGTTTAACTTAAGACTTTCCTGACCGCCTACGGACGCTTTACGCCCAATAAATCCGGATAATGCTTGGGGGTTCTGTCTTACCGCGGCTGCTGGCACAGAATTTGCACCCCCTTATTCGCCGCCTAAGCTCAGCCTTGCGGCTTGTTCGGCGGCAAAAGAGCTTTACAGACCGAAGTCCTTCTTCGCTCACGCGGCGTCGCTTCGTCAGGCTTTCGCCCATTGCGAAATATTCTCGACTGCTGCCTCCCGTAGGAGTCTAGCCCGTGTCGCAGTGCTAGTGTTGGGGAACATGCTCTCACATCCCCTACCCGTCATCGCCTTGGTAGGCCATTACCCTACCAACTAGCTGATAGGCCGCAGACCCATCCCGAGGTCTCTTGCGAGTTTAAATGAGAATGACTTACGTCCCCTCATTTTTATCAGGAATTACCCCGGATTTCTCCGGGCTATGCCTGTCCTCGGGGAAGGTTATCTACGTGTTACTAACCCGTTCGCCACTATCGCTCGTGCTTCACTATCGTTCACCACTCACCCAAATTCAAAATGTAAAATGCAAAAGTCAAAATTACAATTAAAAGTTCAAAATTATCTAATATCATCGCGAAGCGATACCTTAATTTTGCATTTTGATTTTTGATTTTTGAATTAAGGGAGTTTGTGCTGAACATAGTGAAGCACAAACGACCGTTTGACTTGCATGCCTTATCCACGCCGCCAGCATTCATCCTGGACCAGGATCAAATCCTCAAGAAAATGAGAATTAAACATCCGGGTTATGAGCACCATCGTAATGAATTACGGTATGCTCGCCCCGTTAAATCCCGAAGGGATTTTTACGGGGGACCAGGATCAAATCCTCAAATAATACGCTGAAGTTACGCTGAAAAAAGATTTCCGCTGAATTTACGCTGAAAAATATCAGCGTTTATTCGGCGTAGTTATCAGCGTTAAATCAGCGGTGTCCCCCAAAGGGGACAAGTCGGAGCAACTCTAAGAAACTAAATGAACGATAGTGAATTTACCCCGCCCCCTAAGCTTTATGTAATCTTTGTTTTAAAATAACAAAGTTTAAAAGTATAAATTTTATACATTCAGCTTTTCCATACAGCATAGGGGGCGGGGTTTCATCTTCACTTCGTTCAGATTCAATTTTCAATGTCCTTTCCTTCTCTTTCGAAACAAAATCAGGAAGACACCTTCCTGATTCTTTTTAATTAAAGTGTCTTCAATTTTTTATATCTTATTTCATTTTTTATAAATTCTCATGAAATCTGCTCATCTCTTCAACCTTTCCTACTTCCTATTTTACTCTTTCAAGAACCTTTGTCAAGGGCCTTTAGTTTTTATTTTATAATACTTCCCGGAGGGACTTCTTTCTCTGGAACCAACAAAACCGGTTTTTTATTTACGTCTACTGCTAAAACCATTCCTTGGCTTTCTATTCCTTTAAATTTTCTTGGCTCTAAATTTACAAAAACTAGAAGTTCTTTATTTAAAAAATATTCAGGCTCAAAAAATTCTGCCATTCCTACCACAATTTGTCTTTTTTCCTTTCCTAAATCAATTTCTAATTTTAATAATTTATCTGACTCTTCAACTTTCTCTACTGATAAAACTTTGCCAATCCTTATTTCTAATTTTTTAAAATCTTCGAAAGTAATCATTTTATTGAGCCGGGACCGGGGCTCGAACCCGGAACCTTTTGTTTACCCGCCTGCCTACGCCTGAGCCGAGGAGCCGAAGAGAGGACTTGCACCTCCAACCTATGGTTTACAAAACCATTGCTCTGCTGTTGAGCTACTTCGGCTTAGGCGATGGCGGGCAGGCAAAACAAATGCTCTTCCATTGAGCTATCCCGGCAAAAAGGTGTGGGAGTTACGTTCTACTTCACAAAACCGCTTATTTGGCAACTGCTTGTCCTCCGAAGTTTTAACGTAGGAGGAAGCTACTCCGGCATGCGTCATTATTTTTCTTCTTCCTTGGTTTGCTTTTTCACCTCTTGCCAGTAATTGTCGTTTTCTAAATTTTTCTTTTTAAGAGACCTCTCTCTTAATCTTATGAGCCAGTTTGCCGTTTTGCTGTCAGTTTTTAAGGTAAAGATTCTAAATTTTGAAAGTAATTTTTGTAAAAAAATTTCCAAGGGAATATTTTTTATTATTTCCTGAAGTTTTATTTTATTTTTTAACTTCAGAAGAAATGGTTCAGAAACCATTTCAGTTTTTGGTAATTGAATCAATAAAGGAATTTTCCGCCACAAAACAACCACAATCCCAAAAAAACTACAAATTAAAATAATTAAAGCACTAAACTTTATCATAAATTAAATCTCATAACGAATAAATCTTTTAATAATAATTTTTTCTCCCAATTTACTAATATATTCTTCAACTAAATCTTTAATAGTTTTTGTTGCATCTCTTATCCAGGGTTGCTCCAAAAGAGGAAGATTTTCATCTATCGCCGCAATCTGTAAACACAATTCATGAGCCAGATTTTGAAAATCCTGACTTTTGGCTACGAAATCGGTCTCACAGTTTAACTCTAAAAGAACTCCAATTTTTTTATTGGGATGAATATAGCTTTCAATAATTCCTTGACTGGTTTCCCTTCCAGCTTTCTTTTGAGCAAAAGTTTTTCCCCATTTTCTTAAAATTTCTTTAGCCATTTCAATATCACCCTTTGCCTTCTCAAGGGCTTTTTTACATTCTGAAACCGGAATCCCGCTTTCCTCTCTAAGTTGTTTAATTTGATTAATGGTTATCATATTTTTATTTTGCGCTTTGCGCTTTAAGTTTTGCGCTTAGTATCGCTTCTTTAACTTTCTCTAAAATATACTTTATCGAGCTGATGGCATCGTCATTGGCCGGAATAGGATAATCAGCCAAAGTAGGATCAACATTGGTATCGGAAACTCCAATGACTTTCACTCCCCTTCTTTTGGCTTCTCTTACTACCAAGGCATCTTTTTTCATATCTAAAATAAAAATAGCATCAGGGAGTTTTTCCATATTTTTAATTCCCTCAAATTTTATTCTAAGGTTCTCAAGTTCTTGGTCAAACTTAGCTTTTTCTTTTTTTGTATATTTTTCTAATTCTCCTTCTATTTTCTTTTTTTCTAAATCCTTAAAATACTCAATCCTCTTTTTAATTGTGGCAAAATTAGTAAAGGTTCCTCCTAACCAACGATTAACAACATAAGGCATATTACATTCTTGAGCAATATTTTTTGTTAATTCTTTTGCTGATATTTTCGTTCCAATAAAAAGAATTTTTCCTCCCCCGGAAATTAAATCTTGGATAAACTTTAAAACTTCTTCAAATTTCTCTTTTGTTTTTTCTACATTAATAATATGGACAGTGTTCCTTATCCCAGAGATATAAGGTTTCATTTTAGGGTGAATTTTTGAAGTCTTGTGACCAAATTGTAAACCAACCTGAAGCATTTCTTCAGGATTGAGGTTAAAATCTTCTTTTTTTTCTTTGAGTTCTGCCATAAAATCAATATTTAGTCTATCATAATTAGGAATTAGTGGCAAGGGTTGATTTTTAATAAAAATTTGCTAATATATATTATATGAAAAAAGATATTCACCCGCAATATTTTCCTAATGCCAGCGTTCAATGTGCCTGTGGCAATATTTTTACTGTTGGTTCTACCAAAGAATTTATTGAGGTGGAAATTTGCTCAAAATGTCATCCTTTTTACACTGGCCGGGGAAAAATTGTCGATATCATGGGCCGGGTAGAAAAATTTAGAAAGAGATTGGCAAAGAAAGAAGAACTGAAGAAAAAGAAAAGGAAATAATAGATTATGCCGGATATAAAAGATATTCAAAAGGAATACGAAGAACTCCTTCAAAAACTCACTGATCCTGAGATTTCTTCAAATTGGGAGAAAGTCGATGAGCCTCGCTCATCTCCACGCTTCACTAACGCTCGCGTATTTGAAGAACTTATAAAAAGAAAAAATTTTCTGGAAAAAATAATTGACAAAAGTAAAGAAATTAAGGAAATTAAAAATCAAATTGAGGAAAATAAAGCAATCTTAAATTCCCAGGAAAACCAAGAACTTTCTTCAATGGCTGAAACCGAAATAATAAACCTCCAAGAAAGAATGAAAGTTTTAGAAAAAGAATTGGCCGCCTCGTTAGAGGCGAGCCCCCCGTCCGAGGGCGAGGTTCGCCAATCTTTTGGCAACGCCTCTGCGGGACGGGAAAATTCTTCGATGGTTATTGTTGAAATTAGGGCTGGAACTGGAGGAGAAGAGGCAGCTTTATTTGCTGGAGACATCCTGAAAATGTATTCAAAATATGCTGAAAGTCAGGGCTGGCGTCAAAATATTTTAGATTCTCATCTTACTGAACTCGGCGGTTTTAAAGAGGTCATTTTCGAACTCGAGAACGGTGATGTTTATTCAAAGATGAAATATGAAGCTGGCGTTCATCGAGTCCAAAGAATTCCTGAAACTGAAAAGGGAGGAAGAATCCATACCTCAACTGTTTCAGTTGCGGTATTGCCTAAACCAAAATCTGCCCAGATTAAAATAAATCCTCAAGATTTAAAAGTTGATTTTTATCGAGCCTCAGGCCCCGGTGGCCAGTATGTTCAAAAAAGAGAAACAGCTGTTCGAATTACTCATCTACCAACCGGCTTAGTTGCTACTTCCCAAACTGAAAGAAATCAATTACAGAATAGAGAAAATGCTCTAAAAATTTTGGAAGCAAAAATTTTAGAAAAAAAACAAATAGCTGAAGAAGAAAAAATTGCTGGGAAAAGAAAAACCCAGATTGGCTGGGCAAAAAGAGCTGAAAAAATCAGAACCTATAACTTCCTTCAAGATAGAATTACTGACCATCGGATTAAAAAATCTTGGAAAAAGTTAGAAAAAATCTTGAATGGAGGTTTGGGACCAATAATTTCCGCTCTCCAGAAATTCCAAGCGCAAGCCTAAACCTCCTTTCTCAATCGTTTTAATATCTTCTTCATATCTACTAGCAATATTAAGAACTGAATCACCATAAAATCGGTATTTTTTATTTGTGCTGCCAGAAAAATAAATCATTGCTGCTCGCCATTCGTCATTAGGATTTTGGGAAGAGGCCCCGTAATCTTTCAAATAAAGACCGGCAGCCAAAAAGGCATCTCTGATATTCCAAGGATCAGCCGGTTTTTTCCCAGTAATCCCCTCAACTTTATCTTTATATAATAGCCAGGTTGAAGGTAAAAACTGAGCAGGCCCCATCGCTCCGCCATAACCTATTCTTTTGCCATTCAGATACATCGGGCAAGAGACAGGTGTAGTATTGGGGTCTCGACCCAACTCCTGACAAATTTTCAAAAATGGCTCAAGGTCACGACTTTTTTTCATTACATCTTCTAATTTTAAATTTGGGTATTTACATGTTGGACAGTTGCATTGTCCAACATTTTTTCCCAAGTTTGATTCTTGAGTTAAAACTGCTAACAAAAGGGCTGGTCTAACACCAGTAACTCTGGAAACAAATTTGGCAATTTCATAGGCCTCTCCAAAAGTCGGAGCTTTAGGAACTCCAATTAACTCAAAAATCCGAGCCCTAATTTCCGCTGCTTTCTTTTGGGTTTCTTGAAGAAGTTTTTGATACAGAGATTCTTTTCCTTTCGTCTCTACTAAAATTTTCTCCTGTTCTTGACGCGTTACTTCAACATTTTGTTTTTGGAGAATTTGAATTGCCATCATCCTCTGTAAATCCTCTTTTTCAGTATCAAGGGATTGCTTCTGGCCTTCTAAATAGGCTTTTTGAGTTTTTATTTCTTGAAGTAAATTCTGGGTTTTTAAATTTAAGGTGTTTAAGGCAACTAAATTATCAAAAAAATCAGAAATTTTTGGCTCTGATAAAAAAATCTCAATTAAAGATTTTTGGTCCTCAATATAAATTACTCTTAAAAGATTAGCTAAGTTTTCTTTAATATCAGAGATTTTGAGGGTGGTTTTTCCAATTGATGTTTCGGTGTCTTTGACTTGATAAGTAATATCTTTAATCATTAGATTTGATTGCTGAATTTCTAAATTTAACTTCCCAATTTTATTTTTTAAAATGGAAATCTGACGGTTCAGGGTTTCCTTTTCCTGTTGGGTTTTAGTAATATCTTTTTCATACTGAATAATTTTCTCTTCCAATTGTTTCAATTCCGCTTCCAACTGCGCCTTTTCTTCCTGAGGGCTTGACTGTGCTAAAGTAAAAAAAATTGGCAGAGAAAAAACCAAAAGTAATGCAAAGAGTAAAAATATTTTTGAAATACGGTAAATCACAATAATAAAGCGAAGAAATAATTTTTATGGACAGGTGCCTTTTAGGAGGGTGGCGGGTGGGTTGGAGTCCGCAGCCGAGCGGGCAAGGTCTCGCCGAAGGTGAGGAGCAAGGCGAGGACATGAACGAACGAACGCGCTGGGCGAGCGAGTGTATCCTAAAAATTAACTTTCCGAGCGGGTTTCTTCTTTCTCTTCCGCTTTTTCTTCTACTTTTTCTACCTCCTCAACCTTTTCTTCAACTGGTTTGGCTAATTCTTCTTCAACTTTTTCTGGAGGAAAAACTTCAGCAACGATTTCTTCTGGGTTTTTGAGGATTTCAACTCCTATCGGTACTTTTAAATCCTTGATTGTTAAAATATCCTCAAAAATTTTTAGGGATGAAATATCAACCTTAATTTCTTTTGGCAAATCTTCTGGTTTGGCTTTAACTTCTAACTCGTGAATAACTTTGACTAGAGTTCCTCCCAACTCTTTAACTGCTGGAGAGAATCCTTCAAAAATCAAAGGAATCTTGGCTGTAATTTTTTCTTCAAGGGGTGCCTGATAAAAATCAATATGTAAAATTTTATCAGTTAAAGGATCTCGCTGAATTTCGTGAATTAAAACTGGGATTTTCTTACCCTCAACTTCAAGGGAAACTAAAGAACTTTCTCCCGCCTCTTGGTAAATTTTCTCAAATTCCTTAGAGTCAACTTCCAAAGATGAGGATTTTATCTTTGGCCCATACAAAATTGCCGGTAAAATCCCTTTTTTACGAAGGGTTTTTGTTTTTTTACCAGAAATTTGGCGAATTTTAGCTAAAAGTGTTAACATTTTTATTTTACGATCCTAATAATCTTTACCGGGCAGGCCTCGGTTGCTTCTTTAATACAATTTACTTTTTTAATTTCCAATTCCTCATTACCAGTTTTGGGATTTTTCTTTGAGCCAATCAAATGAGATTTTCCATTTTCTATTAATTCAAAAAATTTCGGGCACAATACCTGACAAGAACCGCAGCCAATACATTTTTCTCTTTCTAAAATTACTTTTGCCATATTTTAAATTTTATTATAACTACCAAATAGCCTAATTTTTTCTTCGACGACTTTTTGAACTGCCTCAGAAACACTAGGTAAAATTTTGTAAGGTTTAATTTCTCCTTTATTTAATCTCAAAGATTTCTCTAATGATTTCCGCCAAGCTAATCTTAATTCAGTATTGATATTAATTTTAGAAATACCATTTTTAATGGCTTTTTTAATTTCGTTTTTAGGAATACCAGATCCTCCGTGTAGAACAAGGAAAACATTAATTTTTTTTCTAATTTCTTTTAATCTCTCAAAATCGAGTTTTTCCATTTTCTGAGCAATCCCGTGTAAATTTCCAATGGATATTGCCAAAGAATCCACCTTTGTCTTTTTAACAAACTCTCGAACTTTTTCAGGATCAGTTAGATTCTCCTTTTTAATTTTAAAACCCTTTTTTACTGCTTCTATTTTACCCAACTCCCCCTCAACTAAAACTCCTTTTCTTTTTGCATAATCTGCCACTTTTTTTGTTCTTTTGATATTTTCTTTAAATGACAAATTGGAGCCATCAAAATGAACCATCTGATAGCCGACTTTAACTACTTTCTCAATCCAATCAAAATTTTTTCCGTGATCCAAATTTAGAAAAACTGATTCAGGATTAACCTTCAACTCAAATATTTGACCATAAACCAAAGGAATTACCACCGAGCACCCTAAAAATTTACTTTCCCCCTCTGAAGTTCCTAAAATTATTGGCGAACGGAGTTTTTTAGCTGCCATCAAAATTCCTTTCAGTTGTTCAAAAGTTGAGAAATTAAACTGACCAATCGCCCAGCCTTCCTTTTGGGCTTTTTTTAAAATTTGTTTTAGTTTCATCTCCAATAGTTAAACGGTTAACGTTTTCTACGATCGTAGAAATTATTAACCGATTTTGTTAGACAGAAATTATTTTTTGAACAAAATTCTTTTTGAACCTTCACTTTTTTAAATTTTTGACCCTTTTCCAATAGTCCATTTTTCGCTCCCAATTTTTGAAGACAAGCAGAAGAATTCGCCATGCCAAGTTGAATAGCGTAAATAATATTGCCTTTTGATTGAATATATCCTGAGACAAAGCCAGAAGCAAAGGAATCACCAGCGCCAGTTCGATCAACCACTTTTGATTTTGGAGGAGAGGCTCGGTAAAGGTATTTTCCATCAGAAACAACAACCCCTCCTGGCCCTTTTGTCATTATGGCAATTCCCGGACATAATTTATCAATTTTTTTGAAAATTTCTACTTCTTTTTGATAAGGAATTTTAGTTAATAAAGAGGCTTCTTCCTGGTTTAAAATCAGAATATCAACTTTTTTTAGAATTCTTTCTAATGTCTTTCTTGGTAAAGAAAGTTGGCAATGGCCAGGATTCATGGTAATTTTTATTTTGTTTTTATAAGCAAAATTTACTAAATTTTCAGAAATACCACAAAGTTTTCCTGAAAGAGGAGCAATATAAAACCATCTGGCTTTTCCTCCACCGCCTAAAGCTATGGAGGATCCGCCGTAGCCTTTGGTGAAGGCGGATAATTTTGGCCAGGGAATTTCTTTTTTAGTCAATTCTCCTGAAGCTCCTCGATAAACCAAAATCGTTCTATCCATTACTTGCTTCTGTCGGGTGGTGGGTGGGTTGTAGTCTCTGCCATCAGAACTCAAAATAACCGAATAATTAGTTGGCTTTTTCTTTGTCCTAAAAACAAATTGAGTATCTATGCCAAATTTTTTCAACTCTTTAATTACCTCTTCTCCTGCCTCATCTACGCCAATCATTCCGCAATAGGCAACCTTAAATCCCTGTTTCGAAAAAGTAGCGGCTGTGTTAGTTCCTCCGCCGCCAGTTGAAAAAGCAATATCTTTTACTTCAATTTTTGAACCCAAAGAAAGGCAAAGTCCTTTGCCAGTAATAAATTTTTTCTCTCCTACTATTTTGAAAGTTTTTGATTTTAAAAAAATATCTCGGGTCGCTGACCCAAATGTAATAATATCGTACATCATAATTGTTTAGGGGCCCGCCTTTGGCGGGACTCCAACCCTCCCACCACCCTCCTAGAAGGCACCTCGGACGCGGTAGGCGGGTTGTAGTCTTTTTTAGCCACAATTAAGGTGGTTTTAATTACGGTGTCGGGGTTTAAGGACATCGATTCTATCCCCTGCTCTACTAGAAATTCGGCAAAATCCTCAAATGTCGAAGGTGCATCACCGCATATTCCGACATATTTTTTTCTCTTTTTACATTCTTGAATTACCCTTTTCAACATTTCTTTTACCGCTGTATTTCTTTCATCGCCTACTTTGGCTACCAAAGCTGAATCTCTGTCTATGCCCAAAACTAGTTGAGTGAGATCGTTGCTTCCTACAGAATAGCCGTCGAAGATTTCTAAAAATTTATCAGCCAAGATGACATTAGAGGGGATTTCGCACATCACATAGACCTTAAGGTCATCCGCTGATTTTCGCTGATTTCTACGCTGATTTACGCTGATACCTAAACCGAACTTCTTCATTAATTGTAACACCTTCACGCCTTCCTCGGGAGTTCGGCAAAAAGGAATCATTACTTTTACATTTTTTAAGCCAAATTTTTCTCTCACTCTTTTTATTGCCTCTACTTCCATTTTAAATGCCGGCTTAAATTTTTCATCATAATATCTTGAAGCCCCGCGCCAGCCCAACATTGGGTTTGCCTCTTCTGGTTCAAAAAGTTCTCCGCCAATTAAAGCTCGGTATTCATTCGTCTTAAAATCAGAAAATCTGACAATGACTGGTTTTGGCCAAAAAGCAGCGGCAATTTTGCCAATTCCCTGAGAGAGTTTATCAATGAAATATTCCTTTTTATCCTTATAACCAATAGTTAATTCTTCAATTTTTCTTTTTAAGGTTTTAATTTTTAGTTTATCAAAATGATAAAGAGCTAAAGGATGAATCTGAATTTGGGAAGCAATAATAAATTCTTCTCTAGCTAAACCAACCCCTGAATTCGGCAAAAATGAATTGGAAAAAGCAGCATCTGGATGGCTAGTATTAATCATAATCTTTGTTTTAGTTTTAGGAATTTTCTTTAAGTTGTATTTTTTTATTTCAAATTTTAATTGACCTTTAAAAATTTTACCTTTCTGTCCCCCAGAACAATCTATAGTAACATCTTGGCCAGTTTTTAAAATTTGCATGGCTTGTTTTACGCCAACTATGCACGGTATCCCCAGCTCGCGAGAAACAATCGCTGCATGACAAACCCTCGACCCCTCCTCGGTAATGATTCCTTGAGCAACTTTCATGATACTCGTCCAGTCCGGATCAGTCATTCTTGTCACTAAAATTTCTCCTTTCTTAAATTCCTTTATTTTTGAAACACCGGGGATAATTTTGACTTTTCCAGAAGTGATTTTTGAACCAATGGCCTCCCCTTCCAAAATTAAATCTCCTTTTTGTTTTAGGATGTACTGAGTATAGCTTTTAACTTCCTTGGGGGCATGAACGGTTTCTGGTCTAGATTGAACAATAAATAATTCTCCAGTTTTGCCATCTTTGGCCCATTCAATATCCTGAGGAATTCGGTAATGGGCCTCAATTAAGCAGGCCCATTTTGAGAGTTTTAAAATTTCCTCATCGGTCAAAGTAAATCTTTTTTGATCTTTTAGAAAAACATTAACTTCTTTAGTGGTTTTGTTTCCCCTGCCATAAACCCGCCTAAGTTTTCTTTCAGAAAATTTTGGCGGGTAAATTAGTTTTCTTCTTTTGGTTCCTAAGTTTCTGAAAATTATTGGTTCAAATCCCTCCTTTAAAGTTGGTTTAAAAACTAAAAACTCATCAGGAATAACTTTCCCTTTAACCACGCTCTCTCCCAATCCCCAGGAGCTATTCATTAAAATCACATCTTTGAAGCCGGTTTCTGTATCTAAAGTAAAAATTACTCCAGCTGAAGCCAAATCGCTTCTCACCATTTTTTGAACCCCAACTGATAAAGCAATTTTAAAATGATTAAACTTTTTTTCTTCCCTATAAGAAATAGCCCTGTCGTTAAATAAAGAAGCAATACACTTTTTGACCGCCTCCAATAATTCTTTTTCGCCTCTAACATTCAAAAATGTTTCATGTAAACCAGCAAAAGAAGCCGATGGCAAATCTTCGGCAGTGGCGAACTTCTTACTGCCACATCAGTATTTTTCTCATATTTTTGACCTAATTTTCGGTAAGCCCAAATTATTTCTTTTTTCAAATCTTCTGGAAATTTCGCTTTTAAAATCAAACTCCTCGCCTCTTTGCCAACTTTTTGAAGGTTTTTAATATTTTTAACATCGAGGTCCTTAAAAAGCTTTTTTAATTTCGGTAAAAGATTATTTTTCTTTAAAAAATACCAATAAGCATATGAGGTCGTAGCAAAACCATCGGGAATATTAATTCCCTTTTTAGTTAATTTAGAAAACATCTCTCCCAAAGAGGCATTCTTCCCTCCAACCAAAGGAACATCTCTTTTAAAAATTTGTTTAAAAAATAAAATAAATTTTATTGGCTTTTTGCTCATTTTTTAATTATTTCCCTAATTTTCTCGACGCTTTCGGGGTTGGCTAAGGTGGAGAGATCGCCTAACTCTTCGCCGGTGAATAATCTTTTTAGAATTCTCCTCATAATTTTCCCGCTTCTTGTTTTTGGTAAATCTTCAATTAAATAGACTTCTTTTGGCAAGGCAATTGGCCCGATTTCTTTTTTAATCTGTTCAATTACTTCTTTTTTAACTTCTTCCTCGCTTTTTTCCCCATTATAATTTACGAAGGCAATTGGCAACTCTCCCTTTATTTCATCGGGAACACCAACTACAGCACACTCAGTAATCTCTGAGTGTTGATTAATTGCTGCTTCTAATTCACCAGTAGAAACTCTGTGCCCTGCAACTTTTATTACATCATCAACTCGACCAATAATTCTAATTAAGCCATTTTTGTCTTCAAAAGCGCCGTCTGAAGTAAAATAAATTTCTTTTCCGTATTGACTCCAATAAGTTTCTAAATATTTGTCAGGGTCTTTATAAATTCCCCTTAATAATCCGGGAGCAAAAGGAGGTAGCATTACCAAATTTCCTTCTTTTCCCGGCGGACAAGACTTTCCTTTTTCATCATAAACATCAAATTTTGTTCCCGGGAAAGGCAATCCTGTAAAAGCTGGTTTAAAAGGACCAATTCCCGGCAGAGAGGTAATTAGTATTCCTCCCGATTCTGTCTGCCACCAGGTATCAACAATTGGGCATTTTTCTCTCCCTACTTCTTTAAAATACCAAAGCCAAGCAGCTTCATCAATCGGCTCTCCTACTGAGCCTAATAGTTTTAAGGATTCAAATTTATAATTTTTAAGAACTTCAGCTCCATATTTCTCAAACATTCTTATTGCTGTCGGAGCAGTATAAAAAATACTCACTCCGTGTTTCTCAATAATTTGAGCCCATCTGTCAGGTTCTGGCCAATCAGGAGCCCCCTCAAAAATGAGAGTAGTTATTCCGTTAAGTAAAGGGGAATGCACTGTGTATGTAATTCCTGTAATCCAACCAACATCGGAGGTGCACCATAATACGTCTCCGGAATGAAAATCAAATATCCATTTGCCAGTAAAATTCGCCTGAACAGTGTAGCCTCCACAAGCGTGAACGCAACCTTTGGGCTTGCCCGTGCTTCCACTCGTGTAGAGTATAAATAAAAGGTCTTCTGAATCCATGATCTCTGAATTGCATTGGTTACTCTCATCTTTAATTAATTCCTGCCACCATAAATCTCTTCCTTCCTGCCAAGGAATTTGATTTGCGGTTCGTTTTACTACAATAACTTTTTGAACTTGGGTTTCTTTGATTCCCTCATCAGCATTGATTTTTAAATTAATAACTTGTCCTCTCCGATAATAGCCATCGGCGGTGATTAAAATTTTGGCCTCGGTATCTTGAAGACGAACTCTCAAAGCAGTTGGCGAGAAAGCTGAAAAAACAACAGTATGGACAGCTCCAATTCTGGCACAAGCTAACATCGATATTATCACTTCGGGAATCATTGGTAAATAAATTCCCACTCTATCTCCCTTTTCCACTCCCAATTTTTTAAGAGCGTTAGCAAATTTATTAACTTCTTTAAAGAGCTCCTCGTAAGTCAATTTTCTTTCTTTTTCCTCAATTGGCTCTGGTTCCCAAATTAGAGCTACTTTCTCTTTAATTTTCCCCCAACCTAAAGGATTTTTCTCAAAAATGTTAGAGGTAATATTTATTTTCCCTCCAACAAACCATTGAAAATAAGGAGGTTTATGCAAAAAACCTTTTCCCCAAGGTTTAAACCAATAGAGTTCATTAGCAAGTTTTTCCCAAAATTTAATTGAGTTTTTAGCCGCTTCTTGGTAAATCTTTTGATCGTTTAGCAAAGCTCTCTTTTTAAATTCCTCGCTTGGAAAATATAAATCTCCTCTTTTTATCATCTTATTTTTTAATTATACACCAAACTTCCATATTATGGAAGCGCGGGTGAAGATGAAAACGGAGTTTTCATCGCCTTTAAATAAAAAATCGAGGCAAAGCCCTCCCAAGTTTTTGGACATTTTACTAAATTTGGTCACCGAAGGTGATCAGTCCAAAAATTTGGAGAGGGCAAAGCCCTCCCAAGTTTTTGGACATTTTACTAAATTTGGTCACCGAAGGTGATCAGTCCAAAAATTTGGAGAGGGCAAAGCCCTCCCAAGTTTTTGGACATTTTACTAAATTTGGTCACCGAAG
>Ga0210018_1000808_pt1 | contig 16336 bp, 12 predicted proteins | sample CryGeyCG2014_010_2_FD_183967 | JGI IMG/M metagenome (GOLD analysis project Ga0210018, IMG submission 183967) | Groundwater microbial communities from aquifer - Crystal Geyser CG09_land_8/20/14_0.10 (SPAdes) (version 2) | ecosystem: Environmental > Aquatic > Deep subsurface > Groundwater | place...
GGAAAGAGCCACTTGCCCCAGCCGAACAGAAAAATCATGCTCTTTTCCAGATACACGCCCAGGCCCTCGGCCAGGCCGAACAGGGAAAGCAGGCTGATGGCGCCGAAAGCCAAAAGGAAAATAATAAAAATACCCCTTTTTAAATCAGGGTCTAAATCCATTTTAGGCAATCTGATGTAATCCAAAGAGTTTAATTTTCTGCGTCTTCTGGCCATAATTCTTATTTTCATTATACCATTTTTTGCCCCCTTGATAAAGGGGGTGAGGGGGATTTTTCACATTTTTCCAATAAAAAAGACCCGCCCTTGAAAAGCCGGGTTATTAATCTTAAATTTTATAAACATAAGTCAAGCTGGGCTTGGTGGAAATAATTTTTTCTATTTGCCGGCCGGGCAGGGCAAACCCATAGGAAATTATCAAGGCTCCTTTTTTAAGCTCCAGCTTTAGTTTTTCGCCAACCCGCGCGATCGTTTTCCCCGCCAAAAAAATAAAGACCGCGTCTGCCTGGCTTAAATTTTCTTTAAAAAAATCCCGCCGCTTGATTACTATCCGACTGCGGCAAAAAATTTTTTTTAAACAAGCTTTAACGTAAGGATAAAGCGACAATTCAAAGCCGACCGCGCGCCAGCCGAACGATTCTGCCGCAAACAGCACCCGCCCGTCGCCCGCGCCCAAATCGTAAACCAAAGAGTCCGCGGGCAAACCAAGCTCTTTAAAAATTCTATAAACATTGGCGCGCGGCACTTTGGCCCAAGGCACGCCAGTGGTTAGGTTAGTATAGATAGAGCAGGCGGCAAAAAATAAAAAAACCGAACCGCCAATGACGATAACCCGCATAATCGCTTTTAAAACCGCCAGCAGGCTGAAAATGTCCATATAATTTAGCCTTTTTTTCTTGCCCTAAAGAGTAATATTGCCAACACCATTATACCACCTCCGGCCGCGATTAATAAATATTTGAACAGCTCCATCTTTTTGTCCCGTTCCGCCACCGCCCATTCATCGCCCTCGGCCACTTCACCCAAAACCTGCGGACGCAAGCCGTGGGAAAAATTTGTCAGCCTGATGTCGGCCTGGCTTCTGGGCAGAAGCCTTAGGCCGCTGGCGGTTTTGCTTAAAATCCCCGTGATTTCCGCGGTTTGGCCGGCCGCTAAATTTTTCGTGTCTATGCCGGTGTTGCTTTTAATGTAAATTAAAATTTCATCATTGCCGTCGTCCAAATAAAGCGTCGAACTTTTCCTGTCGGTTATTTCGCCGCTCACGGTTATCAGTTGGCCAACGCCGTCTTCATTAACCTGGTCGCAGCTTAAGGCCAGGGCCGGCGGCGGCGGTTTATGCTCCACTATTTTAATGTCGGCTTTGTCTTTGGTTTTCAATCTCAACTCGCCTTGAATTTGCGACAATTCGCCGCTGATTTCCACGTAATCGCCCACCCTTAAAGCCGGAAAATCTTTTTTATAATTGTAAACTTGAATCCCTGGAGAACCAACAATATAAAATATTTGAGCTCCCAGTATGCCCGGTTCGACCGCCACCGTGCCTTTGACTTTCACCAGGCTGCCGATTTCCATACTCCTCACTTCTTCCAGGGTAGCTTCGTTATACGCGCTGGCATTCCCCATTATTCGTGATTCATTATTCATTATTCGTTCTTGGCTTGCCGCCACCCTAATTATATTTTCTTCTCCAGGCGTCAATTTGGCAGTCCAAAACCATTTGTCGTTAGCTCCTCTGGCGTAGCTCTCGCCCTGAACCGCGTCAATATATTCGGCCGCGTCCGCCAATTCGCCGGAATTATCGTATAAACTAACCGTATCGCTGGAATTTTTAAACGCCAGCTGGCTGGCCGCGTTGCCGAGCAGATAAAATTTGCCGGCCTCCAGCCATAAATCATTTTTAAATTTAAATTTGCCGTTTTCATTTTCCACGCGCCAATTCAGCAAATTAATTCTGCCAGCGCTCTGATTCAAAAGTTCCAGCCACTCCCGCCCCGTGTCCGCTCCTTCGGGATTGGGATAAATTTCGTTGATTATAACCCCCTCTCCTTGCCAAGGAGAGGGTTGGGGTGAGGTCTCCCCCGCGGCAATTTCACCGACGCTCCCAACCACTTTCACGCTTTTCACCTTTTCGCCAGTTTCTTTCCCATCGCTCACCGCCAGCTTCACCTTATAAATTCCAGCTTTTAAATAAGTATGTTCCGGATTGGCCAAATTATTTTTAAAGCCGTCGCCAAAATCCCAGGCATATATTAATTTATCATCGTCTTGGTCAGCCGTGTCCGAACCGTCAAACACAACTGGCATGTTAATCTGCGCCGGCGATATAAAACTAAACTCAACTTCCGGCGCGTGGTTAACTAACTTAAGCACATTCATGGCCCCTGGCGTTAGGGTTTCACTCCACTCCCATTCACCCTTTATATTCCCCCCTGATAAGGGGGGATTTAGGGGGGTTAAATTATAACTCCAGCCTTCTTTGACATTTTTATAATCTACAGCCACAAGCGGCTTTTCGGCCAGCGGCTGAAACAATTTAACTTCTCCCTGGTCATTATGCAAAACTATTTTGGTTCTTGGCCGGAAAAAAGCCAGATATTCCCCGGCTTTAATAATCGTGCTGGTGGCGATTTTTTCCAAATTAACTTTTTTATTGTCTTTATTGCTAAGGCTCCAGCCGGTTAAATCAACCTCGCGCCTGCCGGCGTTATAGAGCTCAATAAATTCTCCGGCCGTGTCGCTGCCGAACGGGTTGGGCAAAATTTCCGTTATAAAAATATCTTCTGAAAAATCAAACTTGGCTTTGGCTTCCAGGCTAACTTCAGCTTCGGCCAAAATAATGTTACTCAATCCTTTGGTCGGCTTTACGGTAACGGCAAAATCATTGGCGTTGTTATAACTATTGTAGCCGTCAAAAAGCCTGGCTAAGCTCGCCGGGTCGCGCGCCACCGGCGCGTTATTGCTTAAATCACCGTCAGCCCAATTACCGTAAGCCACCTGGTCAATTATTTTTCCGCCGCTATCGGACAAAACGACCAAATCGCCGCCGTTGTTTAAATTGCCAGCCGGCTTTTCCACTACCTTAAATCCGGCCGCGGCAATTACGCCGGCCAATTTGGTTTTTGCCTTACTGCCGTCTTCAATCCGCCAGCCGGTTAAATCAATCGCTTCGCCCGTCTTATTATACAGCTCAATCCACTCTACTTCGCCGTCCGCCGGGTCAGACACGAATTCGTTTATTAAAACGTCGCCAAAATTATTTTTCTGCTCGGCTTTATCTGTCCCCCCTGACAAGGGGGGATTAAGGGGGGTTGTGGTCGCCGTATTTTCCCCCTCTCCTTGCGAAGGAGAGGGCTGGGGTGAGGTCTGGGTTGTCGAATTCTGCGGGTTGGGATTACTTTGAATAAAAAAATCAACGTTGTTGTTATTAGTATCAACGAAAGCTTTCCGCTCGATGCTGTAATTTGCATCTGGATTTAAAGCGCAATAAACTTGGCCGCCTTCACAGTCGGTGGATAAGCCAAATCCTACTTTATCAACCACTGCTTGGGTATTATCATAAAGAATTATAGTGTTATCTTTAGCAAAACCATACGATTTTGCCCAAGTAATATCAGCGGCCACATTACCAGTATACCCTTCCTTATTTGTTAATAATAAATAACTTTTTGATAAAATAAATTTATCTTTAAGCCGGCTACTTGCTACCAGAGGCTCTTCTTTGCCGCCAGAAGTTTTTTTCTTAACTGCCCAACCGGTTAAACTAACTGAAAAATCATTCGGATTATAAAGCTCTATAAATCTTTTTTCAACCGGATAAATCTGAATTTCATTAATTACTAAATGGTCAACCGCCCAAACTGTTTCCTCGCAAAAAAATCCCGCGCCGACAATAGCCAGAATTATGATAATTTTTACCGAATAAAAAAAACCTCCTTGCCGCCACATAATTTAAGATTATTTTTTATACTTTAATTTTAGCATAAACAATTAAAATAAAAAATGTTTTGATCACTAAATCTACAAACATTTTCAACCTTTTAAATAGCGCCTTGACTGGCTCGCCGCCTAAAATAATTTTCCCGCATCGCTTGCGATCAATCGTTCCGTGTCTAGTCTTCCTAAAGAAACTAGCCCGTCAAAACTCAACTGCTTATTATCTTCAAAAGTTTTTTCTGAAAGAATAAAATATTCCCATTCTGGCGGTTGATTTTCTAAAACAACTTTGCTGGCGGTTTTGCACCAGCTAATGGCCGCTTTCGCTTTTAACGCGATTAACGCCTTTTCATTACCCTCGGCTTTTTGTATTTCGTCTTCCGATTTTGTTTCAACTAAATACATCTTTTCTTTTGTTTTGATTGCAAAATCAGGAAAATAATCTCGCTTAATACCGTCCTTATCACGATAAGATATATTTAACAGATGCTTTCTTTCTTGAATTTTTCCGAACGCTTCCACCTCGCTTGATTTATCTAAAATTTCGGCGATGAAATTTCTTTCTAGCCCTTCGCCTTTTCTTGCATACCCGACCAGCGGATAAATACAGCGCTGCGCGCGAACCGATAACGATTCGCGGACAAATATTTTTTTAATGTCGCTTAACTTTCCGATTTTACCGGCTTTAATCTCATATTGAATTACTCCCAAACTGTCTATCAATAAACGCTTCACCTTAGAAACAATAAAATCAAATAACGGCGCATAATTAAGAACAGTATAATTTTTCTGAAGTTTAAAATCTATTTCAGCGCCAAAAATAACCGAGCTGACATATTCGTCGATTATTCCGGTTATTTCTGCCATTTTCCCAGTTAAAATCTGAACGCCTTTTTCTGAAGCAACCGCCATTGTCGCTTGCCGCAAAAAATGAGCGTAGTCAAAATACTGGTTATCAAGTTTCCAGGTTTTTACTTTGCCGCCGGTTTCCGCGTTTTTTTCCGTGATGGAAATATGAGAAAGTTGTTTTTTTAATATATCAAGGGGGATTGAATACTTAGGCAGGCCGGAAACTTTAATCGCGGAAAAATCAAATTTCGGTGATTGCTCATAAACTTGTATCGGCCATAGAATATCATATTTCCCGATTCTTTCTGACGTCGCTTCGGCCTGAACAAGATCGCCAAAAATTTCCGTCGCTGTTATATCGCCAATACCAATCGCATAACCCTGTCTTCGTAATTCTTCATAAAAAACTCTTAACTTAGGATGATCAACGACAAAAAGAAAATCAAAAGAATTTTTTGGCGCATGATTACGCATTACATCTTCCCGCGCTTCTTCTTTCAGATCTTTAAACTCCGGATATTTATATGACGGAAACATCAACCGCAAACCACGACCAACTGTTTGCTCTAATAGCAAATTTGCTTTTGCGCTTCGCAAAATAACCATCACGGCCACATTTTGTGTATCAAAACCCTCGCGAAGCATTAAAACGCTCACCACCACGCGAATTGGGTTTATTTCTTCCGGCTCATCCAAACTTTCCAACTGTCGGCGATATTGTTCCCAATCCTTATCGCTCATTTCGCCTTTTTTATCCGAATGAATAACCAGCGTCTGGCCTTGATAACTTCGGCCTCTTTCGTCCGTAAGATTGCCGATATGTTCAGCAACTAAATCAGCCACTTCGGTATTCTCGGCGAGCACAAACAAAACCGGTTTTTTATCTAAGCCCTTATTTCTGAATTCACTGGCTATTTGCTCAAGTTTTTTTCGGCCGATATCAATCAATAATTTTTGACCATTAGAAAGTCCAACCACTTGCCCTCGGCGATGGTCGTCGTCAGCATCAGCGCGCTCCGCTAACACATTTAGAGTTTCCAAATCTTCACCAGCCAACGATTGTCGCTCTTCTAAAAATATCTGTTTCACCAACATATCGCCCATCGCTTTTAATAAACTGTAATCATAAACGATGTGCGAAAAATATTCTTTATGTTCATCGTCGCCATAAAAAGGCGTGGCGGAAAAATCTATTTGTATAAATACGCCTTTTTCTTCCTTATGTCTTTCTGCAAGTCGAGCAAAAAGAACTTGTAAAAATTTACGCCAAACCAATTCCTCGCCTTTGGCGGTTTTTGAGCCATGCACATGATGCGCCTCGTCGTTAAAAATAATTAAGTCGGAATATTCGGAAAGAAAATCAGCGATTACCTCGCCTCGGGGCTGTTCTTCCGCATCGGCGCCGGTAAGTTGGTCCCAAAGATTGCTGAAATCATTTAAGCGGAATTGCTGCCAATTAGTAATATACACAAAAGGTTCGTCCGGCGGAGTAAAATTCGCTCGAATATCGCTCGGCTCCAAAACTTTTAAATTAAACCGATTGCGAAATCGCTCGCCATCTGGCATAAAAAGTGTTCGCGCGAAATCAGCCTTTGCCTTGTCGCGATTGCCGGTTTTGGAATCGTGCTTGCCTAAAAACATATCCAGCAAGCGGTATAATACTTCATGTCCGGGCGCGACCAACACAAAGTGAGACGAATATTGTTTTTCTCGTTCGTTATTTATCGCGTTAAAATATTGCCAAACCAAAAGCGCGGCTAAAACCCAAGTTTTACCCGTACCGGTCGCCATTTTTAGGCAGTATTTTGGAAAAGTAATATTGTCCGCTTCTTCCGAAAGCGCCGCGCTCTGCGCTAGAACCTCCGGCGCGAATCTTTCAAACGCCTCTTTCAATGTTTTAATGCCTAAAATTTCATGGCAATAAATAATCGTTTCAATCGCGCGCTGTTGGCAAATATGAAATTTTTCATCGGCTTCTTCCCCGCGATTAAACCAATACGCTAAAAGTTCGTAGGTTGTTTGCGTTACGCCCTGCCAACCTTGATCCGCCCAGGCTTGTACTTCGCCTGCCAATGCTTTGGCGAGCGGCAGTTCATTCAAAATTATATTTTTAACTTTTTTTACCATAATATTATCGGCTTTCTTCTAATTTATATTGAAATTAAAATACTAAAAATCCCTTATTTTCAAGCAAGAATACTTCATTCTTCTAAAATCTTCTAAAAATTTGCCCAATTTAAATAGAGAGAAAATAAACTACGCTAATTTGCTTATAAACTATGGGGTATTGCGTTATTTACTTTTGTCTTGGGTAAATAACATCTTTTCGTCAGTTGCCGGTAATCTATAACGCACATTGCGTTTTGCGCCCGTCCTAGGAATTATTTTAGTTAAAAGTCCCTGTTTAACCCATCGATGAAAAAATTTTGAAACCTTAACAGTATTTTCCGTATAAAGAATTTTTCTCGCTTCAGAGTTTACTATGTATTTATTTTTCATCAAATAACCAGAAACTTTATCCCATTCGCTCGGAGCTTTCTCGTTAAGCAAAATTACTCTTACGGCATCCTGAAGATTTGGATACGTCCAAAAAATAGGTGGGTATAAATTCGCTGTATACATAGTTTGACGCATTGCTCGTACGCCCTCATTTTGATCAAGATTCGGCGGATCAGGAAACTCACGTAGATGTTTTACCAATAAATCGTTACGATATTGATGTGACCGTTCAACCCCAATATTTGAGGGGGTAATATTAAATGGAAATAACCCAGGACTTTCAATTTCTATACGGTCTTCAAAAATTCGTATTTCAATATCTCGTTTTGTATAATAATCGCGGTGAATTACTGCGTTGGTTATTGCTTCTTTCACAGCGCGCTCTGGAATACTGTATGTTGTTTTAAATCCAGATGGCACTCGCATACCCGATTTCAATAACCCAAGAACATGCTCATGGGCATCGGTAATCTGTTTTGCGATTGGACCATTTATGTTTTTTGGAGTCCCTATCCAATTTAGTGTTTCTTTAGTGATTGTTTCTAAATTTCCTTCAATTTGGAAAACGCGCACAGAACACTTTGTTTCTAAAAGATCGTTCGGAAATTCAGCAAACAGTAAAACTGCCGCTCTGGTTGGTAATAATTTTTTACTTTCACTTCGCCTGGCCAATCCTGTTTTTTCTAAAATTCGCTCAATTTGATCTTCGCTAATATTGCGCTTCTTTCTCCACGCCTCATAAAAATTAGTTTTCAGTAAATTAAAATCAACTTCCACTAATTCCTTGTCTGATCTGGAAAATCCTTTCACGTATGCAAGATGCAAAATATCTTGAGGATTGAGTATTTTATTCCCTCGTTCTAAACGAACCCATACATGATTTTCATAGTGCCTAAATCCGTCTCCAACTTTTGGCACAAAAAGCAAACCAATTCTTTTGCCGTCACCCGCGTCTATTAAGACAGGCGGCCAAATTCCCGATATTGGGGGATAAATTTTTCTAACAGACCTGCCGAGCTCATCGTAAAGTTCTATATTTTCCTCTATGCCAAAGATTCTTTCTGCTCCTTTGAGTGTGGTTTTTTGAGGATCGTCTACTCCAAAAATTATCGTTCCACCATCGGTATTAGCCATGGCAACCATCGATTGCAAGGTTTTATCAAGACCTTCGTTCCTGCTGCCAAGGCGCTTGAACTCAAGTGTTCTTGATTCTGATGGTTCTGAAAGTATGTTGTGTATTAGTTGATTATTTGCCATATATTCTATACATATAGCAAAATATAAATTTTACTATAAGTGTAATTTATGCTAATTATCAATAAAAAGAGTAAGTTTAGTTTTACATATATAGATAATTTTATAATTTTCTATATATAACTTATCTACAGAAAAAACAATACTTTTACATTTATATATGCATAGTGTGTCTGTATACTATACATATTGTATACATATCATATTTTCACCTCAATTATCGCGGTCGCGTCATTGCCAAAAATGTCCACCACGCGCATGGCGATGGTGTGTTTTCCATTTTTTTCACCCGCCTGCGCCGAAGCTTCGGCGGGCAGGTAAGTATGCTCTTTTTTTGTCGCCACGATTTTGGCTTTACGGCCGTTGCCGCGAAAATCCTGCCATTGGCTTTTGAAAACTATGCCGTCGTAATCCCAATCAATCGCCCATGCGCGACCTGGATGCCAACTTTGCCCAGCTCACAGCCAATCCATCGGCGATCAAGGTCATCGGCAACGGAGATAGTCGTTCCTGAACCATTAAAAAAATCTGCAACTAAATCGTTTTCATTACTGCCCATTTTAATTATTCTTTCTAATAAATCAAAACTCTTTTCAGTTCCATACCCATAATTAAATGAATATGCTTGTATATCAAACCAGTTTGTGTCGGAGGTAATATTTTCCCTCGCTGAAACCCAATATTCCGGTTGTCCGGTGCTTGGATTTTTTCTAACAAACTCGGGTTCGCTATTATTATTTTCAAAATACTCTTTTAAAGATAATTTACTTTTATTTTCAAATTTTTTGTAATTTGCGACAGCTTCATCAGCTCTTTGCTTGCTCCACATCCATTGTCCAGTATTTATATTAACACCCAAAAGAGGATAACGCATCGTTGGTCTGTTGGCACGATTAAAAAGTAAATGCCAAGAGCCTTCTTTTTGTTTTTCAGAAGCTTCCTTTAATGGCGGATTAAATTTTGTTTTTTCACTTCTGGCGTAAATCATGACTGTATCGTTCGCCACCTGAAGACTGTTCAACTCGTCAAATTGATTCGCAGTGTGTTTGGTTGTTCTTCTTACTAAAATTTCATTTCTAAAATTAGATTTTCCAAAAATCTCATCCATCATAACTTTAACATAATGCCCCACATGCCAATCAAGATGCACATAAATTGAGCCGTTTGGCGCAAGCAGCCGTTTCATTAGTTGCAGGCGCGGATAAAGCATGTCTAAATAACTGTCCGTGCCGCCGGCCCAAGTGTCTTTATAGGCCAGCCGCTCAATCACGCTCGGCTCTTTGGTCAGTTCGGTTTCGCCGAGTTTTATTTTATGCGAATAATCCGCTTTAGAATCAAACGGCGGGTCAATATAAATAAGATTTATTTTCCCCTCATATCCTTGCGCCAGGAGCGCCTGCATGGCTAAAAGATTATCGCCCCAAATCAGCCGATTCATTTTTTGCTTGTCTAACTCGTCCTCGCCGATTAAATTGTCGCGCCTGTCCACCGAAGCTTTAGCGAAGGCGGAAAAACTCATAGGCAGCTGCCCGGCTTTTTCCGGATTGGGAATTACCACTTCGGCGGTTTGAAATTCTATGTCTTTTGGATTAGCCGCGCGCTTGGGCTTAGAATCCCAAAATAATCTAGCCGAATCTTTTTTGCGATGAAGGTTATTTTCCATAGTTTTTCCTAAAATTATTTTTCCCCTTCAATAATCTTCGTTAGCAGTCCCGGCGCCACTAACCATTGCCGGCCGTCGTCCAATCTGATAGAAGCGGATTTTTGATTCAGCCTGATAATCGCGCCGAGCATTTTTCTCCCCTCATAAAGAAAATAGACGCGATCGCCTAAATTAAAGCACGCTAAACTTACCGAACTTTTAGCCCGGCGGATGAGCTTAAGCCGCTCCACAATCTTGCGGTTCAAAAGCCTTAACTGCTCTTCGTTAAATTTTAAAATTAAATCATCGGCTTCGGTTAAGGTATTTACCATAGATTATTTATAAATCAAACTGTTTCTCGTACTGCCGTAAAATTTTTTTCCCGTCGCGAAAATTAACCGCGGCCGCGTCAAAATATTCCGCGTTAAACTCCGCGGCGTTTTCCAGCCCCAGCCAATCTAACCTATCCTGATGCTCTTTATCTTTTGGATTTTTTAAAATCTCCAGCAAATAATAATATCCGCCCAAGCCGCCACAGTCTTCGGGCGGGCAGGCCCGCTCTCCGTCTATTAATTTCGGATATTTCTCGCCGCGCTCAACCGGCAATATTTTTTCCAATCTGATTTCATGCATCCAGCTATCGCCAAAATCGTATTCATAAAACATAAAATCTTTAATCTCGCGGAAATATTCGCCTAATTTTATTTTTCTCTCGTCAATAATTTCTCCCGCCATATCCGCTATCGGCAGGGCGATATTTTTAAATTGGCTGGTTCTATTCCGCGCGTAAGGGTCTTCGGTAAAAAATTGATGCAAATGTTCGTCTTCCCAGCCGAACGCGTCTTGAACCGCAACATGCAAATCAAAAAATGAAAAATCCGATGGCGCGATAATTCTCCGCCAGATAGCCGGCTTTGAGCCTGATAAAATAATTTTTAACTGGAAAGCTTTGTTTTTATTATTATCCATAATCTAACTCTACCATCTCTCCGCTAATATTTCAACTTTAACAGAACACAAAAACACCGAAATTAGGGCGGTGTTTTTGTGTTCGCGGAATTATTATTTTTTCAGTTTTTTATAAACCATCAATCCGCCTTGAGCTAAGAGCCAGCCGGCCGCGAAAAAACAAATCATTATAATTAAACTGCCGATGTCTTCATTTTTTAAATACTTCAGATTTTGCGTCACAATAATTAAAACACTTCCAATCCAAAATAATATCGTACCGATTATATAAACTATCCAGGCCGTTTTTTGTTTCATTAAAGAAAAACAAAAAATAGCTAACCAAAAAATATAAAAGTAAGTAAACCCTTCAACAGCGCATCCGCTATCACCCATTTCCAATAAAAATAATCCCCCTCCGCAATGAGCATTCAATACGCCAGAATGTAATGCGCCACCCATGGGAGCCAAAACAACCGCTAAAAGAATCGAAACCGTGTAAATTGATAAAATCAATAAAAAACTTTTTAATTTTTGATTCATAAATTTTTTCTTAAATAATTAACATCGCTTAATATTATATCATAACCTTGCCTGTTTATCTGATTTTTGTCTTTAGCCCGGTCTAACATCCTAATTATTAAGTCCAGACTTTTATTTATGACTTTGACCTGTTTTTGCTTTAATTCAGCTAATTTTTTATGATACTGCTCAATCAGTTTCTGCTTTTGTTTATCGGTTAATTTACTGTCAGCGCCGGTTTTCTTAATCAATCTTTCAGTTAACCTTTGCTCTTTAGTAAAATACTTAGCTTGTATTTTTAACAGTTTAAAGGCGTCTTTTAATAACTCTTTGTATATTTTACTGGTTAGCCAGCCGCGCTCATATATCTCATTGATATCGCTGATTGTGCTGTCAATATTGGCGATGATTTCAAAATTAACTTGCTTCAGAGTCTGATTACCGGCCTGGTCAATGGCAATAATAGTTAAATTATGCATCCCCAATGAATAATCAAATAAATCAACCGTAGTGGTAGCCACTATCTGACCGTCAATGGTAATGGTAGTAGTGGCCAAGCCAGAAAAATCATCCGTGGCCGTATAGCTAATATTAAGCGTTTGACTATGTAAAAATTGGGAATTTTCCGCGGGCGAAGCTATCAAGATAACCGGCGGCACAGTATCAACCGGCGCCAGCTGGCTTAACGGGTTTTCCGCTTGGGCCGAATAATCAAGCGTAAATTCTCTTTGCGCTGAAGGAACAATGGAACCAGAGAATTCATTGCTGATTTCCCGAACATCGTCAATTAAACTAGCGCTGACTTTATATTCCCCGCTGCCCGTTCCCCGCAGTTCTATTTTATACTCGCCGTCTAAAGGATCGGTAATGACAGCAAATTCCGTGTCTGAATCAAAGCCAGAATAAAACGCGCCCGGAATTTCATTGACTGCTTGGCCACTTAAAAAATCTTTGCCTAACCTTTTGCCGTCCGGACTTATAACCACGAAATCAGCCGGTGAAAACATTCTAACTACTAAAAGAACATTGGGAATATGAAAATCAGTTATTTCGCTGTCCGGCAAATTGCCGGTCAAATATTGGATAATTTGTTTTTGCGCTTTAGTGGGTAAAGCGTCATGTTTCGCATTATCAATTTTAACAGGTTCAAAGATTGATGAACTAATTTCCGGCACAGTGCCGTCGCCGGTCAGCCTAATCGACTCTATGGCGTATCCATGCTGCCACATTGGCCAATATTCCTGGCCAGAATCTACTTTAATCGCGTTGATTGTGTTGTCTCCGGTTTCGCCGATAAAATTTTTAATATTAACCGTATTCAATAATTGGCTAATTTTATCCGTTAAATTTAAATTTTCTAAAAACGTATTGTATGGATAATTATCAGGATAGTTAATTTTGTCATAAATTCTAAAGCCGGTTTCTCCTGAATTTTGCAAATAGGCATAATCCGGTAATAATTGCTCAACTGATTTTACGTAATTTTGGATATAATCAAATAAAGAATTGTATCCTCTGGCATGAGCCTCTTGAGCAAAAAATAATCTTGCCAACATAGCTCTTGTGTCCTCAAATCCTTCAGCTGCCTCCCATCTTAAATAAGCCTCTGGCGACCCCTTATGCGGCACTCCTAAAAATACCAACTGATCAATGTCACTACCGTAATAATTGCTTTCCGCGTAGTCCCGCGCCACCAAGCCACCCATGCTATGGGCCACAATATCAACTTTATTTCGCTGGCTGATTTGTTTCACTTCGTCAATCTTCTGTTTAAGCTGATGAGCGGTTAAAATATTATCTTGGCGCCATTCATACGGAAAGGCGAATAAAGTCTTACCCTCTTCATAACCGGCGTTTTTTAAGGCCTGCCAGAGATTATCGTAAGTATGCAGTATGGGATCCAATTCCCACTTGCCATTAACCTCCCAACTCCCCATAATTCCCGGCAATAAAATCACCGGATCTGGCGCGCTTTGAGCCGGTCCGGTTTTATCTGACGGCCAAGGCTCGATTAAAAAAGGAATATAATTTACGTTGAAATAAGCTTTGGTGCCTTTAACAACTCCCTTTTTGCAATCGTCAAAAGTCGTCGGGCCGTCCGGAAAAGTCGTCGGGCCGTCCGGGTGGCCCCAATAAACGCGCGGCGCCTCAATCGCCGTGCCGCTGCCTTTGCTTAAACTTAAATTGTTACAGCGCAGATTTGCCGGCTGCCAGGTCCAGTCCGACGACGTGGGCAAGGGGCAATTAATATCATTATATAAATTTGAGTCGGAAATTTTAAAAATCGCGTCGCCGTAAAAACTGATTGAGCCGAAATTGTTGACCAGCGAGCTATGGGTAATATTAATTTCTTTCAATTTTAACGGCAGCGACTCGCCGTAGCTGGTTACCGAAATGAAAGAGGTGGGCTGCATATACTGCCATTTTCTGCCCAGACCGCTGTCCGCCCCGCCAGCATAATGGATTTCCACGTAATCCATAGTAACGCGGTTGCCTTCGCCTCCGATTAAAAAATAGCTCCAATCGCCCATGGCCGGCGAAGTGGCGCTATCGTCGCCATTGGTGTCGCCGCCGGCGCTGTCATCTTTTATGGAGGTGAAAATTATCGGCTGATCGACGCTGCCCTGGGCGATGATGTTTCCGGAAGCCGCAATATAGCCGCCCCGATTAAATTTAATGATCGTTCCCGGTTTTATAATTAACCTATCCCAATGATTAATTTCGAAATAACTGCTGATTACTCTTACCTGGCTGTTATCCCAAATTATGTCCGCGGCTTTAGCCGTTTCGCCTAAAACAAAAAACCATGCCAAAAACAAAATCGGCAGGCTAAATTTACCCCATGAAATAGCGCTCCGCGCTAATTTTGCCTTTGGCAAAATTATTTCACGGGGTGAAAAAATCCTCCTCTTCATAAAATATAATTAAAAAATAATATTGCTTAATTATAGCATAATTTATTGCTGGCGCAAACGAAATTTATTTTTTTGCTGTTTAAAGCCTTTTACCTTATAACCGTACCCTTGAACTTTTTCCCGGCCAGGCAATTTTTTAAATTGGCAATATTCTTGCCGTTCATAATTACAACCTCCAGCCCTAATTCCTGCGCCTTTTTGGCCGCGATCGGGTCAAACGGCGCGTTAAGGCTGGGCGACCAAATGTTTCCCACCAATTTCCTGAACTCCGGCCAGCTCATTTTCGGCATAATTTTCGCGTCATGATGCTTATTCGGGTCTTTATCATAGACATAATCAATATTGGATAAATTGATGATAGTGCTGACGTCATATTCCTGCGCTATTATGGTAGCGACATAATCGGTTGACCAGCCCGGCTTCCAGCCCGAAGCCACCATAATTTTTTTCTCGCTGAACAGGCGATAGGTGGGATTCTTAATTATTTCCGGATTGGCCTGGTCGCGAAAAACAGTCCGGAGCAAATGGGCGTTAAGCCTGGTAGCGTGAATGCCCAGCCAATCCAAGTCGTCGCGCTCAATTTTTACCACTCGTGAAGCCGCTTCAACATAGCTGCGGGCGGTGCGCCCGCCGCCGGCGATTAAAAAAAATTTATGGCCTTGTTTTATTTTTTCCAAAATCAAAGCGCGAAATTCCTGCAAAAAATGCCAATCCACGCCATCGGGCGGAACGATTAACGAGCCGCCGATGGAAATCACGTAAGTTTTTTTGTGGGGCATAATATTAGTTCCCTCTCCTTGCTAAGGAGAGGGTTAGGGTGAGGTCTAAAAATTACCTCTGCTTTATACTTTATCATTTTAAATAAAATTTGTAAAAAAGCCCCGGACTAAATTTCCCGGGGCGCGAACCGAAAAAATCATGACAGCCAAAGCTCATCGGCTCTTCTTATCAGCGTTCTTACCAATAATGAGCTTGGCTCCGCGGCCAGATGACCGGCCGGGCAGTCAACCTTGCCGCCGCAGACCAGGCAGACGCCCTGATCCAGGGCGGCGGCGCTCCGCGAATCATCGGAGTAGTCGGTTGGCTTGTAACAACCAGTCGGGCAATTGAGTATTTCTCCGCAGTCTCCGCATATGCCTGCTGCGACCGACCTTATTCTTTTATCTCCTTCTTCGCATAAAATGCAATTTTCGGCCATTTGCCACCTCCTTGTCTGTTTTTTTACTTCTGCCACGAAACGGTTTTTTCTTATAATCCTTCTCCTCCTTATCTTTGATTTGCGGCTTGCATCTTGAGCCCGCTGTCAGATTTCTCATTTTTACCTCCTCCTTTTTATTTATTTTTTTACGGTGCATTTGGTGCAGGCGGAGAGACTCGCCCCGAGATAAACTCGGGGTTGCTCGCTCCGCTCGCAAAACTCAAAGTGCCGAGGAGAGGACTCGAACCTCCACGGATTACTCCACCAGCTCCTAAGGCTGGCGTGTCTACCAGTTTCACCACCTCGGCAGAATATAGCGCGCTTGCCCCGCGTTCATCGCGGGGTATGCCAATTCCGCCACGCCTGCGTCTATGGTTTATTCTTATTAATAATATCTTTTTTGTCAATCAGCGCGCTATTGCTTTAAACCATTTTTCATGCTATGATTGCCTTAAATATGAAATTTGATTATGAAAAAAATTATCCAATTATAAAGAAGCTGGCGGAAAAGCATGGCTTGGTTTTAGTTGCGCTTTTCGGTTCCGTGGCCAAGGGCAAAACTCATAAACAAAGCGAC
>Ga0210018_1000815_pt1 | contig 16257 bp, 9 predicted proteins | sample CryGeyCG2014_010_2_FD_183967 | JGI IMG/M metagenome (GOLD analysis project Ga0210018, IMG submission 183967) | Groundwater microbial communities from aquifer - Crystal Geyser CG09_land_8/20/14_0.10 (SPAdes) (version 2) | ecosystem: Environmental > Aquatic > Deep subsurface > Groundwater | place...
GTTCACTTAATGGTTGAGGAGTTGCTTCATAAACATAAGAACCACAAACACTACTTGAGCCTTTGCCAACTAATAAATTACATCTACCAATCGCCTCGCAGACCTCTTGATATTTCCCGGCTGTTTTATCCCAAATTGATTTTGAACTGACGCAAGTTAACCATTCGCCACAGGTTCTATCTCTTCTGACTTTAAGAATAAGGTTGGTGTCACAACTTGCCTCGCCAGTCGAGCAAGAAACAGTACTAACTTTTGAATCAGGCGGCGACTTATAAGAACTCTGACTGTAAGTTTCTGCGCTATTATAGGTCAAATTTGAATTGCTTGGATCATAAAAAAGAACACAGCCATCACGTAAGCCAACCTGACCAGCGCAAGAAGATCTGTCAAGTTTGTTATTGTTAAGGTAATAATAAGGAGTGTATTCTTGTAAAACTAAATTGTCATAATAAATAATCCCTGTTTTAGGTCCGCCTAAAATAATTTCATACCTTGAAAGCCCCTCCCAATCTTTTGGGTCAAGATAAAGATGTAAAGAGATTTTGTGCCAAAGAGCGTCTTGAATTTTTTGGGCGACTAAATCATGATAGCAAGAAGTACCGGTCCAAACCCAGTAGCCTTGATATTTTCGATCATTATTTCTGTCTTCGCATTCTTTTTGAGTGTCTAAATCAACGGCTAAAAGTTTGCCTGCGCTATTTTTCAAATCATAATATTCTCTCATCATCAAATACCAACCATTAATTGTATCAGAAACTTTGCCGAAGATAGACAAAGTATAATCTTTGCCTGGTTTTAACTCTTTAATTTCAGTAGGGGAATAAGTACGGGAGAATCCTAAATCAGTAGACCCACAACTGCCCCCCACCTCGCCTTGACAACTAGCATTAAAACTAATTTTTTGGCTATAATCACCTTCTTTCTTGTCAGTTGAATCAAGAGTCTTGGTAGTAGCTGAATTAGCGTTATCAGAACAACCCGAGCCATGACCACCACCACAATAAATACTCCATTTATCAGCCAAGCCAGAAGGGGCTTCAGTATCTGTATTGAATCCTTCATGCCAAACAACCTCGCCTAAAGGATCCTTAAATTCAATGCAACCAGCTTGCTGAGTTGGACAAACGCCTACCCATCCCTCATAAAGAGGATCATTGGCTTTTCTTACCCCTAAAATCCCGCTCATTTTATAATCAGGCGAACAGGGTTCGTTTCCCCCTTTTTTAAACCAACCAGAAGTATCTTGGCCATTATAATATATTTTTTCTTTATATTCACAAATTTTTTCGCCTGGGTCTTTAAAATACAAAGTTGAAGCGCCTTGGCTATATTCTTCACAATTTAAACCATTAGAAAGACAGAGAATAGTTGGGACCGCGCCAGTTGGTTTGTAAAGATCAGGATCATTAATCAGCCAGACATTATCAAAGCCTAAAAGCAGATTGTTGGTCGCAATTTTTGGCAGGCCAAATTTTTGACAACCCTTTTTCTCTGGCTTGCATTGTTTGTCTTTATTGTTGACTAAATAAATTGTTTGATCAGCGGGAACGACTACTTTAAGATTATCACCAACTTCAAAAGTATATTCAAGGGTGGAAGTGGCTGAGGAATTAAAGGTGTCAGTTAATTTCTGACAGCCGACCGCTTCGCTCCGGCAGAGCGAAGCGAAAGATTTAAGATAATGGGTTTGTCTGTCTTTGTCTTGATATTCTTTACAGCCAAGTTCAGCGCCTGGATAAGGAGTGTCACAAATTTCTGGTGTCTGCCAGGAATCTTTGATTAAATAAAGATTTTCTTGAACCTCTTTTAAACTAATTTTATCAAGATAAGAACCAGCTGGCAGAGTAATGACTAAATTTTTGGGAGATTCAGTTCTCTCCACGTAAACCGGGCCAAAACTTATTTCTTGCCATTCAGAAATCATGACTGTTTTGCTGCCAAAATCAATCGCTCCGGCTTCAAGAGTAATTTTTGGCTGATAAGAACCCGGACCTTTAACCCAGAAAGAAAGAAGATAAGAATTCCCCGGAAAGATAATGCCTTGGCTTGAGATTGAAAACTGACCGCTGGTGGCTTTAATTGAATGCTCACCCATTTTAGTGGCTTCTGAAACTACTTCTCCGCCTGTCCAACCTTCAGTTGACCCCTTTTCAAAATCAGAAAAAAGAACTTCGCGCAAATTATTAGCTGCGTTGCCTTTATATTCGCGACAACCAACCGAAGCGGCCGAACAAGCGATCCCTTCTTCAGGAATCGCATAATAAGTACAAATTCCGAGAGTACCAGTTTTATCTTGATAATTTATAGAAGGATCAGAGCAATATTCTCTTTTTACTAAATCTGTTTTTCTTAAAGGATGACAATTCTCTGAACAAGTAATCGTATTTTCATAAATCACGTAATAAGTCGCGCCAGAATCATCATAAAATTCTTTACAATGAGAATTGGTTAAAGCGTCATCAGCTGTTTTACAAGGCCCAAATTTCTCTAACTCTGTTTGAGGAATCGGTGTTTTGAGAGGAGAGCCATCGTCGGCTTTTTTTAATTGATATCTCTTTAATTGATAACCAGCTGTTTCAGAACCAAGCCAGGTGTAATAATATTTACAAGCAGATTCCGCTTCAGGCAATTTAGCGCATTGTCTTAAATAAGTGTAATATTCTTTGCCTTCACCGCCCCGAGCAATTTCATCAAGATTGGTATACTCTTCACAATTAACTTCCTGAGCCCGACAAGCCTTAGCGGTCGAAGGAATTAAATTAACTGAGCGAGAATCGCTTGACCTCGTCCCGCTCTCTAAAAATGTCTCATAACCTAAACAAAGGGCCGGACAATTATTTTCCTCATGGCTGACCGCGGTTAAATTCGGACCGCCAGCCAAAGGGGCATAAAGATTGCAACCAACCTCGCGGTCATAACAAGGTTGAGCAAAACGGCCGCATTCAGAATTATAATTAGGATCATTTTTAACTAAACCAGCGTTGCAACCAAGATAAGAAGGCGGTTTTTTTAAATAAAGATCTTCACCAGTTTCAGTTTGAAAAAGAGAACAGCCCTCATTTTCTAATTCGCATTTCTTGACTGACCGATTAAAGAAAATAGCGTTTTCTGGATTGCTTCCCCGAGCAGAATCTACGCCCGGAGACTTGCAATTCCAGCCGCCTTTTTGATAGTCTTGACAATACCAGCGACAACCGACATTTGTTTGATCACAGCCTTTGAAATCCAAAGTATCTTTTAAATAAGAATATTGTTTTTTATCTGTTGCTTTTTTAAAATTTTCACAAGAAACATATTGAAAAGGGCATTCATCAGCGTTAAATCGCCAAATGTTTTTTTCACGCGCGCAGTAACCGTAAGACAAGGACTCTCCTTTGTCGTTTTCCGCTATTGCGTCTTGAACATCAATACAGACCTCTGACCTTTCTCCTGATTCAGCAATTGGCACTGCGCCATAAGCCATTGCTTTACAATAATAGGTCGGCGCTTTAAGAACCCATTTTGGATCAACTAAATGGCAAAATAGGCCTTCGCCATTATTAATTTCAGCTGGCGTTCCTTGACAGCCCGGTGTCGGTCCCTCTCGGCCAAAATCGTCAATAATTTGTTTAAGAGTTTTGGTGCTACCGGCCAAAGACGGATCTTCTTTAATCATCGTCGCCGCGATTTCTAGACCTAAAGGCAGGATTCTTGCTCGACGCAATTTTTTAATATTGGTTAAAGAATAACGCGAAATATAATCTTCAGTCGAGTCTGTTGTCATACCACCAACTGACCAAGAGCCATGAAGGAAATTCTTTGCGATTGCTTCTTCAATGGTCATTTTTTGTTCAATTGCCTGACTCAAAGGAGCATCAATCACACAATTATTAACTTGACTATATTTTCTCTCCTCTGGACAAGTAGAAAAATTATTAATTAAATCATAAACGCCGGCTTCTATTAAGTTCACCTGGGCAAAACTACTAAACCTTGCTCTTGTTTCTTCTTCGGACGGCATCCAAGGCGTCTCAGTCTCCCCTCCTGGTGGGGCCTTACGAGTGCGAGTGTTATAACCACTATCTAACAATCCACTGTAATCTCTAGTCTTATCATCCTTCGGCGTCCACGGAAATTCACCTTTCATAGCATTAGTTAATAATTTAGAGACTAAAGTATTCGTAAAAATACCCACCGCATCGGCCAAGACCTCGCCCGTATATTCAAACAGACCAACACCGCCCTTTTCTATCATTTGCTTTTCCATCGCTGCAACTTTAGACGCAGGAGTTTCAACATTTCCAGAAATCTTTGAGACCTTACTTTTAGTTAGACCTCCCAAACTTGTAAAAAATTTATCTATGCCCACCTTTTTCGCCATTCTAGTATAAATTTTATTTTCTAATTTTATACTCACGCCAATGTCAGAGGCCTCGGGTGAAAAAGATTTACTCACATCCTCCAAAGAACTCAATTCTGTTGGCGCTAACAATGCTCCTGTGTCTACTTGACCAACTAATTTTTTTAAAACATTTTTCCATTCTATCAATTGTTTAGTGTATAAATCAATGTGGTCAAAGGCCTTTTTACAATCAGCGTATTTTTCATTACACTTGCCCGTAAAGGGCTCTTGACAAAAATTAAAACATTTATTACAAAAATTTGTTTGATCTAAAGAAATACAAGGCTTTATTTTATCTCGCCATTCCTTTATTTTAATTCCAACATTTTCTAATGCTTTTAAATGGCCTTTTTTGTTATATCCTTTGATTATTTTTTGTCTTTCAGCGTCATTTTTTTCATCTTCGGCTTTTTTTATGGCGTTGATTCCCATTTCAAAATTTGACTGAATTTTTTTAAGCTCATAAATAATGCCTTTTTCTATAACTTCAACGCCAGGTATGCCAAAGCTCCGACAGTATTCATCTTCTCCTGCTCGATACCAGCCATTTAAAGCTTTTTTTTGGACAACAGTTAAATATTTGTCATCGCAAATCAAATTTTCTAAATCAGTTTCATACCGTTTGGCCGTGCCTATTTCCAAATCAGCAGAGATATCAAAAAGTTTCTTCTTGCTCGCTTCTTTAACTCTTTTTTTGATTTGCGATAAAGAACATTCTACTTCTTCTTTCCATTGATGCTCTCGATATTTTGGGTCAAGAGAAACAAGCAAATTAAATTTGAGTGTCGGATCAATGGGATCACAAAGGGACTGGCCCAAAAAATCTCCTGCAGTTCTATCAATAAACTCACCAAGTATGTCGTCTTCCATTTTCTCCCAATAAGCTTTATCCCAATGAAAAAGAGGGCCCTTGTCTTTGCCGCCAGTCGCCAGCCAAACAGCTGTTTCTTCGGCCAATTGACCAACTACTTGTTTAATCACATTTTTATAAAATACGGCCGCGCTAGTCCTTTTTATTGTTCTCCACGATTCTTTCATAAAATCCCAAATATTTTTTCCTAACCTCTGGGCAAAGGCTATAGGATCAGAAAATTGTGCTTTAACTGGTGTTGGTTGGGCTAAGGGCAAAACAAAAACAAAAAAGAAAATAACCAGCAAAAGCGTTAGACTAATTCTGGTTTTAAATTTTTTGTTTTTTATAGAGTTATTGGTCATAAACTATACAATAAAAAATGAATAATGAATAATGAATAATGAATAATTTTGGATAAACATTTTACTGATCTAGAGACTGGAGAAAAAGCTCTTTTAAGGTTTGATCATCAATTTGTTCTAGCATTGTTTTGTCTACTCCTTGAGAAATTAACATTTCTCTTAAAATTTTGGGGTCCATCTCTTGAATCATTTTTTCTGCCTCAGAAAGATTGCCCGATTGAACGGCTTCTTTGCTTAATTCTTTAATATCAATTCCTGTTTCTTTTTTGGTTTCATTATATAACTTTATTAAATCTTCGTCAAGTAGGTTATTGACTAATTCTTGGGAAAGACCGCCTTGTTTTACCAGCAAATCTCTAATTTCCTGAGCGGAGATTTCTCCTGTTTCTTTTCCGCCAGCCTGTCCGGCCAGGAAGGCGGATCCGCCTTCGGCGGAAACTGCTTCTGGTTTAACTTCCTGTTCTAAGGTTGATCCTTTTTCTACCATGGCTTTAGTGGTTGGTGTGCTTTTTGAATTAAGCGGATTACTGCCTGCTTCAATTTCTTCCTTATCACTGGATCCATCGCCATCAGAATCCAGTAGAAAAGCAGAAGTGCCATATTTGTTCATTTCATCATAATCAGATAATCCGTCTTTGTCTGTATCAAGGTTTTTATAAACACCAACAATATCTTGTTCGCTTACTTGGCCAATTGGTTTTGAACCTCCAAACGGACTTAAAATGTGGTATCTAATCTGCCAAAAACCAAAAACAACGACCATCGCGCTAAAAATTGTCAGCCAAAACAAAAGAGGTTTATTCACTTGTTTAGACATAAAATTATTATACTAATATTTTAAAATTTATCAAATAAATCTAAATAAACTACTTTCTTTTCGTTGATTAAAAATGGAACTAATCTTTTTTTAAAGCTTTTGAGATTTGGTTTAACTTTTTTCAAATAATTTTCTTTTAATTTTAAAAACAATTCTTTTTCGTCTTTTATACCAAGTTCTTTAAAAAGTTTTCTATCTGGTCTTATTTTATAACTTAAAAACCAAACAATATCATAAAAATCTCTTGGCTGAGGGTCTTGACGGCTCAAAATTGCTCTTGCTTTTTGAGAAAAAAGAAATTCGAGAGTATTGGTAAGAACATTTTGGACAATCCCGAATCTGTTTAAAATTTTAGTTTCAGTTTTTGGTTTTAATTTCGGAGTAGTGTAATTTATTCTGATGACTAAATTTTCTTCTTGATGGACGCTAATTTTCATTTGAAAAAGTAGATTTTTAAATTTCATCTCACCAATGCCTGAGTTGTCAGTTTTTTTCATTTTATATTCTATCTCGAAGCCTTCATTTTCTAACTTATTTTTAACTTTAGCAAAAATTTTCTTAATTTCTAAAAAACTCAAATCAAAATTGTCAAAATCTAAATCTTCGGAAAATCTATCTAAATTTCTTAAAATTCTTAAACTTGTTCCACCGATAAAAGAAAGCTTCTTTGATTCTTTCTCTTCATAAAGATAATAAATAATCTTTGACTGAAGGTATTCTCTAATTAAAGCCCTTTCTTTATGAAGAGGAATTTCCAATCTTTTGCTCTCTTCTTTTAAACTTTCGAGTAAATATTCATTGACCATATTTTTCAAGAAATGCCTTAACTAATTGATGAAAATTTTTGTTTTGTTTTGTCACAAACTTTGACCACTTTTTTATTTTTAAAAAATTAAATTTTTTTGATAAAGACAATCTTGCCTCTTCAATAAATCCGGCAGGAGAGATAGTTTTCCCTGCTTTTAAATAAAAATAGTCGAAAAGGGCTTTTTCTGGCGTAGCAATATTATAACTGTAATTCCCGACCAAAACCGTTTGAAAACCAAAAAATAAACTTGGTTTTAAACAATGAAAATAAAAAATCCCGTAGTTTTTTGTTTTCAAAATTTTTGTTTTATTAATAGTGACTGCAGTTATACCAAAAGGAACATCAGGAATAAGACTATAATAATTTAAAGCAGTCTCTAAACTAAGATAAGAAGGAGAATAAATAAAATTCGCCAAAACAAATGGGTCTTTTATTTCAAAATCAATTATCCTATAAATACCTCGAGTAATATTTTCTAAATAACCCTTTTTTGTCCAAAAATTCAATTGATTTAAAGTAGTTTCTCTTTTGGCTTTTGGAAACCACTTAAAAACATCCTGCAGTTTAAATAAAGGATAATTTTTGGCTTTAATTTTTAATTCATTAAAAGTCATTTCTCTTAATAATATTTTTTTATTATTATCGGAAATAGACTAAAATTTGTCAATAGCTAAAGGAGTAAATAAAAAAAAATTTTCTTTTAATTTCTTTTCAAAAAGGTACCAATTCATTAATTTAGCCATATCACTAATTTACCAAAATAGGCAAAATTGTACATTGTCTAAGATACCAGTTAACACTAAATTTGTTTTGGAAACGAAGAGTCTGATTTCATTGGCCGAGGTTATTAAACGCGATACCAATATAAGAACCCTTCGCTTCGCTCAGGAACCTTGATTTCGGTAAGGTAAAACATATATTCCGAAAATAAGAACCCTTCGCTTCGCCAGGCACCGTCTGGCACCTGGCTTCGCTCAGGAACCTTGAAATTTCCGCCGAAGGCGGATCAGCCTCTGGCTGAAAACTTCCAATATATTTTTTTTGAAACATCTCAAACAGTAAAAAGTAAATTATTAATTAAGTGTCAATTATGTTCCTTGATGCCAAGCAGTGAAGCGTATAATTTCTCCCAGTCTTCAACGCTTAATTCTTGGGCCCGGATTTTTAAAGACAGTCCTATTTTTTTAAATATTTTTTTTTCCTCCTCCTTTTTGATAATTTCTCCTTTTTCTAAATTATTAAGCAAATATTTTCTCGGTGAAAGAAAGCCGGCTCTAACCATTTCAAAAAAATTCTCTTCATTGACATTTAATCTCCTTTTAATTTCTGAAATTTTTAAGATCACGCTCTCAACTTTTGGCCTCGGCCAAAAATTTGCTTTTTTAACCAAAAAAATTATTTTTGGCTGGCTATAAAACTGAACCATGACTGAAAGCTTACTCATTAAAGGGGGTTTAGCCACAATTCTTTTCCCCACTTCTTTCTGGACCATAAGCACCATTGACTCTGGCCTTGCCCCGTTAGAAGTTTTAAGTAAGTTTTGTGATTTAGAAAGTTCTAAGCCGTAAGGCGGATTCGCTTGATGACTTTTTAATAAGTAAGACTCGGCTGAACTTCTAATGGGGTTATTTTTAGATGACAAAAAATTTCTTAAAAATCTACTGGTGATGTTATAAGGAAGATTGGCGACTATTTTATACTTGGCGCGAGGGGGCAACCAACCAGAAATAATTTCTTCCATTTCTTTTGAGAGGATGTCCTCTTTGAGAATTTTAACATTTGGATAATTTTTTAATTTCTCTTCAAGTATTTTAATTAACTCTTTGTCAATTTCTACGGCTAAAACTTTTTTTACTCTTTTCGCTAATTCCTCTGTTAAAAAACCTAAACCAGAACCAACCTCTAAAACTAAATCGTCTTTTCCTAAATCTGCTGTTTCAATAATTTTTTCTAAAATTCCATCGTTAATTAAAAAATTTTGCCCTCTTCTTCTTGAAGGCCTAAAATTATATTTCCGACAAATTTCTCTTATTTCTCTTCTATCCATACTTCGGCCAACAACACTTTTTGTACTTCATTGGTTTGCCGGTTTCAGGATTAATTTTTCCGCAAGGACAAGGGTCGTTACGACCAATCTTTTTTCGAAAAGACGCGATTGAACCATCTGAAGTTTTTTCCGGCCCGGAGAGTTTAATTTCCCTTTTTTCTTCTGTTGAAGATCTGATCAAACCAACTTTATAAATAGTATAAACAATTTGTTTTCTAACTATTTTTTGGAGCTGCTTAAACTTGCCAAAAGCTTCTCTTTTATATTCAACCAAGGGGTCATGCTGACCATAAGCTCGCAAGCCAATCCCTTTTTTTAAATTTTCTAAAACACTTAAATAATCAATCCAATAATAATCAAGACTTCTTAAAACAATTCCTTTTTCATATTGAATTAAAAATTCATTAATCGACAAATAAAGTTCTTTTTCTTTAGATTTTAAATTTTCTTCTAATTTTTGATAAGCTATCTCTGCTAAATTTGACAAAAAATTAAAAATTTCATCTGAACCTGTTACAGGTTCATCCTGAGCGAAGCGAAGGACTTCATTAACCTGCGCTTCTTCTAAGGGAAAAATTTTTTGAATTCTTAAAATAATTTCTTGAGGAGAAAGCGTTGCTATCTCTTTTAATTCTTCCTCTACTATTTCAAAAATCTCTTTTTTCATTGCTTGATGATCCATTTCTAAAATTTTCTCCCGCCAATGATATATTTTTTCTCTCTGTTTGTTTAAAACGTCGTCGTATTCAAGGAGATGTTTTCTGATATCAAAATTATAACCTTCAATTTTCTCCTGAGATTTTAATACAGCGTTAGCAACCATTTTACTTTCTATCGGGACATCTTCTGGGACTTTTAAGGTTTGCATAATTGAAGAAAGAGTTGAACCGCCAAAAATTCTCATTAAATCGTCTTCTAAAGAAATAAAAAATCTTGAAAGACCGCGATCTCCTTGGCGACCACCCCTGCCTCGCAACTGATTGTCAATCCGACGCGCCTCATGCCTCTCCGTCCCGAGAACATAAAGACCGCCTAAACTTTTGACTTTCTCCTGTTCTTCTTCAGTCGGCGGATTGCCGCCTAAAACAATATCAACGCCCCGACCAGCCATATTGGTAGCGATGGTCACTGCCTTTAATTTACCTGCCTGAGCAATGACCTGACCTTCTTTTTCATGTTGTTTAGCATTAAGCACTTGATGAGACACCCCCTCTCTATTTAATAATTGAGAAAAAAATTCATTTTTCTCAACTGAGCGCGTGCCAACCAAAATTGGCTGGCCTGTTTCGTAGCACTTCCTTATCTCCTCGACAATTGCTTTATTCTTAGCTGCCTCTGTCCGATAAATTAGGTCAGGGGAGTCAATCCTGATCATTGGTTTATTGGTCGGAATAACAATAACATCTAAATTATAAATTTTCTTAAATTCCTCTGCCTCAGTGACCGCTGTTCCTGTCATCCCGGCTAATTTTTTATAAAGACGAAAATAATTTTGAAAAGTAATCGTGGCTAAAGTTTTTGATTCCTCTTTTACTTTTAATCCTTCTTTTGCTTCAAGCGCTTGATGAAGGCCTTCCGAATATCGGCGACCATGCATTAAGCGACCGGTAAATTCATCAACAATTAAAAGTTCGTTGTTTTTCACAATATATTCTTTGTTCCGTCTAAACAAACTGCTATTAGCCAAAAGAGCAGATTCAATATGGCTGATCAAAGTCGCATTATTCGTCTGCCAAGGATCTTCTCCTAACCAGTTAGCCATTTTTTTCTGTCCTGCCTGGGTTAAATAAACTGCTCGCATTTTTTCATCAATAATATAATCTCCTTTTTCTTCTGCTTCTTTTGTCTTTTCTCCTTCACGAAGATTTTTAACTAATCCGGCCAATTTGTAATAAAGATCAGCTGCTTCTTCGGTTGGCGAGGAAATAATTAAAGGAGTCCGCGCTTCATCAATCAAAATATTGTCTATCTCGTCAATAATAGCATAATAAAAATCTCGCTGGACTTTTTCTTTTTTATCTAAAACCAAGTGATCTCTTAAATAATCAAAACCAAATTCGTTATTCGTGCCATAGGTGATATCTGCGCGATAAGCTTCTTGTCGCGCAACTGGTCTTAAGAAACTTTGAATGATTTTAAAACTGCCAAGCAAATCTCTTTCTTTGTCTCTCGCTTCTTCCACTACAAAGCTCGGGTCATAAATAAAGGCCTCTTCATGAGTTAGACAACTAACTGATAAACCTAAGGCATAATAAATCTGACCCATCCAAACCGTATCGCGTCTGGCCAAGTAGTCGTTGACCGTCACAATATGGACCCCTTTTCCTTTAAGAGCATTTAAATAAGCAGACAAAGTAGCACACAAAGTTTTACCTTCGCCTGTTTTCATTTCTGCGATTTTTCCTTGATGAAGAACAACCCCGCCCATCAGTTGAACGTCAAAATGGCGCTGACCCAAAGTTTTCTTTCCAGCTTCACGAACTAAAGCGAATGCCTCAGCTAAAATATCATCAAGATCCTCGCTTTCTTTTAAACGTTTTTTTAATTCCGCTGTTTTTTTAGGCCAATTATTTTTATCAATTTTTTCAAACTCTCTTTCTAAATTATTTATTTTTTCATTCAAAACAGAGAGTTTTTTTATTTCCCTCTCGTTTGGATCGCCGAAGATTTTAGTTAGTAGACTCATAGGTTTCAATTATAATCTTTTTTTTCAAATTGAAAAGCCGAGAGGCAAGTTAATCACCTCTCGGCAAACTTTTTAGTTTATCTTTGTGGCTTAAAATTCGCTGGATCTATTATTTTCTCTATCAACCTTTTTATCGGTTGAGTTTTGAATAAGAAGATCAATGGACTACCTAAAAACACCCATTTCGGAATAAAGGCTATCGCCCCCGGATATATAGCATCACTAAGAATAAATATAAAAGCTGATACTATCCAGGTGGCTAAAAGAATACACGAGAACATGCCAACTATTAGTAAGATAAGACAAACCATCTCTTCCAATCTTTTTTTCCATCCTTCCGCTATTTTCATCTTTTCCTCCTTTTGAGAATTTTATTTTAATTCTCTGAAACTAAAAAATTATCTTTATAATATAGCAAATTTTAGAGAATTGTCAACCCCTTATTTTTCTTCCCTAATGACTAAAGAAAAATCTTCACCGGCAGAAATAGAAATGACATTATCCAAAGGCTCTTTAATCAAAAAGTTTAAAAATTTTTCTTTTAAAACTTTGACCGGAACACGACGATTGGTAGTTGTCAAATCACCTAATTGCCCAAAATAATTATAACCCCAACTATAAACTTCACCGCTAAAAGTTTTGGCCAAAGAATGCTCTCCGCCTGCCACAATGCTTTCAATTCCAATAAGACCTGAAATGACAACTGGCTTGTTTCTATTGATGGCTGAGCCGTCACCCAATTCACCATATTCATTATAACCCCAACTATAAATCAGGTCGTTTTTTCCTAAAGCTAAAGAATGGAAATTGCCTGCGGCAATGTCTTCAATGTTATCTAAACCTTTTATTTCTAAAGGTTTGTTTTTATCTTGATCACCGCCGTCTCCCAATTGTCCATATTGGTTATAACCCCAACTATAAATTTTCCCATCTTCTGTTAAGGCCAAGGCATGACCATGACCAGCCGCAATTTTTTTAGCATTTCTTATTTCTATGACCTTGACCGGCGACACTCTTTCTGGTGCAGGAACACCATCGCCAAGTTGCCCTCGACTATTGTTTCCCCAGACATAAATAGACCCATCAGCCGATAAAGCTAAAGAAAAGTCTGATCCAGCTGCAATACTCTCAATCTCAAAAATATTTTTAATTTCAACCGGTTCATTTCTATCAGTCTTAGTCGAATCACCTAATTGTCCTCTGTCATTTTTTCCCCAACTATAAACTTTGCCATCTTCGCTTAAAGCTAAAAAATGACTGCCGCCAACCGCAATCGCTTTAATTTTCTTTAAGTCTTTAACCAGGATTATGTTTGTTTGATCCTTCCCCCAGAGATAAACTTCGCCTTGAGCAGTTAAGGCAAGCCCGTTTGAACCGCCGGCCGCGATGGCCGTGATATTATGAAGTTTCTCTATTAAAACAGGGACTTTTTTATATTTTTCATTTTCAAAACCTAGCTGATTAAATTCATTATTTCCCCAACTCATGACACGATAATTTAAATAATTAGTTATTTGTTCGGTTTTTTTTGTATTAAAAACTTCATAATAATGGCTTAAATTTCCGTTGTCTGACCTAGCCTTTGCTTTCTCAATCTGTAAATAAGCAGCAAGTTTATAAAGTTCGCCTTGATTTTTAGTTTGATAAAAATAACAATAAGAATTGCCTGCCGGGTCTTGAGGAACAAAGTCAAGATAAAAAGGGACGAGTGTTTGAGTAAGTTCTTTTTTGTAATCCTCCAGACAACCGCCCTCATCTAAAACAGGATAATGATCTTTATTTTTAAAATAACTGTCCATCGCTTTGCTAAAGGCCTCTAAATCGGCAATCCTCTGTCTATCAAGAGACCGAAGCGCTGATTGCTTCGAATTAAATCTTAAAAAAATAGCAAGGGGAATGCCGATCAGAAAGATGATTAATAAAATTTTAACTACTCTCATATCTTTTTTTAAAAACTATTAAAAAAATAAAAATTAAGCCAAGAATAACTAAACTTTTTAAAAGAATATTTTTAACTTCTTTTGTTTTAATTGCCCCTTCACTTCCCGCAAGGTTAATCTCTTCTCTTCGCTTTTCTTTATTAAGATTATCATTATTCTCAATAATTTCAAGATCTTCTTTGCGAGAAATTAAAAGGCGAAGTTCGTCTTGATAAACACTAAGAAGGCCTTGAACTTTAAGAAAATTTCCCTCTTTAATTTTTAAATCTTTTAAATTTATTCCCTCTTTGAGATAAACAACTATTTCTTTGTTTACCCCGTCCCGCTCAGCGGGACTAGGGCCTCCCTCATCGGCTAAAAATATTTTTCGGCCTGTCTTTTCAATGACCCGGCCCTCTGTTTTGATAAATTTACCAATTAGACTTTTGTCTATCTCTACTATTTTGACAAAAATAACTTCTTCGCTCTTCAAAAAATTATTTTTTTCTTTTGGCGTGCCGCCCGGCGTTTGACTGTCTGCCCAATTTGAAGCAATATTTCCTGAAACTAGTGGAGAGATCCTTGACATCGTTTGCCTTGTTTCCTTATCACCAGCAAACCATTCATTAGAGCAATCAACTAAGTCAACCATCTCTCTGTTTTTATCTTCAAGAATCAATTTTTCACCTTGATTAGCTAAGGCGCCTTTGTAAATTTGATCAGCTGGAACATTCGGAACGCTTCGATCATCAGTTCTTTCTAAAAGAAAAAAATTATCTGGTTTTATCTCTCCAGCTAAATTTATTTTTAGTTTTCCCTTCTGATTGCTGATCATCCAGCCATCAAGAGAAACAACGGCCTCAGTTGGATTATAAAGTTCTATCCATTCATTAGCTGAACTGGTGACATTCCCCATCCAGCAAATTTCATTAAACACCACAGGAGCTGAAGCGGAAACTCGCAGAGGAAAAAAGAAGAAAAAAAGAAAAATAATTAAAAATCTAATTTTTTTCATTTTTTCTCCTTAATTTATTCTTTATTATGTATGGCAAGCGAAAAAATCGCAAGCAAATCGACTTTAACAAACCATAATGTTTGTGCCAAAAATAATTTTGCGATTGATAATATAACTTTTTACGTTTTTTGTCTGAGATTAAACTCTTGCCGCCAAAATGAATAACTTTAACTTCTGGTAAAACCATAATTTTGTAGCCAATTTTTCTAACTCGCAGGCAAAGGTCCCTGTCTTCAAAATAGGCAAAAAATTTTTCATCAAAACCGCCAATTTTTCGAAAAATATCAGCTCGGATAACAAGAGCCGCACCTGAGACCCAATCTATCGTCTTGCTTAAATCTTTTTTAATCTTTCTCTTAATCAGCTGCGAGAGATTTTCTTCCTGACCATAGGCCCAAGGCTGGATTTCGCCGTTATCTAAAATAAGAAGAGGCGAAACAACCCCGGTTTGAGAATCATTTTTAAAAACTTCAATAATTTTTGGAAAAATATTATCTTTGATTAAAGTGTCAGGATTTAAAAAAAATAAATAATCGCTGCGAGCAATTTTTGCTCCTTGATTATTCGCCCTCCCAAACCCCAAATTTTCTTTATTCTCTATTAATTTAACCTGGAGGAATCTATTTTTTATCGTCTCGCAGGAATCATCTTTCGATCCGTTATCAACTACAATCACCTCGAGGTCTTTATTGTCGCTTTGATGAAAGATAGATCCAAGACATTTTTCAAGAAAATCTTTTGTGTTATAACTAACAATGATGATCGACAAAATTTTTTTCATAAAAAGAATTATTCTTGAATAGAAACCGCCGGCATTGGTTTAGTATTTTTACGAATATAAAGATAATCAATAAAATCCTGATTTGTATATTGATTATGTCTCATTATTTTTATCTTTCCTGTCTGATTCAACTCTGATTCCGTGAAACTATAAAATCCCCATTGAGAATGTTCAAAGGTTTGCTCTGTGTTATAAACAGTAGCCTTTTTTATTATCCACTGCCCGGCTGTTTCTAAACTACCATAGTCTTTATAAGAACTTTTAACGCCATCCTTTATCTTCATTAAGTGGTGAGCTATATCATAAGGAGAATAAGTCCCATATTTTCTAAAGCCGAACCAATTATTCTCATCTTGATAACGCCAAACAATTTGTGATTTAGCCCAATCTGAATCATAAGTACTATTGACCCAAGTTGAAATTCTTAAAACAAAATCTTTAATCAATAAATCCTTTGGCATCAAATAAGCTTCCACTCCTTGAGTATTCAAGCTCAATCTACTATTAGCCGTATCCCAATTCCAATAAGCATAATCATAATTAGCGGCTGTATTAGCATTATTGAAATGATCAAACCAAATTACTGCT
>Ga0210018_1000817_pt1 | contig 16242 bp, 17 predicted proteins | sample CryGeyCG2014_010_2_FD_183967 | JGI IMG/M metagenome (GOLD analysis project Ga0210018, IMG submission 183967) | Groundwater microbial communities from aquifer - Crystal Geyser CG09_land_8/20/14_0.10 (SPAdes) (version 2) | ecosystem: Environmental > Aquatic > Deep subsurface > Groundwater | place...
AAGATTCTCTAATGCCGTTAAGACGCCAATTTTCACGATTAGGGAAAAGAATAACCATCAAGGGATATGAGCTAGTTTATGATAATAAAGATAAACGATGGATTTTTAGTCATCTCTTGGCTGATGAATACAATTTAAAACATCAAGTTTATTCAAAAGACAAAGGAGATGCTCTTCATCATCTTGATTTTAATAAATTGAATAATAATCCCAATAATTTAATTAGAATGCCAAAATTGGAACATTTACTTTACCACACCAAATTCTTAGAGAAGACAATTCATCGAGAAGATATAAAAGAAAAAACAAGACAAATCCACAAGCTAGAAAGATATCGAGAAAAAATCAGACAGATTATGAGTACTCCCAAAATGAAGGAGATGTTGAGTAGAAGAGCAAAAAAACAATGGGAAAATGAGGAATATAAGCAATATATGGTTGAGAAGTTCCTTGATTTTTATAAAAAGAACCGAGACTATCGAGAGAAAGCTCTAAAATTATTGAGAGAAATTTTTGAAGAATATGGGAAAATCGACAAAGAAAAATACAACCAAGAAAGAATGGATTTAAGGGATAAAAGTCTTTTAAGGTACGAGACAATTCGCCAGCGATTTTTTAATAATAATGAAGAAAGACTGAAAGAAGCTGTTCTAAATTACAACCATAAGATCAAAAAAATTATCGAACTGAAAAAGAAAATAGACGTTTATGATTTAGAAGTTGAAGACACCCATAATTTCGCCTTAGCTTCTGGAATTTTTGTCCATAATAGTGCCAAGCAAGCCAGGGACAGAAAGTTCCAGGCGATTCTGCCTTTGAGAGGAAAGATTCTGAATGTGGAGCGCACGAGATTAGACAAGATTCTGGCTTTCAAGGAAATCAAGTCTTTGATCATTGCCCTGGGAACAGCGGTTGCCGAAGACTTCAATCTCGCGAAATTGAGGTACCACAGGACCATTATCATGACCGATGCCGACGTTGACGGCGCCCACATCCGCACACTGCTTTTGACTCTTTTCTACCGCCATTTCAAGCCGATTATCGAAGCCGGCTATCTTTACGTTGCCCAGCCGCCCCTTTTCCGCCTCCAGGCGGGCAAAAAAATAGAATACGTTTACAGCGAGGAAGAAAAAGAAAAGACCTTAGCCAAGCTCAAAAAGGAAAAGGTTCTCGGCGTATCCATCCAAAGATACAAAGGATTGGGAGAGATGAATCCGAACCAGCTGTGGGAGACAACTATGAATCCGGAAAACAGGATTCTTTTAAGAATTAACATCGAAGACGCCAGGGAAGCTGATAAAATATTCGACATTTTGATGGGCAGCGAAGTCATGCCTCGCAAGAAGTTCATCCAGACCCACGCGAAAACTGTGAAAAATTTAGATATATAATGCTCAAAGAGACCTTTGGTCTCTTTTCGATCTGCGCTTTCACATATAAATAAATCAAAGTATGAAAGCTTGCTTCTTGACATATAAAGACTCCTGGGGTAATCTATAAAAAGAGCCCCCGGAAGGGCTTTTTAAAGACAGTCAAAGAGGATATGAATATTTCAACCATTCCAAATAAAATAATTTCCTTTCTGAAGGAGGTAAGGCTGGAGATGAAAAAAGTCAACTGGCCCTCAAGGCAGGAAACCACGAAATACACCCTTATCATCATTGGTGTGTGCGTGGTCGTGGCCATTTATTTGGGCGGCCTTGACCTTTTGTTCACCAGTCTGCTTGAAAAATTCATATTAATAAGATAGCAATCCCATATCGGAGAGGGGTCGGGAGAACCTTTCGGGTCTCCCGTGTAGGAAAACAGGCTTCTCCTTGGCTAAGCCAAGGAGAAACGCTAGAAACCGCGGGTTTCTAAAGAGCGAAGCGACTAATTAAGTATTACCACTATGCCAAAACAGCAAATCCCACAGGAAAGAAATTGGTATGTCCTCCACACTTACTCGGGGTACGAGGATGCCGTAGCCAAAAATCTGAAACAAAGGATTGAGAGCTTGGGCATGGAGGACAAAATTTTTAACGTTCTCGTTCCCAAGGAGAAGAAAATCAAGATTAAAAACGGCAAAAGGAAAGTTATAGAAGAAAAGATTTATCCCGGTTACGTATTGGTGGAAATGGTAGTGACCGACGACAGCTGGTACGTGGTCAGAAACACGCCCAACGTTACCGGATTCGTCGGAGCGGGAACTACGCCCGTCCCGGTCTCGACAGGGGAAATCGACAGCCTGAAGAAAAGGATGGGGGGAGAAGAACCGCAGTACAAGATCGAGGCAAGGCTGGGGGATTTGGTTAAAATAACCGACGGCCCCTTCAAGGATTTTGACGGCAAGATTTCCGAGATTGACGAAGAGAGGGGGAGGGTCAAGGTTTTGGTCAATATGTTCGGCCGGGATACTCCGGTGGAATTAGATTCATTACAAATCAAGAAAATTTAATTTTATGGCAAAAAAACTGAAAGCAATCGTAAAACTTCAAATTCAGGCCGGAGTAGCAACGCCGGCGCCTCCGGTAGGCCCGGTTTTGGCCCAGCACGGAGTTAACATTTCTGAGTTCTGCCAGAAGTTCAACGAAGCCAGCAAGTCCATGCAGGGATTCAAGATTCCCGTTGAAATCAAGGTGTATGAAGACAGGAGCTATGAATTCGTCTTGAAGCAGCCGCCTGCAGCGGATTTATTGAAAAAAGCAGCCGGGATTGAAAAAGGTTCCGGCACGCCCAATAAAACCAAGGTGGCGAAAATAAGCCGGACTCAGCTGAAGGAAATAGCGGAGAAGAAAATGCAGGACCTGAATACCGATGACGTAGAGCAGGCGATGAAAATCATCGAGGGTACCGCCCGGAACATGGGCATCGAAATAGAAAAATAAACCTATGCCGGAAAAAATTCTCATCCTTCATATCCCTGTCATTCACAAGGGTTTTTTGGATTTTTTGAAGGGAATTAATGGCGAGGTTTCGAAAATATACCTGATTGACGAAGGGCTGCAGAGAGAGCTTTCCGAGATTAAGCCGGACATCGCTTCGATAGACGTAAAAGTGGCAAAGGAATTGTTGGAAAAAATCGGTTTTCAACAGATATCGATTCTTTCCAAGCGGAATTTGGAAGAAGTTAAAGGTGAAGAAATCATTCTCGTCCAGAATGAAATCTCTCGCAATTTGGAAGATAAATATCTGAAGGGAGAAAGAACAGAATGGAAATCGGCTTTCCTGCGCTGGGATAAAACCCAGGTCTTAGCTGAGGTTCCGGTGGAAAATGTCCAGAAGTCGGAAGACCCTTTCGATCTTGAAATGATGAAGGAGGCGTATAAGGAAGCTGGAAAGAGCGGGGACTGGTGGCGCCAGATCGGAGCGGTCCTGGTCAAAGATAAGAAAATAATTGCCCGTTCCTACAATCAGGGCGTACCCACAGATAATTCTCCCTATCAGGTCGGCTCAATGAGGGATTTTTTTAAGGCCGGAGAGAAACAGGAGCTTTCTCCGACGATCCATGCCGAGCAGATAATGATTTCCGAAGCCGCCAAGGAGGGGATTAAGCTTAAGGACGCCTCGCTTTATATCACTCATTTCCCCTGTTCCCTTTGCTCTAAACTCATTGCTTATTCCGGGATTAAAAAACTTTATTTCCGCGAAGGGGCCTCAACTCTTGATGGAAGGAAAATCTTGGATTTAGTCGGCGTTAAAATCATTCACGTTGGCGAAGAGGATGAATCCTCTTCTTTACCTTCACTCGCCGGAGGCGAGCTCAGTGTATGAAGCAGTATCTGGATTTATTAAAATACGTTTTGGAAAACGGGGAGAAAAAAAGCGATCCTCAGGGAGTGGGGAATATTGCCGTCTGCGGATACCAGATGCGCTTTAAAATGGATGACGGTTTTCCTCTAATGACCACCAAGAAAATGCCCTTAAAATCAATAATTTACGAACTTCTCTGGTTCTTGCGGGGAGACACCAACGTAAAGTACTTGCAGGACCACGGAGTTACCATTTGGAATGAATGGGCCACTCCGGAAGCTACTGCCAAATACAATTTGCCTGCCGGAGAATTAGGCCCCATTTATGGCGAGAAATGGCGGCACTGGAAGAAGAGAGAGGGCGGAGAAATAGACCAAATAGCCAACGTTATCGAAGACCTGAGAAGGAGTCCCGACTCCAGGAGATTGGTTGTAACTTCTTGGGATCCGGAGGACGTTGACAAAGTTTTTGTAGCTCCCTGCCACTGTTTCTTCAAATTTTTCCATGCCCAAGGGAAATTGTCCCTTCACCTTTTTCAAAGAAGTTGCGATATCTTTTTGGGGGTTCCCTTCAACATCGCTTCTTATTCTTTACTCTTGATGATGGTGGCCCAAGCCACGGGGTTGAAGGCCCATGAGTTCGTTCATACTTTGTCTGACGCCCACATATATTTAAATCACATTGAACAGGCCACTCTCCAGTTAACGCGGGAGCCGAGACCCCTGCCCAGGATGGTCATCAACCCCAAAATAAAAAACATCTTCGATTTTGATTACGAAGATTTTAAACTCGAAGGCTACGATCCTCATCCCGCAATACGGGCGGAAATAGGGGTCTAACCTACGGGGAAGTTGACCGTTTTCGATCGATTGGTCTTTTTGTTTATTTCAGGAGAAATAATGTGAAAATGCATGTGGCTTACCGAGGCTCCGGTGAAGTTCGTATCGCCGAATCTCATTGCCAGCCCCCCTCCTTTTATTTCCCATTTCTTTATTGCCCATTTCGTTAAGAAAGAGACCGCCTCAAGGTCTTTTTTTGTCAGTTCGGAGAATTTTTCTTTGTGCTTTTCTCCAATAATCAAAAGGTGCAAAGCCGCATTCTTGTAAGGCCAGCTGTCGTCCGTCAGGAACCAGTTGCCCCTCTTTTTGAAAATCGGTTTTTTGTGGTATTTGAAATTCTCTTTACAAAATGGGCACTTGCCCGTTTTAGTTATTTCCTCTATTACTTTTCGATATTCACCGGTCCGGGCATTCTTCAGGTTGACGAATGTCTTTTTAGCCATTTTTTTTCTTGCTCATGTTCGCAAGCAGCATCTCCAAGTGATTCTTTACCGTTCTTTCTATGATTGTTGTTGATGAGGTTTTTTCCGCCTGCCTGGGCAAAATTAAGACGTCTTTTGCGTATTTCTTTATCTCATCGATCTGTTCGTCTCCATAACTGTAGTCGGTGGTCACGAAAATGTCGGGATTTATGATTTTTACCAGTCCATACTGCCATTTTCCCTTATCGTCGATATCGTCAATCAAAGTAACATGGTCAACGCAATCCTGATAGCTGAGCATTTCCATCCTTTCATCCTGGGGGATTATGGGCCTAAGTTCGTTCTTATAAAGCTTTATTCCCCGGTCGCTGTCCGCTCCGACGATAAGAACGTCTCCCTGCTGCTTCGCTTTTATCAGATAGCGTAGATGTCCTATATGGAGCATGTCCCAGGAGCCAACGGTGCAGACGATTTTGTGTCCCAGGACTCGGTGGGCATCAACTACGCTTTTAAGCTCTCCGTAATCTAATATGATGCATTTTTTTTTATTCATAACGTTTAATTTAAGACTTGCCCCACAATAAACCTTAAGATATAATAGCATATAATGCCAAAAAAAGACAAACCCGTTATTTCAATAATAGCAGCCATAGGCAACAATTGGGTCGTCGGCATCAACAATAAATTGCCCTGGGATTTGCCGGCGGACATGGAGCATTTCCGCCAAAAAACCCTGGGGAAGCCGGTCATTATGGGCCAAAAAACCCTTGAATCTATCGGCAAACCCCTGCCCGGCAGAACCAATATTGTCTTGACGCTGGATGAAAATTTCCATCCGCAGGGCTGCACCGTTGCCCACTCCATAGCACAAGCCCTTGAGGCGGCTAAAGATTTTGAGGAGGTGATAATTTGCGGGGGAGTGTCGATATACAAGCAGTTTCTGCCTCTGGCCGACAGGATGTATTTAACCCGGATTAAGAATGACTTTGAGGGAGATGCTTTTTTTCCGGAGTTCGATTGGGAAGACTGGAAAGAGGTGGAGCGGATCGAACACCCGGCCGACGACGATAACCCTTATAAATACAGTTTCATAACGCTGGAGAGAAAAATTAAATAATCATATGGATTTCAAAAAGTACCAAAAATTGAGTCGTAAAACTGCAATTTATCCAGGAGCAGGAAAAAATTTTGTTTATCCGACTCTGGGTTTATCAGGAGAAAGCGGGGAGGTCGCCGAAATTATTAAAAGAATCATCCGGGATAAAAACGGAGCGGTTGACGAAGAAACAAAGGCAGCGCTTTCAAAAGAGTTAGGCGATGTTCTTTGGTATTTAACGCAGCTAGCAACAGAGTTCGACATTCCGTTGGAGGAAATTGCCGTAAATAATATCGAAAAATTAAAATCCAGGAAAGATCGGGGTCTTCTGCATGGCAAAGGTGACAATAGATAAAAATACTATGAAATTGCCTAAAAGCGACCCTAAAATTTACGCTTTAATCAAAAAAGAAATCCAGCGCCAGAAAACTGGTCTCGTTTTAATTCCCTCGGAGAATTACGCCAGTCCTGCCGTAATTTCCGCCATGGGCACGCCTTTGAGCAACAAGTATTCGGAAGGCTATCCCCAAAAGCGTTATTACGGAGGAAATGAGTTTATAGACGAAATTGAAACGCTGGCCCAGGAGCGGGCAAAAAAGATATTCAAAGCGGAACATGCTAACGTCCAGCCTCACTCCGGCTCCCAGGCAAATGCCGCAGTTTACCTGGCCTTGCTTAATTACAGGGACAAGATTTTAGGGATTGATTTGTCGGCCGGCGGTCATTTGACTCACGGTTCCAAAGTTAATTTTTCGGGAAAGCTTTACAACTTTGCCTACTACGGAGTGGATCCAAAAACAGAGAAAGTGGATTTGAAAGAAGTGGAAAAAATCGCAAAGAAATTCAAGCCGAAGCTGATTATCGTCAGCACTACGGCTTACTCAAGAACGCTCAATTTCAGGGGGTTCGGGAAGATTGCCGACAAGGTCAAGGCCTACTTGATGGCGGACATAGCCCATATTGCGGGCCTGGTTGTGGCCGGCCTGCATCCGCATCCTTTTCCCTGGTGCGACGTGGTTACCACGACCACCCACAAGACCCTGAGAGGGCCGAGGGGAGGATTGATTTTATCTAAAATGAAAGACAGGCTGGACCCCAGGGGCAAGTTCAATCTGGCGGAAAAGATCGATAAAGCGGTTTTCCCGGGCATGCAGGGAGGACCCCTGGATCACATAATCGCGGCCAAGGCAGTCTGTTTTCTTGAGGCAATGAAGCCTGGTTTCAGAAAATATCAAAAGCAGATTCTTTTGAACAGCCGGGCCATGGCAGACGAGTTTCAAAAGCAGGGGATCAGGGTGGTTTCAGGGGGGACTGACAATCACCTGATGCTGATAGACGTTTCTTCCCTTGGGGACTCTTCAAAAAGAATTCAGGATGAGCTGGACAGGGTCGGCATATACGTTAATCGTAACGCCATTCCTTTTGACAAAAGACCGCCCTATAACCCATCAGGCATAAGGTTGGGGTCGCCGGCAATAACCACCAGGGGCTTTAAAGAAAAAGATTGCCGCGAGGTCGTAAGATTAATCGTAAAACTCATTAAAAACATCGGGAATGTCGCAGTTAAAAAGCGAATTAAGAAAGATGTGGAAAAATTACTCAAAAGATTTCCCATATACGATGAGTTTAAATTTTAAACTCATCTATAATTTCAATAAATTTTCAATTTATTTCAATCAATGATGATTTTCAATGGTAAGAAAGAGGCCGAGAGAATTTTATTGGATTTAAAAAGAAAGATAAAAAAATTAAAAATTAAACCGGTTTTGGCAACGATTTTGGTAGGGGACGACAAGGCGTCGAAGCTATACATCAAGCTGAAAAAAGAAGCGGCCCTGAAAATCGGCATAAAATTAGTCCTTTATAAATTTAAGAATAGAACAGGCGAAGAGAATATCATCAGGAAAATAGACTCGTTAAACAAAAATGAAAAAGTTCACGGTATAATTGTGCAATTGCCTCTGCCCAAGGGCCTTAACGCTAAAATAATTACGGGCAAGATCAGCTGTAAGAAAGACGTCGATGGTTTTAAGGAAAAAAGTGATTTCCTTCCGGTGTTGCCCTCGGTAATCCTGCTTATTCTGAAAAAAGCGGTCAAGTCATCCGGGCGCAAGGAAATTATTGCCCTGGTCAATTCAAGAATATTCGGGGAAACGCTCAAAGGGTTTCTGAAAAAAGAAAGAATAAAAATAAAGTATATTTTGAGGAGGGAGGCGCCGCAGAAAAAACTTAAAGCAAGATTAAGGTCAGCTGATGTTATTATCACCGCCTGCGGGGTCCCCAATCTGATTAAAAATGATATGGTTGGAAAGGGAGCGGTGCTGATTGACGCCGGCATCTCCCGTCTTTCCGGCAAAAAAGTAGTTGGAGACGTTGACCGGGAAAGCGTCAAAGACAAAACGTCTTTTTTGACTCCGGTTCCCGGCGGAATCGGCCCCTTAACAGTCGTTTTATTATTAAAAAACACGTATTTTGCGGCAAAAAAACATGGCTAATATAGCTAAAATAGGCGATGAAAATAAATTTTCATCTTCATCCTCCGCTGTTGCTCGGATAATAGACCAGACGTATCTTAAAGCGGGAGCGAACGAAGATGAAATAAAAAAGGTTTGTGAAGAAACAAAGCAATACGGTTTCCGCGGATTTTGCATTTTCCCGGAGCACACCAAGCTGGCTAAGGAAGAATTGAAAAACATGCCTATCAAGGTTACCACCCTGATAGACGAACCGACCGGCACCAGTTCTCACGATGAAAGAATGGAAATGGCAAAAAGGGCCAAGGAGGCCGGGTCTGATGAACTGGACGTGGTAATGAAAATAGATGTTTTTAAGAACAAAAAGTACGATGAAGTTTTGGCAGATTTAAAAGAGATTTGCGGGGTTCTTCCCACAAAAGTAATAATCGGTTCCGGCTATTTGACGGACGAGGAAATAAAAAAAGCCTCGGAAATGGTAAAGGAAGCCGGAGCGATCTGCGTTAAAACAGCTACGGTAGAAGATCCTTTAGACAGGACCGAACTCAAGGAAAAAGCGAAACACGTAAAGATAATGAAGGAATCGGCGCCGGGCTTGCTGGTTAAGGCGGCTGGCGGCATAAGGAACCTGTCCGATTTGGAAATGATGGTGGAGGCGGGAGCGGATATCATCGGAACCAGTTCCGGGGTGGAGATTGTTAATGAGTTTAAAGGAATAAAAACCGAAAAAACAAAAGACGATATAATAGTGGAGTAATTTTAAATCACGATTATATTACGAAATCAAAAAGTTATAAAAAAGACCTGTGGGCAGGTCTTTTTTGTGTTTTAATACCTTTATTTTTTCGTATAAATTAGGTATAATTTAATAATGGCTAGGTCTAAAATTAAAATATCTAAAGATAAATTAAAGGACTTATATCTTAATAAAAAACTTTCTTTAGATCTAATTACAAGAGAATTTTGTTGTAGTGAAAGAACAATTTTTGCGAGATTATATGAATATAAAATTCCCATACAATACGACAAAAAGAGAGATGATATCACAAAAGAAAGATTAAAATATTTGTATCTTTATAAGAAAATAAGTATCGGTAAAATCGCAGGAATATTTAAATGTAGCAAGGGAACAATTTGGTCGAAATTCTGCCAGTATAATATCAAGGCGAGAACAAAAAGCGAGGCAAATAAAGGGAAATATAAGATTAAAATACCAGAGGGGATAAAATCATTATATATGAATGATAAATTGTCGATTAGCGAAATTGCTAAAAGATTTAATTGCTGTTGTAAATCAATATCGCAAAGACTTCGTGATCTCAATATTGTTACAGGGATAAGGAAAATAGAGATTTCTAAAAAAGAATTAGAGGATTTATACATTAGGAATAAAATGAATATTTATCAAATTGGAAAAAAATTCGGTTGCAACGAAATAACGATTTTAAATAGATTAAATCAATACAATATACCGATTAGGAAAAAAGGTCAATTGACGCTGGAGAAATATAGAATCAAAATTCCTAAAGAAAAAGTTAAGAATTTATATATTAGGAAAAAGATTCCTATTTCTAAAATTAAAAATATATTTAATTGCAGTGCTACAACGCTGCACAAAAGGTTAGAAAGATACGGCATTCCCATAAGGAATGTAAGCGAAGCGCTAAAAGGAAATCCTTCGCCGATGAATGGAAAACATCATACAGACGAAACCAGAAAAAAATTAAGCATGCTAACGGTTAAACAATTGGCTTCAGGTATGATGAAGAGGAAAGATACTTCAATTGAGATAAAGATTGAAGAGGAATTAAAGAGAAACCATATTTATTTTCAAAAACATGTTTCTTTATGCGGTATTACAGTGCCAGATTTTTATTTGTCGAATTACAAAATTGCAATATATGCAGACGGAGATTATTGGCATAATTTACCAGTGGTAAAAAATAGAGACGAAAAACAAAATAGAATTTTAATACAAAAAGGATATCAAGTTTTAAGATTTTGGGAGCACGAAATAAACAGATCAGCAGGTGAATGCGTTAATAAAGTTAAAGAATGCATTAATTTTTTAAAATATGTATAAAACAATTGTGGGACTGGAAGTACATGTGGAATTGAACACTAAATCAAAAATGTTTTGTAGTTGTAAAAATGATCCTAATGAACATCATCCTAATGTCAATATATGTCCGACGTGTACTGCACAACCAGGAAGTCTCCCTGTAATTAATAAAGAAGCAGTCAGAAAAGTGATAAAAACAGGCCTTGCCCTGGATTGTCAGATTCCCGAGTTTTCCAAGTTCGACAGAAAGAATTATTTTTATCCCGATCTTCCCAAGGGCTATCAGATATCGCAATACGACAAACCCTTATGCCTGGGCGGTTTTCTTGGCTTGGGCACAAAGAAGATAAGGATTACCAGGGTTCATTTGGAAGAAGACACAGGAAGCCTGGTTCATCCCTCGGACGCAGAATATTCCTTGGTCAATTTTAACCGGGCAGGCGTTCCCCTTATGGAGTTAGTCACGGAACCCGACATTACCTCGGGCAGGGAAGCCAAAGATTTTGCCCAGGAACTGCATCTCATTCTCCACTACCTTGATGTTTCCGATGCCGACATGGAAAAGGGCCAGATGCGGGTGGAAGTGAATATCTCTGTTTCTGCCGATAAAAAATTGGGAACCAAAGTGGAGATTAAAAATCTTAATTCTTTCCGGTCCGTGGAGCGGGTGATAGACTATGAAATGAAAAGGCAGACGGAACTGTTGAAGTCCGGCAAAAAGATTGTTCAGGAAACGCGAGGGTGGGACGACGTAAAGGGCGTTACCTTTTCACAGAGAGAAAAAGAAGAAGCGCATGATTACAGGTATTTTCCGGAGCCTGATTTGCCTCCACTTCGCCATAGTAAAAAATTTATTGAAGAAATAAGAGCCGAAATCCCGGAACTTCCCCAAAAAAGAAGAGAAAGGTTGGAGAAAGAATATCAATTGGACGAAAAGAACGCCGAGATATTCGTTTATAATAAAGATTTAGGAGAATATTTCGAAAAGGTGATTTCCGAGTTGCCGCCCGGCTTGGCGCAGGAAAAACTTTTGAAACTGATAAAACTTAGCACCAACTATCTGATTAGCGATATCCAAGGATTAATAAAAGGGGGAGCCGTTGTTGGCGATAAATTTCTGATTACCCCCGAGAATTTCGCCGAATTCATAGGCTTGATACACGATGGAAAGATTTCCAGCAAGACAGCCAAACAGGTCCTGGCTGAAATGTTTGCAAGCGGAGCAGACCCCTCAAACATTATCGAAGAGAAGGGGCTGGACCAGATCAGCGATGAAAAAGAATTGGAAATCATTATTGCAGACGCCGTTTCTCAAAATGCAAAAGTGGTGGAAGATTATAAATCCGGCAAAGAGAACGCTTTTCAATATTTAATCGGCCAAATTATGGCTAAAACTCGCGGGAAGGCTAACCCTCAATTAGTCGATAAACTTCTCAAGCAATTCTTGACAAAACTAAAATAATGTAGTATAGTTTAAGTTATATTAAAGAGAATAGCACGTTAACAGGAAGTGAATAATGTTTGACTTGATAAGAGAGGGAAGATGGGAAGTTGAAGTGGATGAAAAGGGCAGGTTTCTCTTGCCTGCAAAGATAAGAAAGGAATTTGGAGGAGAGGGAACTTGGGCAAAAGAACCCGAGGGCTTGGTGGTTTTATATCCCACTGAGGCTTGGAGGCAAAAAGCCATAGCCGCGAGGAACCCTCAGAGATTCCGAGAGAATTGGGAACCTTTCGATATGAAGCTTGACGGTCAGGGACGAATGACTATTCCTATTCATTTTCGTGAGGAACTGGGACGGAAAATAATACTGCGGTCGATAAGAAAATATCTTAAAATCCGTAGTATTGCAAGTGAAAAACAGAGAGCAACTTTGAAAGGAGGTGACAAGATGGAGATAAATGGTATTCCGGTCGACGTGGCAGAGAGTTTATACAATCGATTTGGTCTTGCCGCGCCGGTAAGCCAGGGGCAGACTCATCTTCACTTCGAGTTAAAAGAGCGAAAACTCTCAGAACAAGAAGAAGATGCCTTAATTCTTAAGGTCCTGCCTCCCGGTCAGATGATTCCGCGTTATCCACCTCTCCGTCGCCGGCTTTTATCACAGGCAACCTAGCCGAAGATAAAGGCAAAAGGGGGAGTCAAACGTCATTGACGCAGTTGACTCCCCCTCATTTTGTTTGTAAAAACTTTTTTGTTAGTTTTTCCGCTTCTTTTTGGTTCTTAACCCAGTTTATGCGAGAATCTCTTTTAAACCAGGTCATCTGCCGGCGCGCGTAATCCTTTAATTCTTTCAGAGAATTTTTAATAAATTCTTCATCGTTAATTTTACCTTCCAGGTATTGTATAGCCGTTCTATAATTAATCCCGAACTCCTCGATCCTCTTTGTAGATAAATCATCTCTTTTTAATTTTTGAACCTCTTTAAGAAAGCCTTGCTCCAACCACTTAAAAAATCTTTTTTCGATTAATTTATCCAGCTCATTTTTTTCTTTTTTTATTCCGATCATTAAAACGGGATAGGCTTGCCCACCGAAGCCCCAGGGGCGAAGGTGGGGAAGAGGCACAGGTTTGCCGGTTTTAAGTACGATTTCCAAGGCGCGGATCAGCCTTCTTTTGTTCTTTTTATCGATCGTTTTTGCCCTTCTTGGATCTAATTTCCTCAATTTTTTAAATAATTCTTCGGTACTTAGCTTGTTGAGGATCGACCTCAACAGCCAGTCCGGTTTTATTTTGGGAAGAATAATTCCGTCAATTACAGCTTGGATGTAAAATCCCGTGCCACCGCAAAGGATGGGTACTTTTCCTTTCCTTAAAATTTTATTTATTGCTTTTAAAGCTAAATTTCGGTACTGGACAACGGCAAATCTTCTTTTAGGCGAAGTCACATCTAAGAGATAATGAGGAACACCTTGCATTTCTTTTTTGGTAATTTTGCCCGTGCCTATATTCATGCCTCTGTAAACCTGCCTGGAATCGGCTGAAACTACTCCGCCTCCGAATTTTTTAGCCAAATTTACCGCCAAATCAGATTTTCCCGAGGCAGTGGGGCCCAGGACGACGATTAATTTTTTCGCTTTATTTCTCCGCCTTTCTTTTATTTTTTTTACGATGATGCGGTTTAAAACTTCCCATCTCCTTTGCTTCTCCTCATTGGAGACGTTATTTTCCATTTTAGAGGCTGCCGTTCCCGGCCTGGAAGAGAACTGAGATATGTAAGCCATGTCAAATCCCACTTCTTTAAACAGTTTTACCGTGTTCTGGAATTGCCTTTTTGTTTCTCCGGGAAAGCCGACGATAACATCGGTTGAGAAAAAAATGTCGGGGATTCGCTCTTTTATTTTTTTAACCAGATCTTTATATTGTTGAACTCTGTATCCCCGGTTCATTTTCTTCAGGATTTTATCGTCTCCGGATTGGAAGGGCAAATTAAGATAGTGGGCGATTTTATTTGATTCCGCCATTAACTCAATCAGTTCAAGGGAGAAGTTTTTAGGATTGGGAGAAGTGAATTTTATTTTAAAGTCGCCGGGAATATCCGAAACCAGTTTTAAAAGCTTGGGGAAGTCGATGGATTTTTGAACGGGGGAGTTATAGTCGTTCACATTTTGGCCCAGTAGCCAGATCTCCTTAAAACCTTGTTTTGCCGCTTTTTTCGCCTCCGCCAAGATTTTCTTATGGCTTCTGCAGGCTAAAGCGCCCCTGGTAAAGGGAACAACGCAGTATGTACAGGCATTGTTGCAGCCATTGGAAATGGGAATGTAGGCAGCAGATTTGTTTTGGCAGGCCGGCAGAACGTCAAGGTAATTATTCTTCTTGTCCCAAATTTCACTAAAAAGATTCTTGAATTTCTTCCTGTCTTTTTTCAATATGCAGCCGGTTAAAACTATTTTCAGCCCCGGTTTTTTTATCCTTAGCTTAGCCAAGTTTCTGATTTTCCCGTAAATCCTGTCCACGGCTGACTGCCTTATGGAGCACATGTTGATCACTATCAAATCTGCCGCAATCTCTTTAAGAGCCGGCTTATAGCCCTTTTTTTCCAGAAAGGCGGCAATCCTTTCCGAATCACTAATATTCATTTGACACCCGTATGTAATTATATAATATTTTTTGGTCATTTATTCATCTATCGAGTCTCGCAAGGCGAGACGAAGATGGAAGAAGAGATTTATCTCTTCGCCCGGCAACCGAAAGTATGGATATAGTACTCCATTTTATTATCATAGGGCAGAAAAACAGCCTCTTCAAGGCTGTTTTTCTGGGTTCTGCTTGGTTTCCTACTGATTGGATTCCCGTAATTGTATCCGGGTTGGAGTTTCTGTAGTCGGTTTCTTGCAGGCTCCTTCGTAGGCTATTTCCGCACCGGCTGATTCAGCGAAACATTCATTAGAATAGGTCTTTCCGTTTTTCCCGCAGACAGGCTTCCAGACCTGAATACATGCTCGTTTTTGACCCTCTTCAGCTATCTCATCTTCTTTACTTTCTTCACCCTCCTTTAATTCCCCCTCCTCCAGTTTCCACTCTTCAATTCCCTCTAATATTCTTTCTTTTGTCTGGATAAGGTTTTGTCTGAGCGAAGGCGTTTCTTCTATTTTTTCCTTCAAGTCTTCTATAATTTCCAATTGAGTTTCTTTTTGTCCACCAATTCTTTCAATATATTCACTGAATCTTTCTTGAGTTTGCAAGGGCAGTTTTTCCACTCCCGTCTTCAATCTTAGAAGGGTATTTTCTCCGGCGTTCCTGACTGCTTCTTTTGCTTCCTCCGGGACTTTTTCTTCCAACTCTTTGAGGATTTCTAAGTTTTTGAACTCTTTGAATTCACTCCCTTTAACTTCTTGGAGGTTCTTTTCCAGCCTCTCTTGGATATTGGCTTTATCTTCCAGTCTGGTCATTACTTCAGCAAATCTTTCGAGATGTTCTTCTCTGGCTGCTTGTATTTTTTCAAAAGTTTCTTCCGGCACCTGCTCTTCTATCTTTTGGAGTACTCTTTGATGAAGGGTCTGCTGTTGGATGAATTTATCCAGGAATTTACCCACCCCTTCCGACTCCCCAGCCTTTTCTTTGATTCTTTCAGCAGCCTTTACCACTCCTTTCATTTCTGCCTGATAATTCTGAACCGCTTTTTCTATTCTCTCCCGGGCTTTGTTTTGCTCTACCATCTTTTTTACCTCTATCAGTTTTTCATTGGCGAATTTTGCTTTTAGCTCAGATTTTTTTACTGCGTTGAAGGTGAAAAAACTTTGAACGCCCCTGCCGAGTTCTTTAAAGAAATAGAAGGGGCTGTCGGGAAGAACATTCGGCTCTTCGACCTCCATGTCTTCAGCTAAAACATCCTCGTCTAAGCTTATGATGGCTTCCAATTCGCTGTCTTCCTGAGCCGAAACAACTCCGGCTCCACCTAACAAAGCTAACGTTAGTAAAGATATTAGAATTTTATTTAGATTTAACATATTTTTAATTTTAATTTTGATTTTCGACCTTTGAATTTTGAATTTAGCGAAGCGCTTAGTGTATTTCTTCTTTTTTCTCTTTCAAAAAATACCTCCATTGTTCCAAAAATTCGATGAAAACCTGGAAGGGCAGATCGATCAAGGCGTTGAAGAAGACGGCTATGGCGTT
>Ga0210018_1000821_pt1 | contig 16221 bp, 15 predicted proteins | sample CryGeyCG2014_010_2_FD_183967 | JGI IMG/M metagenome (GOLD analysis project Ga0210018, IMG submission 183967) | Groundwater microbial communities from aquifer - Crystal Geyser CG09_land_8/20/14_0.10 (SPAdes) (version 2) | ecosystem: Environmental > Aquatic > Deep subsurface > Groundwater | place...
CACGATCTCTATGAGGCGCACGGGGATATGGAAAAACGGCAGGAGATAGGGGGAATGATTTTGCGGTACTGGCCCGAAGATGCGAGTGTGCATATTTAGGTGTGCAGTGCACTCTACTGCGGATTCTGTGAGTCGCAAAAAACGCTGCCGAGCTTGGCACGGGCAGATTCACTGAGGTGCCCTGGCCTATCGATCAAAGAGCGTGTACTTGAGAAGTTTCAGTAATGATCGCGGGGTTTCCTTCCATAGAACCAATTTTGAGCTGCCATATTTTCTTTCATGGAAGGAAATGGGGATTTCGGCGATTTTAAAACCATTTCTTGCGGCTTTCAAAATAACCTCAAAGAGGAATGCGTTGCTATCCTCATACGTTTTCAGTTCCAGCCACCTATCTCGCTTCATAATTCTTGAATTATTTGAGAAATCCCTCAGTTTTATGCCGGTCAGCATTCTAATAAGAAAGCTCCCGGGTTTGCTCACTAAACGTTTCATCTTGATGGCTAACGATTTTGTTTCATAAAACCCATGGGGGCCGTATCGATACCCAACCACCATATCAAACCCCTCCCTTATTTTTTCGTAGAGGCGGACCATATCTGAAACTGCGAGTGAGAGATCGGCGTCCGCCGAGAGAATATAGTTTCCCTTCGCCGCGTTGTAGCCGTCTCGTATTGCGGAGCCAACCCCGCGCAGGGAAGGGCGAATTATTAATCGCACGTTCCCAAATTGTTTATTGAGGTTGTTGACAAGAGTTTCGGTTCCGTCATTGGAATTGTCATCCACAATTATTATTTCAGAATCAGCACTTCTAAAACCTTCCTCAAGTTTTGGGATTAGTATGGCGAGGTTGTCGCGCTCTTGGTATGTTGGGAGTACAATCGACAGTTCCAGATTCGCTACCCTCGTAGTTTTTCGTTGTATTTTTTGGGCCATGCATTATTATGGTAACGGCGTTATTGTGGAGTCAATAGTAAATTTGGGAAATGGGTTTTAAAGATACCGCAAAAAATTTCTTGAACAGCTACGGCGGTTTTTTGGTAGCGGCAGCTGCACTAGCCACTGTGGTCATTGTTCTCAATGTTCCGCTCACCCCATCCTACGATGGGTCCGACAGTAAATGGTACCTCGCGATCGCCACGGGTCATATAGATACCGTGGTCAAACCTTTCTCCAGTCGCTTTTTGCATCCCTTTTTGGCCGGCTGGATAAGCTCCCATTTCTCTTTAGATCTCGCCCAATCATTTCTGTTAATAAACGCCGTTTCCCTGTTTCTGTTTTTTGTTATCGTCAGTTCCCTCTTTAAAAAGGTATTGCGATGGGCTCCGCTGCTGTTTCTGGTTTTTCCTCTCCCCTTTTTCATTGAGCGGTTTGCCGATTTCTTTTCGCCTGATATTTTTTACGTTTTTCTCACCGCCCTCTTTTTCCTTTTTCTTTACTATGAGCGAGAGGGGTTGAGTTTACTTACTCTCTTTTTCCTTTTTTTAGCTCGTGAATCCACGGTGCTCTTAGGGTTCGTGTTCCTCGTCGTTACCCTCATGCGTTCAAAGAGGATGACGGCGGCGGCCGCGCTGGTGGTCGTGGTAATTTCCTTTTTTACCGCCAGTCAGATTGGTAATCTTGGAATTCCCAACGCACACCACCTCAGCAATTTTGCTTACCTCATCGTAAGAATTCCCTTCCTTACCCTCCAGAACTTAGGCATTACCCCTTGGGTGAATACCTTGCCCGGCACCTGCGTTCCACTGTTTCGATTAGGTTTGCCGCACCTATCCTTCCTGGGGGATATCCGAGAGTTTGGTTTTTGTGGTTTCCACCTTTCCGTGCTCGTGAACACCCTTACCTCTTTCCTTTCTGTTTTTGGAGTTATGCCAGCGGTGTTGTGGTACCTGCTTTCGCGAAAGCGCAAAGAAATTATCAAGGGGGTTCCTCGGTGGCTACTGATAGCACTGCTGTACGGTGTGGGATATTACCTTATAACTATAGGGAGTACTACCGGCGTCTCTCGGTTTGTGGGTTATAGCTGGCCAGCCCTCCTTTTGGCCACGCCGTTTCTGGCGCAGAGGTATTTAAAAATGGATGCGAGGTTTGCCGTTAAGATTTTGCTGATACACCTGTCCGTCACCCTGTTGCCGTTTTTGGTTGAGGCGGTGGGGGGTTTCACGCTGGTTCCTAAAGTTATCGTTCTCTTCATCGTCGCCGCATGCAATGTATACACGTTCCGTTTGCTGAGCCGTCGGGAGACGGCGGTGCGGCGGTCTGACCCCGTCGCGGCGCAACCGTGCCCCACAGTGAATAGTGTGGTGGATTGAAAAGGTACCATTGATTGCGGTGGGGGATGCTCTGACAAAGTCGCAGGCATATGAAACCAAATATAATTCAAAGAGGTGAGCTGGCGCTGGTGGTCGGGTATACCTACATTCTGAATTTTCTTTTGAGAATTTTGGAACGCGTCTGCTTCCGAAAGATCAAGGATCCCCAAAACATACTCGTGTTCAAGGGGGGGAACATCGGGGATATTGTGTGTGCCGTACCGTCCTTCATCGCCATCCGGCGCGCCTACCCGGGCGCGCGCATAACGCTCCTCACCTCCCCCGGCGCCAGGGGTGTCCCCGGCGCGAAAGAGTTGCTCCAGGGGGCTTGGTATTTTGATGCGATTGACGTTTACGATTCCCAGGATATTGATTCGTTGGGAAAGATTTTTCGGTTTGCGTCGCGTTTACGGGAGAAGCATTATGATGTTTTTGCTCATATCCCAGTGCACGACTGGATCAGTTTCAGCACCTTAGTGCGCAACATTTTTTTCGCAAAACTCATCGGAGTGAAATACGCATTCGGCTTTCGAGTTCGAACAATCATGGGGCTTTTCAGAAAAACGCAGATTAACTTCACGTTAGGGGAAAAAGAGGTGGCATCGCTTCTTGATATGCTCCGCGAATACGGCATCACATCAGAACGGCCGGAGTTCGATCTCCCCATCCCAGAGGATGCGGAAGAAGCTGTTGCGCACGCACTTTTGGGGAAATGGCCTACCCTTAGTGGAGGCGCGGAATCTATGAAACATTTGCTCATTGCCATCCACCCCGGGAGTAAGCTGACCAAGAAGCGATGGCCTCCAGAACGTTTTGGGGCAGTTGCGCAGTATTTGGAGAAAAAATACAAAGCTCAATTCATCATCGTGGGCGGCGAGGATGATGTCTCCGATGCTCGAATCATTTCCTCCTTCTTAAACCGCAAGAACGTACTCATAACGGCGGGGGTATCGAATGTTTTTGAGACGGTAGCGTTCCTCAAACGGTGTGACTTTCTCCTTGGGGTTGACAGCGGTCCCATGCATATCGCCGCCGCGTTTGGCAGGCCGACCGTTGCGCTCTTTAGTGTGATTACGATCCTTGGGAAATGGTTCCCTTATGGTGAAAACCACGAGGCGGTATTCCACAGATTCCTGAATTGCGATTATCGCTCTGCGGCGTGTGTGAAGCGAGGCATGGAACTCATCACCGTCGAGGAGGTGGAGAGGGCGTGTGATAGGGTTATCGAACGCCTCCGCTGACCGTTGTTCTTGTTTCTCGCATATCGGTATGATATACTCCCACTGCTGTTTTTTGGTAATACACCAATACAGACAATTTCATTCATATGGGTATTTTCAAAGATGATGAGGTCCCCAAGGGATTTGATAAACCGACCGATCTCCCCTCCTCAGAGGTGGAAGCGGTTGAGTGGCAGAAGGCAAACCGTGCATGGTGGGAAAAACATCCGATGCGGTACGACTGGCGGGAAAGGGTGCCGTTTCGGGAGTTTTCAAGAGAATTTTTTGAAGACGTAGACCGCCGCTTTTTTTCGGATGCGCGCGAGTACCTCCGGCCTTGGAAGGAGCCCTTCGATGAGTTCGTGGATTTTGATTCCCTGAAGGACAAGGACGTTCTGGAAATTGGGGTGGGGAACGGGAGCCACGCCCAGCTCTTGAGCCGGCACGCGAGGTCATTCACCGGCATCGATCTCACTAGTTATGCGTCCAAGAGCACCAGTGAACGGTTCAAGGTATTCGGCCTCAAGGGGAACATTCTCCAGATGGATGCGGAGCGCCTCGTGTTTCCCGACCGGAGCTTTGATTTTGTGTGGAGCTGGGGGGTGATTCACGCGTCATCCGACACCAAGAAGATAGTTCGGGAGATCCATCGCGTGCTGCACCCCAAGGGTGAGGCCGTAATAATGGTGTACTACCGCGGCTGGTGGAATTACTACGTGGTAGGGGTGCTCCGCGGCATTGTGAGCGGCATGCTCTTCAAGGGGAGATCGCTCCATGAGATAAAACAGCTCAATACCGATGGCGCCATCGGACGATACTACACCGCCGGGGAGCTCGCGGAGTTGGGGAATGGGTTTTTCACCACGGAGGATGTGGGTGCTTTTGGTCCCAAAACGGATTTTGTGTTCCTGCCGCCCGGGAAGGTAAAAGAATTGGTGAAGCGATTGATTCCGAACGCCATTGCGCGTTTTTTCACTCATACCCTCAAAATGGGATGCTTTTTAGTGGTTAGGTATAAAAAGAGTGCATAGTTGAGATGCCGCTAGGACCTCTCGCATCGTGCCGCGTGTGCGGCGCTCCGAACCCCAAACCATTCTTCAATCTGGGGGAACAGCCGCCCGCAAACTCCCTCTTGCGCCGCGAGGATGAAAAAGAGAAAAGGTATCCTCTCGCGCTCCATTGGTGCAACGAGTGCAAGTTGGTCCAGCTTGGTTACACCATGGACCCGAAAGAGCTCTTTTCGAACTATGTGTGGGTGACCGGTACCTCCAAGGGAGCCCAGGAATTTGCGGAAAAATTCTATGGGGAATTCATGCGGCGGGTTACCGTCCCGAGCGGGGGATATGTGCTTGAGGTTGCTTCGAACGACGGAACGTTTCTGAAACCGTTCATGAGGAACGGGCACGAAGTATTGGGCGTTGATCCCGCACGCAATATTGTGGAGGTGGCGGAGAGGAACGGCATTCCTACGCGTTGCGCGTTTTGGGGAGAGGAAGAGGCGCAAATGGTATTGAGCGAACGTGGTCCCGCGCACGTCATCTTCGCGCGCAACGTGTTGCCTCATGTGGCGAATACCGTTGACTTCGTGCGGGGACTCAAGCGTTGTCTCCATAAAGATGGGGTCGTTGCCATTGAGGCCCACGACGCGAGGATTATCATGGACGAGCTTCACTACGATTCTATCTACCACGAACACCTCTGCTATTTCACATTCAGGAGCTTGGAGCGGCTCTTGAACGATGCGGGACTGTATATTTTTGACATGGTGAGGAGCCCCATCAGTGGGGGTTCTATGGTGGTATATGCGAGCGGAGAGAAGAAGGAAAAGAGCAAAGCGGTGCGTGAGAGGCGCGCCGAGGAAGAGGGCGGAAGCGTGAACGAGCTCGCGGCGTGGGAACGTTTTGCGGAGCGCGCACGGGCGCACAAGGAGAAGCTCCTCGAGATATTAAGGAGTGTGGCGGCGGAGGGAAATCGGGTGGTCGGATGGGGCGCTTCCGCGCGGAGTTCCACAATGCTCAATTTTGCCGGCATCACCACAGACCTTCTCCCCGCGATCATTGATCTTAATCCATTGAAACAAGGGCTCTATACCGCTGGTACCCACGTACCCATAGAAAGTGCGGAGGTGGGGATGCGGCGCGATCCCACGCACATTTTCATCCTCGCGTGGAATTTTGCGGGGGAGATCATGGAAAAATTAAAGAAAGAATTCCATTTTCACGGAGAATGCCTCGTACCGCTTCCCGGTGAGCCGCGTATAGTTAGTTAAAGGGGATTAAGATTGGGCGCACCAAAATGGTTTTCCAAGAAACAAATTTTAGCGGCGTACTGGAGATTCAGCTTGAACCTATAGGGGACGAGCGGGGATTTTTCATGCGGACGTATGATAAGAAGCTCTTTGGAGAACACGGCATTGATAGGGATTGGGTCCAGGAAAACCACTCGTTCAATACAAAACGGGGGACCGTGCGCGGTCTCCACTTCCAGTACCCTCCTCACGCAGAAGGAAAATTGGTGCGCGTGTTGAATGGAGAAGCATTCTTCGCTTTTGTGGATTTGAGAAAAAGGTCACCCTCCTTTGGAAAGTGGGGAAGCACGGTGCTTTCCGCAGAGAACAAAAAAATACTTTTCACCCCGCGGGGTTTTGCGTTGGGTGTGTGCACCCTTTCCGACAACTGTGCCTTTTTTTATAAGATGGACAACTATTACGCTCCCGAGAGCGCGGAGACAATACGGTGGGACGATCCCGACATCGGGATCGTGTGGCCCATACGCAGCCCATCCTCTCTCTCGGAGAAGGATAGGAACGGGAAAAGTTTTAAGGATTTTTTGGGAACGCGGGGTGCGCTGGAGGTGTAGTACTTCGTGCTCTTGACGCTCTTGATTTCTTAAGGTGCTACGGGTATCTTAGAGGCGTCATGCTCATCGTTCGCGCTCCCATGCGCATCAGTTTTGTGGGGGGAGGCACCGACCTCTCCGCGTTTTATACACATTCGCCCGGTCGCGTGATCTCAACCGCGATCGACAAGTATGTGTATGTGACCATAAACCGACCGCCGCTTGTGCGGAAAGTGTCGGCACGCTATGCGATTTCGGAACTTGTGGATCATCCGCGGGAGCTCAAAAATGACAGGATCCGCGAGGCGCTTCTCCACCTCGGGATTTTGAGCAATATTGACGTGGGTACCTTCTCGGATGTTCCGGTCAAAACAGGTCTGGGTTCTTCCTCCAGCTTTTCGGTGGCGCTCGTGAAGGCACTTCTCATCTCCCAAGGGAAAAAGGCGGACCGGGGGGAGATCGCCGAGCTTGCGTCACACCTTGAAATTAATTTGGTCAAAGAGCCCATCGGCAAACAGGATCAGTACGCCGCCGCCTTCGGCGGGTTCAATATTTTTCAGTTCAACCAGGATCATTCCGTTGATGTTATCCCGACGCGTTTGGATTTCAAACGGAAATCCGACTTTGAAGGTCACCTCCTTCTATTCTTTACTGGGATCGCGCGCGATGCCTCAAGCGTTCTTACAGAACAACGGGCAAACACGGAGAGGAAATTGGAGGTTTTAAAACAAATGGCGGATTCAGTGCTTGTATTCAGGGACAAACTCTTGGCAGGGGATTTTGAGGGGTTGGGGAAGATGCTCCACGAGGGATGGCTCTTGAAGAAAACGCTCGCCTCGAACGTTTCCAATCCCGTCATTGATGATCTCTATATTGCCGGTATGGATGCCGGCGCGTGGGGCGGTAAGGTGCTCGGTGCGGGGGGAGGCGGGTGTCTTCTCTTCATGGCGCCGATTGATGCCAAGCCGGCTATCCGGGGAGCTTTGAAGCGGGTTGCGGAGGCGCACCACCTCGCGGAGTTCAGCGAGATTCCTTTTCACTTCGTTCAATCCGGCGTTGAGGTTCTGCTGAACCACGAGCATACGAATCAGACAATATCGGCCTAATTTCTTAAATATTATGGAGCAATACATACAGGGTTTCTCTGATAAAGTCATTGGGCTCCTCCGTGAGTTGCCGCGCGAGGAGATTGCGAAGGCAATCGATATCCTGCAAGCTACCTACGAACGCGACGGCCGAATTTACATTTTTGGGAACGGTGGTTCTCTTGCACTTGCGACGCACTGGGTGAGCGATTTCAATAAGTCCGTTTTCAGGCACCACTTGGACAAACACACGCGGCGGTTTCAGGCGATCCGCATCCCCACGACAGAGTCGGAACTTACCGCGTGGGCGAATGACGTTGGGTTTGAGATGGTGTTCGCGGGCCCCCTTCAAAATTACATCCAGGACACGGATACGGTGATCGCGATCTCAAGCTCCGGGACATCGCCGAATGTCATTAAAGCGGTTGAGGTGGCGAAGAGGTATAAGATACCGGTGATCGGCCTCTCTGGTTTTGACGGCGGGAGATTAAACGAGCTTGCAGACGCGAAGATTTTGGTGGCCACCGAGCCGGGCCAATACGAGCTGGTGGAAAGCGTGCACGGAGTTATTTTGCACCTCATCAGCCGCTACTTTACGGACTACTTTGATCATATCGCCGCGCGTTAGTCATCTTTCCAATTTTTTGCTAAGATAAAAACAAATGAGATTAAAGAGAATTGACCCGGCATGTAACCTTGCGACCGTCCGCGACGGGCGCGGCGGCATTTTCACATTCTGGCCCGAAAAGCCGGTCGTGGAATTCAACTTTCAGTTCATCAACAAAGGCACCATGCGGGGGAATCACTACCACCCGGAATTTGACGAGTACTATCTCTTCACCGAAGGGAATGGGGTGGTGGTCACCAAGAACGATGAAGGTAAAGAGGAATTTCTCTATGTGGGCATCGGCGATTGCATTTTCATTCCGCAGGGCGTTTCACACGTGACCTACGCTATCACCGATATCAAATATGTAACGTTCCTCACCAAGAAGTGGGACGATTGCGAGAAACCAATCGTCCACGAGGACCTAGGGATGGGTACTGGGAGCCACGGCGACCCGAACTACAAGGGACCTAAATAGAAAAAAGAGACCGGTCGCCGGATGTAGGATCCTGAACCGTTTTTCTAAAGGTTTACCGCTATAGCGGCAATGTCGTCGTGTGGTTTAAATCTGGTGTACTTTTGGAATTCCGGATCTTTTTGTTCTTCCTCGCGAATAAAATCTTTCACTTTTTTTAGACCCCCTGCTTGGTAGAGTTTCACCAATTTGTCGAGGCTATCTTCTCCCGTAGGATCTTCTTTTGGAATAGTAAGGCCGTCAGTGAAAATAAGGATGGATGCAATGTTCTCAAGGGGTTCCTCTCCGCTTGCTAAGAATTGTTCTACTTCTGATTCTCCATTCAAAAATCCATAATCAATATTGCTTTTCTCACGGACTTTTACCATCTGTTTGTGCATTTCTTGATGATCAAACGCGCTTCTTTCGCCGCGTTGAACCAAGGATTTCCATAAAACGAGACTCTCCACGTCGAAATCAATATTGCTACCGAGTGTTTTATAAGAACCATCCTTATAGATTACAAGGATGCGCGAATCTCCTATCTGTGCCCATTCGAATTTTTTATTGCCCGCTCTAATTGCAGCGGCTGCGACGGCCCACCGATTGGATTTTTTCGTGATATCAATACCTTGAATCTGCATTTTTTCCGCCAGCCGTTCGTTTGCGGCGAGCAATTGCTCTCGGAGCGGTTGCTCTTCGCCGCCTTTTTCCATAATTTCCTTCACTATATTAGCTGCTAAAAATCCGCCCGTTTTCCCGGACTGGTCTTTCCAGTAGTCAATACTTGAAGCACCGTCAAAAACCCCGAATACATTTCCTTTCATGAGCAGCGTGTCTTCGTTCAGCGCGCCCGATCCCTGCTCATACACCGCTTCGGTCACATATCTTTCTTTGGCTCGCTCGGGTCCCATTTCAAGTTCGGGTTTTATCATGACCGCAGTATACTACGGAAGAAAATCAAAGCACAAGTGCACCTCTTTCACTACCAGGGACCAAAGTAACGAATGTTAAAAAATCACCCAGCGAAGGGTGATTTTTTTACTCAACTACTCGGGGCCTCGGGAGGGGGACTATGAACTTTCCATTGTACCCCTTGTCCTTGATCTTAGGCATGAGCTCGTCTGTGATTTGCCATGAGAAGAGTATCGCGTACTCGGGTTGGTCAGCATACAATTTCGATTCTTCCAAAACGGGAATGAGCGTTCCCGGGACATATTTATTGATCTTATGGGAACCTTTTATTTCAAGGATGCAGTCAACGATCCCCTCATCGATGCCGACGTAGTTAATGAGTGTAGTGCCGCGCGATGGCGCGCCGATGCCATAGATGCGCTCCCCCCTCTTTTTAATGTCATGGAGGAGAGCGGTGAGTTCGAGTTTTGCGAGCGTGACTTTTTTCTTGAAATCAAGAAGGTTCCCTTCCTTCAAAATGGTGTTTTTTTCCGTTTCAAGAAGCGGAGCGACCGTGTCTTTTACGGGATACCTTCCTTTTCTTGCGGCGTAGACCCTGATCGAGCCGGCGTGGCTCGGTATCGGTTTGGCGTGGATAATTTCAAGATCGTGCATTTCCATAAGATATTTGAGGCTGTGCAGGGAATAGTGGCGCAGGTGTTCATGGTACACCGTGTCAAATTGGGTCATTTGAATGACCGGCAAAAGGTAGTGAACTTCAATGATAAAAAGTCCGTCATCGGCGAGCATTTCTATTATTGATTCCACGGCCTCGTTCACGTTATCAATGTGAGCAAAAACATTCGTGGCGGTGACTATTTTCGCCATCCCGTGTTCTTTTTTGACCTGCAGCGCTACCTCTCTCGTGAAGTAATCCAGAATCGTCGGGATGCCCCTCTCGATAGCAATTTTTCCGACGTCTTCTGGGGTGATCCCCAGCACCTTGCAATGGTCCTTGAAATTACCGAGAAGGTTGCCGTCATTGGAACCGATGTCCACGATCAGATCGTCCGGTTTCAAGTTAAACATTGCTGTGTACTCGCGATAAAGTTCGGCAAAATTATCCCGGAGCACCTTGGTCGTGCTCGAGGTATAGGGATAGCTTTTTGGAAAAATGATTTTCGGATTAACTATCAGCCCCGATTGAACGAGGTTGCATTTTGTGCAATAAACGATCTCTGCTGGATAGCTCGGTTCTTCGTGCGGTCTTTCCCCGATATTTTTAAAGTCATTGACCGGCGGCAGATAGCCCAAGAACAGGATCGGTTCCAAAGGTGAGGAGCCGCAGATTTGGCACTTTTCGACGACTTTAGAAGAATAAGAATTGTTCATCATGGAAGCATTATACCTGGTTTCAATGCGACTGTCTTGGGAGATTTCCGCAAATAGGTGGTCGCGAGCGCGTAGAAGAACCAGCGGGCGTAGTGCGGCAGCCACTTTTTGAGATTAAACCTGCTCTCGCCTTTCGCGCGCTTGTACCAGTACGCCGGGATCTCGCTTATCTTCCATCGCAGGCGGTGGCATTTTACCAGGAGTTCCACCGCATACGTAAACCCCGCCGTGGATTCAATGGTTACGGTATCGAGGAGGCGCCTTGAAAACATCCTCAATCCATACGTTGCATCGCTCGCGGGGATGCCGACGAACCACCGCAGAACAAAAGAAGCAATTCTTGCAATAAGCGATTTAATGAAGGGCCCGCCCTCCATGCACCCCCCCTTCATGAAGCGGCTTGCGACCACAACATCGCCGCCTTTCTCAAATTCCCGATACATAGGATCAACGATGTGAGCGTTGTATGCCTCATCGGCAGGGAACACGAGTACTGCGGGCGCGCCGCTGTCTTCAAACCCCGTCATGATCGCCCCGTGTACCCCCACCCCGCGGTTTTTTACGAAGAGTATCTCAAAATCAAAATTCTTTCTTGTTTTTTCTACCGCGGGGAGCGTGTTGTCCTCATCGTAGTCGTAGCAGATGAGCACGCGAAGGGGGGTTTGTATCCGCCCTTTGAATGAACGGAACGTTTCTATGATGTTCTCACCCTCGTTGTAGACAGGGATCAGGATATCGAGTTTATTCGCGTGGCGCATGGTTGTCTCGTTCTCCCCCTATTTTATTCCAAAGCGTCACATTTAGAGATGCGTCTTTTGCCATATTGAAGCGAAGGTCTTTTGCAACATCCTCAAACGTGCACGGCTTTATGGACGGTTTGAACTCTTTGTACCGCTCATAGTGGGATTTCCTCTCGTCACCGACGTTAATGGTGCCGACGAAGTTGCTCTCCAGCATCGTCGCAATCACTTGCGGCAGATCATCAACCGGCATTTTTGAGGAGTACATATCGGTTGCGGAGGTGTCAAATGGGATGTTCTTAGGATCAAAAAAACTCGTGCGTATGATGCAGAAATTGGGGAGTGTGCGCACCACACACTCTCCGCCAAGCTTTGTCCATCCATACGTGTTGTACGGTATCGTTTCGTCCTCTTCAGAATAATTTCCTTTCGTGCCCGCGTAGACGCCGTCTGTTGAGATATAGATGAACCGTACGCTCCTACCCCCCTGTTCTTTTTTTAGAACCTCTTTTACAAGATAGTATGTTCCCACAATATTTGTTTTTATTGCGAGCAGTGGATTTTTTTCGCACTCCGCCATTCGGACGAGTGCCGCACAGTGGATCACCGCATCGGGTTCCCGCGTTTCAAAGAAGTGTGCCACCGCCCCTTCGTCGGTAATATCAAGCGCATCATGCGATGGTGCCACTATATTTGGGAAAATTCCGGAGCGCATGATCGCCCTTCCGAGGTTGCCGGAGCCGCCCGTCAAAAGTATCTGGCTGTATTTCTTTTGGGGAAGCGCATTGGTTGTGAGCGGCGTATATTGCGCCACAGGCGCGGCATTGAAACGCCCGTCTATTTCCGAGATTTTAACGATCCGTTTCTCTTTATTCGATAACCGTGCGGCTTCGAGCACCTGCGCCTGGGCAAGCAGGTCACCCTCGTAACCTTTTGTGCTCGCATCTCCTTTTAAAATTTCTTCACAAAAGTCGTCGAGCATTAGTCGGAAATGGTCTGCCGGTTCTATAACGAACTCTTGCACCTCATCGTCAGCGTCAAGAAAGATCTTCGTTTTCATATCTCGTGGAACGGCGTACGCGCGCGCCATCCTTACATGTGCCTTACTGCCCAGGACGCTATACGTAGATTGAAAATAAGATCCGAATAAGGAGGAAGCAAAGGCAGATTTTCCTTCGGGGTAATTGAGAACCATATCTGTCCTCACATCAACGCCACTCTCGGGATCAATGGTGAGGTTGCAGAGCACGCTCTCCGGTTCCTCTCCAAAGATCATCCGACTCGCGTATACGGGGTAGGGCGCCGAAGCATAAAATGAACCCCCCCCAAGATCCTTATTCATCATATTGCTCCCTCTCTCAGGCATGGAATACCCAAAACAACCCTCAAACCTTAAGAGTTTTCCCAGGGCGCCTTCGCGTATCAATGTTTCTACCTTCGCGTGTTGCGGGTGGTAGCGAAACATGAATCCCTCAAGAAGGCGAACGTTGTTTTTCTTTGCCGCCTCAACCATTCTTTTTGCGGCAGTATAAGACATTGCGGCTGGTTTTTCGCAGATCACATGCTTTCCCGCGCGCGCCGCTTTCACTGCCCACTCTTCGTGGAGCGCATTTGGCAGCGAGACGTAGATCACATCAATGTCTTTATTGTTGATTACATCCTCGTATGTTCCCCACGAATCGCACTTGAATTGTTTTGCGACCTCCTTCGCTTTTTCTGGAGATCTCGAACCTACCATGGCAAGTTCCGCAAATCGGGAATCGAGCATTGCCGGAAGCATGCCCTTTTGAGCAACACGGGAACAGCCCAGCACGCCGAATTGTACCTTTGGAAGGATCATCGCTGGTTACTATTACCCCAACTTTATCAAGAAGTTAACCAGAGCACAATGATTTGGCGCTCACGTTGGTTTCTGCGCCGGGTAGCCGCGCCACGTCAATCTCGATCATCTTTTGTTCTTTAATGATGCGGAAGGCGTAGCAATAAGCTCCCATGGCAAGAAAAATTATAAACATCGCCGAGCCAGCCGTATCACCGTTCATGCGGTACGTGAGAAGGGGGAGCCATGCAACAAAAAGATGGACCAGGGAAAGTTTGAGTATGATTTTTTTGTCGGCTTCGAAAAGCTTTTGGATGAGAATGGGCACCACCACTAAAAATGCGGGCCAGCCGTACCCGACGAGCCTCTGCACGCCAGTGCCGGCGGCAACGCCGATGAAGTAGTGAGCGATTCCGTAGATCAAAGCTATAAGCATCCAGAAGGGAAAGGATCTTATAATGCCTTTTCGCTTTCTCAACACATAAAAGAGCACGAGCGGCGCTATCCCGAATGTGGTAAGTAATGTGATTATTGTTTGAGCCGGGAGGGAAAGGTCAAAACCGCAAAAACCGACTTCTCGAACAGATCCTAAAGATTTTAATGGTGGGAGACGGAACCGAAATGCCGGCTCACAATTGCTGTGAGTGTTTATCCAGGGTTTCAAGCCCAGCACATTCGTCATAGAGTTATAGGAGAATTTAAAGACCATGTATACGGGGGTGCTCAAATGATGTATATTCGGTTGCCCCGCATTGCGCATTACCCCCATTGTGTAGAGAGAGATCATCACCACGCCAATAGCGGTTATTGCTAAGAACTTCTTAGAGCGGAGCCAACCTATTGCTGCGAATATCAGCCCTAAAAGCATTGTTGATTCCCTCGCTAAGAAGAGCAAAAAGAGAGTTACCAGGCACCCGCCTTCCATTTTGTATCGCAGCAACAGGAAAAATAGTGCCGTGAGGAGTATATAGAACGCGTCTGGTTGGAAAATTTCACGAAGGGTTGCAAAAAAATACGGCAGGAAGAAAAGGGGAATCAGTAAAAATGGCGACCGAACCGTATCTTTCAATAAAAAGACATTGACGATCATAAAAAGAAAAACTGACGCAACGGTTACCACCAAAAAAGTTTGGTGGATATCCAAGGGGAGCTGGTGGCTTATCCATCCAACAAGGAAAGGGTGGAGGAAGCGGGTTGAATACGGCTCTATCAATTCGTTAAGGCGGCCGTTCGCGGCGGCAATGTACCATTCACTGTCGCCGCCGTAGGTAGGTCCTAAAAAGACGTTTAAGAAAAAGAGGAAAACCGTGATAAGAGCCGCTACCGCGAAAAAGACCAGGTAACCGTCGCGTGCTCGTGTCATGTAGAAATAATCGTACACCAAAAAAGGCGGTACGGTAAGCTCGCGGAAACATTTTTAGTTCTTATTTTTACGCCGGGGAAACACAAGACGGTTTTTTTGGACCGAGGCGGAACGACGATCTCGCTACATTGATTTTCTAGCGATTTCTGGTTACCCTTACTTAGAATGAAAATTCTCGTTACCGGCAACGAGGGTTACATCGGCACCGTGCTTACCGAGGTGCTCTGTGCGCGCGGACACGAGGTAATAGGGTACGATACCGGCTACTATGGGGGGACCGAGCTCTGTCCTATAGCACCGGTTACGCGGCAGATCCACAAAGATACGCGCGATGCCGCTCCGGAAGATTTTGAAGGCGTGGATGCGGTCATTCACCTCGCGGCGCTCTCAAACGATCCTTTAGGCGAGCTCACGCCAGGGGTCACGGAGGAGATAAATCTTCAAGGCACGCTCAAGCTTGCGGAGTGCGCGAAGCGCGCCGGCGTGAAGCGGTTCGTGTATGCCTCGTCGCAGAGCATGTATGGGGTGGCGGATACGAGCCATGAACTTACGGAAGATGAGGCGGGACAGTTTGGAGTAACGGCCTACGCGAGAACGAAGTGGGATGCGGAGGTGGCGCTCAAAAAAATGCACACCGACGATTTTGTGGTTGCTTGTTTCCGTCCTTCCACGGTCTTCGGGGCGAGCCCGCGCCTGCGCTGCGATATTGTGTTCAACAACCTCGTAGCGGCGGCCTACACAACCGGCAAAGTGGAGGTGAAGAGCGACGGTACGCCGTGGCGGCCGGTGGTGCACGTCCGCGACGTCTCACAGGCGTTTATAGCTGGGGTTGAGGCGCCAAAGGAACTCGTGGGCGGACGCTCTTTCAATGTGGGAATCCCGAACGGCAATTTCACCGTTCGCGATCTTGCGGAGGCCGCCAAGCGCTCCGTGCCTGGAAGCGTGCTTACCTTCACCGGCGAGCACGGGAAGGACTCGCGTACCTACCGTATTTCATTCGCGCGGATTCTCTCCGAGCTTAAGGATTATTTCAAACCGGAATGGAATTTAGACCGCGGGGGGCGAGAACTCGTGGATTTTTTCAAAAAGATTAATTTTACCGAGGAGCAATTTCGCGGGAGAATGTGCAATCGGTTGAAGCAGATACAGTATCTTCAGGAGGATAAGAAACTTGATAAAGATTTGAGATGGGTGAAATAAAACCGATAACACAAGCCGTAATTCTCGCCGGCGGGAAGGGAGAGCGCCTTCGGCCGCTCACCGATAATCTTCCTAAGCCGATGGTGCCGGTAAGCGGGAAGCCTTTTCTTGAATATGTCGTGGAACTTTTGCGCGATAACGGAATAAAGGAAATTGTTATGCTTTTGGGTTACTTACCAGATAAGATTACGGAGTATTTCGGTGACGGAAAGAAATTCGGCGTTTCCATCCGATATTCCGTCGGGAGCGTTGATGACCTTACTGGAACGCGTATCCGCAATGCCGCGCTTCTTCTTAACG
>Ga0210018_1000822_pt1 | contig 16220 bp, 17 predicted proteins | sample CryGeyCG2014_010_2_FD_183967 | JGI IMG/M metagenome (GOLD analysis project Ga0210018, IMG submission 183967) | Groundwater microbial communities from aquifer - Crystal Geyser CG09_land_8/20/14_0.10 (SPAdes) (version 2) | ecosystem: Environmental > Aquatic > Deep subsurface > Groundwater | place...
TTTCTGTATTCCAAATTGCCAGAATATTCTGCATAATCAAAAAAGGTTGGAATAATATATCCTGTGGTCTCGGGATAAGCTGGTAGCCATCCTTCTAAAAAAGAATAACCAACTGATACTCCCCCACTTTTTGCAATATCTTGAGCAAAACACAGCCATTTCATTACTGCTTCAAGATGTTCTGAAGTACTATAAACTTTATCTGAAATATGAAATAGATCTTCCAAAACAACCTTAAAATGGGAAAATCTGTATAAATTTTTACTGAATATTTTATTTGGATATCTGCTAAATTTTTGGAGAAAATTCTTCATATTTGTTTTTTTCTTCATCAATTATGTCTCCCTTTCTTCTATTTTTTAAATAGAATAAAGGCTTATATAAGCCATACTTCCATTTATTTAAAGGGTATTTCCATAAATAACCTTTTTTAAATTCTCCACCAAATCTACTCTTGAATCGCTGGATACCCTCTAACTCTTTTTTTGGGTTTATTCTTGCGCCGACAAAATCGTAATATTTTACACCTAAAGATTTAAAGTATTTTATTGCTCTCCAATGGAGCAAATTTAAAGAGCCAAGAAAGGCATTCGGCGCAGAACCGCCATAAAAATAATAAGCAGCAAATTGGCTAAATGGCATAATCGCGCATCCTTGGGGTTTATCCTGATGCATAGCCACGAAAATTGCCAGATTTCCATCAAGAACATCCTGTAATTGAGCAATTTCTTCTCTTTGAAAATTTATTCCGGCTTTCTCCATTGTCTGTTTTACCAACTGAAAAGCCGCATCAACGTATTCCTTCCCCATTACTATTTTTACACCGCCATTTATTGCCCGCCGAATAACATTTCTATGTTTTTTATGAATCCCTGACCATAACTGATTTTCCGCTTGCCTTAAATCTAAAATATAACTGCCGAACAGAGCGTATATAGAACCATCTGGATAGATATTAAAAACTCCCGTCTTTGGAGACTGTTTAATAAAATCTATGTTTTTATCTTTGAGAAATTCAATAGCTTTATTTAAAAAAATCTTTTCTTCTTTTATTGTCAAGGAATTATCAAAATAAATAGTGCTGGTTTGAAACTGAAGAAACCTGAAAATTAATCTTTTTTTTATTATAAATGGCAAAACGAATTTTAATTCTCCCTGAACAAATCCACCAATCCATCCATATTCTGAAGTTGTAGATTTTAAATAATTTTCCGAAGCACAAATTGAAAAATTCTCATTCCAACTAAATTTAATATATTTTATTTCCATTTTAGGATTTAAAGTTTTTTACGGTCTTAAATAAATAATCCATTTTATATTCGTCATTTTCGATAGGAATTTCCACTACTTTTCCATCTATTTTTTGGGAATTTGGCAAATAGGCCAAATCATCTGTCAATAATTTATATCCCCTTAAACAATAAATTTTATTTTTAAATAGATGCTTAATAAAATTCTCGGCAGTGGCTCTTTCATTAAACAAAATTACAAATTTATGGTTGTGAGGTTCGCCTCTAAGGGATTTGATAATTCTAAAAAAATTATTATTCTTAAATTCATCAGTAAAATTTAAAAAATATTCTTTCCGAAATCCAAATTCTTCCCTTAAAACTGCATTCAATATGCCGCCTAAAATTTTATCCTCAAAAGGTGAAATATCATCGTTTGTTATATCAAAAATTCGCTCAGATATTTTTTTAAAAATAGAAAGAATTTTAAATATTTTAAATTTTTTGTATTTATAGATTTGGTATCTGTTAAAATAAAAATCTAAATAGGAAAGATAATGAAAAGGTTGATGTTTTGTTTGCGCGAAATTATATTCTGTATTGTTTGTCCAAAAAAAAGATCCCATGTGCCCGGTTGTCGATTTCCCGGGTGAAAAAGAAATAAAACCGGCATTGCCAAAAGTTCCTATAAATCTATTAGCAAGTTTAGCCCCAAAACTTTGGGCTGCGTCATCTATTAATATTATTTCTTTTTCTTTGCAAAAATTTTCTATCTCCGAAAGATTGGCGGGATTTCCATACATACTTGCAACCAACACCGCTTTAACATTATATTTTTGCGATAGAAAACTAATAGATTCAAAGCTTGCGTTTAGATCTTCTATTTCCAAATCATAAAATATAGGTGAAATTTTCAACTTTCTAATTGGTTCTAATACAGAGGGACAAATGTAAGCTGGCAGTAAAATCTTATCTTTTATATCTAAAGATTTTAAAATATGATACAGAGCAAATCGCCCCTTTGAGGCATAAATAAATTTTTTCCCGGTAATAGTATTAAGGTAATCCAAATCCAGCTCTGCCAGTTTAAAGCCCGGGGGCTTGAAAATATCTATTATAAATTTCTTAGCCATAAAATTACTTCTTTTATTCTTTCTTCCATTGCCCAAGAGTCTCTGTCTCTTAAGATATTTTCTTTAAATTTTTGGTATTCTTCTTTATTCTTTAATGTTTCTATTGCTTCTTTCAAATACTCAAAATCATCATATTTACAAGCAATGCCGTATCCTTGTTGATTTATTATTTCTGCAGCGTCGCCATTTGATAAGGCACCCAAAATCGGCAAACCAAGATTTATGTATTCATAAATTTTTGATGGCACACAAGCTCCGAGGTAATCGCTTATAAGAGACACAAATCCCACATCAATATTTTCCATCATAAAATCTAAAAATTCATCGTGGGGTAAAAATGGAATAAAATGGAAATTATTTAAAAAAGGAGTAATTGGTTTGTATTCTTTAAAACTTCCTATAAAGTAAACTTCTAAGCCCACTATTTTGTTTGCCACCTTTGCTAAAATCTCCGGCATTTGTAAGTAACTAAAAATACCCATATAGGCAATTCTCAATTTCCCTGAAAATTTTTTTTCTTTGAGTTGGACTTTCTTTATATAGCCAAAATAATTATTTACAATTTTCTCTTTTAAATGGGGATACTTTACCTGTAAAGATTTCTGATTTGTCTTTGATGAGGTTATAACTAAATCCGCATTTTTTAGGTACTTTTCTTCTTGTTTTTCTCTGCTTATATGAAAAGCATTATCAATCTTCAAGCCATTTACCAAGCTATAATCGAGGGGGTCTTGAAAATTAACTACAAACCCACAACCAATTTTATCTTTAAGTAAACTGGCCAACCTTATGTTTCCGAGTTCACCACCGGAAGTAGCAAATAAAATATCTTCTTTTTTAATTTTATGTTTTAAATATTCAAAAGCTCTTTTCGCCCATTTATCCAAATAGTCCTCATATATTCCTATCCTCTCAAACCAAGTTGCCATTCTTAAATTATAATTTAGGGGGATTCTTATAATGTTTTCTTGAATGGAAATTCTTTTTTGATTATAATTTGGCGTAACCACTATTACTTCAAATCCATTCTTCTTCAAAAAATCTTCTTGTGCTTTTCTTATTAAAGTTCCTCCGGCTATAGTTGGCAAATATGAACGAGTTAAAAAAAACAATCTCATAACTTAAAAATTGGTTAATATCAAATAACTTTCTCGATAATTTTCAAAATTCTTTCTCCGGCCTTTCCATCCCCAAAGGGACTTCTCCAATTTTTTTTTCTCCTAATCATTTTATAAATACTCTGTAAAATCCGCTTAGGATTAGCGCCAGCTAAAGTATTACTTTTTACTTTTAGGGTTTCCGGTCTCTCGGTATTATCTCTCAAGGTTACGCAAGGGACTTTAAGGATACAGGTTTCTTCCTGAATGCCACCGGAGTCGGTTAAAACCAACTTAGCATTTGCTTCCAATTGAAGAAAATCCAGAAAACTAATGGGCTCAATTAACCGAATTCCTTTTGGAACTTTAAGCTTAAATTCTTTTATCATTTTTTGAGTTCTCGGGTGAATAGGATAAATTACGGACATATTAAATCTTCTACAGATTAACCTTAGCCCTTCTAAAATTCTTTTTAACACTTCTTTTTTGTCAACATTTTCTGACCGGTGAACGGTAACTAAAAAATATTCTCTTCTTTTTAAATTTAATTTATCTAAAATCTTTGATTTCTTTTTAGCTAATTCTAAATTTTGATAAACTGCGTCTACAATCGTATTCCCGGTGATAAATATTTTTTCTTTGGGAATCCTTTCGTTAATTAAAATCTCGCCTGCCTCTTTAGTTGGAGCGAAAAGAAAATCTGAACAATGATCTGTTAAAATTCTATTAATTTCTTCTGGCATTTCTTTAAAATAAGACCTTAGACCAGCTTCAACGTGTCCAACTTTGATATGTAATTTTGCCCCCGCCAAAGCGCCAGATAAAACAGTGTTTGTATCTCCTTCCACCAAAACTATATGTGGTTTTTCTTTCAATAAAACTTTCTCAATACCAATTAACATTTTACCTGTTTCCTCAGCATGGGTTCCTGAACCAACATTTAAGTTGTATTTTGGTTTTGGCAATTCTAATTCCTCAAAAAATATTTTATCTAAATTTTCTGAATAATGTTGATTTGTATGCAAAATAAAAAAATTAAGGTTTCTCTTTTGGCACTCCCGGATAATCGGGGACATTTTAATTATCTCCGGACGAGTTCCAAGGATAATACAAAATTTTTTATTTTTATTACTAAACATTTTTTTATGTATAATAAGAACGGTCGAATATCCTTCAAAATTAAAAAATTTATCTAAAAATTCAAAAATTTTTATTATTTTTCTGCAACAATAACATATCCAAAATTTGGTAATCCAGAATTGTCTACTTTTTTAATATATCTATTATGGTGGAATGAATATGATTCTTTTATTTTAAAACCGATTCTTTTTAAATATTTTTCGACAGTTTCAGGATAATATCTTATATAATTTAAGCCAGACATGACGTCCCACCTGGAATTTGGATGGGGGAAGTGTAAGTATAAAATTCCTTGGTTTTTCAACATTCTATAAAAAATCTTAATTAACAACGGCAATTTCTTATATCTTATATACTGGATAACGCTTACAGAATAAATACCGTCTAATGTATTTTCATATTCTTTTAGAAAATTTTTATCCCTTTCAAAATCTATACAGTAAAAATTTACTTTTGGGAAATTTTTTCTGGTAAAATTATTCAAAATGCTTTCACTTATATCTACATCAATAATATTAATATTTTTAACTTCATAAAAAAGACTAATATATCTTCCTGTACCGCATCCAAAATCCAATATTCGGGCACCAGGAAATAATTTCTCTCGAAAATGATTTTTAACATCTCCCTTTAATTCTTCAATAATGTCCTTTAATTCTTCATATCTTTTTTCATAACCATCTATTTGGACACCTAATAGTTCAGTATGTTTTCCTCTTTCTTTCCAAAAATCTTTCATCTTTGTCCTATCTAAATGTAGAATAATTCTAATTTTGTTAATAAAGGTAAAAAATATTTTATAAACTAAAATTAGTATTCTTTTTAACGGTGCAGTTTTAATCATTTTGATTAATTTTTACATAACGAACTTTCTTAAAAGAAAAGACCATAGTGTAGCTAAGGTTTTTTAACCATCTATTCCCTGTGTAAAGATATGGTTTAAATGGTTTCCGAGATGGAAAAGCAATGCCTTCAGTTGGAATATATCTATCAAGCAAAAAACCAACTTTTGAGCATAGGGTAACAAAATGGGTAGGGTCCCAAGCATTAATATGACCGGGGCCATCATCACAGTTGTTTAAAATACGCTCGCTAAGTTTTATTAATCTCTCTTCCATATCGCTATGTAATAACCCGAGAAAAAACCTTGGATTCATAACATTTGGAAGGGCGATAATTAACTGCCCCTCCGGTTTTAAAACCCTGTTAATTTCAGATAAATAATTGCCCACATTGTGAACATGCTCAATAACCTGATTTGATAAGACGCAGTCAAAAGATTCACTCTCAAAAGTATCTATTGATTTTTTTTCAAATTCTAAGTTCTTTTGCTCCCCCCAAACAAGCCTGCAAATATCTATCTCATTTTCTGATATATCTATGGCTTTAACAATATTTCCTTTATCTCTCATTGCTACAGAATAATGTCCCCAGCCGCAGCCGTAATCCAAAATACGATTACCGCCCTCTGGAACAAATGATAAAATCACATGGTATCTATCATGCTTGCACTTCTTAACTCTGTCCACATAGTCAGTCACAAATTCCACAATTTCTGAATCTGTTTTTTCTTCTCCGTAAATTTTAAGCATATTTTTATATCATTTCATAAAAACTTGCGCCAACGATAATAAATATTAAGATGTAGATCAAGGTTGCTATCATGTTATATTTTTTTGTATCAAACCGCATTGCCATACCCTGAACCACGCTGGAATATATAAATATTCCGACAAATGTGGCGAATGCCGCACCAATCATCCCGTATTTTGGTATTAACAAATAATTCAAAAGGCCGCCGGCGCCAAAAGAAAATAACGATAAAAACGGATAAAACCAGACTATTTTATGATAACCAAGGACCAAAGATGGAATTTTATAAAAACCGCCCATCATAAACCCAATCATTATAAGGGGCATAACTTTTGCAGCGCCTATGTATTCTTTTGTTGAAAAGAGCATTACTAACCATTTGCTACTTAATGCCAAAATCAAAGTAATAAATATAAGCCCGAAATAATATTGATAAGCAAATTTCTCAAGTTTAACAATGCTGTTGTTATAATCCTCCTTCAGGTCTTCCATTGCTTTTGGAAACAAGGAAAGAGAAATTGCTTCATATACCATAGATAACCCCTGCCCCAAAAAAAACCCAAGTGAATATATCCCTACTTCTCTATTCCCGTAAAAATGCTTTAAAAAAATCCTATCAAGGTAAATAAAGGCTATGCTTAAAAGAGATGTTATAAAACCAGGCAGAGAAAGAAAGAATGTCTCTTTAAACATCAATAAATTAAAGGCGCGTTTTAACCGAAATAAATTTTTTTTACATAACTCTCGGATTAAAGATAGCAAATTTGCAAGGTAACCTGCACTCTGGCCCATTTGCCTTCCTAAAATGCCGAGGGGGAAAATTGCTATGCAGACGACGGAAACAAGATGATTAAAAACTGTCTGAATAATGTTATTTTTAAAAACAGATTTTGAAAGTTTCTCATTATAGAGAATGCTTGTAAAAAAACCGACAAAGACTGCTAAAATACCCATTATAAGTGTCACAACGTATAAAAACTCTGTATGAGCTGAAATTAAAGGAACAATAAATGGCATTAAGATTAAACCCAACACAAAAGTAATAATTGATGTGATGATAGTAAACCAAGAAACCGTACTTAAATATTCGTCTTTTTTATTTTCTCTATAATCAAAATATAATCTCATCGCCCCGCCAGCCATATTCAAAGAAGCAATAAGCATAATATATTGAAACATCACAGCGTATAATGACAATATTCCAAATTCTGCTGGAGTAAAAACCGAAGTATAGTATTTTGTCATCAGCAAACCAACCCCAGCGCCTATCAAAGAGCCTCCAAGATATCTTGGAGCATGATTTATGACATTTTGTAAAAAAGTTTCTTTATTTTCCATTTTCTGAAATTTCATTTTTTATTACAGGAAGATATAAACTTTCATAGTGATTTATTTCAGAATCAATATCGTAATTTCTTCTTTTGAAAAATTTATCCAACTCAAAGCTTAGAAATTGTTTCAACATAGCTACCAAAGGAAAATTATTGTATTTAATTCTTTTGGTTCTTTCATTTTTTTCTGAGAAAATTTTATAAATTATCTCGGCTGCTCTAATATGGTTTTTTCCATCATCATATTCAATAACATCTTTTATGATTTTTTTCCGCATATTTTTTAAAGCCTCAAATTCCTCGATTTTTCCATTTTCGAAGAATGCCTCAATAAATTCTTGAGCTTCGGGATAATTTGAAGTTATTGGAGAACCTTTGCAAATATTATCCCTTATAAAATCGGGGCTTGTGGGATTAATTAAAAATGTGGTTTTCCCCAGCAGCCATGCTTCCAAAAGAGTTGTAGAGCTATATCCAATCCATAAATCAGATGTATTAATTAAATCGCTAATATCGTCGTTGTTTTGTTGTTTTGCCGGGTTAGAAACATAGACATTTTCGAAATTTTCCAAACCCCAGAACTCTGTTTTCTCAAAATTCATCACCCTAGGGTGGTATCTCAAAATAAAGAAAGTATCTTTGTTCTCTTTTATCAATTTCCTATATATTTCCCTGACTAGAAATAAATTGTTTCGGTGAATTTCAAAAATTCGCTCGTCATTAAAGCTTTCAGTAAAAAGGCTTTTGTAAAACTCTAAACGTTCCTTGGTAAAGAAAATATCAAAAGCCCATCCAGCAATACCAATTATCTTTTTATGATCTCCTAAATTATTTTTTAATAAAAATGACTCTTTATCTATAAATTTACACAATCGGTATCTATCAAAACCTGTTCCGCCAGAAACATAAAGTTTGTTGGATAGTTCAGGATATTTTTTTAAAAAAACGTCTTTACTCCTGCTTGACCATAATATTTTCCCATCCTCGTATAAAATTTTCTCTTTATTCCAACCCCAGAAAAATTCATCTATTTGTTCTTCGGCTACTATATTCCCCTCCGAGATTAAAGAAACCGTCTTAATGCCCATCTGATAAGCTGTTTTTGAAATTGAAAAGTTAATATCAGCACCGACAGAGTTTGAAATCACTAACAATTTTGGCCGATATTTTAATAAATAAAAATATCCATTAAAAACACTTTCTGATTTTACAATTAATTTATATTTTTCCCTTAAATATAAATAGACAGGCGTTATTATATGCCTATCTCTTTCACTCTGCGGCCATTCTAAATTTAAAACATCTATTTTATAGTCAAACATTAATATTTTCTGATTTTTTTAATCTCTTCTATTTTTTGGAGATGAAGTTTTTTTAGCTCACCCATAGCTTCTTTCGTCCATTGTTTGTTTCCGGTTAGACTTTTTTTGCTCCTATTGTAATAAAAAAGAGGTTTTTGAATATGAAAGCCCTGCCATTTTTTTTGGGTTTTTAGCAATAAATCATATTCGGGAAATTTAATATCTTTTCGATAAAACCCTTCTCTGGCTAACTTATTTTTTCTAAACATTATCCCCCCGGCTAGGGTATTAAAAATATTTTCAGTCGAGACTCTCTTTATTTTTCCGTTTTTTAATTTTTCATAATAATCACAATAAACAAAATCAATCTTGGGTTTCTGGTCTAAGATTTTTACCATTTCTTTTAAAATATTTTGCTCAAAAAAATCATCGGCATCCAATTTAATCACATATTTTCCTTTGGCTCTTTTAAAACCAACATTTGCCGCCCTTACCGCTCCTTGATTTTGTTGATTTATTATTTTTATTTTTTTATTGTATTTTTTTAAAATATCTAAAGTTTTATCGGTTGAGCCGTCATTAACTACAATTACCTCAAAATCCTTTTTAGGAAAATTTTGATTCAAAGCGCTATCAATCGCTCTTTGAATAGTATCTTGGGCATTATAAACGGGAATAATCACACTTACTAATTTCATATTTCATCAAATAAAATTTCTACCTTCTCCACTACTCGAGAGACAATATAAATTGGTTGATTTTTTCAAAAAATATTCTTCCATAAGGCATTGTATTAATCAACCTCGGGTGTTGGTTATTAAATTTATTTTATTTCCCTGACTGATTCAAAAGCCTCTGCTAATTCTTTACCCGAGACCAATCCCCAGCGCCGGGCGATAATTTCCACTCCCCTTAAAGAACGAGGATGAGGATAATCTTGAATTTCGCTTTGGTAAACTCTTTAAGGCTTCTATTTTTTTATTAAAAGTCTTAGAAACATCTACAAAGACATTGGGTACAAAATAATTTTCTCTTTTTGGGACTCCCCATTCGGTTGATGAGGGGACTTCAAATGAATATATCTTTTTTACTGTCTCTTTCTTTAGTGGCCGGCAGGCGGTTAAAACTGCTTTAAAGGTGATTTGATGATCTAGGTTTAAATCGCCGGAGTGATGGGTAAAAATAGTATCTGGCTTAATTTTATTTTTAACTTTTTCTATAGCTTTAACAATTTTCAAAAGAGGTAAGGTATCATATTCTTGGTCGGGGAAATCCTCAAAAAATATTTGAGAAATTCCTAAAATTTTAGCCGCTTTTTGGGCTTCTTTTGTTAAAAGACTTTGTTCTTTTTCGATTGATTTAATTCCCCTATCCCTTGAAGCTTTACCCCTGCCCAAAAACAAGCAATAAACTTCATTGCCTTCTTTGACATATTTAGCAATTACCCCGCCGCATCCCAAAACTTCATCATCGGGATGGGCAGCCACTATTAAGATATTCATGCTTTTTTAATTTTAACTTCGCAAGAGATTACGTCTCGAGATAAAGTGGGTCTCGAGAATTTAAAAATAAATCCTTTATATTTTATAAAAGTTCTGGGATAACCTTCGGCATCGAGCATCCGGATATAATTATAAAGCTCTTTAATATTTTTGCATTCTGGAATCTCACTTTCTTCTGGCTTTCTTCTTTTGAAAATAACTGCCCTTCCTTCCTGAGGTTTGGGGACTATCCTATTTTTTATAATTTTTAAAATCATCTCAGCAGCTAAATTAGATGCTCTAAAATAGATTTCCTCAGCTCGGCCCTTCAAAGATAGGGGCCGCTTTAAATAAATAGGCCCTGCATCAAAATCTTTTGTCATTCTCAAAGCAGTGAGCTTTGTGTTTTTATATCCTCTAATAATTAAATTTTGCAATGGACTTCCGCCCCGGCCATAAGGAAGATCGGTCATATGGAAACAGACACATTCGTAATTCTTAATGATACCTTCCTGTACCTTCCAAGACCAATGCAAAAAGAAGATATATTTGGGATTTATTGTTTTTACCTTCTCACCTGTTAATTGCTTTCGGCTGGAAATGAAATACCATTTTCCAAGATATTTAGATATTTTTCTCTTAAAAATATCCTTACTCCAAGACGTATAGCCAACCACAATGTAAACTTTATTTGCTATTTTTCTCTCTTGGTTTCTCATACTAATATTTTCTAATTTTTCTAATTTCTTTTAGCTCAGCCAAAGCTTCTTTTACCCATTGCTTATTTCCGGTTATACTATCCTTCCTCCTAATGTAATAAAAAAGAGGCTTGGAAATCCGATAACCACTCCACTTATTTAATGTTTTTAGAGATAAGTCATATTCGGCAAATTTAACATTTTCGTTATAAGACCCTTGCTTTGCTAACTTATCTTTTTTAAACATTACACCGCTGGCCGAAGCATTAAAAATATTATTCCTGGTTGAAATAATTTTTATTTCTCCTTTCTCTGATTTTTCATAATAATCGCGGTAAACAAAATCGATCTCTGGACTTTTATCAAGAACCTGGACCATTTCTTTTAAAATATTTGGCTCAAAAAATCATCGGCATCTAATAAAATCCCAACTTAAAGGAGTGGTAGCCTCTATATCTTTCTTTGCTCTTTTGCCAAGAATCTGTGGCAGGAATTTAATAGCTAAACCATGCCCTGGCCGAAAACGTCCAATATTTTGGCGGGTAAATTTCTCTCCTTTTTTAATAGGTTTTACTACCCAGAGTGATCTTTTAAAAACAATATTTTTTGACTCTCCTCGTCCCACTTTATAGGAAACTTTTCCAATAGCTTTCTCCACGTCTCTAACTGCTTTCACCAACTCTTCAAATTCTTTTGGCTCTAAAGAATAAGCGGCATCAAATCCTCCGTCAGACCTTCTTAAAGTAAGGTGTTTTTCAATGATGCAAGCACCCAGAGCTACAGCTGCCACTGCTATGGAAGTAGTCAAGGTATGGTCAGAAAGGCCTGGCACCACATTAAATCTCTCTTGAAAATCGGGAATAGTAGCTAAATTCATTTCTTCTGGTTTAGCCGGATAAGAACTTATGCAATGCAAAACCGCAATTTCTGAAGCACTATTTTCTCGTAATGTTGAAATAGCTTCAGATAACTCAGCCAAAGTAGACATTCCCCGGGAAATAATTACTGGTTTTTTTGTTTTAGCCACCCTTTTCAAAAGTTCCAGGTCTGTGTTTTCAAAAGAAGCAATTTTATAAGCAGATACTCCTAATTTTTCCAAAAAATCTACTGCAGAATCATCGTAGGCCGTAGAAAAAAAAGGAACACCGAAACTTGCAACTATCTTTTTTAGTTTTGCATCCCATTCCCAGGGAGTAAAGGCTACTTTATAAAGATCGTGTAAGGTCCTTCCTTTCCAGGCAGGATTAACTTTTACTTGAAATGGCTCTTTCTTTGAATCTAGGGTCATCGTATCGGCAGTATAAGTCTGGATCTTAATGGCTCCTGCTCCAAGTTTACAGGCAGTTTCAACTATTTCTTTTGCCCTTTCAAAACTCTGATTGTGATTACAAGATAACTCTGCCACAATCAAAACTGGCTGACCGGGTCCTACTATTTTATTGCCAATTTTAAAACAGATTTTTTTCATATTTTAGCCATTTTCCTTTTTTTGTTTTGAATTTAAAGCCTAATTTTTCAAATAATTTCATAGATGGCAAATTACTTTTATGAATTTCAGCTGTTAATAATTTTACCTTTTTTTGTTTTTTAATAGCTAAACCTAAAACTTTTGTGGCAAAACCTCTTCCTTGAAATTCCTTTAAAATGGAAATACTAATTTCAGCTTCTTTGTGGTTTTTATAATCAAACCTAATTTGGCCAATTGGAACTTTTTGACTTTGAATCACAAAAATCTCTTTATTACTTACGCCTAGAATAATCGGTAAAATCCATTGAATGTGTTTCTCCCAACTAACTGGTCGATTTTCTCTAGAATACTTATAAACATCGGGTTGGTTTCTTAGATACCAAAGAAATTCTATATCTGAAAAACCAGCTTTTCTTAAAATAATTTTTCTAGACGACTTCATGGTCTAATATAAATTAACTCTTTAGGTTTTTTTGCGAAATGCCAGCATTAATTTTCGCCAGCTCCGGTTTTTCTGTCAGCAGATCGATTACTTCTTCAATGCTTATTGTTTTTCCGGGTTGATAGAGAATGCGGAAAATTTCGCTGATCAGCCTAAGATCGTCAGGAGTATCAACGGTTAGCCGCAAGTCTGGTCGCCGTAGCTTTCCCTCTGCTTCAATGTTTTGAAGTTTAAATATTGCTGGATTTTCAAAAATATATGGCGTAATATGTTCGCGCTGATAATTTTCTTTAGCGTCATAGAATACTTTTTTCAAAACGGAAAAATTAAAAACCTCGGTATCCAACCCCCTTGGGAAGGTTCTTTTTAAAACGTTAGAAGTATAGTCAGCTCCCGTTTTTAAATGCCTTTCCACTACTTTATCAACTATTTCGGGGTCAATTAATGGGCAATCGGAAGTCAATCTAACAATAATGTCGCATCTAAATTTCTTAGCGGCGTTATAATAGCGCGAGAGAACATCATTTTCGCTTCCTCGATAATATTTTAAGTTATATTTTTTTGCGAATTTTTCCAAAATGTTATTTTCTTTTGTGTTGGGAATAGCAAGTATAATATCATTAAGTTTTTTACAAAATTTCAAACGATTAATGACATGCCAAAGCATTGGTTTTCCTTCTATCTCCATTAAAACCTTGCCCGGTAATCGTGTTGAAGTCATCCTCGCCTGAATAATGACCGCTATTTTTTTAGTGTTTCTTTTCATCTTTTCTTTAAAAGAAACATTACATCTATATTTTCATTATGTAAATATTTAAGTTTTTTCTCTTTTACTAATTTTAAATCTTTAAAAAGATTGAGATATAACTTAGGAAAATTCGCCTTCCAAAGTAAATTTTTCTTACCACGGTAAGGTATTTCTGTATATTTATCCGCATAATATTCAAGGCCCCAAATATATTTTTTGGAAACCCTATATATCTCCCCCATTACCTTCTTTATATCGGAAGGGGCTATGTGTATCAGCACACCAGAAGTAAATACCAAATCAAAATAGTTATCCTTAAAAGGGATGTCCAGTGCAGAACCCTGAATAATATCAATATTGTTTGTAATCGATTTGGAAAATTCTATTGTTTCTCTGTTTATTTCTATTCCATAAAAATTCTTAAATCCCATCTCCTGCAGAAAAACTAATTGCATTCCAATATTCGACCCCACCTCTAAAACTTTAATCGAGCGCTTTAAATTGCCGATGAATTCCTCGTTTAGTTTTGTTCTGGTTAATCCGTAATTCTGAAGATATAATTTATTTACATCAACTGTCTTTAAAGGATTTCTTGAGGTATACTTTTTTCCAAATTCCCCTCCCCATTTTTTTTCTTGAGAAGTATTTTTCTTCATAAAATTTTATATCTATTAAATAACTCATAATAATAAATTTACTCATCGTAATTAAATTTTCTTCTCCAAACCCCATCAACTTTTTCAAAAAGTTCTAGATTCCAAAACTTATCTACAATATCCCAAAATTGTTTTGGTGTATATCCACAAAATCTTATAAAATCTTCCATTGCTCGCTGGTCTAATTTATGGTCATGTTCAATAATAAGTTTTTTGGCTTCAGGTAAACTAAGTAATCCCTCGCGAACACGCCTACTGGCAATATCAGATGCTCTCTGAAAACCAAATTTTGGATACTTTAACCAGAGATGAACCATATAAGCGACTGAATCTATCTGTTCAAAATCTTCAATACATCCCTCTCTTTTCCATTCCTGAGCTAAATCAATGAATCCATATCTCTTGGCAATCCCCAAGTGCTTGGTGCTGCCCCAGGGATCAAAATAACTCATATAGATTACCTCAGGGAGAGATTTAGTTCTATCAATTTGAATTGAATCCACCTCTTTTTCTGTTAACCCTTTTTCAGTCCACCATTTTCTATCCTTTCCTAATTGGTCGGACATTGCTTGAATGGCCGGGGTCGCTAAATAAGATTCTTTATCAGTGGTGCCATATTCATAAGCAGAATTTTCTCCAAAAATAACAAATGGTATATTAAATTTCTGAGCAAATAAGGCAGGAATTGTATAAATAGCTATCTCGACAAATTTAAGCGCTTCGCCGGTCTCTTCAAAGGCTATTTTTGTTGCTCTCCTAAATAAATCGTGATTAACTGTGTACTGATAATGATTTACTTTAAAAGTTTCTATGAGATTTCTTAAATTATGAATCCCTGCTTTGGTGTGGGTAAAGGGATCTGTTACGGTTATTAATAAAGGGTTCATCCCCAGCTCTTCTTTCATCATATAGGTAAGAAAGTAGCTATCCTTTCCGCCGCTAACCGGAATTAAACAATCATAATAGTTATTATTTCTTCTATATTTTCTGCAAAGCTCTCTTAATTGTTCTCTTCTTTCGCCCCAATTAATTTCTTTTCTTTTTTCGTAATTAAGACAGGCTTGGCATATGCCTTCTTCATCAAAAATAGATCCGGGGCGTGTATTTGGCATTAAGCATTTTTTGCAATGTTTTATTTTTGTCATAGATTATTTTCTATAAAAGTTAATTGTTTCTCTTACGACTTTTATTACTTTATTAATGTCTCTATTTGCCATCTTGGGAAAAAGAGGCAAAGTTATCGCTCTCTCATAGTATTTTTCAGCAATAGGAAAATCTCCTAACTTGTATCCAAAATTATTTTTATAAAAAGGATGCATATGAACAGGCAAATAGTGAACCTGAACCCCAATTCCTTCCCTCTGCAAGGCTTCAAAAATTTCTTTTCTGCCTGCTTTTAGTCTTTCCAAAACAAACTGAACCACATAAATATGCCAAGCTGATTTTGCATATTTTTCCTCTGCCGGAATTATGATTTCTTCTATTCCTTCAAAAGCTCGATTATATTTTTCAACAATTTGCCTCCTTCTCTTGATAAATTTATCTGCCTTCTTTAGCTGGCTTATTCCTAAAGCGCTTTGAAAATCGGTTAAGCGGTAGTTGTATCCCAAATTCTCGATTTCGTAATACCATTTTCCGATTTCTGGTTTTTTCACAATGCCATGCTGTCTGAAAGTTTTCATTCTTTCGTAAAATTCCTTATTGTTGGTTAAAACCATCCCTCCTTCTCCGGTAGTAATTGTTTTTACCGGATGAAAGCTTAAAACCGTCATATCAGAAAAACTCCCAACTTTTTTGCCTTTGTATTCTGAACCTAAAGAATGAGCAGCGTCTTCGATAATCAAAAGATTGTTCTCTTTGGCAATTCTGAAAATTTCGTCATAATTGCAAGGGTGCCCTGCAA
>Ga0210018_1000832_pt1 | contig 16152 bp, 17 predicted proteins | sample CryGeyCG2014_010_2_FD_183967 | JGI IMG/M metagenome (GOLD analysis project Ga0210018, IMG submission 183967) | Groundwater microbial communities from aquifer - Crystal Geyser CG09_land_8/20/14_0.10 (SPAdes) (version 2) | ecosystem: Environmental > Aquatic > Deep subsurface > Groundwater | place...
GAATCTATTTGTAGACATATTTTCAGTCTACCACATTCCCATTTTTCTTTCCGCTTAGCCCCGCGCACGGAGGCGCGGGGAAAGTACTTTTATTCTACATCCCCGATGCCACAGCGCTATCCGCAAAGCACCTCCTTCCTTTTGAGAAGGAGAGGCGAGGTGGATTTATTTTAATCTTCTCTGTGCCGCCGGACTGGTCAGTTCCCGAATCGCATCCCCCGCTATCCACTTGGCGGATTTAGAATTAATTTTGGCGATTTGACGCGCCACTTTGAGCGCTTCTTTATTTAACGCCAAATTACGCTTGCCGATTTGCCGCAAAGCCCAGTTCACGGCCTTTCGGACATAATTTCGCTCATCCGTGGCATATTTTTTTATCGCCGGAAAGAATTTTTTAAATTCTCCGTCGCTCATATTGTTTTTAGCAAAAGCCAAAGCCGCCATCAAAGCAAAGCCGGCGCGACGCGTAAATTCGTCTTTCTTTTTAGTCCACGCCAAGGCCTTACCTGGCGCACCTGACATATATCTGAACAAATTCATACAGGCCTGGTCGCAAGTATCCCAGGAATCAAAATCGCCAATCCACCTTTCGGCATCTCGCCAACTCATCTTTTGCGGCTCTGCCACAATACTCGCCAGAATTCTGGCCTCGTGAATCCCCGACTGCCAAAGCTTCAGCGCCAGCTCCTGATTTTTCCCGATTTTCTTGCCCAACCCGCGCAAAATGGGCACTGACACCCCCAGTGTATTTTTTGAGCTTATCCCAAACTTCGCCATCCCAGCGATATTTTTGGGATTTTTGTTGGACTTTAAAGTTTTTATAATTTCATTATAGTTCATTGCCTTGCCACAATTTGACTTTAGAATTATTACTTACTGAAAAGACCCAGAAAGGCCTCGCGGGCCTCATCGGCCGTTTCAAAAACTTTATAGCCATATTTTTCCCCCTCACTTTTATATCTGGGCCGCTCGCCGTTGAAAAAAACATCTGCTTCCAACTTTTGAAGTTCTTCGGTTTCGCCCCAGCGAGGATCTTCTTTAATTCTTTCCAATACTTCATTGTAAGAGTGGCCAATAAGAACTACGCCGGGAAAACCCAGGTCCCTTGCCGCCAGATGCGGGAGAATATTTACTCCTTCAAAAATAACCGGCCTTGTTTCATTGTCAAAAACTTTTATTTGCTCTAAAATTCCCGGCCAAATGGCTTCTGACTGTGCTACCAGATTCTTCCACTGTTCCTCATAATTGGTGGCCGTATAATAAGTTTTTTCGTCTTGAGAGAAATAAAAATCTACCCACTTTTTATATTCTGGATTTTCTCTTAAGTCCTCGCGTATGTCGTCAACCCGGACATGAACGGCTCCCAATTCCAAGGCCGCCCTTTTGGCCAAATAAGTCTTTCCCGAAGCGGGAATTCCCGTGATAAATGCTCTTTTATTTTTCACAGCTTAATTTAATCGACGAATAATTTTTTGTTTGTCGGTGAAGGGCAAGTACGTTTTACTAATATATTTTCTAATACAAGTAATCATTGGGTCATAAATTGGGCGGTCGACGAGATATAGTGTAGCGTCTTTACTGCCGCGATTCAATATTCGTGATATCAGATATCACGAATATTGATAGCTATTCCAATATTATACCTCTCACCTTCGCCAAATTTAAATCTTTTAAATATCCGCTTAGTTTCTTCTGATACCCCTTCTCGCCACCGAAAATTTCCAATAAAAAATCTCGGCTGGTAATCGACGGAAAGTTTTTCTTGCCTAAATAATCTAAGTGGCTACTCCAACGATAAGAGCTTAAAAAATTCAAACTCTTTTTATAATCCTTTAGCTCGCTCGCCCGCCACTCCGGCGTGAACAAGTCCAACGGATTTAAGTGAATATAATAAGGCAAATGGATAAAATGCGCTTGGCTTCCAACTGAAATCGATTTATATCTTCTTTCAAACAACGTCCCAGTCCTTTCGTGACGCTTATTGAAATACCGAGAATACCCGCCATTTAATTTACGCATAAACAACGAAATGCCTCCTTTGATTTTTTGGCTTAACAACAGATGATAATGATTCGGCATTAAACAAAAAGCGTGTACGTCAACCAATAACTTCCTCGCCCGCCTTTCCGTATGCCTAATATCGTGATATCTGATATCACGATTATTGAAATAATAACAATTATCCCTCACCTTTTCTTGGTCGTTGAATTCAAAAAGATCGTGAATAAAACGAAAATAATCCCTATTATCCATAAAGATATTACGCTTATCCACTCCCCTGTTTAAAACATGGTATAAATCTGCCATATCTATTAGTATAGCATATTCGTGATATCAGATATCACGAATATGCATTTAAAACGCTTCACTCATCCCCCAGCCGCACCGAACTTTTGGTCTGGACGGCAATATTTTGGATAATGCCAAGCGCAATAAAATTAACCAGCAAATTGCTGCCGCCGTAGCTCAAAAACGGCAGAGGCAGGCCGGTGATGGGCAACAAACCCAGGTTCATGCCGATATTGATAACTACCTGGCCAAAAACCATCAAAGCAAAACCGGCCACAAACAACCGGAAAAAATTATTGGTGCAGATTAAAATCAAACTCACCAGCCGCCAGAAAAATAGCGCGTAGAGTCCCAGCAAAAACAACACGCCCAAAAATCCCCACTCCTCGGCAAAAGCCGCAAAAATAAAATCGGTTTGCTTCTCGGGCAAAAAGTTAAGCTGCGTTTGCGTGCCCTGTCCCAACCCCTTACCAAGAATGCCGCCTGAACCAATAGCAATTTTTGACTGGTTCAAGTTATAGCTATACCCCAGCGGGTCTTTGGCCGGATTTAAAAAAGTTAACACTCGCTCTTTTTGATATGGCTTAAGCGCAAAAACCCAAGCCAGGGTAACCACTAGCGCTCCTGTGGCCAACACAACAGCTAAGTGTCGGGGCTTGATGCCGCTCAAAATTACTACCCCGAGCCAAATAAAAACCAGGACTAAAGCCGAGCCCAAATCCGGCTGCAGCAGCACCAAACCCAGAGGCAGACCGGCATAAATAACCGATGCGATAATATGGCGTATCCGATACATTTCCACGTGCCGATTGGAAAAATATTTAGCCAATACCAAAATAACGGCCAGCTTCGCCAGCTCCACCGGTTCAAAACCCAATTCCCCAATTCTGAACCAGCCGGCCATACCGCGAATACGCACGCCAAAAAACAGCACCAACACCAGCAATGCGAGAGCCGCCAGATAAAGAAAAATTAAAATTAACTGATGGGTACGGAAAATCCGCGCGTCCACAAAACAAATGGCCAACGCCGCCAACCAACCGACGACAACAAAAATAATTTGCCGACTAAAAAAATTGCCGGCCTGCGCGCCAGCATCAATTCCCCAGAGCTCCAGACCGCTAATGGCGCACAATACCGCAACCACGCCCACCAGAAGCCAATCAATTTTTTTTAAACGCCACAACATTTAAAAATATTATTGCGATGTCGTTGGGCCGTATTCTTGGAATTTTTCTCCTAACACGCCAAATCGCCGCATAAAGTTCTCATCCAAAAACAAATTGGTCTCTGCCTGCATATCAACATTGGTCACGGCCGGGGCCAGCTGATTGAACCATAAAGCGGCAAAATAACGCTCCTCGCCCGCCGGCACGGTGCGCGCCTCGGTTTTATTCACTCCCACCACTTCTTTGTTTTCATCAAACAATACAATAGCCACTGATATAGTATCAAAATCAAATAAGCTGTCGTTTTTTATAATACCCGAGGCCTGAGCAGTGGCCGCTGACTTTTCCAAAAACTTAAACTGCTTGTCGTGAACATAAATATTAGGCATCTGAAAACCCTCCTTCAGCTTTTGCCAGTCAACGGGCTCGGACTTGGTAATAGCCAGTTCTACCTTATCAATAGGTTTATCGGTCGTCACGTTGCCCTCAACCAAATATTTTTTCTGACCCGGCGCAATAAAACTTGAACCGGTCTGTTCTTTTATCTTGGCGCCCGAAGCGTCGTACAGCCGGAAAATATAAGCCAACTCCCCCAGTCCAAAATTGGGATTGGGATTAGTAATCTTGGCCGCCAGGTCATAATGATTATCCTTGAGCGGCAAAAACTTAACCCACTCAATTTGCAGGTCCTTAATAGTTAAGCGTTCGCACGATATGGCACACGGCCCGCCGCAATCCACCCCTTCTTCTTTTTGATTTTGTTTATTATCAAAACAAGTTGGGACATTATAAAACCATTTATAATAAGCGCCGGCCAGCAGCAATATCAAAACCAGCGCCAAAAGTAAAGCTATTATAATTTGCTTGCGTCGGCGATAATCCATATATGTATATTATACCAGTTTTAGAAAAAATGAAAACCACTAACTATGTTAGTGGTTTCTTAGCCCATACCATAATTTTAGATTACGGGCTTCATAATGAGCTAATTTCTAATATCCGGCGGAAGAGCAGGAATGACCGCGTTGACAAACCAAGGATTCACTTGGCGAAAACGAATATTTTTCAAGGTTTCCTGGGCCTTAAGCTGCTGGCCATAGTAATCGCCTTGCAGCTTAGAAATTTCCGCAACCAAAGCGGTTAAGGTTTGTGAAGTCTGCAATTGAGGATACTTCACCATGTAAAAACTTACTTTGTCCGGCGATATTTTTTTAAAAATATCCCGTTCGTGTTGGGGATAAGCTTCAGCCAAATACCCGGCAAACTGTTTCGTCAGCGATTCCGCTTTATCCTTATAAATTACCTCGCTCGCCCTGATTTTGCGCAATTCCTCAAAATCAGATTTCTGATACGCATATTGGACCATTGTTCCAAAAACAAAAACTACAAACAGAATAAAAGTTGCCACAGAAAAAGCTATCCCTCCGCCAGCCCAGTCGGTTTCCCCGTACGCTTTCTTAAGCATAAAATACCGCCAAAAACAGAACGTACCGCACACGGCCATTAATAAAGACAAAGCTCCTGTAAACATTTTCTTTTCTCCTTTCTTGATATGGGGTTGCTAGTCACCTTTTAAAAGAACATATAGCATACTAGTACAAAAAGATTTTGTTGTCAACAGTGCGCTCCAAATAAAAAAGGCATTGTCTTGGCGATGGCCTACTCTCGCTAGGGCTTAAGCCCCAACTACCACCCCGCACAAATCCCTTCGGGATTATGCGGGGCAAGTCAGCTCGACTTCTCTGTCTGCCCCGCACCAAAATAAAAAAGATATTGTCTTGGCACTGGCCTACTCTCGCTAGAGCTTAAGCCCTAACTACCATCAGCGCTAATTGGTTTAACTTCTCTGTTCGAAATGGGAAGAGGTGTTGCCCAATTGCTTGAAGTACCAAGACAATATCTTCTTTATTTACTTTTTATTTTTGGTGCGGGGTTCGAAATGGCCCGCCTCCACTTTTCTTCGCCAAGCTTCGGCGAGGTAAAAGAAGAGGTGTTGCTTGTCTCGCCCATCCGCAAAGCGGATGGGCGAGACCAACTCGCTAAAATCACCAAGACAATGCCTTTTTTGGCATTGTTTGTATCTGAAAATTATCCTAGTGGCTCCGTGTTTTCAAGCACAAAGCGGAACAAGAATGACCAATTAGTACCCCTCGGCTCAATCCGTTACCGGACTTACACCTAGGGCCTATCAACCTCCTGGTCTAGAAGGGGTCTACGATACCTAATCTTGGGGCCGGCTTCGTGCTTAGATGCTTTCAGCGCTTATCCGATCCAGACATAGCTACCCAGCGATGCACTTGGCAGTACAGCTGGTACACCAGCGGTCCGTTCTTCTCGGTCCTCTCGTCGATTACATCACAATAATATTTTGTGATTTTTTCCCATATTTCTATGGGCTCAGACTATATCTTCACCCCCGCTATGGCGGGGGGTCGACGTATTATGGCAGTTTTTTATCTTCAATATGAAGCACCTGCCATCCGTTTCTGTTTTAATAACAGAAACAAGTCGTTACGGGGACAAACTAAAATCCTAAAACTTTACGCAATTTAACTTTATTAAATTTGCGCCTGCCAGATTTATAATTTCTGTTTTGCAAATCACTGATTAAATCGGCAATTTTCAATCTGGTATTTTTATCCAATTGGGCAAAATTTTTACCGCTTATTAAAGATAAGATTCTTAAAACTATCTTTAATTGAATGGCTTTAAATTTTACATACGGCTTCAACTTTATCAGTATTTTTCTAACTGAATCAAAACCATTAATTCGGAGTTCGCTTATTCCATCTGATCTATCAGATAAATAACCGATTCCGATTTTGTTTTTAATCCACTTCAGATATTTTTTGTGGCGGCTATCTTGATAGAAGCAAATCGTAAACATCAAACGCCAACCTCGTTTAGTTGCGCGTCTATTTTTTACTTGTACCATTAAACTTCCATCGCCGTCCAAAAAACCTGCTATATATGCCCAATCTATTTGATTTTTTGTTTGTCTTCCCACGGTATTGCCTTAAAACTATATGGTCCTCAATCTTGTTCCATTAATAGAACACATTATACCACGAATGTAGCGGACCACGCTACCAAATGGTCGTGTGCCACCATATAATTATGAAGGTTTCACCGTTATTAGTCGAATTGTCATCACAGATTGCTCTGTGAAGTAGCAAAAATTTACTAAAGAAGACTCCCCTCAAGTATCCACGCCTGCAGCAGATAGAGACCAACCTGTCTCACGCATATTATTTACGATTAAAATCGTAATTTGTCACCTATTACTAGGTGTATGGACTATACCACCCTCTCACTTAAACAGAGAGGATCGACGTGTTAGCCGCTTTATTTCAAGCGACTCTCGTCCCGCACTTTGCGGGACTCAGTCTCTACGGGGTCATATATGAATTCAATTTATCTTTTTTGAATTTCCTGAAAAATTTTTTCTTTTAGAGATTTTGGTTGATAAGATTTATAAACACTATAACCATAAATCCCTATAAAAACCGCAAGCAAAATTAGTATCAATAATTTAAACCAATTATTTTTGATAAAATTTTGCATTTTGATTTTTAACTTTTGAATTTATATAGACTTCCCTCGGTATTATCCTAACATATGACAGGTTGTAATACAATTCAATGTTAGGACTTCACCGATATGAGTCGATTTATTCACTACGACATCGCTGCCATAGGCCGCCACACATACCTAACAGACAATATGTGTTGGTTGACGGTTTGAACCCAGCTCACGTACCTTTTTAATTGGCGAACAGCCAAACCCTTGGGACCTTCTCCAGCCCCAGGATAAGATGAGCCGACATCGAGGTGCCGAACAGTGTCGTCGATATGGACTCTTGGACACTACCAGCCTGTTATCCCCGGAGTAGCTTTTAGCCGATAATCTTCCACCTTCCTATGAAGAATGGTCGGTTCACTAAGTTCCGCTTTCGCGACTGCGCGACATGTCCGTCTTGCAGTAAAGCTGGCTTATGGCTTTGCCCTATCTCCGCCATTTCCATCGGCGGATAGCCAACCTTGATAAACGCCTCCGTTACTCTTTAGGAGGCTAGCGCCCCACTAAAACTGCCCACCTGGCACTGTCTCCAGCTTACCGTTTCCGCTGCTCTTCGCCTTGCTCAGGTTTTACGCCGAACAGACGGAAGAGAAACGGGAACGGTAAGCCGAGTTAGAATAAAGCATTTGAAAGATGGGTGTTTCATTGGCGGATCCACCCCGCCCTAAAGCGGGGCTTCAAATCCTACCCACTACGCTACGCATTCAAACGCCAAACTCAATACCAAGCTGCAGTAAAGCTTCCGGGGTCTTTTCGTCTTGCTGCAGGTACCCGGCATCTTTACCGGAATTGCATTTTCACTGGGCTCTTCGTTGAGACAGTCGCCGAGTCGTTACTCCTTTCATGCGCGTCGGAACTTACCCGACAAGGTATTTCGCTCAATACACACTTTGTGTTGCTTGTTAACCCCGACCTTGTGTCGGGACTCCGAAACTTTTTCGGATCTGCGCGTCGCCGCGCAGTTCGGACTATATCTTCCCCGCATTTCGCGAGGTCCGACGTATAGTCTCTGAGGATTCTAAAAATTTCGATGGAATCTTTCTATTCATCTTCTGACTTAATTTGGCCACCTTAATCATTCCTGTTTTATAAAAATGTTCTTGCTTAACAAGCATTTTTATTATTCTGGCAAAATATTGAAAATCATTCTTTTTGGCTGTTTTCAATAAATTTTGCTCAAAAAACGGAATAATTTTTTCGTTTAAATCCCGAATTGACCGCACACAATAACGATAAAGATTCTTTTTGTGATTATCTCGCCGGCGATTAATAAAAATATCGCCGCAAGAAAAGAAATCCTTAATCACGTAAAGAGATTTTATACTTTGTTCGTTTTGCGTCACAACAAATTCGGGAAAAACTTGCCAACCAAATCTAGCTCGCTGATTTTTGATGATGCTAACCTGAAAACATCCTTCACCATCAACATAACCAACGATCCATCCAATAGTTTTTAGTCTTTCCTGCTGATTGTCTGGCGCCCCTACCTTTCGAGGCACACCGGATAGTTTTTTACCTGACATAATGTCTGCCATTTTGTTATGGTAGAGTTATACCATAGTACTACCGGATTCTCCAGAGTTTCCAGCATATAGTCGGATTTTACTAAAGCAGCTTTTTTCTACTTTAACACGGTTATAGTTACCGCGGACGTTCACTGGCGCTTAGCACACTCAGCCCGGACGCACATCACCACATTCAGGCTAAACTTTAAGTTTTGCTCTTTATCGTATAGCCACTAGGGCGTGAGAATAAAGAGATGAAATTAATCTTTGGAGATTAAAAAGAAAAACTATAAATCTGCACTGAACGCAGTAAAGTGCGCCCGGACCGGCATGTTTAACGTTCCAGCACTGGTCAGGAGTCACCCCCTATACATCCTCTTGCGAGTTAGCAGGGAGCTGTGTTTTTGTTAAACAGTCGCTTGGCGTCTTTAGCTGCGGCCCCGCTCGCGCGGGGCAGGCCTTATCGCTAACTTACGGCCGCTGTATTGCCGAGTTCCTTAACGAAGATTCACCCATTCACCTGAGGCTACTCGCCCCACCCACCTGTGTCGGTTTTCGGTACGGTCGCTGTTATTTTAACTCTAGGGATTTTTCTCGGCAGAATGCTGGGCAGAGTTGTCCCGCCGAAGCGGGACTTCTGACGGGTCTCGGAGTGATGCGACACGGATTTGCCTATGCCGCGTCCTTAACCTATCAATGTAAATCCAATAATACACTCTACTGACTACTCTGCGTCCTCCCATCGAAAAATAATAGCGGTGCCGGAATATTAACCGGCTGTCCATCGGCTTCGCTTCTCAGCTTATCCTTAGGACCGACTAACCCTTGGCTGACAATCATTGCCAAGGAAACCTTGGGTTTGCGGTGTGCCGGTCTTTCACCGGCATTGTGGTTACTCATTCCAACATTCTCTCTTCCTAACGCTCCACAGAACCTCACGATTCCGCTTCACAGCAGTTAGAAATGCTCCCCTACCAATCGCTCGCGTCTCGCTTCACGCGACGCTTCGCTCAAACTTAAAACTCAAAGTGCAAAGTGCAAAATTTTGGTATCCCGCCAAGGCGGGATTTATTTTATTAAATTGTCGCGTAGCGACACCTTAATTTTGAGTTTTGACTTTTGAATTTTGAACTTGAGTTCGGTCTCATAAAATGAGACGCGAACGATTCCATATCTTCGGTACTAAGCTTTAGCCCCGTTGAATCTTCGGCGCGAAATCTCTAGACTAGTGAGCTGTTACGCACTCTTTAAAGGATGGCTGCTTCTAAGCCAACCTCCTAGCTGTTTGAGAAATCCCACCTCCTTTTCCACTTAGCTTAGTTTAGGGACCTTAGATGATGATCTGGGCTGTTTCCCTTTTGACCACGGAGCTTAGCCCCCATAGTCTTACTTCCAAGCTAGAAACTGACGGCATTCGGAGTTTGATTAGACACAGTAGGCAAAGCCATCTGCATCCATTCAGTGCTCTACCTCCGTCAGAAAAACTTGGAGCTAGCCCTAAAGCTATTTCGGGGAGAACCAGCTATTACCAGGCTCGATTAGCTTTTCACTTCTTACCACAACTCGTCGCCGAGTTTTGCACGGCTCGTGCGTTCGGGCCTCCCCCTGATGTTACTCAGAGTTCACCCTGGTCATGGTAAGCTCGCTCTGGCTTCGGGTCTTATGTATACTACATAACCGCTTAATTCAGCGGTCTTCGCGCTATTAACACTCGGTTTCCCTGCGTCTCCGTCCCAAAGGACTTAGACAAGCAGTACACATAAACTCGTTGGATCGTTCTGCAAAAAGCACACGGTCACTCATACGCATCTCGCTACGCGAGATGCTAAATTTAAAATGTAAAAATCAAAGTTAAAAATTATTGTATCGCTTCGCGATGAATTTATATTGAATAAATCCCGCGTAGCGGGATACCAAAATTTTACATTTTGATATTTTAATTTTTCATTTAGCGCATCTTGCTCAGCAAGATGCGTACAGGCTCCCGCTCTTTGTAAGCATATGGTTTCAGGGTCTATTTCACCGCCCTCATCGGGCTGCTTTTCACCTTTCCCTCACGGTACTTGTTCACTATCGGTGATGTTGAGTATTTAGCTTTGGCAGTCTAGTCCTGCCGGCTTCCGACAAGGTTGTCTTGGCCTCGCCGTACTTAAGAGTAATAACTAGGAGCATAAAACCGTTTTCGTTTACGGGGCTATCACCCTCTTTGGCGCCGGCTTTCCATCCGGCTTCTACTAACGAAGTTCTATAATTTGATCTCCTCTCGGATTGCTCCGAGACGTTACTATCTTTCAACCCCCATCGCTTCTCGCTTTCGCTCGTCGCTTCATCTTAACATTTTAACATTTAAACATTTGAACATTATGCTTCTGCATTTTGTTAAAATGTTAAGATGTTTTTATGTTAATATGAGCGCTTCGAACGCAAGTGAGAAGCGCTAGGTTTAAGCTGTTCCCTGTTCGCTCGCCGCTACTGGGGGAATTTTGCAAAGCAAAATTTCTAGTGACAAGTTATTAGTGATAAGTGATAAGAAAAATTCTGATCACTAAACACTTAACACTAATCACTAAAAAAATTGCTTCGCAATTTTTTTCTTTTCCTCCGCTTACTGAAATGTTTTACTTCAGCGGGTACGCTTCCGACGACTTGCGTCGCCAGATTATTGCGGTTTTCGCAATAGGGTTTCCCCATTCGGTCATCCCCGGATCAAAGCTCGCTAGACAGCTCCCCGAGGCTTATCGCAGTCACGCCACGACCTTCATCGCCTCAACATCCCAAGGCATCCACCATACGCCCTTAGTCTTGTTCCGCTCTGTATCAAAAATACAAGCGGACAAACTAGGATATTTGATTCTCTCTAAGAAATGAGTTAATTTAATTCGATTCTATTTAACTTACTTTCTTTTATCTGTTTGATTTCCAGATACCTGTTTATTCGGTTGTAAAAATACAATCCTTAACAACCCTACGGAATTACGGATTTCTACAGATTTTACGGATACAATTTTCATCTGTAGTATCCGTACTTATCTGTAATTCCGTAAGGTTCCAAGAAACAAAAAACCGCTTGGTTGGAAGCGGTCGCCACAACAGAAAAAACAAGACGCCTTTATCCGCTTCCTTTATTTAAGTATAGTTGATTAGTATACATTAAAAACCTATATTTGAGCATTATCTTTTACAGCTTCCATTTTAGCAGATTTTAAAGGTCTGTCAAGCCCCGCAAAAGATGGACAAACCATTTATAAGTGGTTTATACTTAAAATAGGTCGAAGCAATCGTCATTTTACATAAAATTTAATTATAAATATGCCTCCAGAAAAATTTGAAACGCTGAAAGCAGGAGGGATGGGTAATCCCGAAAACCCCTATCAAGACCCGCACACCGGTGAGGTGATAACAAAAAAAGAAAAGGAGGAAGAGAAAAGAAGAAAGGAAGATGACCCCCACTGGTTTAGAGAACAAAGATAGAAAAAAGCGGCTCTCGCAGCCGCTTTTTTTATTGATATTAAACCTCTAAATTTTATCTTCCCTTTTCAATCACTCGCCACTGCCAATAAGAATACAAAAACAGAATTGCCAGCATCAAAATCATCCCGCCAATTAAAATCCAGAAAGCATAAGCTCCCTTGATGAAACTGATAATAACCATCAGCGCCGCCAAAGCGATAAACAGCCGGCCGCCAAACTTATGGGTTTTATCCCACACCGCTTCCGAGTGCAGCGTCCAGGGCAAACGAATGCCAATCGTATAGTTTTTCTTTATCTGCGGCATCATCAAACCCAGAAAGAAAAAGAGCACCGCGATACCCCACATCACACATTGCCCCACGTTAATAACATTTCCAAGACCCGCATAAATTGTCATCAGATACAGCCCTCCCATAAACAGCACAAACGCAACTTTAAACCAAAAATAAAGATGCGAGAAAAGCTCAATATTGGTTTTAAGCGGGTCCATTAGCGGCACAAAGCTTAACAACAAATACATAAATAAAATCAGCCCCGGAAAAAAGTACACCGCAAAGGTTTTTGAGCTCCAGCCGTTCACTTGGCCGTCAATACCCCAGGCATCAAATCCGGCAAAAGCGGGTAAAAATAAACGCCTATCGCCGCGATAATTAAAATCAGGGCAATCGGTAAAATTTCTTTTTTATCGTAGAGTTTAATATATTTAAAGTTAAGAAATAAATCTAAGACCGCTTTAAAAAACAAAAACCTCACCTTTAAAGGAGGTCTTTGTTCTAATGATGCTCAACCAATTGGCAGCAGCGAGAGTAATTCATAAAAATCACTGCTCCCAAGGAGATTACTTCTTGCCCAAGATTCTGAACATCTTGGTGCCGCAAGTCGGGCAAACACCCGTCATTGCGCGTCTCTCAACGCCACCCTTGCCCTTCATGGCAACTTCTTTGGCGTCTTTCATCTCTCTTTTGGCTTTACACTTGACGCAGTATCCTTCAGTCATATTAATTTGCTTATTAATAAGCTTATTAATGGTTATCTTAACTCTCCTTTAATTATATTCTTTTAATATAATTATGGCGCTCGGTCAAAGAGACGCCAAGGCCTCTCTTTTCCCTCACTTGTAATTATACACAATTTACGAATAAATGCAAGGGGGCAACCCCTTAATTACCCACAAGCACGTTTAAGGGTTATTATGGCAGTTTTTTTCTCAAATGAAGCCGAAATAGCTTTAAAGAATTAAGCAGCGGCAGAAAGTCGGTCAAAAAGTTGTAGGCGGCCGCGCCCCTGGGACCAATCACGCCGCCAAAGACCAAAGCCAGCCCCACCGCGTTAACCGCTCCCCAAAGCCATAAGTCCTGCTTAATAATCCGCAAGGCGTAACGGCTTAAATCCATGGCCTCCGGAATATTGCCTAGCTTATCCTTCATTAAAACCACATCCGCCGATTCAATGGCCGCATCCGAACCAACCACTCCCATGGCAATGCCCAAATCCGCCAGCGCCAACGCCGCCGCATCATTCACTCCGTCTCCCACCATGGCAACTTTGTAATCAGCATTAACGGCCTTCCTTAAATACTCAATTTTGTCCTTGGGCAAGAGATTGGCCTGCCATTCGGTTATGCCAACCTCTTGAGACACCTGAGCGGCTATTTTTTCATTGTCGCCGGTTAACATAGCAATTTTATCCACGCCCATTGACCGGAGTTTTTTTATAATATCGGCCGCGCCAGCCCTGACAGCATCTCTCATGGCAACAAAACCAATCACCCGACCACCACGGCTCAAAACCGTAACCATCCGATTCTTGGCTTTTTGTTCCTCTATCAACCCTGACTCTTCGTCGGAAAAAACAATCCCGTTATCTTTTAAAAACTTGGTCTTGCCGGCGATAATTTCTTCGCCGTCAATTTTTCCCCGAATCCCGAAACCCGGCTCCTCGTGAACCTTGGTTATCCTCAATAAATTAATTCCTTTGGCGGCAATTAGTTTTTTAACAGCTTTAGCTGCCGGATGCCCCGACTCGCTTTCCGCCGCCCCCAAGACCGCCAAAAATTCGTCTTGACTATAACCGCCAAAAGTGATTGTCTCTTCCACCTTGGTTTTGCCTTCGGTAATGGTACCTGTTTTATCAAAAACCATGGCCCGAACTTTGGTTAACCCCTCTAAAAATTCTCCGCCCTTGATAATAATTCCCCAGCGCGCCGCCACGCCAATGGCGGCCGTAAAAGCCAAGGGAATCGCCACCGCCAAATCGTCGGCGCAGGTCACTAGCAACACTGCCAACACCAAGTCAATTTTTTGAGTAAAGACATAAAGGGCCGTCGCGCCCAGTAGCGTAAAAAAGATATACCGCCCGGCAAAACGTTCAACCATTGAAGCGATGGGCGCTTTACTGGCCTGTGATTTTTCCACTAGTTCCAAAATCTTAGCAAAGGTTGTGTCGCCGCCCACTTTCTTGGCCCGCACCATTAACGAGCCGCTAACATTCAAAGTTGAACTCAAAACTTCCTCGCCCGCTTTTTTAGCGACCGGCTCCGATTCGCCCGTCAGCGACGACTGGTCAATACTGGCTTCACCCGACTCCACCACCCCGTCAACCGCTACGCGCTCACCCGATTCAACCACCACCAAATCACCAACTTTTACCTGTTCAATGCTTACTTCACAAATCTTACCATCAACTGATAAATGGATTTTCGTCGGACGCAATTTCATTAAGCCGGCCAAAGCATTTTTGGCTTGGCTGGCGGTATAGCGAGCAAACAGACGCGCTGAAGCCAGCATCAAGCTCACAAAAACCGCTGACTGCCATTCTCGCGCCAATAAAGCAAAAATTAAGGCGATGCCAGCCAAAAGATCAATGGTCAGCTTTTTCTTAATTAGCGCCTTTAAGGCGCTAATTAACACCGGCGCCAGCCCCGCCAAAGAAATAATGGCCAGCAGAATATTATTCAGCGGTTCTTTCATCAAATTAAGCCAGCCAAACAACAGGACAAAAAAAGACATAGCAATAATCGCTATGTCAAACCAGAAATAGAACGGTTGCTGAACCGAAGAAAAAGTTAAATGTTTATTGTGCCGTCTACTCATTAACGCTGGTACTTTTCTTAAAAACACGCGCTAAATAAAAACTCATAACCACCACCACCAAAGTAATAATGACCGCGTAGACAAACTTAGCCCAAAGACCATTTCCTTGCGCGGGAAAAAAATAATCAATTAGGCCTTTAATCGCTTCGTTCCAGGCCAAACCAGCTACCAAGCCAAAAGCGGTTAAAATATAACCCAGAGTTTTTTCGCGTACTTCTTTTTTAAGTTCGGCGCCCTCCTGTTTTATTTTTTGCAAATTAGGTTCAATCATATTATAATTTTTGTTTTAATTTATATTTGCCAATAAACACCTGCAGACCCAAAAAGAGCAGCAAGCTTACCAATAAGGCCTGTTCGGCAAAACGCAAATAATGTTTCGCCGAACCAAACCAAGCGCCCGAAAGATACCCCAGTCCCCCAATAATAAAAATCCAGGCGATATTAGCGATTAAATCATCCTTAACGAACTCACTAAACCTAAGCTTTAACACCCCGGCCCGCGCTAGAATGAAATGATGGAAGCCGTAGATAAACTTAGAAATAAAAAGCGTGCGCAGGGGCGATTGCAATAAGTGTTCATCAAATTGCCCTGTCGCTTTGACCAGCCATCGGCCGAACCGGTCTTCTGAATGGTTAACCTTATAGCCCAACGCGTACCATAGCCAATCACCAAATATCACGCCGATAAACAACGCCAGCAAAGTGGGCGCGCTGTCCAAAATGCCCCGAGAGGCCAAAAAGCCGGCGGTGAACAAAAAAATCTCGCCTTCAAAAATCATTGCCAAAAAAATAACTGCGTAAGCCACCGGCTTCCAAAAAGCCACGTAATACAGCACCAAAGAGTCAACGTGAAAATGATGAAAAGGAATCATAAATGAAGTTTTTTGTTTTCTCCGCCGGCCAATTGCCCGCAAGCCGCTTCTATCCCTTCGCCAAAGCGATAACGCTCCAGCGCCTGAATTCCGGCAGCCATCAAAATATCCTTAAACTTTTTTATCTGCTTGGCGGATGACGGCTTTTACCCCGTTAGAGATTTTTGATTATCCT
>Ga0210018_1000833_pt1 | contig 16147 bp, 27 predicted proteins | sample CryGeyCG2014_010_2_FD_183967 | JGI IMG/M metagenome (GOLD analysis project Ga0210018, IMG submission 183967) | Groundwater microbial communities from aquifer - Crystal Geyser CG09_land_8/20/14_0.10 (SPAdes) (version 2) | ecosystem: Environmental > Aquatic > Deep subsurface > Groundwater | place...
CTGGAAGTTGTATTACTGGGCATATTTTTGTATTTATCTTATTTCGTAAGTAATTGATACCGTTACTTCGATTTTGTTTTCTCCCGTTTCTATTTGGGGCGTTTCGCCTCCTCCCTTTCCTAAGGGCGCGGCTTCTTTCATACTATAGAAATAAGGCACTACCCCGCTCTCGCTGAAATTGCTGATTTTTACCAATCTGATTCCTAACTGTTTAGCCAACTCTTCCGCCTTGGCCTTGGCTTTGCTGATGGCTTCGGCTCTGGCTTGCGCCTTTAGCGCATCTTCCTCATCAACGGTAAACTGCAAATCGCTCACTTCATTCGCTCCGGCGCCGGTCGCTTCTTCAATAATCGTACCGATTTTTTCCATATCCCTGATTTTTATTTGCAGAGACTGGGTTACTTCATAACCGACCAAAACTCTTCGGCCCTGAGGATAAATTTCGGTTGCTTCATACCATTCGTATCTGGGAGAAATGTTAAAATTGGTGGTTTTTAAATCCTTATCTTCAACTCCCGACCCCTTTATGACTTCAACTACGGCGTTCATCTTTTTCGAATTTTCCTGTATTGATTCGGCCACGGTTTTTTTCTCGGTTACTACCGAGGCCGTAACTAAAGCCAGATCGGGCTTCGTATAAATCGTTCCTGTCTCGGAAACCGTAATCGTATTTTCCGATTTTTGTATTTTATCTCTGATGTCTATTACCGTAGAACAAAATAAGGCAACCAGAAAAACGGAAACGATGACGACCAAGCCGGCGACTAAACATTTATTTTCTATTTGCAGCATTCCATGATGATTTTATTTTATTATTTATTATTTTTTAACCTTTGCGAAAGATAAAGTATGAGTAAATTACGGAGATTAAACCGGCCGCCAGAGCGGCGGCGACAACGACAATGAAAGATTGTCTAGGAAGAAAAAGACCGAATAAAGAAATTATTCCGGCTGCAATAAAGAATTTTCCCGCAGATTGGTGGGTTTTGTTCCAAACTTCTTCCGAATAGAGAGTCCAGGGCGTTCTGATGCCGACAAAGTAATTCTTTTTTACTTTCGGCAGGAAAATCCCGATAACAATGAATAAAAGGGAAATGGCAGGAATAATGAAATAAATTATGTCTGATTTTGTTCCCAAAGACGCCCAAAGAGTATAAAGATAAAGCGAAACGAAAAAAGTAACAAAAGCCGTCCTGAACCAGAAATAAGGCATGATAAAACCGAGGTAATTTTTTTTAAGAGGATCAATCAACGGCAGAAAAGTCATTAAAAGATAAAAAAACAAAGTAATGCCGGGAAAGAGTAAAACGGTGACATTTTTGCACGTCCAGGCGTCAATTTCGCCCTTTATATTCCAATGGGAAGGAATTTTCCCCGGCAATTCGGGATACAAAAAAGCGCTTACCAAGACGGCTAAAACAATAAAAGAGATCGGTAAAATTTCTTTCCTGGTAAAAATTTTCATCTGCTGAAACGTTTCGCCTTATTATTCTACAATATTTTACGGAAAACAAAAAGCATGACCGGAGTTAAGGATGTGGTCATGCTTTGAGGACGAGTTTGCTTTGGGCGACCGAAGGGTTGGTTTTTTTCCCAATATTGATGGTTGTGGCTTTTGCCTGACTTCCTTTAGGATCCGGACAATTTTAAAGCGGCTCCCAAAAGAATGAGGCCTTCTAAAAAATAGAAGAGTCCGACGGAAGAGATCATCATATTTTTATTATACCTGTATTTATAATAATTTTAACTATTATTATCACTCAATCTTGACGATCTTGTATTCTTTTTTGCCGTCCGGAACGCTGATTTCAACGACAGCCCCCTTTCCTTTGTTTAAAAGCGCCTCTCCCAGGGGAGACTTGAAAGAAATTTTACCGTCTGAAATATCCGCCTCTTCGGGGCCGACAATCTGGAATTTTTCTTTTCCTTCTTTCGAGCTCAAACAAACGACCGAGCCTATCTGAATCTTTCCGCCGGATTTCTTATTGATTATTTCGGTCTGAGCGATAATTTCTTTCAATTCTCTGATTCTTGCCTCCAAGAAACCCTGCTCTTCCTTGGCGGCGTCGTAACCCGCATTTTCCTTCAAGTCGCCCTGGGAAGCGGTGTGCCTGATTCTTTCCGAAACTTCTCTCCTTCTCACTTTTTCCAAGTGTTCCAGTTCTTTCTTGAATTTTTCCAAACAATCTTCGGTTAAGTATCTTTTCATGGTTTATTTCATATTTTTGATTTTATTGATATTATCGACGGCAATCCAGGAAGACATAAGGCCGAATCCTTTTTTATCAATTCCAAACGGCTTTATTTTCCGGGGATTTTTCAGAAAAACCAATAAACAATAATTCTTGTCTTTGAAAATCTTGTAATACTTACCGGTTTCTTCCATCCCCAGCCCGTCCTTTCCCCCGTATTTATCAAGTATTTCCCTGACTTTCTTTTGATTCAAATCGGAAAACTGTAAAACTTTCGAAACTTCCGCTTTTACGGTAACCGATTCTCCGGAATTTTTGAAATAAACTATTTCTCCCCCTCTGATTTTATCCCAGGGAGAACATCTGTTTTTATACCAGCGCGACTCTATCGTTTTTTCTCCGGTCAAAATCTTCGGCAATAATCCCCACGATTTTTTCATTATGGCCAAGTGATGCATATTTTACTCTGCCGAAAAATCACCTACAAAAATCTGACGAATTTATTGTTTTTGTCGACAAGGATGCTCTTGGCCTTGATCGGTTTATCGGTCAACTCAAAGCCCATAACGATGATCTCATCGCCCTTTTTGATCAAGCGCGAAGCGGCTCCGTAAACAACAACCTTTCCGGAATCTTTTTTCCCCTCAATTGCATAGGTCTCCAGCCTTGTTCCATTGGTATTATCCACCACTAAAACTTTCTCCCCGGGGAAAATGCCAACTTTTTCTATCAGGGCCTTATCGATACCTATGCTCCCTACATAATTCAAATCTACATCGGTAACCGTTGCCTTATGAATTTTTGACCGCAATAGCCACCTCATAAATTCTCTGATTTTTTATTTGCTGCCTTTCCTCCATTTTACACCCCTTAACTATGTGGAATTCTTTAAGTTCTTTTTTGGAAGGATTCCTGTTTTGAAACTTTACAAATGGAACGTCTTCAACAACCGCCAAGGGAGTCTGCTCGCTTCCCTCGCCCATTATCAGAACTCCCGAGACGGCCAAGGCATCCGAAATGTTCGCTTTTTGCACTTTGAATTTTCTTCCAAATATGTCCGGTTTGCCGATATAATTGTTAAGGGCGGCGAAACCGCTGTGAGCGATCGCCGCTCCCGTTGTCCCCCATCTTAACGGAGTCGTCTTGCTGTCCGTGATAACCACCCCGACTTTTTTGATTGAAAACCTTTTGCATAAGTATTGCCGCACCTCATTCGCTGTTTTCTGGGGATCTTCGGGCCAAAGGATATAATATCCGTTCCCGTTAGATTCATCGATTCCCGCAGTTGGCACCAAAAGGCCTCCCTTAACGGTTAAAGTAATATTATATTTATTTTCTTCCGGCGGTAAAAAATATTCCGCCTCCTGTTCTACCAGATCTTTTTTGTCCGCCTTTTCCATTTTGACCACTCTCCCTTCGCATATTGAAACAATTTTAGAAGTAATCACAACGATCGACCGCTCTTTGAGAGATTTCAAATATTTATCCAGAATCTCAAACAGATTCTGTTTGTAGGGCCTTATCTTATGGGTTTTTATTGGGAAAAATTTTCATCTTTTTTACTTTATTCTCCTCTGAACTGCCTGGCTTTGCAATTCCCTGAGAGCATCGACGGCAATCCATTTCGCGGTTTTGGAATTAATTTTCTGGATTTCTTTTGCGGTCTTGATGGCTTCTTTATTCAGTTTTTTATTTCGTTTGCCAATCTGCCGCAACGCCCAATTAACCGCTTTCCTGACGAAATTTCTTTCGTCGGCGGCTTCTCTTTTGATCGCGGAAAATAGTTTTATAAATTCCTTGTCGTCCGATGTCTTATCGTGCCAAGCCAGACAAGCCATCAACGAGAAACCCGCTCTCTTTATAAATTCTTCGGAAGATTTCGTCCATTTCACGGCTTTTTCAAAGGCACGGGGCGTTTTATCGAAAAGATTCGCGCAAACCTGATCGCAGACGTCCCAAGAATCAAAACCTTTCGTCCATTTATCCATTTGTTTTTCCGATACCAATTTTGGATCGTCAATCATGCCGGCTAAGATTCTCGCTTCGTGAATTTTTGAATCCCATAATTCCCGGGCCAATTTATGGTTTTTTCCCGTTTGCTTGGCCAATTTCCTTAAATTGGGAATGGATACCCCCAAAGTATTTTTCGGGTTTATCCCGAATCTCGCCATTCCTTCTGCGTTTTTCGGGTTAGACAAAGATTTCAGCTTTTTTAAAATTTCCGAACTTTGTTTTCTTGCCATATTTCTCAATTCTACCAAAAAATCGCCTCTTCGGCGACTTTTTATTTTATTTAAATCTGCGATATTCCCTTCAGCCAATGGCCGTATTGGCACTCGGGATTGTGCGCCGGAGGCGCATCTTTTCTCAACAATTCCACCGCTTCTTTAAAAACTCCCTGCACGTAAGAAGGATCCGTATCTATCATGTGGATTTCTTTTCTGAAAGGAAGTTTGCCGTCAAATCCGTTTTCTTTGTCAACGATATAAAAAGCCAGGCATCCTTTTCTCACGGTTTTATACCCCTGCTTTTCCAACAAAAAAGTATAAATATCCATCTGCAGTTGAAAACGGTCGTAAATCGTCGGAACCTTGCTGCCGGTGGATTTGTAATCCAAAGGAGCCAGTTTTCCTTCCGTGAATTCCAGAATGTCGTCAACCGCGCCGAACAAAGTGGCGTCCAATTCGGCGTCGTAATACCGTATTCCTTCAAAATTATTCCGCCATTCGTTCAGTAATTTCTGGTTCGGGAAAAGTTTGGCCGGGACGTTATTGGCCACCAATAAGGGATGCAACTCCCCTTTTTTCCTGTACTTGTCGAACTCCTCCTTCAAAAGGACGTCCACCGCCGCGTTAAGCGCGTAAGGGTATGGCTGGGGCCTTCTTATTCCCATTCTCTTATCCAACCAAAAACAAAGCGGGCACTCGTAATACAAATTTAAAGAATTAGGCGAAAGCTTTATCGGTCTTTCGTTGTTCATGTTATTCCGTTAAATATTTTACTCTGTGGTTTCGCCGTCGAAGTGTTCGTCGTCCGCCTCGGCTATTTCTTTGGTGGCATGGATTACCCCGTCTCTGTGATTGGGCGGCGAATAAATCGTATAAAGCTTCATTTCTTGGCTTCCCGTGTTTATGATGTTGTGGTTATTTCTGGCCGGAACAACTATTGCCGAACCGTCCCTGATTTCGTGTTCTACGCCGTCGATAACCGCCTTTCCCTCCCCTTTTTCAACCCTGAAAAACTGGTCCAGAGTATGCATTTCCATCCCGATTTCTTCGCCCGCTTTCAGGCTCATCAATACCAGCTGGCTGTTTTTGGCGGTATACAAAACCCTTCTGAAATCGTTATTCTCTTTTGCCGCCTCTTCGATATTAATTACGTATCCCTTCATAGTTAGTCGAAGAAGATTGCTTCTTCTTCATCTTCGTCCCGCGTTGCGGGACTCGATATTTTATTTATTAATTATTTTTAATATCAACCTTTATATAACTATTCTAACAAAAAATCGCCCGCGAGGCTATTTTTTATCGCTTTGTAATCTCGATGATTTTTAGTTTTGATTTGGAGCCGGAAACGATCTGGATATTCGATTGACCGATATTGAAGTAATCGGCAAGCGCTCTAATCACGGCACGGTTGGCTTTCCCCTTTTCGGGCAATGCCCGAACCTGAACGTTAAAATTGATGTCGTCAATCTTTTCCACTTTTTCCTCCTTGGCCTTGGGCTTAACCCTAACAAAAATTTTCATTATTTTACCATTAAAGTTTCTAATAAAATTATCAAACTGCTAAAAACAAGAAAAATTAAAAAAGCCATCCACCAGTTTATTCTTTTAGTAAGAAATGACATTTTTGTCCTAAATTTTGGTTAATATTTTAAATCTGATAATTTTTACTAAAGTATCAGGATTAATTTCTGTTTTATAATATTCGGAATAAGTTTTATACATTTCCTCATCGTTTTTAAATTCTTCATGACCTTTCTTGTCTTCCTCGTTTAATTCCCCAAAAGTCTTTTCTTTAACTTCAATAAGTATAACCTTGGCAAAGGGATTTTTACTTTGGTGCTCTAAAAATAAAACCTCGTCTCTTTTTTTCAAATCCTTATCATCAAGACACCTCCAAGTTATGGTTTTTTCTCCTGAAACTATTGAAGGTATTAAATTTTTAGAAAATTTAAGCGTTTTCATTTATTTAACTCGGTTGAAGATTATCTTCAACCAACTAACTTCAGCCTGAATTTTGATTATTTTATAGATTTAATTACGGAAGTTAATTCTCTGAGATTTTTGATAACCGCATCCGGTTTATAAATTGTTAAGACTTTTTTATCGTCTTTGCTCCACCACCCCCTCCAATCGGCATTTAACCAAATTGTTTTCATGCCCAAACCGCTGGCTGCAACTAAATCTTCTGATACTTCATCGGCGATAAAAACCGCCTCCCTTGCTTTAACCTTAAGACTTTTTAACGCTTCATAATAAATTATCGCGTTCGGTTTTCTCTCCCCAACCGTGGAAGAAACAATGAGAGCATCAAACAAATTCTCAATTTTATAGTTTTTCATAACCTGTCTCATCCATTTTTCCACGTAATTTGATAAAATTCCAACCTTATATTTTTTCTTCAGCTCTTTTACCACTTCAATGTGTTCTTTCGGGATAAACTGCCATTCAATCGTGTTCTTAATTATTGCTTTTACCGGTATGTTTTTTCGAGTGACTCTTTGTATATAGTTTTCGAAATTTTTATCGGTTTTTATCTTCCCGGCTGATCTTAAAATATAAAATTGCCTCCAATAAGGATGGAAAGTTTTCCAAGTAAATCCGAAAGGTTTCAAAATCGCATTTAACTTTCTTTCCCTGTCTTTTGAAAATGTCGCGAAGACATGTCCCCAATCAAAAAATACAGCTTTTATCATATCTTTATCCTACCAAAAAATCGCCTTTTGGGCGACCTTCCGCGGAGGACAAACCTCCACTAATTAATTTTATCATTAATTTATTTAACAAATTCAATTTTTATATTACGGTTAAAAACCCCAGCAATTTTTTGAAGAGTATCGGTAGTAAAGTTCTGTTGTCCGGCCTCCATCCTGGCAATATTACTCTGTCTTGTGCCTATTCTCTTTGCCAATTCCATTTGAGACATCTTTTTTTGTTTTCTTAATTGCAAAATCTGGTAAGCAATTTCTAATTGTTTACCATATTCATCATAGTGTTTCCTGAACCTCGGATTCCTCAATTGTCTAAGGAGGTATTCTTGAAAATCCACTGCTTTTTGAATTTTTTTTCTTTTATTCATATATTTTTGGACTTTTTAAAACATTATAATAATTTTCTTCAGCTTTTTTAATTTCGGAGATTGGTGTTTTTGTGGTTTTCTTTTGAAAAGCATGAAGTAAAATTATGGTTTTTCTAAAGAATGTGAAATAGAAAATTCTATGTCTATTCTGACCGAAATCTACTCTTAATTCTCTAATCTTTCCCTTTATGTGTTTTGAATAGGGCTCGTCTAAATAACCTCTATTCAGTCTCAAAAAATCAATATACTTTAAAATCTTTGCTTTTTCTTTATCGTTTAATTTTTCAATATATTCTAAAACTGGGCTTTTGCCCGTTTTAATATCCTTGTAAAACTTTACTTTGTATTTTGTATCTCCATTATATATCATATATGATATACTTGTCAAGAGGTTATGCAAATAACCTAGAACCTGTCTTAATTATAGCGGATTTTAATAACGATCCAATTAAAAATCATATTCCCAATAAGGTTGCCATTTGAAAGGTATAGACAAACATTCTTTAATGGTTTTACCGCCAACTAAAGTATCTAAACCGTATTGAGTGGCGCGATGACCGACAATTAAAACAGTTTTATCCGGATATTTTTCTTTTAATTCAAGATAGAATTCCTGAGTTCTTTCCGTCGCCTGTTCGTAACTTTCACCATTCAGAAAAGGTTCTTTTATGTGCTCCTTTTTTATTGGTTCCACGACTTCGCTTGGTTTGCCATTAAAATCTCCGTAGTTCAACTCTCTTAATTTTTTATCAATAATTACTGGTATTTTATTTCCAAAAGCTATTTTTACCGTATCAACCGCTCTTTTTAAATCGAAACAGCAAATTAAATCTATTTTGATATCTTTAAACCTTTCTCCCATTTCTTTGGATTGCTGAATCCCTAATCCAGATAATCCAACGTCTTTCCACCCCGAAGAAATTCCTGTTTCATTGTCTTTTGTTGTAGAGTGCGCGGCGAAATATACTTTCATATTTTTCTTAATTTTCTATATAGCATTCTTGGGTATCCCATGTCTTTTTTTACCTCGTATTCGATATCTAAACTATTTAAGAAATCCGAGCAGGCCTTCCTGGTTTTATCTACGCCGCCAAAATTATTTTTAGCTTCAACTTCCATAAAATTCCCCAATCCCTTTACTTGGTCCAGCGTTACTTCAAAATTACCGCACTCAAAATATTTACGAGTCTTAACTACCGTTACTTTGGAAATAAGCCCGATCTTTTTAAAAACTTGCTCAACAACCTCTGGTTTCTCAACCAGAGTTTCGTATTCGTCCGTTGCCCTTAACCAGCCATTCTTACCGAAATGCAAAAAAGAGTAATTCAAATGATTTTTATCTTTTTCATACCTTACTCTTAAATATTCAATCGGCGGGTCTTTGGCAAAAAAGTTTCTTTGTGGCAGCACAAAATATTTATCAACCTGCTTTCGAGTTTTAACAAATTTTCCAACTTTCCTTAATTTTCTTCCAATTTCTTTTGGGTTCTTAATTATCGCTTGAATTTCAATTTCGATATTTTTCATATATCTTATCCTACCAAAAAGTCGCCCGGCGCGGTAGCGCATAGGACGACTGGAAAAAACTGCCCGACACAAGAAAATCTTATCTATTGTGCCGGCGCGGCCACTTTTAACTGCCCGTTATTGAGTTTATATAAATCGGGATCAATAGTTCTTGTAAAACAAGTCCTCTCCGCTTCATGCTCCCAGTTTTGCTGGAAAACGTTTCCGCGATACAAAGAAGGCTCCATAGAAGAATATTTTGACCCGATGGAGGTTGAACCAAAATCTTTGCTTGAAGTCTTGAATGCGGCACACAATTCAAAGGAAAGAGGGTCAATAACGTTATACTCATACGAAGCATCCGATCCGGGATCTTTAAGAACGATAAACCCGGAAATACTGTCTTCCAGTTCGCCGAGATTTTGAGGCAGTTTTTCTTTTTGCGTCCAATAATTGACAATCTCGTTTTGCAGCGTTTGGAGATCGCTTATTCTTTGCTCATCGAACCTTCTGTCGCGCTGGACCGCCGGCGTCCCGATGATGAAAAAACCTCCGATAATGCTCGCGAGAACCACAAAAGAAACAACCCAGGCAAGCTTCTTCGGGATTTTGGAGGTTTCCGCGTCTTTTCTTCTTAAATCCCAGATATAATATCCGAAAACGGAGGCGGCGACGAGAAGCACAATAAGAATTTTCAAAAAGAACTGAATGGTCAATTCGCCGCCCAAGAAGTTATTAACTAATATAATAAGATCGACGATGATTGTCACCGCGGCTATAAAAAGAGTGAAATAAAGCAGCTATTTCCTCAGCCTGAATTCCCGCTTTTGGGGGTTGTTTTTAAGGTCCCGACCCAGCATCCATGAGGTCAGTATGAATACCGGCACCGCCACCACCAGTATCGACGTGGACAAGCGGACCGCATTGGCTATGCCCGTATAATAAAAGTTAAGAGGATCGGGAAAAAGAGCGCCTATATACTGGATGAAAAGCGTAATAAAATTAACGATGCTCAGATAAAAAGTGAGAATATTCAAAAAATGCAAGAAAACGTCTTTTGGCGTGTTTTCTGCGGCGCTAGTGTTTTCCATGGTTTTATTTTACTATATTACATTATATATTAATAATCCGCCTTCACTTTAGGCGACCAATCAAGCTTTTTGTAACAACATTCGGCTGACCTAATTGGCCACCTATGTCCTCGCCATAGTAAATTCGATAACTTTCACTATCAATTTTTATTATTGTCGGATCATAAGCGCCATCCTTTTGCAAAATTACTTTTCGATTTTCGAAATTCAAGCCGTCTTGAGATAAATAGCTATAAATGCCTCTTGGCAAATAAGGCGAAAGTCTTGGGTCCAGAGAAATAACCAAAAGCAAATATTTTCCGTCTGGTAAAATAATTATCGCCGGGTCCACCATTCCTTTAACTCTTGCTCCCGTTTCTTTCTGAAAATTTAATCCATCATTTGATATTGCCGACATTATTCCGCCCCCGGCTGCAAAATCTCCGGAGACATAATAAATTCTAATTCGGCCGTCTGAGAGTCTAATGGCTTCGGGAACCGAAGCCCAGCCCCCATCTCCGGTGTTTTCTGAATCAATTCTTAAACCCTCTTTTTGAAAATCCAAACCATCCGGAGAAATAGCCGAGAAAATCTTGTGAAGGGCTTCGCCCGGCCCGCCGGAACCGTTAGAACCCTTGTAATACATTCGAATTTTACCATCGGGTAATTCAACGATCGTAGGATCGCAAACAATTGATTCTTGGTTTCCGGATTGGAAAACCATGGCAATTCTGACTCCTGATTCTTTTTGGAAAGTCAAACCATCCGGAGAAACGGCTGAAAGAATCCCCCCTGCGCCGCAATAATATAATCTGTATCTTCCATCTTTTAGTTTATAAACATAAGGGACACTCCCGTCTGAGACCCGGGTGCCGGCATCTTCCTGCCAATTTAAATTTAATTCTTCTGCTTTCTCCGCAGAGGGCGGTATTTCTTCCCCCAACGGCGTTTCTTTTTCCTCCGATGGAAATTCTTTTTTAAAAATAAAAAATCCCCCTATTCCCAAACCGATTAAAATTATTAAAATAATTAAAATCTTTATGTTCATTCTCTGATTCTACCAAAAAATCGCCCCTTCGGCGATTATTTTTTCGTTTTTTCTGAAATCAAATCGTTGAGTATTTTCCTGACACGCTCAATGCTGTCCCAGTCGTATATGGAAATGGGAATCACGTTTTGATTTAATTTTTCAAGTTTATCGATTATCCCGGCGACCGCATCTTGCGGAACCGTATCGCTTTTGCTTATAAAAAGATATTCCGGTTTTTCCAAAAGCAGCTTATTATATGCCTCCAATTCGCCCCGCACGGTTTTATAATCCAAAACCGGATCTGCCGCGTCGGCGGCGATAAAATGAAACAGTATTTTCGTGCGCTCCACGTGCCGTAAAAATTTAATGCCAAGGCCTTTGCCCTTGGAAGCCCCCTCGATAAGCCCGGGGATGTCGGCAAGTATCAAATCATAATAAACCCCCAAATTTGGCTCCAGCGTCGTAAAAGGGTAATTGGCCACCTTGCTTCTGGCGTTTGTCAGCTCGTTCAGCAGACTTGTTTTGCCGACGTTGGGCAGCCCCACAAATCCGACATCCGCAATCAGTTTCAATTCCAGGTGCAGATCGAACGATTCGCCGATTTCCCCTTCTTCAAACTCCCTCGGAGTGGTATTGGTGGATGACCGGAAAAGATAATTTCCCTTTCCGCCCTTTCCGCCCCGGGCGACAAGCTCAAGCTGGCCTATTTTAGTCACCTCGACGTCTTCTCCCGTATTTAATTTATGCACCACGGTTCCGAGGGGAAGAGATAAAATCAGATCTTTTCCGTTGTGGCCGTCATGAAGCTGCGCCAGGCCGTCCCTTCCGTTTTCAGCACTGAATTCTTTTTTAAAACGGAATTTTCCCAGCGCGCTTAAATCGGAAATTCCTTTGATAAAAACGCTGCCGCCCCTTCCCCCGCTGCCGCCCGTGGGCCCCCGATTCATCTTTGTTTTATTAAACGCCACCGTTCCTTTCCCGCCGTGACCCGCCGTCACACTTATTTTTACATCATCAATAAGCATACCCGGTTAGTAGAAATTCGACTAATTATTAATTATTATCACTGCTCCGGCAGTGGTCGAATTTTCACTACCGGGCATAGTTTATTTTACCGATAAATTTATCTGCTTCCTCCCATCTTTCTCCTCCGGTACTTCATGCTGGAATAAACCAGCCGGGGTTTTGCAAATTGCATGGTCGGAAATTCGGGAAGCGCCGATACGTTCAATTTCTTTCGGATCAGCCATTCTATGGCGCGGATTTTCCCCTGTTCAGCCGGCGTCACAAAAGAAATGGCGTGGCCTTTCATGCCGGCCCTGGCGGTTCTGCCTATCCTATGGACGTAGTCTTCCGCCTGCGAAGGCAAATCATAATTTATAACCAATTCTATTCCGACTACGTCAATCCCCCGCGCCATGATGTCGGTTGCCACGAGCACGCGATATTCCCCGGTTTTAAAACCGTCCAAAGCGCTTTTTCTCTGCGGAAAGGTGCGGTTTGAATGTATTTCGGCCACCGAATAACCCATTTGGCTGATTGCCCGCGCGATACGATGGGCCCCGTATTTTGTTCTTACAAAGATAAGCGTGGGGCCCTGATACTGGACCAAAACCTTTTCGAGCAAACGCACTTTTGCATCTCTGGCTACAATAAAAATATCCTGGGAAACGCTGTCAACCGTCGTGCCGGTGGGAGCTATTTCGACGCGGATCGGAAACTTCATATTTGCCGACGCAATGCTCATGATTTCCGGAGAAATCGTGGCTGAAAAAAGCATTGTCTGGCGCTCTCTCGGGACCGATTTTAAAATTTCTTTTATCTGCGGCAAAAATCCCATGTCCAGCATGCGGTCAGCTTCGTCAAGAATCAGAATATTTACATTTTTAAGATTAACTGTTTTTTGATGCAAATGATCAATCAAGCGCCCGGGCGTTGCTATGATAATGTGCGGGTTTCTCCGGACAGACCCTATTTGGGGCCCGATGGGAACACCGCCGATCAAGACTGCGGTTCTGAGCCCGAGAGAATTGCCGACTTTGCGGAGTTCCGCATCGATTTGCATCGCCAGCTCCCTGGTCGGCAAAAGCACCAATCCCAAGCCCTTGGTGCTGGCCAAACGCTGGATCATCGGAATGCCGAAGGCAAGAGTCTTGCCCGTACCTGTCTGGGCGATGCCCACTATGTCCTTCCCCTGGATGGCAATGGGTATTGATTGGTGCTGGATGGGAGTCGGAGTCACATAACGGATCTTTTTCAAAATCTCAATAATCCCGGGAGCTATCCCGAGGCCGTAAAAATTTAAATTCTGCTGTTGGTTTGTATCACCCATAATTCTGATGATTATACCCTATATCCTACCAAAAAATCGCCCGGATGGCGATTTTTTCAGCCCCGACGTTTATCTGTTTTTTTTAAATATTTTAGTGGCGGAGATGGGTTTTCCGTCTTCATCCAAAACAAATTCTATTTTGACGATTTTTATGAGTTTTTTCTTTATTTTTTTGCGCTTTAGGTTTATTAATACGGCCCCGGGATAGGTTTCCGGAGAAACCACAATATAGTCAAAATCTTCTTTCAGGGTGGGACCGAATTTATCTTCTATCTTTACAATTTTTGGTTTAACCTTAAACTCCCTTCCGGCAAAATCTTCCAGTTCTTTTTTGCGGGGCTTGAAGTTTTTTACCTTTCTTTTCTTGATGTTTTCAGCCCAAATATTGGAAGTTAAACCGATGGTTACTTCGCCCAATGAAAAAGCTTTTCTTAAAAGCGCCTTGTGCCCATCATGGAGTATGTCGAAAGTTCCGCCCACAACGACTTTTTTCTTTTTTGCCATCGCCATTTTTTTATCCTATCAAAAAATCGCCCCTTCGGCGACCCTCGTTTTTTAAGTGTTTTTATTAAGCCAATCTAAATATTTTTTATTCACTCGACCCAGTGGAATTTCTACGATACACGGCGTATCGTAGCTGTGATTTTCTAAAATAAATTTTTCGATTTTTTTAAAATTCTGTTTCTTGGTTTTGATAATGGCTGCGAATTCTTTATCTCGGATGATTTTCTTTCTCCAATTATAAATCGAATCTATCGGAAAAATATTAATGCAAGCCGCCAGTTTATTCTTTATTAACCTCTCCCCTATTTCCTTTGCTTCTTTCATATTAGGAAAAGTTGAATAAATAAAAATCATAATTTCCTCACCTTCCGCCTAAATTCTTGTCCTGAGCCGCGTCGAAGGGTTGATTATTTTATAAATCCCACTTGTTCTTCTTTGCCAGTTCCCGTTTTTTCCGGAAGTTTTGTTTCAATCATACTAAACTTCTTTTCATAATCTGCAATTTGTTTTTCTAAAAGTAATAAAATCCGTTTTGCATGTTTCGACGATACGGAAAATCGGCGGGCTTGGTTACCAGAAAAAATAGTGAAAATAAATTGCTCCTCGTCGAAACCGATGGTTATATTTGTGGCCGCGTAAAGGTTAGGATCTAAATTAACTTGTATTGTTTTTTGTTCTTCCATAATTTTATTTCTCAAATTAATTATTCGACCTTGAATTTTTGCCGTTAATAACGACCAAGGCGTGAAAATCTTGGTATAATCGAAAATCTTTTCTTAAATTTTTTTCGAATAGTTTTTGCAAAAATGCATAAGATAAATCATCAGCCAGGCCTCGTTTTTTAACCAGACGCTGGGTATACTCATCGATGACAAAAACTGTTTTATCTAAGGCATAAAGTAAAATACTATCAGCTGTTTCCGACCCAATACCTTTTAATTTCAATAATTGCTCCCTCAACTCTTTAAGATCATCCTTTCTCATTTTCTCTAAATTACCGTAATTCTTAAGAATAGATTCAGCCAAATGAAAAAGATAATCGGCTTTGGTTTGATAAAATCCCGATGGTCTGATTAAAGGTGCTAACCTTTTCTCGCCCAATCGCAAAATACTTTTTAAAGAATTTATCTTTGCTTTCTTTAAATTATTTAAAGCTAATTCAACATTTTTCCAGTTTGTTCTTTGGGTCAAAATCGCGCCAATTATCACCTCTTCTCTTTCTCTTTCAATTTTCGGCCTTCTGCACCAAAGTTTCCATTGGCCTTCGGGCATGCCGTATTTCCTTTTAAGCTCTTTGTATAATTTTTCAAAAACATTCATTCTTAATTCGAGTTCATCTCCGGCCTAAATTTTGATTATTTTTTCTATATTTGCCGTCGTAGCCGCCGAGATAAATATTAGTATGCTTTCCCTTTGTTTTTTCAACAGGAAACCTCTTTTTATTATCTTTTATCGCCATTTCTATCGCCTTATCAATATCCAGATCACAGCTATTTGCCAATACTGCCAGAAACCAGTATATGTCGCCTATAGCATCTTTGACTTCTTCTTTGTTCGCTTTTAGAACTTTTTTAAGTATTTCTGGATTTTGTTCCCATTTTACTACATTACGCAATTCACCAACCTCCTCCACTATGCCCAATAAAATGTCTTTTGGATTATAGAACTGACTCCAGTTCCTATCATCGGTGAACTTTTTAATTTGTTTTTGATAAGAGTTCATATGTTCAATCTATTTTAATGATTATGTTTTTATCCTACCAAAAAATCGCCTTTTAGGCGACCTTGAGCTTAGCACGGCTTAGCTCAGAACTTGGCTAAGCTAAGTTTTGGTTCTAGGTTAGGCCCTCTTGATATTCTTGCCCGTTTATTTTGGAAAATACGGGGTAAATTTTTTGGACTCTGCCGACTTGCCCATCTTTTAACCGCACTTTAATTCCGCGGTAATGAGAGGCAGAACTCGTCAAAATTTCCGCCACTATTCCGCGGGTAAGCTTTCCGGTTCCCTGGTCTGCTTTAAGCACAATTTCCACTTCCGAACCGATTTTTACATTTCCCCTACTTTGCCCGTCCATAATTTTATCTTCTTTTCGGCTTGGCTTAGCCAAGTTTTGGTTAGCCTCTTAGATTTAATCTAATCTGCCAGGATGCCGGGCAAAAAACTGACGAGTATGCTGATCGCCAAAACAGAAGCTAAAATAAAGAAAAT
>Ga0210018_1000834_pt1 | contig 16120 bp, 14 predicted proteins | sample CryGeyCG2014_010_2_FD_183967 | JGI IMG/M metagenome (GOLD analysis project Ga0210018, IMG submission 183967) | Groundwater microbial communities from aquifer - Crystal Geyser CG09_land_8/20/14_0.10 (SPAdes) (version 2) | ecosystem: Environmental > Aquatic > Deep subsurface > Groundwater | place...
AATGCCTAATTTATGATAATTCTTTGAAGTTTTCCAGGGCTATTGCTGGAATTTTAACCTTAATTGCTTTTTTGATTCATAATCATTGGTTGGTTTTGATAGCTGGCATTTTGGTGGGATTGAGGATTTTTTCTGTAAAAGTTGATATTCTTTATCAATTTCACGCTCTGGTTTTAAGAAAAGTACTAAAAGAGAAATCGGGACCGATTAAGAAAGAATCAGGAGAATTAAATTTTGTCTCTGGCATGACAGCAACCCTCCTTTTTATTGGTTTTTTATTTCTTTATTTTGGAAAATTTGTTGATTTCGCCTGGATTTTTATTTTGATAATGGCTTTATTGATATTTTTGGCTTGTTTCGTTGGTTTTTGCTTGGCTACTTTAATGTACATTTTTTTCAAAAAGATTTTTAAATCTAAATGAAAAATATCTTAGAAACAATTGGTAATACTCCTTTAGTAAAAATTGAAAAGCTCAACCCAAACCCAAGGGTTAATATTTTCGCCAAACTTGAGGGTTTTAATCCTACCGGCTCGGTTAAAGACCGAATTGCCTTGGCAATGGTAGAGAAAGCAGAAAGAGACGGCGTTTTATTTAAAGGAAAAATAATTCTTGAATCAACCAGTGGTAATACTGGAATTAGTTTAGCTATGGTTGGAGCGGTAAAAGGATACAAGGTTAAAATTGTTATGCCGGAAATAATGAGTATAGAACGTCAGAAGATACTTAAAGCCTTTGGCGCGGAATTGATTTTAGTCAAAAAAGAAGATTGGCGAGATGCCGCAATAAAATTTACTAAAGAATTAGCAAAAAAAGATAAAAATTTAGTTTTGCTTAACCAATACGAAAATGAGGCAAATGTTATGGCCCATTATGAAACAACCGGAAAAGAAATTTTAGAACAATTGAAAGAAAAGCAAATTGATATTTTTGTGGCTGGAATTGGCACTGGTGGAACGATTATGGGTGTTGGAAGAAAATTGAAAGAAAAATATCCCAATTTAAAAATTATCGGGGTTGAGCCAAGAGTAGAAACGGAAATTGAGGGCTTAAGGTCAACCGAGGAATATCTTCCTCCAATCCTTAACTTTAAAGAAATTGACCAGAGAATAATCATTGAAGATGAAGATGCCTTTTTCACAACCAAGGAGATAATAAAAAAGGAGGGAATTTTCGTTGGAATAAGCTCTGGTGCAGCTTTATATGTAGCGATTCAAAAAGCGAAAGAAATGATTTCTGGCAATATAGTGGTTATTTTTCCTGACCGAGGAGAGAAATATCTAAGTACAAGACTTTTTGAAGATATATAAATAATTTTAATAAAAAATAAGAAATGGGGAAAAAAGAAAAAATAGAAATAGGAGAACCAGAGTATCTTAACCAAAATTGCTGGTTAGTCAGATCTCTTAATTACCCGCCCTATAAACGTTGTCAGTATTGCGAATTAAAATTCCATCATTGCCTATTTTTACATTATCAAATAATCAGCTTGATTTTAATAATTTTTTTCCTTACCCTTTCCTTTTTAATTGAAGGGAAGAATTTAACATTATTAATTATCTCTGTTTTTACTTTAATCATTGTTTATGGTTACTTTTTTAACAAGAGCACTGACAAACTCATCCAAACTAATTTTGCCCAAAGAAAAGCGGAAGCATTGGCTTTAAGAGAAAAGATTACAAGGGACGAGGCAGAGAGGATGGCGGTTCAGGAAAGGGCTTTGAGGGAAAGTGCAGAAAAATTAGTTAAAAGAGAAAGGAAATTAAGGTTAGAAACTGAAAGATTGAGCGGAGCTAGAAATCAGTTTTTATTATCAGCCCAGCATTATTTCAGAACACCTTTAACCAGCCTCATTGGTCTTTTAGAATTGATGATGACAGGCTCTTTTGGAAAGGAAAAGCTATCTCAGACCTTTCAATCAGCCCTGGAATTAAGAAAAAGAATAGAAGAAGGCTTAGATATTTCCCAATTTCAATCAGGCAAAGCTATTTTAAATAAAGAGGAAGTTCAATTAGAAGACTTGCTTTTAAAAACTATTGAAGAATTCAGACCCCAATTAGAGCAAAAACCCAACCTTTCTTTTAAAATCAATCTCTCAAAGGAAAAACTAGCCAAAATTAAGGTAGATATAAAAAGAATAAGAGAAGTTTTCTCTAACTTAATTGACAATGCCCTAAAACACACCTTAAAAGGAAAAGTTGAGCTTTTTTTGGAAAAAATTAAAGAGAAAAACTCTATTTTATTTAAGGTCAAAGACACTGGCATTGGCATTCCCAAAGAAGAACTCTCTTATATTGGCCAATCTCCTTTTGAAAGAGGCAAGGAAGCCAAAAAACTCTCGCCAATGGGAAAAGGAATTGGTCTTTATCTATCAAGGTTAATTGTTGAAGCTCACGGCGGCAAGCTCTGGGCCGAGTCAGAAGGTGAGGGTAAGGGTTCAACTTTTTATGTTGAGTTGCCGATAGAGAGTGAAGATGAAAAAAAATAAAAAATACAAAAATGCCAAAAACAATTAGGTAGAATTATGGTTAACCCCGTTAGAAGACCATATGTTAGAGGATGGGAAGAACGCAAAGAACAATAGGCAATATAAGTAATCTTCTAACGGGGTTAAGATAGGCCCATCCTTTTGCTAACTTCAGCCATAGTTGATTGGGCAATGATTTGAGCTCTTTTTCTTCCCTGTTCTAAAATTTCTTTGACATAAACTTCTCTGGCCAGGAGCTCTTTTCTTTTCCGACGAAAGGACTCCAAAGAATTAATAAGCAGCTCGGCTAAAGATTTTTTAAATCTTTCATAACCTGAACTTTTAAATTTTTTCTCTAATTCTTTTATTGATTTTCTTGAAAAAAGAGAATAGATTGTCAGAAGATTTGATATCCCTGGCTTTTTTTGAAGGTCGTATTTAATAATTTTTCCCGGATCGGTGACCGCCGCCATTATCTTCTTTTTAATAACATCAGGCTCATCAAACAAATAAAGACAACTTTCCGGGATTGATTTTGACATTTTTTTTCTGGGATTATTCAAAGCCATAATTTTCGCCCCCACTTTTTGAAGTTTAACTTCGGGTTCAATAAGGGTTTTTCCAAACAGCTTGTTAAAACGTCTGGCAATAGTTCTTGTTAGTTCTACATGTTGCTTTTGGTCTTTGCCCACCGGAACGACCTCTGTTTTATACAAAAGAATGTCAGCCGCCATCAAAATAGGATAGTTCAAGATTCCTGCTCCCGCCGTTCCCTTAAATTCCTTTGACTTCTCTTTATACTGGGTCATCCTTAAAAGGTCGCCGATTGGGCAAAGCGTGCCTAAAAGCCAGGCCAGCTCAGTATGTTCTTTAACCGATGATTGAACAAAGAGAATGGATTTTTCTGGGTTAATCCCAGCAGCTAAATAACAAACAGCGGCGTCCAAAATATTTTTTTGAAGTTCCTGTGATTGATAGGGAATAGTAATTGCGTGTAGATCGACAATAGAAAAAATACACTCAGCTTTTTCCTGAAGCTCTAAGAATTGTTTTATCGCTCCCAAATAATTTCCAATATGGATAGCTCCAGTTGGCTGGATACCACTAAAAACTCGCATAAAAAATAACAGGATATTATCCTGGTCAAGCTCTTAGAGAATTGATTTTAGTTTTTTCTCTGAATCAGTATCCCTGATAATGAAAATCGTTTGTTTCGATTTTTCATTAAATAAAATAAAAAATTTCTCAAAAATTCCTTCTCTACCTAAAACTCGGGGAGATTCGTCAATTGTTGAAAAGAGGATTGGGATTTTGAATTTCTCTTCCCCAATTTCTATTAGTATCTCATGTTTAAATGTTCTAAAAGTATCACCAGTGACGCCTCTTACTATTCTCTCTTTTCCTTTCTCTAAATTAATCCCTAAAAATTCTCCATCTTTTTTATTTAAAAGAGTAAATTCTGCTCCGGAGTCAATTAATAGAAGAGCAGATAATTTTCTTTGATTTTTAGAATAAAAATAAACTGAAATAGAGGGGAAACTAACAATTTTCCCATTTTCTCCCCACCTCAATCCATAAGGAAAAACATATTTTTTCATAAAAAGTCAGTAAATAAAGTACCTTTCCATTGGCACCGAAATTAAAAGAAACTCCCAAATTTTTTTATTTGGATAACGGGCCTTTGCCTTTTTCAAAACTTCTATAGTATCTTTTCCTGAAGCAACTATTTTCCCATTCAGAACGGCCAGCTGTTTCCCCCGATATTTCTTAAAACCAATAACGGGAATTTTAGGAGGGAGCCACCTTTTTTTCTTATTTTTTGTTGCCATATTTTAATAATACCAAATTTGAAAGTTTATTTCAACTTTTAAACTTCTATAACAACCGGAAGAATCATCGGTCTCCTTTGGGTCCTTGAAAATAAGAATTGGCCGATTTTATTTCTGATTTCATCTTTAACAAAAGCCCAATTGACCGCTCCACCAGAACCAGCCGCTTTATCAACAATTCCAATCACTTTTTTTCTTGTCTCTCTAAGTAATTCTTTTGACTCTCTTAAATAGACAAACCCTCTTGATATTATATCAGGAGAACCCCTGACCTTACCAGTCTGTCTGTCAACCACTGCCACAATGACAAACATTCCGTCTCGGGCCAACATCTGGCGATCACGCAGGACCACCTCTCCAACATCGCCAATTCCCAATCCATCAACCATGACATAGTTAGCTGGCACCTTTTCTTTTTCAATAAAGATTTTCTTTTTATTTAGATTAATAATTTGACCATTTTCGGCTATAGCGATATCCCTTTCGGGAAGACCAATTTCTTTAGCCAATTCAGCATGAGAAACCAGCATTGAATATTGGCCATGGATTGGAATAAAGAATTTTGGTCTCATAATTTTTATCATTTCTCTTAATTCCTCTTTCTGAGCGTGGCCGCCGGCATGAATATCCATCATTTTGTAATGGAAAACCTTGGCCCCCTGTTTTAAAATTTCATCTTTCATAATTTGAACTGTTCTTTCATTTCCGGGAATGACCGAAGAGGAAAAAATTACCGTATCCCCCTTTTTTATTCTTAAATAAGGATGTTCCCGATTAGCAATTCTCATTAAAACCGCCTCTGCTTCGCCCTGGGCTCCGGTGCAGAGAATGGTCTGAGCTTTATCGGGATAATTTAAAATTTCTTTTCTATTAATGAGCGTTTCCTTTTTTGCCTTGACATATCCCAAAATCCTTGAGATTTCAACATTAGTTTTCATTGAATAGCCTTCCAGACTTACTTTTCTTTGATATTTTTCTGAAAGGAAGATGATTTGCTGAATTCTATTAATTAAAGAGGCGAAGGTGGCTGCAATAATTCTTCCTTCAGCTTTTTTAAAAATCTCTTCCAAATTTTTCTCAATAGTTTTCTCTGAAAGAGAATGGTTTTCTTCTTCTGCTCCGGTCGAATCCGACATCATTAATAAAATTTTTCTTTTCCCCAGCTCTTTTAGTTTTTGAAAATTGGTTGGTAAATCATTGACCGGCTGGGGGTCAAACTTAAAATCAGAAGTATGGAGGATATTCCCAACCGGAGTCTGGATAAATAATCCCAAATTATCAGGGATATTATGGTTCTGCCTAAAAAATTCAATTCTGAAAGGACCCAATTTGACAATTGTTCCATCTTTAACTTCGGTTATTTCTAATTTTGGCAATTGAGGGAAATCTTCTTGCCGCTTTAAAATTATTCCTCGAGTTAAAGGAGAAGCGAAAATTCTGAAATTGGGACTCCAACCCACCCTCCGTCCTCCCATCTCCGATGGGCCCCTGCAGACCCGTTCAATTAGATAGGGCAGGGCGCCAATATGGTCATAGTGGCCATGGGTAAAAACAATCCCCAAAATATTTTTTTGCTTCCTTTTTAAATATTCAACATTGGGAATGATGTAGTCAATTCCTGGCATATCTTCTTCTGGCAGCCGAAAACCCATATCGCAAATCAAAATCTTCCCCTGCCATTCCAGGAGCATCATATTTCTTCCCACCTCTCCTAATCCGCCGAGAGGAATAACTTTAAGACTTTCTTGTTTTTTCACCCCGTTAGAAGTCTGTCATTATATAGTAGGTAGCTAATTTCAGACAGACTTTTGTTTTTTTGATTTTACCCCGTTGTTTCAAAGCAGAAAAAATTTAATCTAAATTTTTTCTGCCAAGGACTTCTAACGGGGTTCATATGTGCCCAGGGGGAGATTCGAACTCCCAAGCCTTTCGGCGCTAGCTCCTGAAGCTAGTATGTTTACCAGTTTCATCACCTGGGCAATTAAATTGTTTTGAGATATTTTCTTAGTTCTTTTCCGAATTGATGATGTTTCAGAGAAAGATAAAGGTTTGATTTTAAATAAGCTAATTTATTTCCGCATTCTAACCATTTCCCTTCAAATTCATAGCCATAAACTTCTGAACCTGCTTTTACCATTTCGGCAAAAGTTTCAGTTAATCCTATTTCACCTCGTTCGCTGAATTTAACTTTTTTCAGGTAATTAAATACTTCATCGGTAATAATACTTTTTCCGACAATGGCTAAATTTGAAGGAGATTCTAAAACCTGAGGCTTCTCTATTATTTTTGCAATACGATAAGTCCGATTACCTACTTTTTTAACTCCTACCATTCCATAAAACTGAAAACTGGATTTGGGAACTCGGTAAAGGGCTATTACCGGTTTTTTATATTTTTTAAAAACCTTAATTAATTGTAAAAGGCAGGGGATTTTTGACTCAACGACATCGTCTGCCCAAAGAGCAGCGCAAGGTTCTTTTTTAACAATCTTTTTAGCTTTTAATAAGGCATCTCCATCACCCAAGGGTTCTCTTTGGACAACGGTCGAAAAGAAAATTTTTTTAGAAAGATTTTCTAATTTTTCAAGTTGATTTAAAAAATGATTTTTATATTTAGATAAGGAGGCCTTTTCTGATTTTAATTTCTTTTTAAAATAATCATAAGCTATTTTTTTTCCAGGATTGATAACAAAAATAATTTCTTCAATTCCCGAAGCTATCGCTTCTTCAACAATATATTGGATAACCGGTTTATCAACTAATGGCCAAAATTCTTTTGGCACAACCTTGCTCAAGGGTAAAAACCTTGTTCCCAAACCAGCAATAGGGATTATGGCTTTTTTAACTTCCATAGAGAAAATCTAAGTTTTTAGGCTCTTTCTTAAGAGGTTTTTTATATTTTAATTTCGGCCCGGATTTATAGTTTTTATTTCTAATCCAGCCTTGTTTTGTATAATAATAGCCCGCTCCTTGATATTTCTCAAAAAGAGAATAATCACTTTTGCATTTTTTTGATAGCCAGTTGGCCATTATCAAGTTTTTCTTGCTGGGGTTTATGGTTAAATGGTGGCAATTTGGAGGATGAATTATCCAGTCTCCCTTTTTAGCTTTTATTACCTCAATTTTTTCTATTTTATTGCCTTTTCCCCATTGGGCAAGGTAAAGAGCTTGGCCCTCCAAAACAGTTATTAATTCCTGAAAATTATTTAAGTGTTTGTGACCTTTTGTTTTGGGGAATTCTTGCCCCAACATTTTAGGAGGAATAATTGTAATATCGTATCTTAAATCTTTTTCCCATTTCACTCCTCGCCAAACATAGTAAACATTAAAGTTTTTAGCTTTTTTGTACCATTTCTGGTCATAAAGAACCGACTTTATTTCTTTCAAGGAGCGAATTATGGTTGGTTCCCCCAGTTTTCTTAGATATTTTTTTATTTTGGCTGGTGGGAGGGTGACTTCCATACTCTTTTGGTTTTAATATACCAGTTTTCAATATCGGCAAATCTTTGAGAGGGGTCGATAATTATTCCCGCTTTTACCCCTTTGATTTCTTTTGAAACAAAATAAAGATAATCCGGATTGTAAAGAAAGACAGCCGGCGCATCTTCAATTAAAATTTCTTGAAATTTTTCTAAGAGCTCTTTTCTTTTTCCCTCGTCTAAATTCTGACGAGCCTCTTCTAATAATTTATCACCTTCTTTATTTTTATACAGGGCTAAATTTAATCCTGGATCCCTTACCTGGGAAGAATGCCAGAAAGGGAAAGGGTCAGGAATCATTCCCAGAACTTGACCAAATAAAATGGCCTGATAGTTTCTTGGCTTGATAATCTCTTTTTCCAGGGTGGAGATATCATAAGTTTTAATTTCAATCTCGGCTCCCAGGGCCTGCCATTGAGATTTTAAAAGATTAGCTAACTCAGTCAATCTTGGCTGATTGACCGTGGCTAAAGAGAACTTAAAGGGAATGATTTCTTCCGGTTTTTCAAAACAAACCTCATTTAATTTCTCTCTGGTCACCTTTCTTACCTTGCCGGTTCCTTTTTCCAATCCAAAAGGCTTTAAAATGTCTTGGTCGTATTTTTCCTGAAATCTAATTACGGCTGCCTTGGTCTTTGGGCCAAAGTAACTGCTAATTTCTCCCTCGGGATAAATTTCTTTATCTTTGGCTAAACATTTTTGGAGTTCTTCTACTTCTTTCCCCTGAGAACCCAAGCTTAGATTACTCTTAAATTGAAAGGCTAGCTCTTTTTTGATAACTTTTTCCCTAATTCCAGTTTGAGTTTCCAGAAACCCCGCCTTTTCTAAAAGGAGCTTAGCTCCTTCTAAATCAAATTGATAAGTTTTTGACGGAAGATTATAGCCATAAATTTCTGGCAAAATTGGAGACTCGGTAATTGAACTTTGGTTAGCTCCTAGTTGGCTAACAACCTCTTTTTTATTAGTTCCATAATTTAAGGCTTGGCGGACCTCTTTTTCGGCCAGAATTTTTGATTGGTCCGGATTAAAAAAAACGGCAAAATATCGGGGCAGGGAAAAAGACAAATTAGTCCAATTAGTCCAATTAGTCAAATTAGTCAAATTAGTTGCGGCAAAGCCGCTAATTTTATCATTTTCAACTGCCGAAAGCAAATCTTCTTCCTTATCAAAAAACTGAAAAGAAATCTGTTGGAGATTGGGAGTTTTTCCATGATAGTTGGGATTTCTAATTAAGTCAAGCAAAATTATTTTACCTTCTTTGTCCTGGACCAGATTCTTCAATTGGTAAGGGCCCGAGCCAATCGGCTTTAAATTGAAAAAAGAAAGAGGAAAGTTCTGGGGAGAAATATTTTCCCAGATATGTTTGGGAATTATTTTTAAGGTCAGATTTTCCAAAAAGATAGCCGAGGGATTTTCCAATTCAAAGCCAATTTTTGAATCAGAGATTTTCTTTACCCTTACCCCTAACCAGCTTGGCCGGAGGGGTGACCTAATATCAGGATTTTGGAATGTTTCAATAGTAAAAATGACATCATCAACAGTTAGGGGGGCATTGTCTGACCAGAAAAGGTTTTCTTTCAAAGAAATCTCCCAGATTTTTCCGCTTTCAAAAATCTGGTAACCCCCGGCTAAATCGGGAATTATTTTACCCTCAGGATTATATTTCATTAAGCCGGAAAAAACAAGTTCGGTTAAATCTTGGTCAACATCAGAAACCGGAGCAAAAATTGGATTAATAAATCTTGGCCGACCAATCACCCCTTCAACAAAAGTGCCTCCTGCCGCCGGCCGAATTTCCGTGTTCTTAAAATAAAAAATGATTGAAAGAAAAGAGAAAGAGACAAGAAAGAGAAATAAAAAAAGAGAGAAGATAATTTTTTCTTCTCGGGAAAGAATTTTAAAAAACTGCCGCCATTGATTTTTCGTTGGCAAATCCATTTTAAAGGATAAGGTTTAAAAGGGCCAAAACTATAAATAAGACGCCAAAAACTATTGTTGCCCAAAAAATCTTTTTCTGAATACCTCTTCTAGTAGCATAAAATCCGCCTTCGCCTCCAAAAGCAGAACCTAAAGCCGTACCTCTCTGTTGCAAGAGTATAAACAAAATTAAAAAGATAGCAACTACAATTTGAGCAATTGGTAAATATTGAGCCATTTTTTATTTAGCCGGCATCCACTTAATAAGGATAAAACTTATTCCCCAGACAATCAGGGATGTCCAAAAGAGAGGAATGAGCCCCGGAATAATTAATTCAGGGAAAATAACATCAACCAGCCAGACCATTAACATATTGATGACTAAGCCAAAAAGACCAAAAGTTAGAATTCTTAAAGGCAGGGTGATTACTTTTAAAATTGGCTTGATAAAAAAATTGATTAGACCTAAAATTGCTCCTGCCAAAATTAGCTGCTGCCAGGGACCAATAAATTCTACTCTCGGAACATACATTACGGCCAACCAAATTCCCAATATCCCAGCCACAATTTGCAAAAATAAAGTCCACATGTTTCTCCATCTTATCAAGATTTTGGGAAAAAGTCAAACTCTCTTAGTTTAAGGTGGTATTTCCTGGCGAATCTATGGGCTTCGTCTCTTAGTTGCAAAATTAAATTAAAAATTTCCCTGGGTAAAGTTTTAAGTAAAATTGGCTTTTTTTGACCTTCAATAAATAACTTATTTTTTCTTTTAGCCAGAGCTATAACTTTAATTTGTTTAATCTGGCAGATTAGACATTGGAGGGCAGCGTTGAGCTGGGCACGGCCACCGTCAATTAAAATTAAATCTGGCAAGCCCCATTCAGGGTGTTTAAATCTCCTTAATAGTACTTCTTTTATCATGGCAATATCATTTGGCTTTCCAGCGATTTTTACCCTGTTAAATAATTTCGCCTTTGGCGAAATTGCCGCAAAGCGGCATTTAACAGGGTGAATTTTAAATTTTCGATAGAAATTTTTATTCGGCAAACCATTGATAAAAGTAACCATTGAGCCGGTAGCCTCCTGACCCTGGATATTAGAAACATCATAAGCCTCAATTCTCAAAATTGCTTTTTTTGTTTTTAATATTTTTTGTAAAATTTTTTGAAGTCCATTCCAGTCTCTAATCTGTTGATGTCTAACGTCAACAGTCTCAAAAATTTTGGCATGAGATAAAACTCTTCCCAAGGCTTCAATTTGGTCTCTAATTTTTCCAGCTGTTTCAAAATCCTGATTTTTTGAGGCTAATTTCATCTCTTTTCTTAATTCTTTCAAGACCTTGTTTTTTCCTTCTTTTAAAATCTTCATCAAATTTTTGGCATTCCTCTGGCATTCCTGCTTCATTCTCCTCCCAAAATTTACAGGGGGTCGCCCCCTGTAACCTGAAATCTTTAATAGACAAGGAGCGGGACATCTTCCGAGTTGATACCACAAACAAGGCCGTTTGGCCAGGGTTTTACACCTCCGATAAGGAAAAACTTTTTGTAACATCTTTAAAGTCTGTTTTAAAGCTTCACCGTCTACAAAAGGACCGATATAATCAATTTTCAATTTATAATTTTCAATTTTTAATTTTGTTTGGTGGGTAATAAAGATTCTTGGAAAATCTTCCTTAGTTATGCCGACATAAAAATAATTTTTATCGTCTCGCCAAACAATATTATACTTTGGTTGATATTTTTTGATTAGATTGGCCTCCAAAATCAAGGCTTCAATTGTCGAATTAGTTTTGATATAGCCAATTTTTTCAACTTTATCCAAAAATAAATTATCCCGGTAACCGGGCTGTTGAGGTCGCTGAAGCTTCGCTTCATCTCCCGCCTCGCCTCGCTTCGCGAGGCTCGGCAAATGCTGTTTCACCCTTTCTCTAAGATTAGCCGCCTTGCCAATATAAAGAATTTTCTTTTCATTTTTAAAACAGTAAACTCCGCTATTTTTGGGCAATTCTCCGGCTTTCTTTTTTAAAATAAAGTTGAGTTTAATCATTGTTCAATTTTTGATGAAATTTGTTTAAATCTTTCATTCTATTTTCTCACTTTGAAGGCAAAAATAAAATAGGAAGATAATTCTTGTTTTTTTTGGTTTCTGGAGTAAAATGAAAATAGGGAATTTTTAGTTTGGCTGAAGAAGAAATAAAAAACCCTAACTTTCTTCAGAGAATTTAAAAGCCCATCTTCGGTTTAGAGAAGGCTCCCTTATGAACAATCAAAATCAGCAACAAATTTCTTCTCTCCAGCCCCAGATTTTAACTTTGCCCGGGCTAGGTGATTTATTGAAAAGAACATTCTCAGTTTATAAAGCGAGGTTGGGAACTTTTCTTGGGATAATGGTTTTTCCTTTGATTTGTAGTGTTTTCTTTTTAATTCTTCCGGCAAATTTAAAAAAGAATCTATTATTGGGTATTTCTCTTTTTATCATTTTCTGGTTGGCAGTAATGGTCACCAGTCTTTGGTCTTCAGTTTCTCTACTTTACGCCATTAAAGAAAGAGAAGAGAAAATAGGAATTGTAGAGTCATTTAGAAAGGGTTGGCATAAAATAATCTCTTTTGTTTGGATTTCGATTTTAGCTGGCTTTATTACCCTAGGCGGATTTTTATTGTTTATCATTCCGGGAATTATCTTTGCTATCTGGTTTGCTTTTCCAATCTATGTTTTAGTTTCAGAAGATTTGAGGGGAATGAACGCCCTTTTCCGTAGCAAGCAATTGGTGAGTGGAAAATGGGGAAGCGTTGCTTTGAGACTTTTTACAATTGGTGTAATTGCATTGGTTATTTATTCTGTGATTTTCTTCCCTCTTAGCTTTTTTGTTGGTAAAAAGGCAGCCGATATTGGTGACTCAATCATTTCACTCTTTCTGACTCCCTTTTCTGTGACTTTTACTTTTCTTATTTATGAAGATTTAAAAAAATTCAAAGGTGAAGTCTCTTTTGAACCGCCAAAAAGAGGAACAAAGATTAAATTTATTTTAATTGGAATTATTGGAATGATTGGAATTTTTGGAATTTTATTAATTCGGCAATTTTATTTTTAGTTTCAATTATCCCCAAAATTATACCTAATTTATGAGTAACATGGTTTAATTTTTTTAAAAAGGAGTTTTCTGGCTGGCGGGCGCTTCGCGCCCGCCAGCTTTGTTATTGAAGTTTTTTGAAATTTGGGGTATAATAGACAACTATCATGGCCGAAAATGTAATAAAAATCAGGGGGGCTAGGGTGCATAATCTTAAAAATATAGACGTGGATATCCCCAAAAATAAACTGGTGGTGATTACTGGCACTTCGGGTTCCGGGAAATCATCTTTGGCTTTTGATACTCTTTATGCCGAGGGTCAGAGAAGGTACGTTGAATCATTGTCTGCTTATGCCCGGCAATTTTTAGGGGTAATGGACAAACCCGATGTTGATAAAATTGAAGGGATTTCGCCGGCAATTTCTATTGACCAGAGAAAGGCAGCCCACAACCCTCGTTCCACTGTCGGCACAATTACGGAGATATACGATTATCTCCGTCTTTTATTTGCCAGAATCGGTATTCCTCACTGTCCCAAATGTCAGAAACCAGTTTCCCGCCAGACCATAGATCAAATCACTGAGCAGATTTTGAAGTTGCCCAAAAAGACAGAAATTATTATTTTAGGTCCGGTAATTCGGGGTAAAAAAGGAGAGCATCGGGGAACTTTAGAAGAAATCCAAAGAGCTGGATTTGTCAGGGTCAGAATCGATGGAATCATCTATCGTCTCGAGGAGGCCTTGGCAAAGACATTAGCCAAGTATAAAAAACACAACATTGAAGTGGTAGTGGATAGATTGGTTCTTGATAAAGAATTGGACAAATCGCGGTTAGTGGATTCTTTGGAAACCGCTTTGAAGTTAGGAAAAGGAATTGTGATGGTAAATAATTTAGTTTTTTCTGAGCATTTTGCCTGCGAGGAATGCGGAATTTCTTTGCCGGAATTGGAACCGCGGCTTTTTTCTTTTAATTCGCCTTATGGTGCCTGTCCGGCTTGCCAGGGTCTGGGAGAAAAATTGGAAGTTGATCCCAAATTGGTAATTCCCAATCTAAATTTGTCAATTGCCGAAGGAGCGATTTTTCCCTGGGCTCACGCCTCTCATAAAATTGGCCGGCAGGGATTTTTCTGGTGGAAGTTAGAGGAATTAGCCGAAAGAGAAAATATTGATTTATATGCTCCGATAAAAAATTTGTCAAAAGAGAAAATTGATTTAATTTTGTACGGGGATAATAATATTTTTGAGGGCGTCATTCCCTGGTTAGAAAGAAGGTTCCATGAAACCGAATCAGAGTATGCCAGAGAAGAGATTGAACAATATATGGTAGAAAAAAAATGCGAAATTTGTAAAGGAAAACGATTGAAACCAGAGGTCTTGGCCGTGACGGTAGCTGGCAAATCAATTGACCAAATGGTTGAGACAGAGATTAATAAGCTCAAAGAATTTTTTGAAGGAATTTCCTTGGTCGCTGAAGCAAAGCCTTATCTCCCGCCTCACCCCGCTTCGCGAGGTTCGGCAAAAGAAAAAAATTCCTTTAAAATTGCCCAGCCGATTATTAAAGAAATTATTAATCGTTTGCAATTTCTCATTGATGTTGGTCTGAATTATTTAACTATTGATAGAAAGGCAGCTACTTTAGCCGGCGGCGAGGAGCAGAGAATCAGATTGGCTACCCAGATTGGCTCAAAATTAACCGGAGTTTTATATATCTTGGATGAGCCCTCAATAGGTCTCCATCCTCGAGACCAGGGAAGATTGATTGAAACTCTGAAAAAATTAAGAGACTTAGGGAACACAGTGGTGGTTTGCGAGCATGATGCTCAAACCATTAGGGCAGCTAACATTGTAATCGATATTGGCCCAGGAGCAGGGAAACATGGAGGCCGAATAGTTTTTCAGGGCACGCCACAAGAATTACTGAAATCGCATACTCTTACTGGAGATTATTTATCCGGACGTAAGGGTGTCAGGCATGTGTCAGGCACGTGTCAGGCACTAGCGAGCCCAAAGTGTTCAAGGTGGAACCTTGAACAGTATTTAATTATTAAAAAGGCGGCTGAGCATAATTTGAAAAATATCGATGTAAAAATTCCTTTGGGGAAATTTATCTGCATCACCGGAGTTTCAGGTTCGGGAAAAAGTTCTTTAATGAATGATATTTTAGCTAAAGCTTTAATGAGAAAATTTTATAAGTCAAAAGAAGAGCCGGGAAAATATGAAAAAATATTAGGTACTGAATATTTAAATAAAGTGGCATTGGTTGACCAATCGCCAATTGGCCGAACTCCCAGGTCAAACCCAGTTACCTATACCGGAGCTTTCACCTATATTCGCGACCTCTTTTCCAAAACTAAAGAGGCCAGAATCAGGGGATATCGGCCAGGCCGTTTCTCTTTTAATGTCAAAGGCGGAAGATGCGAGGCTTGTGAGGGTCAGGGAGTAAAAAAAATTGAAATGTATTTTTTACCCGATGTCTATGTTCAGTGTTCAGAATGCAAAGGAAAAAGATTTAACCAAGAAACATTGGCAATTGAGTATCACGGCAAAAATATTGCCGATGTTTTAGAAATGACAGTCGAGGAGGCTTTGGAATTTTTCAAAGCAATACCCGGGCTTTATCAAAAATTAAAGACCTTGAATGAAGTCGGTTTAGGTTATATTCAGCTTGGACAACCAGCCCCATCTCTATCGGGCGGAGAAGCTCAGCGAGTAAAATTAGCCACCGAGCTTTCAAAAAAAGGAACTGGCAAAACTTTATATATTTTAGATGAGCCAACCACTGGTTTACATCTTGACGATATTAAAAAATTAATTTTTGTTTTAAAAGGTTTAGTTGATAAAGGAAATACAGTTCTTTGTGTTGAACACAATTTAAGTATTATAAAAAATTCAGATTATGTGATAGATCTGGGTCCCGAAGGAGGGGATGAAGGAGGATACATTATTGCTAAAGGTAGCCCCAGCGAGATAGCTAAAAATCGCACTTATACTGGTAAATATTTGAGAGAGGTTTTTTCTGGCAAGATTCTCTGATTTCGTTAAGACTCTTGACAAAGGTTTTTGGTTTTTCTAATATTAAAAAGAGGAATTAGCAGTCAAAAGTTTTAATTGCTAACGAAATAAAAAACAGTTATTAGGAAAACAGAAATCCGTAACCTATTTCCTATTTCTTAATAACCTATTTCTATGCGTATAAAACCATTATCAGACCATATTTTAATTGAGCCAATTAGGGAGGAGGAGAAAACTAAAACCGGGATTTTGTTACCGGAAACCGCTGAAAAGGAAAGACCTGAACAGGGCAGGGTTATTGCCGTCGGTCCCGGCAAAAAGAAAAAAGATGGAGATTATCTTCCTTTAG
>Ga0210018_1000836_pt1 | contig 16094 bp, 17 predicted proteins | sample CryGeyCG2014_010_2_FD_183967 | JGI IMG/M metagenome (GOLD analysis project Ga0210018, IMG submission 183967) | Groundwater microbial communities from aquifer - Crystal Geyser CG09_land_8/20/14_0.10 (SPAdes) (version 2) | ecosystem: Environmental > Aquatic > Deep subsurface > Groundwater | place...
TTCCGGTCTTTTTTGTCGGGGTCAAACAAAAGCTCTTTCCATTTTAACCTTAGGAGCGCCGACAGATGTTAAACTTTTGCAGGGAATGGAGATTATTGGTGAAAAGAGATTTATGCATCATTACAATTTCCCTCCTTATTCTACCGGCGAGGTTAAACCGATCAGGGGACCGGGTCGAAGAGATATTGGCCACGGTATGCTTGTTGAAAAAGCCCTTCTACCTCTTGTCCCCAGCTTTGAAGAATTCCCTTATACGATAAGAATAGTTACCGAAATTTTATCTTCTAATGGCTCCACCTCTATGGCTTCGATTTCCAGCTCTTCTTTGGCTCTAATGGATGCCGGAGTAAAGATAAAAAGACCGGCGGCCGGAATTTCAATTGGTTTGATTCAAAACAGAGAGGGTCAACACAAACTTTTAACCGATATTCAGGGGCCGGAAGATCATTACGGCGATATGGATTTTAAAATAGCGGGGACCAGCCTGGGCATTACGGCAATTCAGATGGATGTTAAAATTGAAGGAATTACAAAAGAAATTTTCAGAGAGGCATTAGAAAGAGGGAGGGGAGCCCGCCTCCAAATCTTGAAAAAAATGGAAGAGGTTTTACCCAAGCCCAGACCAGAACTTTCCCCTTTTGCCCCTCGAACTTTAACTTTGCAAATCAACCCGGAGAAAATCCGAGAGGTGATTGGACCGGGAGGAAGAGTGATTAACGAAATAATCGCGGAATGCGGAGTTTTAATTGATGTTGAGGAAACGGGAAAAATTTTTGTCACCGCCGAAAAAGAAGAGGCGGTTAAAAAAGCCATTGCCTGGATAAAAAATATTACCAGAGAGGTTAAGACAGGGGAGGTTTTTCAAGGAAAAGTCAAAAAAATTTTAAATTTTGGCGCCTTCATCGAAATTCTACCTGGCCAGGAAGGGTTAGTGCACATCTCTCGGTTGGGCCAAAGAGTAGAAAGAGTTGAAGACGTTCTCAGGGTTGGTGATATTGTCCCGGTGGAAGTAATTTCTATTGACGAACAAGGGAGAATAAATCTATCGATGACTCTACGAAAAAAATGATAAAAGTTTCGTAGTTTCGTATTAATTTTCGTAATTTCGCCCCGTAGAACAGCGAAGCTGTCTACGGGGCAGCCCCGAAGTGAGCTTCGCTCTACTTCTGGGGCGTAAGAAGCATGGCAGAGAAAAAAGAGTTTTTAAAAAGAGGGGAGGTCAGGACAATGGCAAGAGATGTTGAAAGATTGAAAGAAGAAGAGGCAAAAAGAGAGAGAGAAAGAATCGCCGCTTTAAAAATTGAAGAAAAAAAGAAAGAAATCGAAAAAAGAGTAGCCGAGGAGAGAAAAGGGGCAGGGGTTCAAAAAGAAGAAGTCCCGGAAAAGAGAATTGGATTTAAGTTTGAAAAAAAAGAAAAAGATACCAGACAGGCATTGAAAAAAGAAAAAACGGAAATTGAAAAGAAAATTATAAACTTACTTCAACAAAAAGATTTTTTCCAGAGAAGAAAAGAAGGATATCAAAAAGAACTAGAGGAGCTAAAGGAAATATTGGAACCAATTTTGAAGAAAGAAAAAGAGGTTAAAGAAAAAAAGGGAGAAATTGAAAAAAGGGAAAGAGAAGCCACTTCTTTTACTGGAAAACAAATGATTGAAAGAGAAAGATGGGGAGTGGAAAGAGAGAAAAAGGAAATTGAAGCAAAAAGGTGGAAAGTAGAAGATAAAATTGTCGAGATTGAAAAGAAAATAAAGGAAATGGAATTGGGATCAGAAAAAATCTCAAGCGAAATCAGGGAATGTAAAAAAAACGAAAAGAAGATCGAAGAAAGGGAAAAGGAAATTGAATTAACAGAAAAAAGAGAAAAACTAAGAGAAGAGTTGTCTTCAATTTTAGCCGAGGGAGAACCTCTGAGGATGGAATTAGACGAACTTTCTCAGAAAAGAGAGGAGGTGGGAAGAAATTTGGCTGAAATTTTAATTAAAGAAAAAGGTGTTGAGCAGAAAATATCAGAGCTCGAGGGAAGAGAAGAAACAGCCAGCCAAAGGGAAAAAAGGGAAATTGAAAAAGAGAGGTGGAAAATGGATGAAGAAAGAGAAAAAATCGAGACCAAAAAATGGGAATTAAATGAGACGAAGGAAAAGATAGCCCAAGAAGGAAGAGAAATCAAACTCAAATATCAACCTCTGATAGAAAAAGAGAATTTAATTAAAAAAGAAATTGAGGCGATTGAAAGAATTATTGGCAAACCTTTGCCACCGATTGAAGAAGCGGAAAAGGTAGAAGAAGTAGAAGAGGTAGAGGAGGTAGAGGAAAAGCTGCCGATTGAAGAAAAAATCGAAAAACCGGAAGAAACAAAAGCCGAAAAAGAGTTCAAAGAGAGAGAGGCCTTTTTAGAAAGATTGAAAGAAGGAAAAGAAAAAGAAGTCCCCAGGCCGAGTGAAGAAATTGAAGAATTAATTATCCGTCCTGTTCCCCAAAAACCGCACCCTTTTGAAAAATTTTTAACCAGGGTTATAATTACAACCGTAGTTTTAGTTATCCTGACCACTCTTTTCTTCTTGTGGTATGTTTTCTTTAAAGGTAAACTCTAAGATTATGACCAAAATTTCTAAAAAACTTTTAGAAGAACTAAAATCAAAATTGGAAAAGGAAGGAAAATTGCTGGAAGAGGAATTGACAAAATTTGCCGAGAAAGACAAAAGGTTAGAGGGAGATTGGGATACCCGTTTCCCCCATTTCGATGGCGGAGAGACAGGCAGCGCCGCTTTAGAAAAAGCAGCTGATGAAATTGAAGAATATAGTACCCTCTTGCCAATCGAGTATGCTTTGGAAACTCGACTTCAAAATATCCATTTGGCTTTAAAGAAAATCAAAAAGGGGAGATACGGAATTTGTGAAAAGTGTGGAGGAGAGATCGAAGTGGAGAGATTAAAAATTTCTCCCGAAGCTCGCCTTTGTTTAAAATGCGCCCGTCTCAAAAAATCTCGAAAATAATCCATTTTTTCAAATGAGCAAACATTCTCATTGGGCTAAAATTAAAAGGAAAAAGGAGGTCAGCGATAAAAAAAGGGGACAAATGTTTTCTAAGATTTTAAGAATGATCTCGGTGGCAGTGAAAAGGGGCGAAGACCCTGAGACCAATTCTGCTTTGCATTTGGCAATTGAAAAAGCCAAGGAATTTAATCTTCCCAAAGAGACAATTGAAAGGGCAATGAAAAAGGGAGCTGGCGAAACAGCTGGCCAGGCATTAGAGGAGGTGTTTTATGAGGCTTACGGTCCCGGAAAAATTGCTATTTTAATCGAAGGTATTACCGATAATAAAAATCGGGCTTTTAACGAAATTAAAAAAATATTAGAAGAACATAATGGAAAACTGGTCACGCCCGGTTCGGTCAAATGGATGTTTGGAAGGAAAGGCTCCTTAATTGTAGATTGCAAACTGCAAATTGGAGATTTTAAAAATAAGGAAAAACTAGAATTGATGGTTATCGAAGCCGGGGCTGAAGATATCCGTTGGTCTGACGATATTTTAGAAATCTACACCAAGGTCGAAGATTTAGAAAATGTCAAAAGAAATTTAGAAAATAAAGAGATAAAAATTGAAGGCGCATCTTTGGATTGGGTGGCAAAAGAGGAGATAAAGGTCAGTGAAGAAAATGAAATAGCTGCCCAAAAACTTTTTGAGGATTTAGATGAAAGCGAAGAAGTCCAAGAAATTTATTCTAATATCAAGCTTCCATGAAGCGGGGGACGAAGAGATAAATCTCTTCTCCACCTCAGTTAAAGCTTCGGTAAGCGAAGATGAAGAAGAGAATATAATTCTCTTCGCCTTGAAAATATAACATGCCTAAAGAGAGCTTGATCAGAAAAAAAGCAATTGAAATATTGAGGGAGGAGGGCTGGATTACCTGGCATCCGGCGAAAATAAGATTTAAACAAAATGATATTTTTGGAATTATTGACTTGTTAGCCATTAAAGGAAGAAGGCAAAAAAATATCCAACTAACCACCCTCCCTAATATTTCTACCAAAAGAAAGAAAATAACAAATTTCCTTAAAAAATTTAAGGTAGAACTCCCGGTTGAGATTTGGGCCTGGGATAAAAAAAGAAAGGAGTTTAGAAAAGAAAAAATTAATCTAAAAATTAAAAAAAGACCAAAAAATCAAAAAAATTAAGTAAGGTCTTTTGAAAAGAAAAAATTAAACCCCGTAGGACAATTTTTGTCCTATACGGGGTAAACTAATTTTAGAAATTTTCTTTTTCCAACCTGAACGATCATTTCTTTTTTTATCTCAACCATTTTCCTCCAATCATTTTGGATTTCTCCATCAATTCTCACTCCTCTTTGCAAAATTAATCTTTTGGCTTCCGATTTTGATTGGGCCAATCTTATTTTTGTCAATAAGTCTAGAATATTTAACTCCTTTTCTTTAAGAGAAAATTCAGGGATTTTGGTTGGTAATTTTTTTTCTCTGAAAATGCGATTAAACTCTTTTTCAGCGTTTAGGGCTGCCTCTGAGCCATGATAGAAAGCGACGATCTCCTTAGCTAATCTAATTTTCGCCTCGCGAGGATTTATTTTTTTCATTTCTTCAATTTCGGTTAAGGGGACTCTGGTTAGAAGTTTAAAATAATCAAAAATTAAACCATCGGGAATTGACATAATTTTCCCAAACATTTGACTGGGAGAGTCCTCAATCCAAATGCAATTGCCAGAGGTTTTGCTCATCGGTTTTCCGTCAATTCCTAAAATCATCGAGCAGGTTAAAATAAATTTTTCTTTTTTTTTCATTTTTTGCATTAATTCTCTACCAATGAGCATATTGAAAATTTGGTCTGTCCCCCCGATTTCGAGATCAACATTTAAAAAAACTGAGTCGTACCCTTGAAGTAGAGGGTAGAGAGTTTCATGAACCCAAACCGTCTCCCCCATTTTAAGTCTTTTTTGGAACATTTCTCTTTGAAATAATTTCACCGCGCTAATCAGAGATGCAATCCGAACGATATCTTCAAGACCTAATTCCAAAAGCCAATCTCTGTTAGATCTAATTCTTATTTTAGAAAGATCTACTAACCTTCCAATTTGTCTTCTCCAGCTTTTAATATTTCTTTTAACCTCTCTCTGGGACATTAAAGGACGGGGGGTTAATCTTAAAGAAGGGTCACCGGTTAGGACTGTACCACTGCCGATAACTAAAATCGCTTCGTGGCCTAAATCAGCAAATTCCTGGAGTTTCCGCAGGGGAATTGAATGCCCTAGATGAAGTTTAGGAGCGGTGGGGTCTATTCCTAAATAAAGTCTAATTCTTCTTTTTTGCATTAATCTTTTCAAATCTTCTTTATTTGGTAAGATTTGTTCTATCCCGCGGCTTAAAACTTCTTCAATTTTTTGAGGATTAGTATCAACCTTCATTTTTTTATAATAACAAAAAAATTCAGGTTTGCCAATCTTATTTTAATCTTTTAAAATAAAGATGGTCTATGGCAAAAAGAGAATGTCATCGAAAAATTCTCAAGCAAAAAAGGGGGAAGTTCTTCTTTTTAAGATTTTTGGTTCTTTTTTTCTTCACCTTTTTTATCCTCCTTTTTTTGACAGGTCTTTTTTTATTTATCTATTATGCCAGAGACCTACCCCGGCCGGAAAAATTTTTAGAAAAAGAATTCATTCAGTCAACAAAAATTTATGACAGATCGGGCCAAGTTCTTTTATTCGAGATTTACGGAGAAGAAAAAAGAGAGTACGTTTCTTTAGAAAAAATTCCGGTTCATTTAAGAGAGGCGGTGATTGTGGCTGAAGATGCGAATTTTTATCACCATTTTGGAATTGACTTGAAAGCGGTTGGAAGAGCAATCTTGGCTGATTTAAAATTAAGAAAACCGGTCCAGGGCGCCTCAACAATCCCCCAGCAACTCATTCGTTCTTCTTTTTTAACCAGAGAAAAAACCTTAGGAAGAAAAATTAAAGAAATTATTTTAACTTTGGAATTAGATCGAAGATATTCAAAAGATCAGATCTTAGAGTGGTATTTAAATCAGGTTCCCTTTGGACCAAACATTTATGGCATAGAGACGGCTAGCAAAAGTTATTTTGGCAAATCTGCCTCTGAACTTTCTTTAGTCCAAAGCGCAATTTTAGCATCGGCAATCAGGGCTCCAAGTTATCTTTATCCCTATGGCGAGCATTTAGACGAATTGTTGGCCAGAAAAGATTACATTTTAGACCGCCTCTCAACCCTGGGCTATATTAACCAAGAAGAAAAAGAAAAAGCCAAAAAAGAAGAAGTAAAATTTGCTGGACCTTCTCCTAAAATTTTAGCTCCCCACTTCGTAATGTATGTTAAGGATTTATTAGAAAAAGAATACGGGGAGGATTTTCTGAAAGAAAAAGGACTGAGGGTTTACACAACTTTGGATTTTGATCTTCAAAAGTCAGCTGAAGAAATAATAAAAGAGCGAGCAAAAATCAATGAAAAATACCGAGCTTACAATGCCTCTTTGGTGGCGATTTCTCCAAAAACCGGTGAAATCTTGGCGATGGTCGGATCAAAAAATTGGAGCTCCCTACCCGAACCCGAAGGTTGCCTCCCCGGGAAAAACTGTCTCTTTGAACCTTATCCCAATGTTACTCTTCGAGGCAGACAACCGGGATCGGCTTTCAAACCCTTTGTTTATGCTACTGCTTTCGAAAAGGGTTACGATGATAAAATCCAAGTTTCGGATGAATTAACAAATTTTGGAATCTGGGGACAAAAAGAATACATCCCTCGAAATTATGATGGTAAATTTAGGGGAATTGTGACCTTGCGAGAAGGGTTGGCTCAATCCATCAATATTCCTTCGATAAAGGTTCTTTATTTAATTGGTTCTGCCGCCTCTGGCGAGCCTCGCCCTGATGGGCGGGATGAAAAAATTGAGAAATTGGAAATTAATAATTTCTTAGGAAAAGAAGGGGTCTTTAGTAAGGGACTAAAAGAAAGTATCGAAACGGCAAAAGAAATGGGAATTACCACTCTGACCCAACCAATCTCTTTCTATGGACCCTCAATTGTCCTGGGTGGAGGCGAAGTAAGGTTATTGGAAATGGTCTCGGCTTATGGAGTTTTTGCTACTGAAGGATTAAAAACAGAGCCAACCGCAATTTTGAGAATTGAGGATTCAAACGGTAATGTAATCCAAGAAAGTAAAAAAAATCCAAGGAGAATTTTAGAATCGGGAATAGCTCAGTTAATTTCAGACATTCTGGCTGATAATGAAGCCAGGACACCAATTTTTGGCCCAAAATCACCTCTTTATTTTGAAGGATTTAAGGTCTCGGTCAAAACCGGAACAACCGATAATTTCCGAGATGGATGGACTTTAGGTTATACTCCTGATGTTGTTGTTGGAGTTTGGGTGGGAAATAATGACCAATCCCCAATGCAAAAAGAGCCAGGCATCGTTGTGGCTGGCCCTATTTTCCATCAGTTTATGGAAAAGATTTTGTTGAAACAATAAAATAGTGAAACAGTGAAACTATGTGCTTGGCTTACCGGAGCACATAACGTTTTATGTGCTCGGTTTAATCGGCATAACAAGATAAAGATAACTTTGGTCACCAACTCCTCTCAAGACAGCTGCCTCTTCTTCGCTATTTAATTCAAAACTAATTTCTGGACCGGGAATGTTTAAAAGTCCATCAATGAGAAAGCGAAAATTGAAAGAAATTCCGATTTCTTTCCCTTTTATTTTAGCGAAAATTGTCGAGCGGTATTCGCCTAAGTCCGGATTTTGACTCGATATTTCAACCAGTCCTTTTTTGCCATCCGTTTTTAATTTTATTTCATTGATCTTAGAAGCAAAAATACTGGCCGCTCTTAATTGATTTAAAAACTCATTTTTATTCAAAATAATCTCGGTGGCAAATTTTTGGGGTAAAATTGTTTGATAGTCAGGATATTCACCCTCAATTAATTTAGAAACAATTTGAATTTCCGGGTGAGGGGTTTCGACCATTTGAGATTCAAAGAGAATTTGGTTTGGGGAGAAAAAAATTTTACATTCTCCTTCTTTTTCCCCAAAAATATTAATAATTTCTTTGGCCGTTCTCTGGGGCAGGATACAAGAATATTCTTTTTGGATTGGAAGCGGTTCCTTCAAGAAAATCTTTTTTTCTCCCAAACGGAAACTGTCAGTGGTTACCATTTTCACGAGATTTTTTTGAAAATAAAGATAAACTCCGGAAATTTCTGGTCTGGCCGAAGAAAGGATAGGAATCTGAACAATTTGCTTTAAACTATCACAAAAAAGACGGCTTTCAAGGTTTATTGACTCATTTGAGGAGACCTGAGGGATAATGGGAAATTCTTCCGGGCTTAATCCTTTTATTTTCGTGCTGTATTTCTCGGTTTCAATGGCCAAGGTTTGATTTTTAACTTCCAATTTTATTGGCCCATCTTCTAAAAAACTAATAAAATCGGAAAGAATTTTGGCTGGGACAACAATTGCTCCTTCTTTTTCAACTTTGGCTAAATTCCACCACTGAATCCCTATTTCTAAATTAGTCGAGGAAAGATTTAAAAAATTTTTTTCGGTTTTTATTAAAATATTATTTAAAATCGGCAACGTTAAAGATTTTATTGTAATTCTTTCAATGATATTTAATCCCTCTTTTAATTTATTTTGTAATATCTTTATTATCATTGTTGTAGGTGTTGTTTATAATTTTTTTTTGACCATAGATAGAATTGTCAATTTCTCGGCGGGGGTGGTTTCTAAAAACTGCATATCTCTGGTCTCTTTATTTTTTCACCCTTTATCCCTATCTTAATCACTTAATATCCGCTGCTGAATGAGACTGATTTCCTCTCTTAAATTTTCATTTTTTTCTATCTCTTTTTTGATTTTTTCACAAGCATGGATGGCCGTGGTATGATCCCTTCCACCAAACTTTTGACCGATGTAGGGATATGAGCATTTTAAAACCTCTCTTAGCAAATACATTGCTATTTGCCGTGGTTTTACCACCTCCCTTTTTCTCGAAGGATCTTTCAGCTCCTTTTCTTTTAAATCATAAAATTCAGCTATTGCCTGGATGATTTTCTTTGGATTGGCAATTTTTGGTGGATTGGAAATAAATTTTTTCAAAAGATTTTTAGTCGTTTCTAAATCCGGAATCTGATTTTTTAATTTTTGGAAAACTAACAGTTGATTAAGCGCGCCTTCCAACTCTCGGATATTTTTTTGAATTTCCGTCGCAATATAAGAATAAATTTCTTCAGGAAAAACTGCTCCTTTTTCTTGGGCTTTGGTTTTGAGAATAGCCACCCGGGTTTCAAAATCTGGCAAAGAGATGTCAGCAGTCATCCCGCCCTCAAATCTCGATCTTAATCTTTCGGCTAGGGCGGGAATGGCTTTTGGAGATCTGTCGGAAGACAAAACGATTTGTTTATTTTTTTCGTATAGAGAATTAAAGATATGAAAAAATTCTTCTTGAGTTTTTTCTTTACCGGTTAGAAACTGGACATCGTCGATAATTAAAACATCGGTTGTTTGATACTTCGATTTGAAATTTTCAACATCGTGATTTCTGATTGAGGCGATGATGCCGGAGGTGAATTTTTCACAGGGAATATATTTAATTTTTTTCTTAGGAAAATTTTTGGCAATTTCATTGCCCACTGCCTGGAGTAGATGGGTTTTGCCTAGACCCACTCCCCCGTAGATAAACAAAGGATTGTAAACAAAACCGGGATTTTTTGAAACAGCCCAAGACGCGGCCTGGGGTAGTTCATTAAAAGGGCCGACAATGAAATTTTCAAAAGCATAACGAGGATTGAGGTTGGTTTCTCGGTCAACCTTGAACTCCGGAAATTCTAATTGTTCATTGATAGGAGGGAAAAACAATGAAGTTCCCTTGATGACTTTTAGACCGGTTTTGCCAATTTCATATTCTACTTCTTTTACTCCTTCACCTAAACTATGTAAAATTTTAAAAATCAATTTATGATATTTATTTTCTAACCATTCTTTAGCGAAAGAATTGGGGACAGAAATAATAATCCTTTCTTTGTCTCGGTTAACAATCCTCGTGTCTTTAAACCAGGTGGCGAAATTTGCCTGAGAAATATTTAGTTGGATTTGGGCAAGAACGGCTTGCCACAATTCTTCTTGATTCATGGCCCTTTGGAATTATATCATATGTCAAATTTTAATGGAAATAAGGCAAGGTACCTTTCTTCTGTTGATAATCTGGGGAGAATTTGGGGATATTAGATACTAGATATTGGATTTTAGATTTTAGAAAAAAAATTGACTTTTGAAATCTTTTTTGCTAACCTTAAAAAACTATTATCTAATATCTATAATCAAACATCTAAAATCTAAATTATGTCAATTACTTACCAACCAAAAAAAAGAAAAAGAAAGAAAGTTCATGGTTTCCGAAAGAGAATGAGAAAACGAGGTGGCCGAAGAGTTTTAAATCAAAGAAGAGAAAAAGGTCGCTGGAAGTTAACAGTTTGATATGCCCAGTGAGACAACTTCGAAGTAGTTGCTCTACTGGGTATTCTTAAAAGTTAGACTTTGGACATATTCATCTTCTGGATAATTTATTCGAAGTTGCTCTACTGGGTATGCTGGCTAAAAGAAACCGTCTAAACAAAAAAAAGGATTTTGAGCGGGTTTTTCGAAAAGGAAAAGGATTGAAAGAAGATTTTTTAATTTTGAAGATGGCTGAGAATCATTCATTTCAAAGCCGTTTTGGTTTTATTGTCGGAACGAAAATTTCAAAAAAGGCGGTTCTTCGTAATAAGCTAAAACGGAGATTGAGAGAATTGGTGAGAGGGAAAATAGAAAAAATTAAAAAAGGTTTCGATATGATTCTCATCGCCCAGCCTGGCTTAGAAAATAGAGATTTTTGGGAATTGGAAGAAATCTTAACTAAAATTTTCAGCCGGGCAAAATTACTCAAATGACAAATTTCTTTATCCAAATTTTCAATACCATTTTCTACCGCCCCTTGCTTAACCTTTTAATCTTATTTTATTTTGGCGCCAAAGACTTCGGGGTGGCTATCATTTTACTGACGGTCCTCATTAGGATTTTGTTTTATCCTCTAACAACCAAAAGCCTAAAATCCCAAAAAACCCTGGAAGGCTTTCAAGAAAAGACTAAAGAAATCCAGGAAAAATACCGAGACAATAAAGAAAGACAGGCAAAGGAAATGATGGAACTTTACCGAAGGGAAAAAATTAATCCTTTTTCTGGGTTTCTGCCGATTTTAATTCAGTTCCCCATTTTAATCGCTCTCTATCAGGTTTTCCGCAAAGGGCTCCAAAATGAAGAAATGGCAAATCTTTATTCTCTGATCCCTAAACCGGGTCAAATCAACCCCTTTTTCTTAAAATTTTTAGACTTGACAAAACCCTATTTGATTTTGGCTATTTTGGCTGGAATTTTCCAATTTTTTCAGACCAAAATGGCAATACCAAAAACCAAAAAGACAAAAACTCAATTAGGACAATTTTCCGATCTGATTCAAAAACAAACCCTTTATTTCATTCCTATTTTCACAGTTTTATTGCTTTGGAAACTGCCGGCTGCTATTTCCCTTTATTGGTTAACGACAACAATTTTTTCAATCATCCAACAATATTTAATTTTCAAAAAAATGAGCTTCGGCAAGCCCAGCCCAATCCTGAGCCCGTCGAAGGATTAAATTATGTTCAATAAAGAAAATTTAGAAAAAGCCAAAAGAATTATTGAGGAATTTTTTCGGAAAATAACCATTGAGGGAGAAATTGAAATTTTACCCCCAAAAGACGAAACTTTAATCATTAATTTGAAAATTGAGGATCCTCAGATTCTGATTGGAGAAAAAGGCCAGACTCTTTTTGAAATCCAGCATCTTTTAAAAGCGATTTTAAGAAGAGAAATTGCCGCCTCTAAAGGAGGCGAGCCTCGCCCAGAAGGGCGGGTGGAAAATTTCTATGTCGATTTAGACATTAATGATTACAAAAAGAAAAAGATTGAGTATTTAAAAGAACTGGCTAGATCTGTTGCCGATGAGGTTTCTCTAACAAAAAAGGAAAAGGTTTTGTCTCCGATGCCGGCTTATGAGCGGAGAATTATTCATTTGGAAATTGCGGAAAGAAAGGATGTCACTTCAGAGAGCATCGGCCAAGAACCAGAAAGAAGAGTGGTCATCAAGCCCTACCCGTAATAAACCCTAAACCCTAAACTTCTTTTGTTTTTCTTTTCGCTTCTCTAATTTTCAAAACCTCTTCCGGGGAAGTAGTAATGATTTGGTCCTCGGCATAAGAGGCGATTATTTTAATAGCAACATGTTTTGGGCCGGCAAAGAATAATCCTTCCCCAACTGCTGACTCCAAAAGTATATATTTTTCTTCATCAGTTAAAAGAAATGTTTTTTGGACTACATCAATTGTTGCCGGTGATTGCTTAAGCAGTAATTGTAAAGAAGAGTTGGTAATTATTGGTTGGCCATAGTTAGATTTCATAAAATCTGAGATGTCTTGGGTAATGGTTGTTACGCCTAACCAGTATTTTCTGGCTCGCTTGCAAATACCATATAAAAATGAAGCCCCGTCTTCGGTTTGCATTAACCACCAGGCCTCATCGACAACTAAAATTCTTTTTTTAAGAGTAGCCCGAATTGTTTTCCAAATATATCTTAAAACAATATAAAAAGCCATCGGTCTTAATTCTTCCTCCATATCCCTGATGCCAAAAACGACGAATTTATTTTCCATTGAAATATTCGAGGGTTGGTTAAAGAAAGAAGCATAAGCCCCCCTGGTGTATTTTTGTAATCTCCTGACCAGAGATTCGGCTCCTTCCATATTTTCCAAAACCGTTTGTAAATCCTCCATCAAGGGCACATTTTCGCCCCAATTTTTGGGGTCCGATTCCGGAGTAATATCTTTGGCGGCGTAGGTTTCGGTTACGGCTCGGTCAATGATGGAATCTTCTTCAGGGGTCAAACCACCAAGCATGATTCTTAACAAACCCACTAAGTTAATAATATTTGATCTTAAAACCTCTTCTGGAGTTTCATCTTCTCTGGGAACAGGCAATTCAAAAGGATTGATGTGGTTGGGGGAGGTGAGAGAAATTTTAAAGAAAGAACCGCCAACTCCGTCAGCTAAAAACTGATATTCGTTTTCGGGGTCAATGACGATCACCTCGGTTCCCATCATCAAAGAACGCAAAATCTCCAACTTGACCATGTAACTCTTGCCGACGCCGGCCTTTCCGAAAATGGCCTCATTAGCGTTCTCCAAAGAAAATCTATCAAATAATATTAAAGAGTTATTATGCCTGTTAATTCCATACAAAATTCCTTCGCTGGCACTTAAATCAAAAGAAACGAAGGGGAAAGTTGAAGACAAGGGCTCGGTATTCATTGGAGTATAAATTAAAAGGCGGTCTAAACAATAGGGAGAAGTGGAAATGAAACCCTCGCGTTGCTGAAAAATGGCAGGTTTAATATAGATGAGGCGTGATTCCAAAATTGACCTTAGGGTTGTTTCAATATCTCTAAAGTCTTCTTTTTTATCTGCATAAACTGTGAGATAGAGGCTGAGTTTAAACATTTTTTCTCTGGTTTCTTGCAATTCATCTCTTAAGGTTTCTAAGTCTTTAAAAGCCATTTCCAAAACCGGATCTCTCACTAAACCTTTTTCTTCCCTTTCCATTATTTCTGATTGGACTTCGGTCACTTTTTTCATCAACAATCTTAAATAGGTTGCCGTATCCACCGGATGGATGAAAAAAGAAATATCAATCGGGATATCCAAATCAACAATTGGAGATAACCAGGCGGTACTTAAATAGCGGGGATAGGTAAAAATAAAATAGGTTCTGGCAAATCTCTCTCCAATCTTAAGGCAATCAGAAAAAATTTCAATCGAAGCCGGGGCAATAATATCGGTTGCCTTTAAAATCTCGGCCTCAAACAATTTTTTGGGCATTTCGATTCCTCTTTTTTTAAAAATTTTAAGAAAATTGGGCATAATTTTAGATGGCTAATTCCGGAGGGATCTCGGGATAATAACCGAATTCAGCTTCTCTTGGATGATGGAAGCTCCAAAATAATTCAATTAGTTCATTGGTAATTAAAGGCATAACTTGGAGCCCGCATCTCTTTAGTCCGCCGGCTACAAATTCCAATCTCTGCCAGAGTTGAATTTTATGTCTTTGAAAGGCCTCTTCGGTTAAACTGACTGGTTTTTGGTCTCTGGTTTTTTTACCACCAAATTTCGGGCTTTCTAATGGTCCGGGATAAAAAGGAATAATAACATAAAAAGTTTTGGTCATAATTACCCCTTCTTTTATCATTGAGGCAATAAATTCTCTATATCCCCTTGTTTGAATTTTCAAAAGTTCATTTTCTTGCTTTTCTTCTAATTCTTTTAATTTATCCAAATAGCCGGTAATGTTTAATCTCGTAGTTCGAACTAAAATCTGGCAGAAAAAATCCAGAGAATTTAAAAAATCCCTAAAACCATAGACAATGGCATTTTGTTCATCCTCGGATTTCAAAGCAAAATTCAGAGAAGAAATCATCAAAACCCCTCTTAAACTTTTGTCTTTCAAAATCACCACCCCTTCCCTGATTTGTTCGATTTCCAAAAATTGTTGAGTTGGCGCTCCTTTGACCATAATCGTTACACTAAATTAAAATTTTAAAATGAAAAAGTAAAAACGACAACTAAAAACTTAAAATCATCTCCTCCCTTTAACTGTTAAAAGACTAGCACCTAAAATATTTGCTATCTCAGCAATTTCTTGCAGTAACCAGTCTATTTCTCTTTGTTCGCCTTTTTGCAAATTTTGTAAGATAGCTAACCAGAATTTAGACTCATTTGCACATTTAAGAGAAATATGTAGATAATTAGTAAAATCTTTTTTAGAACTACCAGCTTGAGCTTCAACATAATTAGAGCCAACCCCTGTACCACTATCTATTAATTGACTAGCGATTATCCTTGAACTCATGTCCTTCGGTAAGGTGTCTGTGAATTTTATTAACCGGAGAATCCAATTATAAATCCTCTTTTTGAATTCACTTTTAAATTTTTCCTTTTCGTTTTTCATTTTTCCTTTTTAGTTTTTAATTATTTAATTTTCTTTGTTTCAACTTCTGTAAAGAGTTTATATAAACTGCTTTCTCTAACAATTTTTAATGCCGTTTCTTTAGTTTCAGTTTTTTTAAACTTCTCCATTTTCCTGACTTTTGGTGGGAGAAATTTCCTCTGCCAAATGAAAATTCTTGGCCCAATGATATAATTGAAAAAATTTTCCAAAGCCATCGGCAGAGTATGCCCTCCCATTTTCAAAAAAGCTAAAGCTAAAGAAGCCCCCATTACTAAAATAACAATTGGGATAAAGGCGATTATATTTTTTCTTCCGAAAAGGAAATAAAGTAAAAAACAAATAGCACCGGCAATTGCCACCAGAACAAATTGGGCGAAAGTTAAAGGCCCTATTATTTTTGATTCTCTGGTTACAAATAAAGGAACAATAAATTTTGCCATAGTTTATTTTATAATAACACCTTCTTTTTTAGCTTCTTCTAAAACAATTGATTCTTTACTTAGCTTCTTGAATTCTTCGGGAGTATAGCCAAAAATGTCCATTGCTGGAGACATAAATTTCTCCCCCCTCATTTTTGAAAGCCAAATTAATCTCTCCATAAACTCCATTTTTTTAAAATCAGGGGAAATGATAATAAAATCAATGTCACTATCGCGGTGAGCTTTTCCTCTAGCTCGAGAACCAAAAAGAATTACCTTTTTTATTTTTATAAAAGGTTTTAATTCTTTAATATATCCTTTGATGATTTTTTTTACTTTTGATTTATTTGAAAGAGTAGCCATTTTGAAACCTCTTTAGTTAATTTTAATATTTCTTTTGCGGTTTTTCGATTATATTTTAAAGGAAAATCTAAAATAACATCTGGGTAACGAATAGGATGATAATAGGGGTTTAGCCTATAGACAAACTCTAAAATTTCTTTGCTGTATTTTACTTCGCTTTCTTTTAAGAGATCAGCTAAATCGTGAGTTTTTCTAACCTTTTTATCTTTAGCAA
>Ga0210018_1000838_pt1 | contig 16089 bp, 18 predicted proteins | sample CryGeyCG2014_010_2_FD_183967 | JGI IMG/M metagenome (GOLD analysis project Ga0210018, IMG submission 183967) | Groundwater microbial communities from aquifer - Crystal Geyser CG09_land_8/20/14_0.10 (SPAdes) (version 2) | ecosystem: Environmental > Aquatic > Deep subsurface > Groundwater | place...
AGGGGCCAGTAAAAGCTTCTCTATTTGGTCTAGATTGAGGAATTTGACCGTTTTTTCGGCTCTGGTGTCTTTTGACAGGGTTATTTTACCTGGCGGCAGTGAAACCACGTCTTTGGCCACAAAATAGCCCAGAAGAGCCCTCAGAGCGATAAGATAGTAGTTCTGGGTGATTCTCTTCAAAGGACGGCCTTTTTCACCCGGCGAACGAGATAAATAGAGCCGATAAGCCCAAATATCCTCTTTAGACAGTTGAGAAGGTTTAAGATCGGATTTGTTTGTCTTTTTCAGCCAATTAACAAACCTATCTAAATATCTTTTATAGTTTTCCTGAGTCTTATCAGCTAAGCCTTTTTCAACTTCGCAATAATCTAAGAAATCAGGAATATGTTTGATGATTGGTTTATTTGAATTAGCCATATATCAAGCAGTCTCTTTAGCGTTATTGTGCGACATCATCTATATTCATAATAACAGGCCGAAAGGGCCTGTCAATGCCTCCCCTGCTATTTAAGGAGGTCTTTAAATCTGTCCCAGAGGTCTTTTTGCATTTCAGTTTTTTCTTTCTGGAATTCTTTTTTAAAGTCTGGGTTTTCTTTGCCTAGTAAACCTAAGAACTTTTGCCATAAATTCTCAACCTTATAACCAATATAATTATTCCAGATGTTTTTTGCCCAATCCCACATCTTCAGCAAAAAAGGCCACGCTTCTTCTTGCCAAACCTTTTTGACAGCACCGGGCAGAGCAGTCAGAATCTCCACACTTAAACCCTTTGCCTCTTCCATGGTTTTTGGCTGTTCTACTCCTTGGGCCAGACAAAAACTCGGCAAAATCAAGCCCAAAATTATCAAAAAATTAATTACAATTTTGAACATAATCCCCTAGCCTGTTTAATTCTCTTTAAGGTTTTTTCTTGACCTAAGATTTCCGCTATTTCAAATGGACCAGCCGAAGCCTCTTTGCCAGTAAGTGCAACTCTTAAAGGCCACAAAAGATAGCCCCTGTCCCCCATTGCCTCGGCTTTGGGCATTAAAACCTTCTCTAAGTTTTCTTTATGCCAATCCCCTTCTTTTATTTTAGACAATATTTTCTCTAATTTGTCAAGAGATTGAGCTATTTCTTTATCAGTCATATTCTTCCATTTTAACAGTCCTTTATCATAGGTTAATTTGTCCTTGAAAAAGAAATCGGCCAATTCTTTAATTTCAGAAAGCTTTTTCAATCTTTCTTGATAGATAGCGACAATTTTTTCAAGATATCCCGGGTCGGCTTTAGGCAGATAATTCTCGCAAAGTTCGGCTAACCTTTTAACTGATTTTTGGCGGATATAAAAGCCGTTTAGATAATCCAATCTTTTAATATTAAAAACTGCTCCTGATTTCTGAACATTTTGTAAAGAGAACTCTTTCACCAAAGAAGGTAGAGCAAAAATCTCCCTTTCTGTACCCGGGTTCCAGCCTAAAAAGGCCATGAAATTAACCAAAGCTTCGGGCAAATAGCCATCTTTCCGGTAATCAGCGATAGCTACTGCGCCATGCCTTTTGCTTAATTTGCGCCGGTCAGGACCTAAAATCAAAGGTAAATGAGCGTATTTTGGCTGGGGAAAACCTAAGGCCTCCTGAAGGAGAATTTGCTTTGGCGTATTGGAAATATGGTCTTCTCCTCTAATCACATGAGTGATTTTCATTTCAAAGTCATCAATCACCACCGCAAAGTTGTATAAAGGGGTGGCTAAGTTTTTAGCAATGGCCAAATCCCCTATTAAAGAAGAGTCAAATTCCAACTTACCACGAATCAGGTCATAGAAACTTACTTTTTTAGCCGGCGCCTTAAACCTGATAATTGATGGTTTGCCTTCAGCTAAGTATTTTTTAACCTCAGCTTCAGCAAGTTCTCGGCACTTGCCATTGTATTTTGGCGCCTCTCCCCTGCTCATCTGCTCCTGTCTTTTATCTTCCAGTTCGTCTTCTGAACAAAAACAGTGGTAGGCTTTATTCTCTTTTAAAAGTTTTTCTAAATATTTGGCATAGCTTGCCGTTCTTTCGCTTTGCCTGAAAGGACCTTCATCCCATTTAATGCCCAGCCATTGCAGGTTCTCAATAATATCCTTCTCAAATTTAGGGTCTGACCTTGCCAAATCAGTATCTTCTATTCTTAAGATAAATTTGCCGCCTTCGTGCTTGGCAAAAAGATAATTAAAAAGTGTGGCTCTGGCTGTGCCAATATGAAGCAGCCCTGTTGGTGAGGGTGCAAATCTTACTCTGGGACCTTTTATTAAATCTCTTAAATCCTCCACCATAAATCTTCAATTTCACCTTATCACACTTTTTGACGAATTAATCAACATCGTAAGTTAATTATTTTGTTAAATAGTCAACGATGTATTGGGCCAGGGTTTTGGCTGATTCGGGCTGGGAGAATTCTTTAGCTCCCTTTCTCATTTTTTCCAGCTCTTCAGGATAAGAAAAAAGATACTTAACTTTTTCTAAAAAGAAGTGAGGCGTTAAGTTTGCCTCTTCCATAACCAGACTTGCTCCATTTTCAGCGTAAGCATAAGCATTCTTCACCTGGTGATTTTGAGCTGAAATAGATAGCGGAATTAAAATGCTTGGTTTTTGGCAAGCAGCCATCTCAAAAATACTGCCCGAACCTGCTCGACTGACCACCAAGTCAGCAGCCTTCAAGGCTTCTCTTAATTCTATTTCCTTTAAAAAACCAATGGGATGATAATATTTTTCTAATTCTTGACTCATCACCACCTCAGCCTCAGCTTTAACTTGTTTAAAATTTTTCTCACCGGTCTGATGAATCAACTCAAAACTGGCTAGGATTTCGGGCAGGATGGCCAAAATCATATCGTTAATTTTCTGAGCGCCCTGCGACCCTCCTAAAATCAGAATAACCGGTTTGTCGCCTTGCAGACGGAATAATTTTTTAGCCTCGGTCACCGAACCAGTTAAAATCTCTCTTCTAATAGGGTTGCCAACTGAGACTATCTTCTTGGCAGAAAAATACTCGGTTTGAGCAACTGGAAAAGCAACAAAAACCTGGGAGCTGAATCTGCTTAAAAATCGGTTAGCCAAACCCGGTGTCACGTCTGATTCATGAAGAAAAATTGGTATCTGCAGAATCCAGCCACTGAGTACCGGAGCGAGAGAGCCATAACCTCCTTTGCTGAAAATAAAGTCAGGCGCCAAAAAGAAAACATGGAAAAAAGACTGAAAAAACCCTAAAGGTACTTTAAACAAAATATCAACCATGTTTTGAAGAATACTTTGCCATGTCCAATATCTTCTGATTTTGCCAGCTAAAATTGTCTTAACCTTAATATCCTCCTGAGAAAGCAACATAGAACTGAAAACATCCTCTGGCCCAAGATAAAAGAATGCTGCGTCCAGACCCAATCTTCTTATCTCTCGGGTAATGGTAATGATGGGAAAGATGTGGCCGGCTGTGCCGCCGCCAGTAAAAAGTATTTTTGGTGTTTTAGGTTTTTTAGACATGCGAGTGAAGCGAAGCATAAAGATGAGCAAAGCTCATCGACTATTTTTAGAAATATTAAGGAGTATGCCCAGGCCGATTAATTCAGCCACCAAAGCCGAACCCCCATAACTAATAAAAGGCAAAGGAATACCGGTTAAGGGCAAAATTCCGACCATTGAACCAATATTAACAAAAGCCTGTAAAGCTATCCAGACACTCAGTCCTAAAGCAGTTAATTGACAGAATTTATCCGGGGTATTTTTAGCAATAGCGAAGCCTCGCCAGATAAAAATTAAGAAAAGAAAAATTAAACTTAAACTGCCAATCAATCCCCATTCTTCAGCAAAACAGGCAAAGATTGAATCAGCCATGGGCTGAGGCAGAAAACCAAACATTTGTATGCCCATGCCTGGGGTCCTGCCAAAAATTCCTCCAGAGCCAATGGCAATTAGAGCCTGTTTAATTTGGTAACTGATGCCCATGGGATCAATACTTGGATTGATTAAGACCAGCAGTCTATCCAATCTATACGGGGCGAAATTAAATGAAAGAGCTAATAGCGCTATCACTGCAAAAATTATTAAAAGGGCATGTTTCCAGGGAATGCCGGCTAAAAAATACATCAAAAACCCGGTGATGACGATAATTCCCAAAGTGCCAACATCTGGCTGTAAAAATAAAAGTGCGCTAATCAGGCCGATCACTGCAAAAAAAGCAATTAACGTTGTAGAAAAATTCTTCTTTGCTTTCTCGGTCTTTGCTGACAGCCAAGAAGCTAAATAAAGAACGAAGGTTAATTTTAAAAGCTCTGAGGGCTGAAAAGAAGTTATGCCTAAGTTGACCCAGCTTCTGGCTCCGCCTAAGGTCATACCAATTTTGGGTATAAAGACTAAAACCAACAAAAACAGGTTAATTAAAAGAAGAATTGGTGACCATTTCTTAAAACGAGCCAGGGGTATTTTAAATGCGACAAAGCCCAGCAAAACCCCTGGTATTAAACCAAAGATAAGATGATGAAAAAGATAAAAGGTTGGCGAGTTAAATTTCTCTTGGCTAAGAGCAGCTGAAACACTGGTTAAAATAACCACTCCTAATAAAATTAGAATAACCACCGACCCAATTAAAACATAGTCAGGTTTGTCTTTCATGCTTCTATTTTAACATTTTGACGAACTTTTTGAATAAATTCCCCCTTTCTTCGTAATCCTTAAAAAGACCGAAACTGGGTGAAGCTGGAGATAACAAACAAATCTTTCCCTGAGCGGTGTGTCCAAAAGCTAATCTGACAGCAGTTTTCATGTCTTTAACAAAGAAGTGATTGATTTTCTGACTTTTAATTTCTTGCCAGATTCTTCTGCCAGTATCAGGAAACAGAATTAATGTTTTGACTTTACTCTTTTTAATTCTTTGTCCTAATTTTTTAAAACTCAATCCCCTATCAAAACCGCCCAAAATCAAAGTTTGTACTTTATTCCCCAGAAAATCCAGGGCCTCGCAGGTAGTTTCGGGAATAGTTGAAAGAGAATCATTGTAAAACTCAACACCTTTGAATTTACCAAGTAATTCTAATCGGTGAGGTAAAAACACAAATTTTTTAAGCATGGGTACCTTAAAAATTTTTGCTATCTCTTTAGCGGCCGCTCTATTTAATTCATAGTATTTGCCTCGAATTGGCATCTTCTTGGCTTTGGACTTATGAGCTATTTTTCTGACCAAGGGATCTCGAACATTATAAATAAGGTAATCTTTTTTAACTTGATATTTAGTGATATTGGCTTTAGCTCTGATATATTCTCCAAAATTCCGGTAATAATCCAGATGCTCATGGTAAATATTTAAAAGCACGGCAATATGAGGGCTTTTTTTAAGATTATATAATTGGTGGGAAGATAATTCATAGACAAAAACATCATCTTTTTTAGCTTTCAACAGAGATAACAAAACCGGCTTGCCAATATTCCCTACTAAATGAGCTTTAACTCCCCTATTTTTTAATACCTGATAGATCCAAAAAGCAGTGGTGCTTTTGCCTTTAGTGCCAGTCACTCCAATAATCTTGCCGGGGCAGTTGTCAAAGAAAATCTTAGTTTGAGAGGTAATCTTCTTTAAACAAGGTTTTGGCAAAATTTTAAAAGGGATTCCCGGAGATTTAATTATCAAATCATAACCCTTAAGTTTTTTGAGATAGTTTTTATCAAATTTTTGATCAGCTATTTTAAAAACTTTTTTGGGGAACAATTTTTTAAGAAACCGAAAAGTATCCTGCCCTTCCCGGCCAAATCCCAAAATCAGTATTTTTTTGTTTTTTAATTCATTGAAAATCATTGAATTTTTGTAAAAGATAAGGAATTTTACCTAATTTCTTGGCTTTTTTGAGACTTAGGTTGAAAGCTACTTGGCTCTCTTGGTAGGTGCCGACGCATTCAAAAGGTTTGTGGCTCCCCTGCCCTATTAAGCTTTTCATTACGGGCAATAGATTTTTATTTTCAAATAAGTCTCTACCAAAAATTCTCAAAAGTTGTTTTTTTTCTAAAAAAGGATATAAAGTAGCGTAAACAAACAAACATTTAGGGCATCTTCCACACCACCTATCCCCTGTTTTGGTAGCTATATTACAGCTAGAGAAAGCAGAAAAATACTTTGGATATTTTGCAAACATTTTAGCAATTTCTAATTGAGTATATTTTCTTAAAAAACTGGAGTAATTTAGGTTTACCGTAAGATATTTTTTGCAATAATTTTTGAATTTTCTCTCAAACTCTGAACTTTTAGAATACTGATGATTAATCATCTTTCCTAAATATCTGACATTACCTTCGTCAGCGCTCTTTTCATTAGAAAAAGCAATGTGCTGGTAATCAAATAAAACCGCACAAAAAACACTCAAGAAAGATAAAACAGCCGTAAAGGGCGTATGACCATTAAGATAACCTTTTCTATTTAATTTCAGCAAAACCGGATCAATCTTGCGCTCAACAACCATTGACTCTTTCACTCCAGCCAACCTGACTACTCCTTTAGCAGCCCTGGTAGGATTTACCAAAAAGGAGCTTAGCTCTTTTTTTTGCTTTTTCAGTCTTTGTATGGTGACAATGGAATCCTTTCCTCCGCCGACCGGCACCAAATACCTATCTTTTAACTCTAAAACACTGGTAGCTAAACTGGGAGCGGCAATGCTTAAATTAATAATAATTTTAAGAAAGTCAGGAGCTCGCCAGTCAATCTTGTTTTCGTAAAAAAACTGGCCCATACCTTTGATGATTAAATCTCGCCACCACTTAATTTGCTCTTTGTTTAAATAACCTGCTCTAATGATTATTTCTGGTGAACAAGTTGCTTTCCAGTAGCTGGGAATTTCCATTAAACCCAGATGGAAAACAAAATTATTTAATGCCTGCTTCCCTATCTTTTTTACCATTGCTTTTTCAGTATTTTTAATAGTGATTTCTGGTTTAAAACGAATATTCGGCTCAATTCGAAAATCAAAAACAATTTTTAAATTGCTGCCAATCAATTTGTAAGCATAGCTCCTGTAAACAAATCTAGGGTGTTTTTTCCGCAGAAAGCTGAACTTTTTCGTCATATACAGTAAATTATACCAAAAAATCGCCTAAAAGGCGATTTCATTAGTTCCGCGGGCGGAACTCGCCTTATCCCAATAACCTCACAGTCAAGCCAATAATAGCTGTAACTATGCCAATAATCCAAAAGCGCATCGTTACCTGGTAGGCAGGCCAGTTTTTGGCCTCAAAATGATGATGAATCGGCGCTGCCAAAAACAGTTTCTTTTTGCGGAATTTTTTGGAAAGAAGTTGCAGAATCACTGAACCCGATTCAATCACCAGTAAAAACCCGATAATCGGCAGAACCAAAACAGAATCAGTCAAAAAAGCAACGACCGTCAATGAGGCGCAAAGCCCCATCATGCCGGTTTCTCCCATATAGAAACGAGCCGGCGGAATATTAAACCACAAAAAGGCTAAGAGTGCCCCTAAAATTACGGCGCAAAAAGCAGCTAAATTAATCTGGCCAATAAATAAAGCAATGCCCGCATAAGCGCCAAAAATGGCAGCAAAAGCGCCACCGGCTAAACCGTCCAGGCCGTCAATCACGCCACCGCTGTAAGTAGCCATCATCACCAAAATAAATAAAGGCAGATACCAGATGCCAATTTCAAAATCACCAATGCCCGGCACATGCAAAGTTGACCAACCCAATTTAGTAAAAAACCACCAAGCACCAATTAGACCAATTAAACCCATTAAAATGATTCTTTGCCGAAGGCTTAACCCGCCAGAAATATATTTACCTTTACCCCTGACTTGAAAAACATCATCAATTAAACCAACCAAAGAAGCTGTAATTAAAGCAAAAAAAGGCAGCCAGGTCTGATCCCTGCTTAAGAAATTCAGCTTCTGAAACCACCGGAGATCAGTGTTAGATAAGCAAAAGAACAAAACAGCTAAAATCAAAGGGGTCACCCAAATTAAAAGCCCGCCGAACCTTGGAATATGGGTTTCTCCTTGAGCATGGAATTGCTGAAAATAGGTCAACTCTTTACCGTCAATGGCCTGAGTTCTGACAGTTTTTCGCCAGAGCTGATGCTTATACAAAAATCTGGTTAAAAACGGGGTCAACCAAAAAGCTAAAAGAAAACTCAGAGCTCCTAAGGTGAAAATTTTAATTACATCAATGGCGGCTTCCGGTAAATAAAACATATTACCAATTGTAGGCTTGTTGAACCCAGTTTAAAAGTTTTTTCATCTCCTCAAACCGGTTTGCCTCAGTTCCTAAAATTACATTGAGCAGATAACCTTTGCTTTTGGGAGATTCTGAAACCAAAAGAAAACAAGCCAACGCCTTTTCAGTATAGCCGGTTTTCCCGCCAATTATTCCCGGCATTTCTCCCAAAAATTCGTTAGTGTTGACAAGTTCGGGCCCGTAAAGGGTGTATTTGGGAGTCGAGAGAATTTCCCAAATTAAGGGCTCTTTTAACAATTCTTTTGTCAGCTTTACCAAATCAGCGGCAGTCGAATAGTTCAAATCTTTTGTATATTTATCTTCGTCGGGTTCCAAACCTGTGGGATTAAAGAAATGAGTATTTTCAAGATTCATCTTTTGGGCTGTTAAGTTCATTAATTCAACGAATTTTTCCCGATTCATCCCTTCGTAATCATTGGCTAAAGCAAAGGCCGCATCATTGCTCGATTCCATCAACAAGGGGTAAAGGAGTTGCTCGACTGAAAGAATTTCACCTACCTTTAATTTACCGAGGTTTTCTTTTTGACTTACGGCTTCTTTGGAAATCTTAATTTCTTTTGCTAAATCGTAGTTCTCTAAAACAATATAGGCAGTCATCAATTTGGTTAAACTGGCAATCGGTAATCGCTGGTCAATATCTTTCTGAAAAAGAATTCTCTCTCTACCCTGATTGTCTAAAAAAACAGAAGTCGCTGATTTAGCTTTGATTTCTAAATCCTCAATTTGATTATCTCGAATTGGCTTTAAATCTCTTAAATTCTGTTCAAAAGCTAGTTGATTTGCTTCGGCAGCCAATATTTTCGGGTTTTCGGCCATTTCTCGCCAAAAGAAAAAATTACTGAGATTATCCTGCAAAACATTAATCCCCCACCAAAAAGGCAAACTCAAAATTAAAGGAATTAGAAAATATTTGAGGTTCTTTGTCATTTACCGAACCCGCCCAAGGCGGGTGAAGGTGGAGATGAATCGAAGATTCATCGACCGCCGAAATTTTAATTTATCTCTTCGACTTTTTGCTTTTTTTAAAAACGGATAATCTTTGGTCAATTCTTATCATATCTCGCGGGAAGAGGCTCGCCTCCCTGACATTTTCTAAGCCCAAAACTTGTTTGACGAGTCTTTCGGTTCCAATCGCAAATCCACCCTCAGGCGGCATGCCGTATTTAAATGCTTGAAGATAGAATTTAAACTCTTTGGGTTTTAACCCCCACTTTTTAATATTGTTTACAAGTGTCTCGTAATCGTGAATTCGCTGGCCACCAGTAACTACTTCCAATCCTCGGTAAAGAAGGTCAAAGCTTAAGGTATATTTGGGGTCTTCGGGGTCAGGATAAGTATAGAACGGTCGTTTTTTTGTCGGATAATGAGTAATAAAAATTAATTCCGAACCATATTTTTCTTTGGCAAACTGGCAAATTTCTCTTTCATCTTCCGGAGTTAAGTCTATTTCCTTTCGGTTGTCTCTGCCTGTTCTTTCGAAGATAATTTGTTGAGCTTCCCTCATTTTTAAGTGAGGAATTTTTTCAGTTAATTTTGGCAAAGTTGCTTCAATTTTCCCAATATCAGAAAAAATTGCCCTAATGACCATCTCACAGGTATCCATTAATTCTTGCCAGGAGTCAATAAAACCCATTTCAGCGTCTAAACTAATGAATTCGGAAAGATGACGCGTGGTCACGCTTGGTTCAGCCCTAAAAACATGGGTTACAGTAAAAACTCTTTCAAAAACCGGGACTAAAATTTGCTTATAAAGTTGGGGGCTTTGGGCTAGATAGGCGTCATGATTGTAATAATCAATATGGAAAACCTCTGCCCCGCCTTCTGCCGTCGTAGGCACAATCATGGGAGATTCAAATTCAGTAAATCCTAAATCTTTCAGTGTTTTCCTAAAACTAGAAATAATTTCTTCTTCAATCTTAAAAATTGCTTTAATTTTTTTATTTCGCAAGGTCAAAGGGCGATAATCTAAAAGAACAGGTAAGCTTACTTTTAAATCCTTTAAATCAAATGGCAGAGAACAGGCCCCAGCTAAAACTTTAATACTTTGAGCTTTTAGTTCTATTTGGCCGGTCTCTAATTCTGGATTGACCATCTTGATTGGTCTTTTTTGAATTTCTCCCTCAATCTCTAAAACATATTCTTCTTTTATCTCTTTTGCCAAATCAGGGGTTGAAATAATTTGCAGAATGCCTGATCTGTCTCTTAAATCCAAAAAAACTATCCCGCCGTGGTCTCGCCGGGTATTGACCCAACCGCAAACTTTCACCGATTTCCCGAGATATTTAGTTGTCTCTGCGTTGAGAATTCTTTGCATATAAAGTGTCAACTTATTCGCCCATTATTTGAATTTGGACTTTTCTTGGTTTAGCTTGATCTAACTCAATCAAAAAGATTCTTTGCCATTGACCTAATTGTAATTTGCCATCAATAACATTTAAAACGAGGTTTGAAGGTAAATGTAGGGCCTGACAATGCGAATAAGCATTCTTGCATTCATTTTCGTGCATATGCACCGTCCTTCGATTAAAATCATTATGATTATAATTTAAATCCTTAGGAAAAAGTCTCTCTAAGTGCACTTTAAAATCTTCCAAGAGCAAGGGCTCGTTTTCATTCAAAAACAAAGAGGCCGTGGTGTGCAGCGTTTGAATATTAACCAAGCCATTTTTAATTTGGCTCTCAGTAACAAATTTCTCAACTTCTTGAGTTAAATCAATGAAGTCAAACTCTTTTTTAGTTCGAAATTCTAAGGTTTTATGGCTGATTTTCATGCTTTATGCTATTGGTGGTGACGGTGAAGAAGGTGGAGGAGGAACAATTGGTCCTGCTGGTTTTTGCGGTAAAGTAGGACCTTTTTTCCCAGTAAAAAGATAAATTACTACGCCAATTACTACGCCAATGAGTATGACAGCCACGATTGATAAAAGAAGAGTCATAATATTGATTAAGTTATCAGTTTTTAAAAATTCGACTTTTTGTCTCTATTTTTATTGTCCTTTTAGTTGAACTTTTTGTCAACCTCATAAATATCTCCGGCACCCATAAATATTACTACTTCCCCACCGAGCAAGTTTTTCTTTAAATAATTTATTATCTTCTCTTTTGGTAAATAAATCGCCCAATTTTTATTAATTGTTTTTATTAATTTTTTTGAGCTAACTTTCTCTTTAATTATTTTTTCTTCTCTGCCAGCCACATCATAAATATCGGTCACTATCAGCTTATCAACTGGCACTGCCTTTAAAACTTTAACGAAATCATTAAATAAATAATAAGTTCTCTGATATTGATGGGGCTGAAAAACGCACCAAATTTCCTTGCTGGGCCACTTATCTCTGGCCGCTCTCAACGTGGCTTTAATCTGTGTCGGATGGTGCCCGTAATCGCTGACCACGGTCAATTGTCTTACCTTTCTTATACCGAATCTCCGCCAAGCACCTTTATATTCTGAAAGAGCCTTAAAAGAAATTTTATCAGGAATTTTCAAGGCCCGAGCAGTCATTAACGCTAACAAGGCATTAGCAACATTGTGTTCACCCGGAACTTTTAAAATTTTCTTTAGGCTTTTGGCCGCTTTTCGGTCTATTGATTTATTGGTGATTAAAATTCCGTCTTTGGGCAAATGACCGATATATTCTCTGAACGTTTTTAAGATATTTTTAAAGTTTTTATAATAATCCAAGTGGTCTTTTTCAATGTTGGTTAAAACAATGATTTTTGGCCAATAGTTTAAAAAAGAGCCGAAATGCTCGTCTGCCTCAATGACTAAATATTTTGATTCGCCTACCCGACAATTGGAATCACCAAATTCTTTGACCTTTGTGCCCACAATAACCGTCGGGTCAAAACCAGCTTTAACCAACAAAAGTCCGAGCATGGCTGTGGTAGTGCTTTTGCCGTGACTTCCCGAAACCGCAATGGTAAAGTGTTGCTTAGTTAACTCCCCCAATGCCTGGGGATAACTCAAAATGTTAGACACTCGGTGTTTAATATTTACGGCGGGGCTGTAAATTATTAAATCAAATTTCTTGAATAGATTCTGGGGATTCTCTTTGCCAATAAAAATTTTAACCCCTTTCTTTTTTAGGGCTTGAGTAATTTCTGAACTAACCAAATCTGAGCCGCTAACCTGGTGGCCCTTGGCTAAATAATACTGGGCCAGAGCAGATACGCCAATCCCGCCAATACCAATAAAGTGAACCTTCATAGTTTTAGTGGGTAAGATTCTAAAATAGCATAGGTGGGACCCCCTCTCTTCAAGACGCTTTCCATTACTTCAAGGGAGTTTACTTCAAAAGTTAAATTTATTTCTTCGTCTACTTGCGGTCTTTCTTCTGGCTCAATTTTTCTGAATTCCCAGGCCTTGATTCTTCCTAAAGTAATATGTGGAGAAAAATTAAGTTCCTCAATTTTTTCTCCGACAACCCAAACCATCCGCGGAGGAATTTTCTTAGGGGGTCCGTAGCATATTTTATTAAGGGTGATAGAAAAAGACCCGTGTTTTGAGGCTAATCCCCTGGTATCTTGGCAAACCTTTAAAATCTCCTCGTCTGAAAGATAGCCTAAAAATTCCAAGGTAATGTGGAGATTGTCTTTTTTGGTCCACCTCACCGGTAGCTCTGGCCATTTTGACTGATAATCAGCAAGCTTCTGCTTTATATCTTCTGGCAGATTGATTGCAATAAAAATCCGATGCCGCATAAAGATATTTTAGCATAAATATCCTATTTGACAAAATCTTGCTATTACGATAAATTATATTCACAAAACAATAATAAGGAGGATAAAAATGACAGAGATAGCAGAAACCAAAGAGAAGATTTTGGAAGCAATAAAGGAAAAACCAGGTCAAACAACGGAAGAAATAATTGAAGCTACTGGATTGAACTGGGACGCGACTGTTTTTTACCTGGGAGAGTTATGCCAAAACAAGGCAGTAAAATGTATTCCTAAGTCTCATACGAAAGAAGACATCAGAGCCGAATATTTCCCAATCTAAAACCAGTAAGGGCTTGGATTTTCTAAGATCTAAGCTCTTTTTATTTTGGAAATTATGATAAAATAGAAATGAAATGAAAGAAGCCTATCTTTACAAAAATTTAAAAGACAACAAGGTACAGTGTCAAAATTGTGCTCATTATTGCGTTATTTCACCAAACAAAAGAGGAACCTGCGGAGTCAGAGAAAATCAAGATGGTAAGTTATTCGCCTTAAATTACGGCAAAGCAATTGCTGTCAACATTGACCCAATTGAGAAAAAACCATTTTTCCATTTTTTGCCAGGCACTTTTTCTTTGTCTATGGCCACCGTTGGTTGTAACTTTGCTTGCAAAAGTTGTCAAAATTGGGATATTGCGCAAGGTTTCAAGACGGTTAAAGAAATTCCTGGCGAAGATTTATCACCAAAACAAATTGTAGACCTGGCTTTAAAAAATAAATTACCCTCAATCTCTTATACTTACACAGAACCGACAATCTTTTTAGAATACGCTTTGGATACAATGAAAATAGCTAAAAAAGCAGGGCTAAAAAATAATTTTGTTTCCAATGGTTTTATGAGCCCTGAATCAGCTAAATTAGTCATCCCCTATCTCGACGCCAACAATATTGATATTAAAAGTTTTTCTGAAGAATTCTATAAAGAAAATTGCGGGGCTCGGCTTCAACCAGTTTTAGATACTGCCAAATTAATGAAAAAATCAGGCATTTGGGTAGAAATAACTACCCTAGCCATCCCCACCCTTTCAGATAGCGAACAAATGTTCAGAGATATTGCTAAATTTATAAAAACTGAATTGGGCTTAGAGACGCCTTGGCATATTTCTCAATTTTCCGGAGCAATTTCCTGGAAATTGCAGCATCTACCAGAAACACCTGTTGAAACCTTGGAAAAAGCTTATAAAATTGGCAAAGAAACCGGTTTAAAATATGTTTATACTGGTAATGTTCCTGGTCTTCCCTCAGAAGACACTTTTTGCCCAAAATGCGGGGCTATCGCAATAAATCGGTTTGGTTATTCAGTAAAAAGATTTGACAAAAATGGTAAATGCCCAAAATGCGGCGAGAATTTAAATTTAATTACGCAAGCGTAAGCGAAGCGTGAAGATGAAAACAAGGTTTTCATCGCCTTGAAATAATATGCTAATTGTTTTTGTCGCAATATCTCCTCACCCGCCAATAATTTTGCCTTCGGTTGGCTCTGAAGAAGATAGAAAAAAAATAAAAAAGACAATTGACGCTCTGGAAATTTTAGGTAAAAAATTAAAAGAGGCTAATCCTGACTCAATTATCATTTCTTCTCCCCATCCGGATTGGGGGTTTAATGTTCCCCTATTTTTTCTAGCAAAGGATTTCAAAGGAGAGATTAAAACTTATTTAATGGGCTTGGAGGAACCGAGATTTTACTTTGGCCAAGGAAAAAAAATTTACCAAAAATTGGATAAAACCAAAAGATATGCTTTAATTGCTTCTGGTGACCTTTCTCACTGCCTCAAAGAAGATGGACCTTATGGATTTCATCCCGATGGCCCAAGGTTTGATAAAGCTTTGATAGAGGCTTTAAAGAAAAAAGACATTGAAAAAATCCTCAGATTAGATAATCTATATCCTGAAGCTGGTGAATGCGGCCTAAGGTCTTTCTGTTTTCTTTTAGGTATTCTTGAAGAATCTGGCATCAAATATCAGCCAGAAATTCTTTCTTACGAAGGTCCTTTCGGCGTCGGCTATTCAGTCGCCAATTTTAAACTATGAATCCATATATTTTACTGGCTAAGCAAGCGGTGGAAAATTATGTTAAGGAAGGGAAAGTTATTTCTCCGGCCGAAAACTTAAGTAAGCAGGCGGGAGTTTTTGTGACGATTGAAAATCAAGGGCAGCTCAGAGGCTGCATGGGCACTTATTCACCGACCAAAGAGAATATTGGAAAAGAAATAGTGGCCAATGCCATTGCGGCTGCCACCGAAGATTATCGTTTTGACCCGATTGAAGAAAAGGAGCTTAGCTCCTTATCGTATATTGTTTATATCCTAAATGAACCGGAATTGGTAAAGGATGTTTCCGAACTCGACCCGAAAAAATATGGTATCATTATAAAAAGCCAAGGATTTTCTTCTCTTGATGTAATATTTAATCCCGCCCCCCGACTTTATCAAAAATCAGGGCTTTTACTGCCTGATTTAGAAGGTGTGGATACAGTAGAAAAGCAAATATCTATTGCTTGCCAGAAAGGTGGCATTGATTCAATGAAAGAGCAAATTGTAATTTATAAATTTACAGTAGAAAAATATGAAGAAAAAGAAAAAAACTGAAAAGCAAATTAGGGAAGAAACCGATATTCAAGAAATCGTCAACCATTACTTTTACAGCAAGGGGCTGACTTTGGAGCAGATAAAAAAAGACGCTAAAAAGAAAAAAATCATCTATTCCAGGTTTACCAGGCCAGCGAAGCTCCTCTTAACATTAGCCGGCTCTGTCAAAAAGGCTCAAGAAGCCATTGATAAAGTGGCTCAATGGGCTAATTCTCGAGGTTTAGATTATGCGATTGAGACAGTTTTTAAAAAATGGCTGGAATTAGATAGGTTAAAGCCAAAAGAAATTATTAAAAAGCCGTATTATAAAGACAATCCGATGGTTTGGTCAGAAACCAAAAGAAAGTGGTATGTGATTAATGAATATGATGAATGGCTGGAATTTGCCGGCAAGGAAGAAGATATTGAATGGCGAATTGTAAAATGATTACACAAATTTTTTGGATTTTATTTTTTGTCCTTATTTTGGGAGCAGTTATTTATGACCTCTGGATTCAAGGAAAGAGAAAAAAAGAGCTTTCTTTAAAAGAAGCAGGTCTCT
>Ga0210018_1000842_pt1 | contig 16071 bp, 13 predicted proteins | sample CryGeyCG2014_010_2_FD_183967 | JGI IMG/M metagenome (GOLD analysis project Ga0210018, IMG submission 183967) | Groundwater microbial communities from aquifer - Crystal Geyser CG09_land_8/20/14_0.10 (SPAdes) (version 2) | ecosystem: Environmental > Aquatic > Deep subsurface > Groundwater | place...
ATATTGTCTTTGTCCCTCCCCCATCGACTCCAATTACATAATTTTGATTTTCCTTTTGCATATTTTTTAATTTTAACATTTTTAAATCGGAAATTAAATAAAAAAGGCGTCAATGATTTTTATCTTGAACGTCTTTTGGAATTTTCTCGCAGGCGGGACTTCGGCTAGAGGAATGGATAAGGAGCGCGTGGTCCTCTTACCCAGATTGCCTCTTTCTAAAGTCCAACCCGAGGCGTGGGAGCCCGAGGCTTCGGAGGAGGGCCTCATTCACTCTTTCAAGACCTGTTTCGAGATTCCTTTAAGAACCACTTTCTTTATATCAATTTTCTGAAAATAAGTCAATCATAAAAAAATAGGCGTTAAACCAATTTTGGCTAACGCCACGTAATAATGAATAATTGTTAAGGTGCAATCAGAGAAAAAGGGGGATTTGGGGTTAAGCTTTTAGCAATTTAGCGCCGGCGCCATTTTTGAAGTTTTTTGGGAAGCAGGAAAATTTCTTTTATCCTTGCGATTGTTGCATGTTTTTCAATCACTGTTTTTGGAATGTCTGGAAAGATCATTGAGAGTTCCTCGGCTTCATCAAGAGACAATTCTTCTAATGAGGCTAATTGTTTTATTTCGGTTTCAGTAGCCGGTTTTATTATTTCTTCAATGTTTAGCAATCTCAACGGTTCTTCATCGACCATTCTTTCCCCTTCTCTTCATCGCCTTTAAAGGCAATTTAATCATAGCAAAAAAAATTATCCACATCAAGTCCCAATATTTTTAAAGATAACTGAATTTGGGTAAATTAAGCAATTTGAGCCAATTAAAACGCCAGGCATAAAAGAGCAATGAATTCCAGTTTTGGTGTTTTCACCCATAATTACCCCCAAAGAATTTAAGCCCGTATTTATTTTTGATTTTTGATTTTTGATTTTTGATTTTACTTCCCCCCTGTCAATTCTGACATTAGCTGTAATATTTCCTGCCCCCAATCTGCAACCTTTGCCAAAAATTGAATCGCCAAAATAGCCTGAATGAATGTGAATATCTTCTTGAAAGACGCAGTTTTTAACTTCGGCATTGGCTCCAATTAAAACATCGTTTTCTAAATTCACATATTCTCTAATTAACGAGTTATTTCCGATGACACAATTTTCGCCAATATAGCAAGGTCCTTTTATAACTGCATTTTCGAAAATTTTGACATTATCTCCAATAGAAACTTTCCCTTGAATGATTACACTTTTGGCGATTTTTGCCGATTTAGAAATTTTTTTTCTTAAAAATTTATCAAATAAATATTTTTCTACTAAAAATAGATGCCAAGGGTATTTTAAAGGAGGTATTTCTTTTTCGAATTTCCATAAAAAAGCCAATTTTACTTCATTTTTTTTCATATAATTAGAGAGGGTTTCCTCAAAATCATATTTCTCCTTTTTTACCCTTTGATAATTTTCAAAAAAATCCGGTGGGAGAAGATAAACTCCGACCACTCTGACATTAGATGGTTCTTTTCCTTTTTTTGGCTTTTCTACAATCTCTAAAACTCTGTTATCTTTAATTTTCATTATTCCAAAAAATTGAGGATTATTTGTGTGTTGACCAACCAAAACAACTTTTGCACCCGCTTGGCGGGTACCCGGACTTTTGATTTTTGACTTTTCTATTATTTCTCCTCCGTCAACTCTTTCAGCATTCATAACAAAAAATCTATCTTTAATTAAATTTCTCGTTTGCCAAATAGCATTTCCCATTCCTTCAGGTGTTTTCTGAATCACATATCTTATCTTTAAATTGGGCCCCCCACCACTTTTTAGGTGGGGGGTCAGTTCTTCTTCAATATCTCTTTTGGGCCCTTGAACAATGATGATATCTTTCATTCCAGCTTTCTTTAATCCTTCAGTTGTATACCAAATTATAGGTTTCCCCATTATTTTGATGAGGGATTTGTGCTGATAATTTAATGGCCAAAATCTTGATGATTCGCCAGCTGCTAAAATTACTGCTTGAATCATGTTAAATTTAAAATTATTTTGGCTAATTTTTTAGGATCGTGTTCGATAGGACTATTTTTCGTTAGTAAAATTTTTCCAATAAATTTTGGCGCAGGATATTTATCAAATTTCACTAAATCTAATAATTCCGGATGTTCCTTTTTATATTTTTCAATTCTTTTTTGGTCCGGATAAAAATTATTATAAATCACATAATTTAGGGGGCAAGCCAAATATTTTTCAACTTCCTTTACAAAATCTAAAACCGAAAAATTATTTGTCTCGCCAAATTTTGTCATTAAATTACAAATAAAGATTTTTTTTGCTTTAGTTTTCTTTATCGCTTCTTTCATTCCAGTTGGTAAAAAACAAGGGATAATACTTGAATAAAGATCGCCAGGTCCCAAAATAATTAAATCTGCTTTTTTCATTGCTTTTAAAACTGGCGGATAGGCCCTGGCTTTTGGTTTTAGATAAACTTTTTTTATTTTTAAACGACCATCATGAAGCCGGGGAACATCAATTTCATCCTCGCCTTTAATATGCTTTCCGCTTTCTAATTTTACCCAAACATGTGTTCTCTTAATAGTAGCAGGTAAACTCTGATGTCTTTTCACTTCTAAAAATCGATGAGCAATTTTAAGGGCCTTTTCAAAATCTTTTAATAAATATTCGAGTCCGGCAATAAAAATAGTGCCAAAACGATGTCCGACGTGACCATCGGGAAATTTTTCTCTCCCAAATCTGAATAAAAAAAGATTCTTTTTCCAAGAAGGAGCATCAGATAAAGCAACCAAATGGCGGGAAATGTCGCCTGGTGGCAGAATATTTAAGTCTTCTCGCAATTGACCGGTAGAACCGCCACTTTCGAGCATTGAAGTTACTGAAGTAATTTTGACTGGATATTTTTTTAATCCAGCTAAAACCGCTTTTGGCATAGCGTTTCCACCACCAAAGCAAACAATTTTCTTCCCTTTTATTTTGTTTCTCATTTTTTTTGTTTTAAAATCTTGAAAATTTTTTCCTTTGGGATCTCCCCTTCTCTCAAGATTTCTAAATTTTCCAAATCAATAACTGTTGAAGGTAGAGAAGGTTTTAAATTTCCGGCATCCAAAATTAAATCTGGCTGTCCCCCACCAGATCTAGTGGAGAATTGATTTTCAAATTGTTTTAAAACCTCTCTTATTTTTGTTGACCCTGGCTTTCCTGAAATATTTGCCGAAGTTCCAGTAAGAGGAAAATTTAATTTTTCTAATAAAATATTTACCAGTTTATAATTTGGAATTCTTAAACCAATTTTTTTATCTTTACTCACCCCCCACCATTTTTGGTGGGGGGTATTTTTTGCTTTTAAAATCACCGTAACTTTTCCTGGCCAAAATTTTTTCAAAAACTTTTCTTGATTTTTATTAATAATTGCCAAACTTTTTGCCATTTTCAGATCTTTAACAAAAATTGGGATTGGTTTTTTTAAGGACCTCTTTTTAATTTTGAAAATCTTTCTAACTGCTTTTTCATTTGTCGCATCGGCAATTAATCCATAAACTGTATCAGTGGGAACAGTTGCCACGCCCCCCATTTTGATCACTTCTACGGTTTCTCCTATTACTTTTTTAAAATTTTTGGAAGAGATTTTTATTCTTACCATTTTTGACAGCTATTTCTTTATATCATAAACTAAAATTGAATTCAAAATATGCCAGAAAGATTCCTAATTAAAGGCGCTCTCCCTCTTTCGGGAGAAGTTGAAATTTCCGGTTATAAAAATTCAGCCGGAGCGGTTTTAGCCGCATCTTTGTTAACTGATAAGCCATCGATTATTGATAATTTACCTTTGTGTTCCGATGTCTTAGATGAAATTGAAATTTTAAAGAAAATGGGAGCAGAAATTGAATGGCTAAATGGGAGGAAAATCAAAATCAGTCCGAAAAATATTAATCCAGAGAAAATTCCAGCAAATTTGTTTGAAAAGATGAGAGTTTCAATTTTGCTTTTAGGCCCTCTTTTAACTAGATTTAAAAAACTCAAAATTCCTCACCCTGGCGGAGATAAGATTGGCCTGAGGCCAATCTCTGCCCATTTAGAGGCCCTAAAGGATTTTGGAGTAAAAGTGGAAGAAAAGGATGGTTTTTACTGCTTTGAAGCGCCTAAAAAATTAGGGGGAAAAAGAATTGTTTTGAAAGAGTTTTCAGTTACGGCTACCGAAAATATAATGATGATAGCAGCAAAAGCCAGGGGGAAAACAAAAATTGAAATTGCGGCTGCCGAACCCCAGGTCCAGGATTTGGGAAAATTTTTAGAAAAAATGGGTTTGAAAATAAAAGGGGTTGGAACACATACAATTGAAATTGAGGGGAAGAAAAAATTATCGGGAGCAAATTTTAAAATCTCTCCCGATTGGAGTGAGGCCGGAACTTTTTTAATTGCCTTTGCTATAACCGGAGGTCAAGGAAAAATAAAAAATGTCAATCCGGATCATTTAACAATGTTTTTAGAAAAAATGAAAGAAATCGGAGTGAATTTCGAAGTCAAAAGAGATGAAATTTTAGCAAAGCCTTCAAAAAAATTTAAACCAACGAAAATTCAGGTTCTTCCCTACCCCGGCTTTCCAACCGATTTGCAACCCCAAACCTCGGTTTTACTCACTCAGGCAGAGGGGAAAAGTCTAATTCACGACCCTTTATATGAAAATAGATTTCAATATCTTCACGAATTAAGAAAAATGGGGGCTGATATCGAAATCACTGATCCCTATCGAGCTTTAATTTTTGGAAAAAGAAAATTAATTGGAAATAAATTAAATGCCTCTGATATAAGATCTGGGGCAGCATTGGTTTTGGCAGCTTTGGCAGCAAAAGGAACTTCAGAAATCGAAGGGATTTCTCAAATTGACCGGGGCTACGAAAAATTCGATGAAAAGCTGAAAAAATTAGGAGTTAAAATTAAGAGGGTTTAGCTTCTTAAAACTAATTCCTCGAAGGTTGGCTTTTGAATTTGGTAAAAGATTCCGATAGGAATTCTCGCTCCTTCTCCATCGCTATAATCCCATTTCCTAATTTTCATTAGGGTTTTTTCTTTTAAAGAGAGATCTTTTTCCTCTAATTCATAAATTCTCTCTTCATAAAATTTTCGGTTATCAAAAAATGTAATGCAGGGTTGCAAAATTTCGACGAAAGAAAAACCTTTATGTTCGATTGCTTTTTTAATTAAATCTTTGAGATGCTCAATTTTTAAAGCATATCCTCTGGCAATGAAAGTTGCGCCTGAAGCTAAAACCAATTCTAAGGGATTAAATGGTTCCTCGATACTTCCTTTTGGCGTTGAGCTTCCTTTAAATCCTTTCGGAGAAGTGGCAGTGAATTGAGAAACGGTTAAGGCAAAATTTCGATTGTCATAGACCAAAACAGTAATATCTGAATTTCTTTTTGCCGCATGAATTAAATGACAAATTCCCTCATTGTAAATGTCGCCATCGCCAACAAAGGCAATAACTTTTAAATTTGGATTTGCCAATTTTATTCCCTGGGCAGTGCAAAGGCATCTCCCATGCAATCCATAAAAACTATTCAAATTTAAATAATCAACATTTTTTCCGTGGCAACCAATCCCGCAAGTTAAAACAAAATTTTCTCTTTTTTTCCCATCCTTTTCAATCAATTCTGAAATTGCCCGCTTTACTGCTTCTAAAATTCCAAAATTTGGACAACCCGGACACCAAGTATTTTGACAATATGTGTCTAATTTCATAATAATTTTTTTAATTTTTCTTCAATTTCCTTTGCCAAAAATGGCCTGCCATTATATTTTAAAATTTTTCCGTCGACTTTTATTCCCTGAGAATTTAAAACTTTTGCCATTTGACCTGTGGCATTCAATTCAATTGAAACCAATTTTTTTACTCCTTTTAAAGCCGTTTCCATCTGTTTTTTTGGAAATGGTTCAATAATTATTGGCTGCACCAATTTTATTCTCAAATTTTCAGCCGCTTCCATTGCTGCTCCTTTTGAAATTCCCCAAGCAACAATGGCTTTTTTTGATTTTCTATTTCCGTAAACTCTCACTGCCGGAAGTTTTTCTACTTCTTTTTTCATTGTTTCATATTTTCTCATTCTCTTTTTTTGCATCTTTTCAATTTCTTCACTTTCGATTGTAATTCCAAATTCGTCATGTTCATAACTTGAGGCTTTGACAATTGCATTTTTTTCTCCAGGAAAAGCTAAAGGAGAAATTCCATTATCAGTAATTTTGTATCTTTTATATTCTCCTTTTTTGTCCCAGAAAATTGGGTTTTGAGATTGAATTTTTTCAAGAATTTTTTCATCAACTGAGAAAGTATTTTCTGAAACATCTTTATCTAAAAGAAAAATTACTGGAGTTTGATATTTCCAGGCTAAATTTAAGCCCAAAGCAGAATAATATAGGCATTGCTCAGCATCTCCTGGAGCAATGACAAATCTTGGAAAATCTCCATGGCCTGCTGACAAAACAAAAAGCAAATCTCCTTGCAAATTGTAAGTTGGCATTCCAGTTGAAGGCCCTCCTCTTTGACTCTCAATAATTAAAATTGGAGTCTCACTTTGACCAGCCAGACTCAGCGCTTCAACCATTAAGGCAAAACCTCCGCCAGATGTTCCGATCATTGTTTTGGCGCCGGCAAAAGCCGATCCCAAAGCCATATTTATAACTGAAATTTCATTTTCTGGCTGAATGACTTTAACTTTAAATTTTTCTTCTTCCCTTGCTAAAAAATTCATTATCGAAGTAGCTGGAGTCATCGGATAGGCAAAATAAAAATTAAGCCCGGTTTTAACTGCCCCTAAAGCAGCGGCTTCATTTCCAGTTAAGAGAATCTTTGGCTCTCGTTTAATTTTCTCTATTTTCAATAAATTTTTTGAGGTTTCATAGGATCTTTTGGCAATTTTTAAATTCAATTCTATCTCCCTTTTAATTTCTTTTTCCAAAACATCTTTCAAAGTTTGCCATTTAATTCCAACAATTTTAGCAAAACCAACAATTAGAGCAGTGTTTGCCATTATTGGAAGCCCGCCCATTTCCTTTGTAATTTTCTCAATTTCAATTCCAATTCCTTCTTTTGACCGAATTTTATCTTTGTTAAAAACAATCACCCCATTCTTGCTCAAATCTTTTTTGTGTAAATTTAAAGTATTTTTATCCAAAGCCAAAAGGAAATCAATTTTTTCCTTTCTTGATTGAAATTCTTTTTCAGCTGCTCTAATTTGAGAAAAATTGTGGCCACCTCTAATCAATGACTGATAATCTTCATAAATATAAACTCGATAGCCCAATTGGTTAAAAATTTTGGCAATAATTAACCCAGCCATCCTCGATCCCTGTCCGGCTTCCCCTCCAATCAAAATTGAAAAATCTTTTAGCATGTTTTCATTCTATTGTTACCGATTTCGCCAAATTTTTTGGCTGGTCCACGTCATTACCCAGTAAAACTGCCATATGATAAGCAAAAAGATGAAGAGGAATTATTGCCAATATTGGAGTTAGCATTTCCAGGGTTTTTGGAATATAAATAACATCGTCAACTATCTTTTTAATTTCTTCATTACCTTCGGTAGCAATAGCGAGAATCTTTCCCCCTCTGGCTTTTATTTCTTGAATATTGGAAACCATTTTTTCATAAACCGAATCAGAAGGACAAATTGCAATGGTTGGAAAATTCTCATCAACTAAGGCAAGGGGGCCATGCTTTAGTTCTCCCCCAGCCACTCCTTCAGCATGTAGGTAAGAAATCTCTTTTAGTTTTAAAGCTCCCTCTAAAGCGATGGGAAAATTGTATTTCCTTCCAATAAACCAAAAGTTTTTAAAATCTTTGTATTTTTCTGCTAATTTTTGGATTTCTGGAGATAGCGTTAAAACTCTTTTGGCTAAATCTGGAAGTTTTGATAATTCCCAAATTATTCTTTTTCCCATCACCAAAGCCATATCTCTTTGTCTGCCAAGATAAACTGTAAGCATAGCCAATACTGCTAACTGACCTAAAAAAGCTTTTGTTGAGGCAACGGCAACCTCAAGACCGGAGCGAGTATAAACTCCGGCATCGGTTTCCCTGGCTTGGCTGGAACCAACAACATTGGTAATGCCCAAAGTCAGAATTCCTTTTTTCTTCATTTCCCTTAAGGCAGCCAAGGTATCGGCAGTTTCTCCAGATTGGGAAATGAAAATAGCAGCCGTATTTTTATCTAAAATTGGTTTTCGATAACGAAATTCTGAAGCAATATCAACTTCGGTTGAAATTCCAGCATATTCCTCTAACATGTATTCGCCGATCATGGTCGCGAAATGAGAGGTGCCACAAGCCACTAAAATTATTCGATTAATTTCCCTCAACTTATTTGAAACAGAATCCAATCCGCCCAATTTCACCGCGCCTTCTTCAACTATTAATCTTCCTCTGATAGCATTTTCAATAGCTCGGGGTTCCTCCATTATCTCTTTTAACATGAAATGGGGATATTCACCCTTTTCTGCTTCGGCCACTTCCAATTCCAAAATTTGGGGAACTTTTTCCTTTATAATAAAAACATCTTTGGGTGTAACTGTTGCTATCTCATAATCATCGAGTTGAATGATTTTTTTGGCATAGGGGGCGATGGCAATTGGATCAGAAGCAATAATATATTCCTGGCCATTTAAACCAATTAAAAGAGGACTAGATAATCTGGCAGCTACAATTTTATTGGGATCCTTTTTTGAAATTACTAATAAACCATAAGTCCCTTTTACCTCTAATAGGGCTTTCCTAACTGCACTTTCCAAATTCCCTTTGAAATATTTTTCAATCAAATGGCAAAGAACTTCTGTATCTGTTTCTGATGAAAATTTATGCCCTTCTTTTATCAATTTATCTTTTAATTCCTGGTAATTTTCAATAATTCCATTGTGGACTAAAAAAATATTTTTCTGACAATCCCAAATAGGATGGGCATTTGCCTCGCAAACCTTTCCATGAGAAGCCCATCTAACGTGTGCTATCGACCAATTTCCTTTAAGACTTAGATTTTCTAGTTTTTTTTCTAAATTTTCTAACTTCCCCACTGCTTTAACGCAAACTAAATCAGAACCATTTCCAACTACGACCCCGGCCGAATCATATCCACCGTAGCTTTGTCTTCTTAATCCATCTAAAATAATTGGCAGGGCCTCTTTTTTACCTATATAACCTGAAACTCTGCACATAGTTTAAATAACGATATTAATCAATTTCCCGGGGACAAAAATTATTTTTTTAATTTCTTTGCCTGATATCCAATTTTGAACTTTTTTGCTCAAAAGTGCAAGTTCTCTTGCTTTTTCTTCTGAAATATCGGCTTCAACTTCAATTTTATCTCTAACTCTGCCATTAACTTGAATTACTAAAGTGATAATCTCTTCTTTGATTAATCTTGGGTCATATTTTGGCCATTTTTGTTTATGAATAGAATCTTTATGATCCAACTGATGCCATAATTCTTCAGTTATATGAGGAGCAAAGGGAGATAGGAGAATTAAAAATCTCTCAATTGTGTCCTTGCTAATTTCTTTTTTATTTAAAAAAGCAAAATTTAAAAATTCCATAAAGGCGGCAACAGCCGTATTGAATTTTGTTGCCCCTAAATCCCCTTCTATTTTTTTATTTAATTTATGGACTTCTTTTATTACTCTCTCGCTGCTTTTTTTACTTGCCCCGTAGGAAGCCGAAAGCTTTCCTTCGGGGCTCTCTTTGCAGTCTAAAACTAGTTTCCAAGCCCGGTTCAAAAATCTAAAGACTCCTTTTACTCCTTGGGCGCTCCAGGAAATTGCCTGATCAAATGGTCCCATAAACATTTCATAAACCCTGAGGGTATCTGCCCCGTATCCTTTAACAATGTTATCGGGATTAATTACATTACCAAAAGATTTTGACATTTTCCTACCGTCTTCACCCAAAACTATTCCGTGGGAAGTTCTCTTTTTATAAGGTTCCTGATTCGGAGCTACGCCGATATCAAAAAGAAATTTATAGATAAAACGCGAGTATAATAAATGTAAATTTGTATGTTCCATCCCGCCATTATACCAATCAACCGGCAGCCAATATTTCAATTTTTTGGGATCGGCAAGTTTTTTACTATTTTGAGGATCACAATATCTCATGAAATACCAATTTGAGCCTGCCCAGTTTGGCATGGTATCTGTCTCCCTTCTTGCTGAACCCCCGCATTTAGGACATTTGGTATTTACCCAATCTTCTATTTGAGCCAAAGGCGATTCTCCGGTCCCGGTCGGCTGATATTTTTCTACATACGGAAGTTCGATTGGCAGATCTTTTTCTGGAACTGGAACTTGACCACATTTTTGACAATGTACAATTGGAATTGGTTCTCCCCAATAATGCTGCCTGGAAAAGACCCAGTCTCGTAATTTATATTGTACTGTTTTTCTTCCCAATCCTCTTTTTTTTAGCCAATCAGTAATTTTTTCCATCGCTTCTTCAGAGGTTAATCCATTAAATTCTCCTGAGTTAATTAATTTTCCATAATCAACAAAAGCCTCGGGCGAAGAGAACTGCGTTCTCTTCTTCCCCTTCACCTCGCTGCCACGAGGCTCAGTTTTTAAAATATTTCCCCCAGAAATAACTTCTCTAATCTTTAATCCATATTTTTTAGCAAAATCATAATCTCTTTTGTCATGAGCTGGAACAACCATGACCGCTCCCCCACCATAAGTACCAACAACATAATCTCCAACCCAAATAGGAATTCTCTCACTATTTATTGGGTTTAAACAATAGGATCCTGTGAAGACTCCGGTTTTTTCTTTCTCCAATTTCGTTCTTTCAAATTCGCTTTTTTCTTGAGATTTTTTAATATAATCTTGGACTCCATTTAAATATTCTTTTTTAATTAGGTCTCTCACCAAAGGATGCTCCGGAGCCAAAACGATTGCCGTTACTCCAAAAATAGTATCAATTCTCGTCGTAAAAACCTCAATTTGCCCCCCACCAAATTTTGGTGAGGGGGAAATTTGAAATTTTACATTAGTTCCTTCGCTTTTCCCAATCCAATTTATCTGTTGAATTTTTATCTTTTCTAAATAATCAACTTTTTCCAAATCTTTTATCAATCTATCGGCATATTTTGTAATTTTTAGCATCCACTGTTTGAGTTTTTTTTGAATAACTTTTTCTCCGCACCTCTCATGTTTTCCCTCAATTACCTCTTCATCGGATAGGCCAATTTTGCAAACCGGACAAAAATTTATTGGGATTTCGGCCTGATAGGCAAGACCGGCTTTAAAAAGCTTTAAAAAAATCCATTGGGTCCATTGATAATATTTTGGATCAGTTGTATCGATTTCCCTTGACCAATCAAAAGAAAGACCTAAACTTTTTAGTTGCTTCTTAAAATTGGCAACATTTTTCTCGGTTGCTATTCTTGGATGAATTCCAGTTCTAATAGCATAATTTTCAGTTGGCAAACCAAAAGCATCCCAGCCAATTGGATATAAAACATTATATCCTTCCATTCTCTTTTTTCTTGCTATAGTATCCATTGTTGAATAACTCCTACAATGCCCAACGTGGAGTCCTTCTCCCGAAGGATAGGGAAACTCAATCAAAACATAATACTTTTTCTTTTTAGAAAAATCCTTGGCCCGATACAATCCCTGTTTTTCCCAGTATTCCTGCCACTTTTTTTCTATTTTTCTTGGTTCATATCGCATATTTTTGCTTGCCCCGTATAATCCCGAAGGGATTTATTCGGGGCCACTTTGGTTCTATTTCTTGAGGATTGTATTCCATAAAATCATTCTAATTTTAGCTTGTTTTTTTAATTTTGTCTATTTCATTTTTTTATAAAATCGTGGCGAAAGATAAAAAAAAGCGTCTTATTATAAGAAAAAAAGACGCATATTTATTAAATTCCGAATCGTGCGAAAATCTGGTCGATGTTCTTGAGGTGGCTCTGTGGATCTAAACATGTGTTAATTTCTTCTTCGGACAATGTAGCGGTAATCCTAGAGTCGGCGAGCAACACTTCTTTAAATTCCAGACCTTTATCCCAAGATTGTAGTGTAAGTTCTTGCAAAAGCGTATGGGCATCTTCTCGATTCATTCCCTTTTTAGCTAAGGCCAACATTACATCTTCAGAGAAAATGATTCCTCTGGTCAGGTTAAGATTCTCTAGCATCCTGTTAGGGTAGACTTTTAGATCTTTTAAGACATTAATGAAGCGCCAAAGTGAATAGTGGATATAGGTGGCAGCATCCGAAAAAGTGATTCTTTCGTTAGCCGAATTGTCCAAACTTCTTTCGTGCCAGCAAAGAGCCTGATTTTCAAGTGCGGTTATCAGATATCCTTTTGACGTTCTCGGTAAAGAGCAAACGTTTTCAGATGCAACCGGATTGGGCAGAGCTTTTTTGTGAGGCATTGCAGAGGAACCTTTTTGCTTTTCTCGCGACGGTTCCTGAACTTCTCTGATTTCGGTCCGGTGGAGATTCCTAATCTCGGTTGCGAATTTCTCAAGAGAACTGCCAATCGAAGTCAAAAGGAAAATGTACAAAGAGTGGCAATCGCGACTTACAATTTGGGTAGAAATATTGGCAGGATAAATCCCGAGTTTCGTACAGACAATCTGCTCTATCCGGGGGTCGATATTCGCATAGGTTCCTACGGCCCCAGAAATTTTTCCGACCAAGAAGTATGGCCTGTTGTTTCTTAGTTTTATTAGATGTCTCTCTATCTCATCGTGCCAATTGAGCAACTTTAAACCGAAAGTAATGGGTTCGGCGTGGACTCCGTGGGTGCGACCGATCTCTAGAGTATACTTGTATTTTAGTGCCATGTCCTTTAGGGTTTGACTGAGTCCGTTGAGTTCTAACTCTATCAAATCGGTAGAGTCTCTCAATAGAATTGCCAGGGCCGTATCTTCAGTATCGTAAGAAGTAACACCGGCGTGAAAGTATGGTCTAACTTCTGGGGGAAGACTTTCTGAAACTACCTGAACGAAAGCCATAAGATCATGTCCAACCTCTTTTTCTCTCTCTTCTATTGCTCCAACTGTAAATCTTGCGTTTTGTTTAGCCTTGGCAGCTATACCTATGGGGGCCAACCCAAGCTCTTCCTTTGCTTCCAAAATCGCTATCTCAACATTTAACCAACTTTGGAATTTTCGCTCATCTGACCAAATCTGTTCCATTTCCGGTCGGGTATATCTTTTAATTGGCATTTAGTCTCATCTCCTTTCCATATTCTTTTTGGAAGGTACTATCTCGTGGAATTTCTCCACAAAAAAAGAGTTAGTCCTCCTTTTTGGAAACTATCAGATTCTAAGAAATTGTCAAGAAATTCTGAACTATTTGAAAATTGAATTACCAAAAGAACCCCCTACCAAAATTTGGTGGGGGCAAAATTAAAAGAAACAAAAGAAATAATAAAAGAATTAAAATCAATCCTCAAAAAATATTGGAGATGTTTTGAGTGATTGCACTTGATTATATCGCGCCAGGTGTGTTATGAATAATTCAGCAGAAAATAGCACCTTAGGGAGGTATGGGAAATGAACTATGAGGAGGCAATCAAAGAAGTGGCAAGACTAGGACTCGTCCAAAGAATCTGGAAAAAAGTCGATAGTGGCTTTTATCCAGAGATAGACGAAGAGTTAAAACTGCTCACAATCCAAAAGCAGATAGATGCCGGTGAGTACGAAAGTGGGTTTTGGAATCTCATCAAGTTCTTAATCAAAGATCTTCTGGCAATGACAGAAAGTGACTTGTCAGCAGAAAAAAAGGAGCTTGCTAACATCGTAGGCAGACTCACTGACCAAGAAGAAGTCCAACGACAGTTCGACGTGCTAGCCCCGCTACAAACACATTTCACAGTACCTTAAATGAGAGGAAATCCCTCTCGTTTTTTTTATTTTTTATCCAAGTTTAAATAATCTCTTTGCATTTTCTGTGCTCGCCTCTGCCACTTTTCCAAAACTTATATTTTTTATTTCCGCAATCCTTTCTGCTACATGTTTTACAGAAAGAGGCGTATTCCTCTCTTCCTGAAATTTTGGTGGAGCCAAATAGGGACAATCGGTTTCAACCAGGATTCTATCCAGCGGAGTAATTTTAATGTTTTCTTCAAAAACCGAGCGTGACGAAGTCGCGCGAGGTGGGAGATGAGACGAAGTCTCAGCGACCTTAATTCCCTCAATTTTTTTAAAAATTATTCCGTTAAAGCCGACATAAAATCCCATTTTTAAATATTCTTTGAGTTGCACTCCAGTTCCGACGAAACCATGCATTACACCTTTAATTTTTGATTTTTGATTTTTAATATTTGATTTCAAGACTTCTATGAGGTCTTGATGGGCCATTCGGCAATGAAAGATTACTGGCAAACCCCCACTACCAAATTTTGGGTGTGGGGGTTTAGTCAATTTTAGTTGTTTTAAAAGTAAATCTTTCTGTTTTTCTTTAAATAACTCAAGTTTTCTTTTTGTTTTTGGTTTCCAGTAATAATCCAGACCAATTTCGCCAATTGCCACTACTTTGGCGGATTGAGCTAATTTTTTGTAATTTTCGTAATCAAATTCTTTCTCAAAATGGGCGCCTTCTTCTTCATCGACTTTCATTTTCACTAAACCAGTTTCCAAATTTATCGGATGCAAACCAATTGCGGCATAAACCCCTGCCTCAAATTTCTCAGTAATTTCAACTGCTCTCTTTGAAGTTTCATAATTTGTGCCAATATTTATCATCCAAACATTGTTTTCCAAACACTTCTTAATAACTTCTTCTCTAGGGGCCCAGCCGAAGGCTGGGAGGGTGGTGGGTGGGTTGTAGTCTTTATCAAAAGCAGCAAAATTTAAATGGGTATGGGTATCAACTAACATTTATTAGAGGATTGAATTCTATTTTTTGCGTCAATTTTCTTTAAAAAATCGAAAACAGATTTGGGAATTAAATTTCTCCAATTTTTATTGTGGATGATTTTTTCTCTTATTTGAGTGGCTGAAAGACTATTAAAAAACATTGGATGAGCTTTAACCCTGACTCCTATTTTCTGAAAACATTTTTTTGTCCAAGAATTTTTAGTAAAAATAATTGCCTTTTCTGGCTCTAATTTTGTTATGTTTAAAATTTTTTTTGCCCAAAAAATATCATCTTTAAAATCCGGCATACCGTAAATCTTAAAATTTTTGATTTGCTCAGATTTTAAGGTTTTTTCTATCATTTCTTTTCTTTCTGAAAAAGAAAAGAGGTTATTTTTTGTCAAAGATTTTTGAGAACTTCCAATGATAATGAAAATTTTTTTCTCTTTTTTTAAAATCCATTTTATCGCTTTCAAATGTCCTTTATGAAATGGTTGAAACCTTCCAATAAATATTGCCGGCATATTTTTATTTTCTTGGAAATAAAATTTCAGGCTTTTTTGTTTTGATTTGTTTTAGAATCTTTTCTGAAGTTTCTGGTAAAAAGGGCTGAAGAAATTGGCTAATATTGGCTAAAACTGATAAAAGATCATTAATAATTGATAATTGTTTGTTAGATTTTTCCCAAGGTCTCTCTTTTTCAATATATCCATCACAAAAACTAATCAAATCCCAAATTGAAACTAAGGCTTCATTGAACTTAAAATTATCTAAAGCATTTTTCCAATTTTTCCAAGTTTTATTTATTATTGTTTGGAATTTGAGATTTGGAATTTGTTTGGAATTTGGACTCCAACCCTCCCTCCACCCTCCCAGCCTTCGGCTGGGCCCCATTTGGAATTTGGAATTTGATCTTGCGGCTAATGTGATTACCCGAGCAACAAGATTTCCTAGTCCAGCCGCAAGATCTGAGTTATATCTTTTTTCAAATTTCTCATAAGTGAAATCGCCATCTTCGGTCGAGGGAATTTCCCGCAAAAGAAAATAGCGAACGCTATCTGTCCCATATTTTTTAACCAATTCAAATGGATCAATAATGTTTCCCAAACTCTTTGACATTTTTTGTCCCGCCGAGGTTAAATAACCATGAACGAAAATCTTCTCTGGCAATACCAATTTTGCTGAAAGAAGCATCGCTATCCAGTATACGGCGTGGAAACGAATCACCCCCTTCC
>Ga0210018_1000845_pt1 | contig 16063 bp, 19 predicted proteins | sample CryGeyCG2014_010_2_FD_183967 | JGI IMG/M metagenome (GOLD analysis project Ga0210018, IMG submission 183967) | Groundwater microbial communities from aquifer - Crystal Geyser CG09_land_8/20/14_0.10 (SPAdes) (version 2) | ecosystem: Environmental > Aquatic > Deep subsurface > Groundwater | place...
GCGGTTTATCCAAAACCAATTCGTATTTTTGACCAGTCCATTCTACTTTTCGACCCAGAGCTTGGTAAAGTTTTTCTAAATTGGCTAGACCAGAAATTTGGTCTATTCTTTTATAAAGAACTTCTTTCTCTTTTAGTCCTAAAATCTTTTCTGCCTCTGGATTGACCAAGGTGATTTTTTTGTCCTTGTCAAAAACAATTAAGCCATTAACTAAACTGATTAAGGCCGCTCTGGTTTTATTCTTTTCTTCTTCGGCTTCTTTGGTTCTTTCCTTAACCTTTTTCTCTAAACTTTCCTGAAATTTCTTAATTTCCGTAATGTCAAAAATAGCCCAGAAACAACCGATAATATTGTCTTGATCGTCTTTTCTTATTGACGCAGAAACATTAACCGGTATCTTTTTTCCGCCTCGAGCAACTAAAATCATTTCTTGATTTTCAACCGATTTGCTTTTTAAAACTCTTCGGAAAAACTCTTTGGCCAGTTGCTGTTCGGTAAAGATAAGTTCGATTTCCAGGCCAATCAGCTTTGTTTCGTCGTGGCCGGTTAATCTCTTAGCCGCTTGGTTAACGTCAACAATAATCCCCGTTGGATTAACCGTGCAAACGGCCAAGGGTAAAAAAACAGAGAATTCCTTAGTATATCTCTCTAGATTCTCTAAATCCTCCTTGAGTTGGCGAGATAAAAAATGATTCTCCCCTTTTTCCATCTAATTATTCCCATTCAATAACAAATTCATGATAAGGGCCCCCTTTAAAGACACACTTAGTTTCTTTAATGGTCATTTTTTTGGTTCTGACAGTTAACAGAGCGATTGTCTTAAAATATCCCCTAAAATAGTCGCAAAGAATCGGATGAACTTTAAAGTCCTTCAGCCAGAGAACCAAACGCTTCCCTTCCACGTCAATATCAGACGCTTCCAATGCGCCAATAGAATAATGTTCTTGCCAATATTTGGCGCTTTCGGTGAAGGTTTTCTCTAAAGAAACGAAATATCTCAAAAGCGACTTAACGATAAATGAATACTTGGGAGCGGCCGAGCCCATTTCAAGTACTTCCTTGGTTCCCCAATTAAAAACGTCCTGAATCACTAATAAAGACAGGACCCGCCAGCCCAAAGGATACCAGCCGGTAGCTTGAATCTCTTGGCCGTAACTGATTGACGGATCTATCTTCTTAATCGCTGACTCGAGCTTTTTAAGGCCGGCCTCGCCCTTCTTTCCCAAAACATACTTAGCGTCTGTCTGGAAAACGACTCCTCTGACCTGCCCTTTGATTTTTAAGATGTCGTTGAAATCTTTAGGATTTAACATTAATTATTGCCATTCAAAAACAAATTCGTGGTAAGGATCGCCCTTGAAGGCACATTTGGTTTCCCGACCGATTACTTTCCTAGAACCGGTCGCTGTTTCAATTATTTTTATGAAAACCCCCTGCAAGAACAAACAAATAAAGGGGTGTTTTTTAAAATTAATCAGACGAACGACAATTGACTGGTCTTGTTTTTCGTACTTGACGATTTCAACCCGGCCTTCGGAATATTGTTTTGGCCATATCTGGACAGCTTTTTTAAAAGTTTTTTCCAAAGAAAGAAAATACTTTATAAAAAACCTGCGGAGCAAAGGATGAAAAGCCAAAGCGCTTTTGCCTAATTCTATTAAATCACTTTCCTGCCAATTAAAAACCTTAACGCTGGCAACCATAAAAATGGTCGGACAACTGGAAGGAATCCATTCTAAATCGCCTATTTTCTCAACATCAGGCATCTGATAACCGACTTTAGACAAAGCCGCTTCGACCTTTTTCAAGCCAGCTAAGCCCTCTTTCGATTTGACGTAATTAACCAGGAATTTAATATCAGTTCCTCTTTCTTGAACGGTTAATTTCTCTAAAAAAGCTATTTCTTTCCCTAAATCTATTTTAGCCGAATCAATCATTTTTTAATTTTATCACAGAAAATCTTTTTATCAAACTGTCAAACTCTAACTCCTTTAATAATTTATTTAACTCCCTTTCATGATACCTTCCCCAGCGGCATTGGTCTAATCTAAAATCAAGAGAGATATCCTTTTTAATAGTCGCTAAATGCTGGCTGAAAAAAGCGTCTTCTCGATACTCCATTAAGCGAGCTTTCAATTTAGGATTTAAATTACTCTGTGAAAGATTTTGATAAATTTTCTTTAAGCTGCCAAATTGTTTGATTAAATCAATGGCCGTTTTTTGGCCGATACCGGAAACTCCGGGAATATTATCCGAAGGGTCGCCTTTTAAGGCCTTGAAGTCAACAATTTGTTTCGGTTTTAGGCCATAGCGTTTTTCAATCGCCTTTTGGTCGTAAATGATCATTTCTTTGATGCCTTTCTGGGAAGCATAAACTGATGTTTGTCGGTCAACTAATTGGAGAGCGTCTAAGTCGCCGGTGATAATAATCTTTTTCAGGCTGGTAGCTAACGGCCCCTTTTTAGTTTTTTGAACAATTGTCCCGATAACGTCATCGGCTTCAAATCCTTGCTTTTCATAAATGGGAATGCCCAAGGATTCAACGATCTCCTTAATTATGGGAATTTGGTCATATAATTCTTGAGGCGGTTTGACTCTTTTGGCCTTATATTCCTTATACTCAACGTCGCGGAAAGTTGGCCCGGCTAAATCAAAGGTAGCCGCTAAATAATCTGGCCTCAATTCTTTAATAACCCTGAAGAGGATACTGACAAACCCATAAACAGCATTGACTAATTGACCTTTTTTGGTCTTTAAAGAGGGCAGGGCATGATAAGCCCGGTGAATTAAAGCGTTACTATCAATAAGAATCAAGGTTTTCATAAATAATTCTCCGTCTATCTTCGGCTAAGTGTTCAAATCTTAACCAACTGACATTAGCTGGCAAAATTTTCCTGGCTTTTTCAGCCCATTCAATAATCACCAAATTATCCGGTTGATTGATTATTTCCAGAAAGCCTAAATCAATCAAATCATGAGAACCCCTTAGACGGTAACAATCAATATGATAGAAGTATTTAAAAGGGGCTGGCCGGCTTAAGCTGAATTTTTTAAAAATAACAAAGGTTGGGCTGGTTATCCTTTCTTTAATGGCCAACCCTTGAGCTAATCCTTGAACAAAAGTAGTTTTGCCGCTGCCTAATTCTCCGGTTAACCCGATAATCAGGGCCTTTTTGGTCTTGGCCTTGCTTTTAATTATTTTTTTAGCCAAAATTTGCCCCATTTTTTGCGTTTCTTGAGCGCTTTCAGTAATAGCTTCTAGATAGTTCATCGTTCTTCGTTTGTTATTCGTCGGTTCTATTATACTACATTTGACCTAAAGGCCAAAATAAGCTACACTCAAGATATCAAAACTAATCAAAATGAATTCTCCTGCTCCTAAAAACAAAAGCGAAGACTTAACTGAAAAACTAACTGAATTAAAAAGAGAAGCCGAAGAAAAAAGAGCCAAACAAATGGCCGACAAGTTAAATTTGCCTTATCTTGACTTAAGGATAGCGCCGATTGAGTCAGAAGCGCTTGGCCTAATAGACGAAGAAAGCGCCAGAAAGGCCAAACTGGCTGTAATTAAAAAACAAGATAGAAAAATTTGGATAGCTCTTCAAGAACCCGGTAATCAGTCGACTGAAGAAATTATTGAAAAATTAAAAAACAATAACTACCAAATCATTCTAATTGTTGTTTCAACTAACAGCCTAAAAAGGGCCTGGACCGGCTATCAAGAATTAGTCCAATCAGCCAAGGGAATTACCGGCAAAGTGGAAATAGCCGGCAGTGCTTTAGAAAATCTCAAAAAAGAAATTAAAAATTTAGCCGATGTTAAAAAACGGATTGAAAAAACAGATGTCGGCCAGGCTTCGTCTATTGTTGAAGTTCTTTTGGCTAGTGGTCTGCAGGTCAATGCTTCTGATATTCATCTAGAAAGCGAAGTTGATAAAACTAATTTACGTTACCGCATCGATGGATTGCTCCAGAATGTGGGTTTTTTATCTCCTAAGGTCTACTATTTTGTCCTGAATAGATTAAAACTGTTAGCCGGCCTTAAACTAAATATTCATGATATTGCTCAAGATGGCCGTTTTACTGTCTCGCTTGACAAAACCGATATTGAAATCAGGGTGTCTTGTCTGCCCAGCGCTTATGGCGAGAACATCGTTATGCGAATTCTTAATCCTAAAGCGATTTCCTTAGGATTAGGAGATCTGGGCTTACGCTCTGATTTGTTAAACATTATCCAAAAAGAAGTTAAAAAAACCGACGGCATGCTCATTACCACCGGGCCAACCGGTTCCGGCAAAACAACTCTTCTTTATGCTCTTATTAGAGAAATCAATAAGCCGGAAATTAAGATTATTACACTGGAAGACCCGATTGAATATCATCTGGCCGGCATAACCCAAACCCAAGTAGAGGCGGAAAAGGATTATACTTTTGCAAAAGGCCTGCGGGCAATTTTGAGACAAGACCCTGACGCTATTTTAGTTGGCGAAATCAGAGACAAAGAAACGGCTCAAATCGCCGTTCAAGCGGCCTTGACCGGTCATCTTGTTTTTTCCACTCTTCACACTAATGACGCAGCCGGAGCTATCCCCCGTTTTCTTGATCTTGGCATACAGGCCTCTAACTTAGCCGCCGCCCTGAATCTAGTTATCGCTCAACGTTTGGTTAGAAGGGTTTGCCCTAAATGCCGCCAAGCTATTTCCCCTTCGGCCGACCAATTAAGCCAAATAAAAAAAGCCCTGACCGGGCTGCCTCAGCAGGTGAGGCATCAAGAATTAAATAAAAAAATTAAGATTTATCAGGCCAAAGGATGCAGTCAATGCAACCAAACCGGCTACCAAGGCAGAATTGCTGTTTTTGAGATGATTTTAATCGACCAAACAATGGAAAAAATAATTAGACCAGAAGTTAGCCACATTCAGATTTTAGAAAAGGCCCATCAGCAAGGCCTAGTCAGTTTTCGCCAAGATGCTCTGCTTAAAGTCCTAGAAGGAACGACCACCCTGGAAGAAGCGAAAAGAGTAACAGGCGAATAAATCTTTTAACATTGACTAACCTGTAGGCAATGACTCTCCGCCTGAGAACAGAGAGAAAAAGCTTTTCCGAGGAATATCGCAGTCGGAACCAAGATATCCTAAAAACTAAGAGAAAGCCCCTATCGGACCCTATTTTAAAAAATTGAGCCCTTATTGCCTACAGATTGGTCAATATTAAAAAGGGATGATTTAAAATTACCCCCTGATTGTTAAGTATAATAGCAAATTATCATTAAAATGTCAAGACCAACGACAGACAAGCAATTAAAAGAAGACCATTATTTAGACCTGACTTTGCGACCGCGCTCTTTTGAAGAATATGTCGGCCAGCAAAAAATCAAAGATAATCTCAAAATCTTGATGGAGGCAGCCCAAAAAAGAGGCGAACCGATCGACCACGTTTTATTGTACGGCGGTTCCGGATTGGGCAAAACCACCCTGGCTCATGTTATGGCCAAAGAGATGGGAGTCAATATTAAAATTACTTCCGGACCGGCTATTGAAAAAGTGGGCGATTTGGCCTCTGTCCTGACTAATTTAGCCGACGGAGATGTCCTTTTTATTGACGAATGCCATCGTTTAAACAAAAGCGTTGAAGAAGTCCTTTACCCGGCCATGGAAGACTTTCTTTTGGATATCATCATCGGCAAAGGCCCCTCGGCCCGGATCCTTCGTTTAGAATTGCCTCGTTTTACTTTAATTGCGGCGACGACCCGGATCGGTCTGCTTTCCTCGCCTCTGCGCAGCCGCTTCGGAGTAACTTTTCGGCTGGATTTTTATAACCAAGAAGATATTGGGAAAATTATTGCTCGGTCAGCTCAGATTTTAAAAACGACCATTGAGCCAACGGCTCTGCAGACTATTGCTCAATCGTCTCGTTACACGCCGCGAGTAGCTAATCGCCTGCTTAAAAGAATCCGCGACTACGCCCAAGTACGAGCCGATGGGCTAATTAATCAAAAATTGGCCCGAGAGGGATTAGAAATGCTGGAGATTGATGAAATTGGCTTGGAACCGGCCGACCGCCATATTTTAGAAACAATGATTAAAAAATTTAACGGCGGGCCGGTTGGCCTGCAAGCTTTAGCGGCGGCGACCAACGAAGAACCGGATACCATTGAAGAAGTTTATGAGCCCTATCTGCTCCGCCTAGGATTCCTGGCCCGAACATCCAAAGGGCGCCAAGCCACTAAATTGGCCTACGAACATCTTGGCCTGAAATATGAAGGAGAAAATCAAGATAAGTTGCTTTAGAATAAAAGCTGCTTTTGGATTATTGGCTATCGGAGGGTTTTTTATTTGGCCAAATTTTATTTTTGGAGCAGGTCATGGCGTGGTCATTAATGAGATTATGTATGATTTACCTGGAGCGGACAGCGGCCGCGAATGGATAGAGATTTTAAATATTTCTGATAGCGAAATCGATTTGACTGGCTGGAAATTTAATGACGGAAGCAACCATACTCTGAACGAACCACCAAAAAACGGCGGACAGGGCTCATTTAGAATCTCAACTGGCGAATATGCCATTCTGGCAGGAGATGCGACAACTTTTTTAATCGATCATCCAGGATTTTCCGGCACAGTCATTGATACGGTCATGGCTCTAAAAAATACCAGCGCTACTTTGAAGATTTTTGATCCGGAGAGTAATGAGATCGATTCGATTACCTATGAAAGCACCTGGGGCGCCGATGGCAATGGGAAAACTTTAGAAAAGATTATTCCTCAAGACCCGAGCATCAAAAATAACTGGCAGGAAAGCGCGCCTGACGGAGGAACTCCCGGAGCTTTCAACAGCAGCGCTCAAGAAACTCCGCGGGAAGAAGAACCGCCAAGAGGAGAAGAACCGGCTACCGAAGATTCGACTCCGACAACGACGGTCAATCGACCGCCGGTCGCTGAAGCCGGAAGCGATATTGCCACCCTGGTTAATCGAGAAATATTTTTTGACGCTTCTCAATCTTACGATCCGGACAATGATTCGTTGATTTATTTTTGGAATTTTGGCGATGGGGCGACTGATACCAAAAAACAGGCCGGTCATATTTATCTCTATCCGGGACAATACATTGTTAGTTTACTAATTGATGACGGCGAATTTTCCGACCTGGACATTATTACCGTTAATATTTACAGCCCTTCGGTAATTATCAGCGAATTTATGCCCAATCCGATTGGGAAAGACAAGAGCAATGAATGGATTGAATTATTCAACCAGAGCGAGCAAATCGCTAATTTGACCAATTGGCAGTTAGGCAGCCAGGCTAAAAACAACTCGCTGTTTGTTTTCCCGGCCAATAGCTTTATCGCCCCGAAGCAATTCTTGGTTATTCAACAATCAATTAGCCAAATTGCTTTAAATAATAATGCCGACCAAATATGCTTATTTTATCCGAATGGCTCTTTGGCTGCAGAAATTAGTTATCAGGGAGAAGCCAAAGAAGGATTAGCCGTCGCTTTTGACGGCCAAGATTATTTTTGGACCAGCGCGCCAACACCGGGAGCGGCCAATATTATTTCATTGATTAGTCCAAAAGAAGAAGGTGGGAATTTCTCGGCCGATAATTTTCAAGCAACTGCTCAAGAGAAGCAAGAAAAGCCAGAAATTTTAGCCCAAACCGACCTTGACCAAAGCCAAACATTTTTATCTCTGAACCAGCCGAGCCGAGCCGAAACTCCTCAATTGGCCCAGCCTGCGGGAGAGTCCGCTTTTCAATTCGCGTCTCAACAAGCGGCCGCCTTGGGCCAAACAAGCCAATCCATTCAAAAAGCCAATCTCATTTTAATCCTTTCCATTATTATTTCTGGTTCTTTGCTAATTAGTTGGCTTTTAATCCGGCTAAAAAAGAAGCTAAGTCATTGACATATATTTTAAAAAAGCTATTCTGAAATTATCAATATCCTAATTTAGTTCTTTGAAGGAGGTGATAAACATGTCGTGTTTTGCTCTATTCGTAGACTCAAAACCAGAAAGCGCCGAAGTGACGAAGTTCCTTGACTCATTGGGCGTTAAATACACTGCTGTGCCGATTGAAGACCCAGAGAATGATCCAAGGGAATTTATAAGGAGAAAATTACCTGTATTGCAATTCGTGACAATAGGGGCTTATCCTATGACACGCTGGGGATTAGAAGAAATAAAGTCAGTCGAAAATGCTATTCTCCTCGCCTGGAAGGACGATAAGAAGTTACGAGTTTTTTATAAACAAAAGAGAGAAGAAGGCTTTGAGATATAGCCATCGGGGGAAAAATTGCACTGACTTCAGGGCTATCTAGATTTAGGTAACTCTTTTTTGTTGATATTCATCTAATTTTCATTAACCTATTTTCTTGACAATGATACCATAGCAGTAGTAAATCATAGTAGTTAAAGCTGTGAAATCTATCAAAACTACACCAAATAAATTGCGGGAGTTGTACCAAGTTCGGAAAATGTCTTCTCCTGAAATTGCGAAGATTTATCGGTGTAGACCCGAATATGTCCGGCACCTTCTAAGAAAATACAATATTAGAATCAGGACAAAATCCGAGGCGAGGAGATTGCTTTTCAATATTAATATTCCAAAAAAAGAATTGGAAGAGCTTTATTTGAAAGAAAAGTTATCTTCCCCTGGAATCGCTGGGAAATTTAATTGCAGTCCCGGTTTTGTTAGAAACGAATTGAGGAGACATAGAATCCCAATTAGAACTATCCAAGAAGCTCTCCCGTTATCTAATAAACCAATATATCCACGGTATAATTTCAGTGGGAATCTGGAGGAAGAGGCGTATCTAATAGGATTAAGGAAAGGCGATCTCTATATACATTCAGCCAATCAAGCGAATTCTACGATTCTTGTAAATACAAATTCAAGCAAGCCAGAAATGATTAAACTGCTTATTCAAATATTTAGCCCTTATGGCCATGTTTGGCAAGGGAACCCAGATAAAGTTGGCGTTGTAGGTTTCCATTGTTATCTGAATAAAACATTTTCGTTTCTCCTAGAAAAGAAAGATAGAATCGAGCCATGGATTTTAAGAAATCGAAAATACTTCGCCGCTTTTTCGGCTGGGTATGTCGACGCTGAAGGCACTTTCTGTTTATGCGGAGGCAAAGCGGTCTTCAGTATTAAATCCCAAGATAAAAATATCCTCCATCAAATTCAAGCTAAACTCATCGAATTAGGAATCCTTCTTCGACCTCCCCAGATAGTTCGTAAACAAGGAACAAGAGATAAAGGAGGGACAATAAGCAATAAAGACATTTGGGGAATATCGGTCTATCGCAAAGATAGTCTCCTCAAACTGATTGACCTGCTTAATCCATATCTCAAACATGCTGATAAGCGAAAAAGGATAAAAATTTTAAAAAATAACATTTTCTGGCGGAACAAAGAATATAATCGTCATCAATCTACTAAATGGGATAAATTATATTTGAGAGAAGGGGTAAAATATGTCAGGTCACTCACATTGGAGTAGCGTAAAACACCATAAAGCGATTACCGACGCTAAGCGGGGCAAACTTTTCAGCAAGGTATCCCGCTTAATTAGTATTGCCGCCAAGGAAAAAGGAGCCGACCCGGAAACCAACTCTAAGTTAAGATTAGCCATTGAGAAAGCCAAAGAGGTTAATATGCCCAAAGAAGGCATTGCCAGGGCCATCAAGCGAGGAACGGGTCAAACGGGAGAAGCTCAAATGGAAGAATTTACCTACGAGGCCTATGGGCCAGCCAGAGTAGCCCTGATTATTTTTGGCATCACCGACAACAAGAACAGAACCTTAGCCGAAATTAAGCATGTTCTTAACAGATTTAATGCCAAGATTGCCAAAGTTGGCAGTGTTAAATATCTGTTTGATAAAAAAGGCGAAGATTGGCAAGCGAAATATCCTTTAGAAATTGACCCAAAAACCAAAGAGCAATTAGAAAAACTTTTTGAGGCCCTGGATGAAAATGACGATGTCCAAGAAATCTACTCTAATTTAAAAGATTAAAAAATATGGTCATTATGGGCATTGATCCGGGGACAGCCATCACCGGTTACGGAGTTATTGATAAACAGTCGAATGAATTAATCACCCTTGACTACGGCTGTATCAGGACAGAAGCGCGTTTCTCGACAGCCGAACGACTCGGCCAAATAGACCGGCAACTTGTCAAATTAATCAAAAAATACAAACCGGACCAAATAGCCGTAGAAGATATTTTCTTTTTTAAAAATTTAAAGACGGTTATTAAAGTAAGCCAGGCCCGCGGAGTTGTTTTGGCTAGAGCGGCCCGTCTGAAAACACCTGTTTTTGAATATACTCCCCTTCAAGTCAAACAGGCCGTCACCAGTTATGGCCGGGCCGAAAAAAAACAGGTCCAGGAAATGGTCAAACTGTTGCTTAATTTAAAAGAGATTCCCGAGCCGGATGACGCAGCTGACGCTTTAGCCGTTGCTATCTGCTGCGCCCATTCGCTTCGTTAAATCTATGTTTCCTACTATCGAATATATGATCGCCCAAGGCGTCCCACAAGAGACAATCGTCCTTCTTTTGATGTTGCCGATTGTCGCCACGGTTATTGCCTTTGCCCGGCAAGTTATCGGCATCAAGGGTTTTGGCATTTACATTCCCCTGATTGTCTCTCTGGCTTTCTTGGCTACTGGCTTAAAATACGGCTTAGCCCTTTTCATAACCGTTTTGTTAGTCGGTACCCTAACCCGATTATTAGTTAAACGGTTTCGCCTTCTTTATTTGCCCCGGATGGCAGTTGTTCTGACCGCCGTTGCCTTAGGCATTCTTCTGCTTCTCTTGGCCGGCGCCTATACTGATCGTCAAGGCCTAATTGCTACTTCAATTTTTGCTATTTTGATTATGGGCACATTGGTAGAAAAATTTATCACCGTTCAGATTGAACAAGGCGCCCGAGGAGCAATAATCCTTACCTCGGAAACTTTATTTCTTTCAATCGTCTGTTATTGGATCGCTAGCTGGCCCTGGCTGCAAAACCAAGTTCTCGTTTATCCTCTTTGGTTTGTCTTGGGAGTAATTATCATTAATATCTTTTTAGGCAGATGGACCGGTCTGCGGCTTTCTGAGTACTGGCGCTTCCGCGAAGTAATCAAGCGAGTTGAATTGCCGGAGAAAAAATAAGTTTGACTATGCTTGATTTCATTAAAAAATCTGGCTATCTGCTTGGTCTCAATGCCCGCAATCTAACTTATTTAAGGCCCTCTAATACCCTGAGGGCTGTTCGTATTGCCGATAATAAGCTCTTGTCTAAAAAAATTTTAAAAAAAGCCGGCCTGCCTGTTCTGCGAAATCATTCAATTATTCGCAGAGCCAAAGAGCTGAAAGACCTTGAATGGACCGGCTTGCCGCCGAGTTTTGCCCTTAAACCGAATCGCGGCCTCGGTGGCGAAGGTATTTTAGTCGTTTACGGCCGAAAGAAAAAATTTCCTTATCCCTGGATCAAAGCGGATAAAAGAGAGGTTCGCGTCAAAGATTTACATAATCATATTCTTAACATTCTGGAAGGAACTTTTTCTTTAACCGGCTTGCCCGACGTGGCCTTTTTCGAAGAACGGATTAAGTTATTGAAACTTTTTAAGCCCTACGCTTATCGAGGCATACCCGATATCAGAATTATTGTCTATAATTCAGTGCCGGTTATGGCTGAACTGCGTTTGCCGACCAAAGAATCGGGCGGCAAAGCTAACCTTCACTTGGGCGGCATCGGCGTTGGCATTGATTTAGGCACCGGCTTAACAACGGCAGCCATCCAGCGAGACCGCCTTATTGAATATGTTCCCAAAGCCCGTATTTTACTGCGCGGCTTACAAATCCCTGAATGGAAAGAAATTCTCAAATTGTCTGTCCAGGCCCAAAAAGTTTCCGAAATCGGCTTCCTGGGCATAGATATTGCCATTGACCGGGAAAAAGGGCCGATTATTTTAGAGCTCAACGCCCAACCGGGTCTCTCTATCCAAATTGCTAATTTAGCTTCTCTGAATGACCGCCTCCAAAGGATTAAAGGCCTTAAGGTTAAAACCATAACCAAGGGCGTCAAGATCGCTCAAGATCTTTTTGGCGGAGAAGCCGAGGAAGAAGCCGAGGGAATCTTCGGCCGCAAAATAATTGGCATCAATGAATTAATTGAAATATTCGACGAACAGGGCAATAAACATCTGACTATGGCCAAGATTGACAGCGGAGCTTATCGAACAACCATTTGCCGCAGCTTGGCCGAAAAACTGAATCTCGGCCAGCCCATTGGCTTCAAGAAAGTCAAAAGCGCTTTAGGATCTGAAGAAAGACCCCTGATTAATCTTTCCTTCATTTTAGACAAGCTTTTAGTCACTACCGAGGCCTTTGTGGCCGACCGCCAAGAGATGAAGTACAACATTATCGTCGGCCGGAAAGATTTAAAAAAATTTCTGATTGACCCGGCTAAAAATGTCTTTATGACCCCAAGAGTTTTGGAAAAGGCCAAAGAAAGGCGAGGCGTAAAATGATAAAAAAAGACAAAAATACAGAAATCATTCTTAAGGAAGCAAAAAAACTCGGCCTTAAGGCAAAAACCATTTATCCGAAACGGAATCTAATCGAATTAACTAAGGGCTCAAGGAAATTTTTAATTCAACAGAATTTTAGAATTAATCTGAATCGGTTTGGGACAAGAAATATTCCTCTTTTTAAGGACTTATCCTATTTTTTCTGGCAAAAAAATAATATTCCCATTCCCAAAACAATTACCGCTTTCTCTTTTCCGGAAGCAAAAGAGGGAATAAAGAAGATTCCCTTCCCTTCGGTTATCAAAGACGCTCGAGCCAGCCAAAGCAGAAATCTCTGGGTTAATATTCCTGACTTGGCAAAGGCCGTCTCTATCCTGAAGGATTTGTTCTTTAATTCTTCAATTGAGGCGGTGGTTATTCAAGAATTTATCCGAGCCGAAGAATTTCGCATCTTAGTTCTTAAAAATAGGATTCTGGCCATCGCCCAGCTTGTTCCTCCTTGTTTAATCGGCAATGGGCAGACAACTGCAAAAGGACTGATTGAAGAACTGGAAAGAAAAACAAATTGTACAATCACCCCTGACCAAGGAATGAAAGACTTGATAAAAAGCCAGGGATTTTCCCTTGACTCCGTTTTACCGGCCGGACAAAAGCTGTTTTTAAAAGAATATTCAAAAATCAGCCAAGGGGGGCAAATACAAAACATTTCTCCAGATAAGTTGCATCCGGAAATAAAAAAAATGTGCCTGAAAGCGGTTAAAACAGTCGGCCTGGAATTAGCCGGTCTGGACATTATGGCTGAAAATATTTCCGAATCGCCAAAAGGGCAAGAAATAAGATTCATCGAAATTAACGGCCGGCCGGACATCTATATCCATCACTGCCCTGACAAAGGAGAGCCGGCCAATGTCGCTAGGGAAATATTAAAATATATCTTTAAATTATGAAGACGCTCATTGTCGGCTCTTTAAAATCAGAAGAGAGTCAATTATTAAAAAAAGAGGCTGAAAAAAGAAGCCATTCGGTTGAAATATTTTCTTTGTCAAAAATGACTTTCAGCGGCCAAGGGAATTTATCAATCACTCTGCCGGACGGCCGGGATGTTAAAGATTTTGAAGCGGTTTTGTTTCGAGCTATCAACCGGCACATTATTGAAGCCAAAATTGTTGCCCAATATCTCGCCGGTCACCAAAGAATCGTTCTTGACCAGGTTTTGGCTCAGGGCAAATACGAAAACCATAAATTCTTTACGCACAGCCGGCTTTGGGCCAAACAAATTCCCCAACCGACGACTTTTTTTGTTCTCAGCCCAATTAACCTCAAGGAAGCAGTCCGGAAAATCAAACCGCCTTTTATTGTTAAACACATTAAAGAAATGCGCGGCCGGGACAATTTCCGTTTTGATTCCCAAGAAGAATTATTTAATTTTTTCAAAAAGAAAGAACGATTCGGCCTTTATTTAATCCAGGAATGGTATCCGGCTAAATATTATTACCGCACCCTGGTCTTGGGCAACAAAGTTTTAGGGGCTATGAAGAGATTATCGCTTCATTGCCAAAACCGGCCCCGGATTCCTTTGAGCCAAAGGTCAAAAAAAACCGGCTTACCGGCTGATTTAAAAAATATTTCTCTCAAAACGGCCCATGCCTTAGAAATCGAGTTGGCCGGTCTGGATATTATGCCCGACCCCCAAGGCCAGTTAAGAATTTTAGAAATCAATCGCTCGCCCCAATTCAAACGCTTTAGCCAAGTAACCGGAATCAACGCGGCTGAAGAAATAATCAAATATATTGAAAAAAAGTAGCCAAGCAAAGTCATACCAGAGGAATAAATTCGGACTTTTCTCAACGAGCGGGACGGAGCCACGTGCGGGACGGAGCCATGTGCGGGACGGAGCCACGGGCGGGACGGAGCCGAAAAAAGAGAGTTTAACACTAAAACTCTCTTTTTGCTTTAGCTCCACATAGATTTTGCCAAAGGTTCGAACACCTCCAAAATGTCCTACCCTCGGTATGAAAAAAACCGTGCGGCTGCACGGTTTTTCATATGGCTCCCTCCTTCGTTCGGCCTCAAACTTTTTTTATCATTTTGCCTAATTTAATTCATCAATCAAAGAAACGGAATTTGGCCTAAAAAATCCGCTTCGCGGATTCCTACCCGCCCTCGCTTTCCGCCGCTTCTTTTTTCGCCGCCACAATTTTCGTGCCAGCGAAGATGGCGCGCTTTCTATTTTAGAAAAGCTAAAATTTCAAAAAAATTGAATTCTTTTTGAATAAATTTGTTCCATATATGAATAACATTGAACCTGCAATAAAATAAATAATAAACTTAAATGTGGATTGATAAAATAAGATGAATAAAAATAAACTAAAAGCGGCAATAATTGCTGCGATAACAGAAAGTAATGCCTTTAAACTTTTACCTTCTTTTTTAAATTTATCTTTTAGCGATAATCCATATGAGGCAATCATGCTAAGTGAAATTATAAATATTATTCCGCCGACAAAACCATACATTCCTTCAATTAAGTTAAGCTCGCCGGCTTTTTTTATGAAAAAAACAAATTTTTCGGCTCCGCCAAAAGTTAATTGATAGTCGTAATCGCTACCCATTTTTACAGTAAAATAAATAAAATTGAACAAAAAACCAAAAATATTTCCTAATAAAATCACTATCTTTATTATTTTTCGACGGATTATTTCGCCCCTATGAATTAGATAAGAAACAAACAGTAGCAAAAATGACAACCCTAAAAATATTAATTTTGTTTGTGTGGAAATTGGAATTCTCGCACCAATAAAAAAGCAATTCCGAAGAACACAAAAAAGATTGCTACGGTATAACTAACTAAAAAACGCGCATATAGATTGAAAAAATCAAAAAGGGATTTCCCGAAAGCATAGCCTGATTTTATAGTTTTTTCGGTTGCCATTGTTTATTCTTTTTACTTAGCCGTGAAAAATCATTGAACGACTTGATGTAATTTTTTGAATTCTGGCCTATATCTCGCAAAATAAAAAATTATATATAAAGGCACTGCAATAGGCGAAAATAGAAATACTACTCCAGCCCAATTGCCAGGGGCCCATATATTGACCCCGGCTTTTCGGAGGCGTTTCGCGCTAATATAAACCCAAATAGTCGCCACAATAACAAAAATTATTGAGGCAAAAAGTATAAGTAATAATGGTAAAAATTTAATCATTTTCGTTGTTTATTTTATGTTTATTTATAAGCTGGTTCGACCTTTTAGCTCATCAAGTTGTTTTTTATATTTTGCAAATCTGATAATTATATAAAGCGGGAACATAATAATCCATAGAATGACAATGAGGGCAGACCAACTTGCCGCATCCATTGTTTTTATACCAGCAACATTAAATTTCTTAATGTCATTATATGCCCAAATAGCTGTAAGAATTATAACGGCTGGCGGCAAAAAATAATAAACAAAAAATAAAAGATAATCCATTGTTTTTATTTGTTTTTTAAAATTAAATTATACTCCTCAACCTTTCTTATAGTTTACTCCCCCGACGATTTTT
>Ga0210018_1000846_pt1 | contig 16043 bp, 16 predicted proteins | sample CryGeyCG2014_010_2_FD_183967 | JGI IMG/M metagenome (GOLD analysis project Ga0210018, IMG submission 183967) | Groundwater microbial communities from aquifer - Crystal Geyser CG09_land_8/20/14_0.10 (SPAdes) (version 2) | ecosystem: Environmental > Aquatic > Deep subsurface > Groundwater | place...
GCTTCTTCCATCAAAAATCTTACTGCCTCGTTAAAACTCATTTTCCCAAAGTGGAGTTTAATATCAATTATTATTCTTGCTGCTCGCCATATCTCATCAAGAGTCTGAATAAATCTCACCTCACTAGTATTATTAAAACCGACATCTCTCATATATTCCTCACAATAATGCGCCCATCCTTCAATCATTTCAGTCGCCCCAGACAGGGTTCTTACTAATGAAGGATTCTTAAAAGCTAAAATTGATTGAAGATGATGCCCAGGATAGGCTTCATGCACTGATGTATTAAAAATATTAGTATAATTATGTCTCTCTAATAATCTTTTTTGTTTAGCGGGAGTAATAATGTAGATTCCCATTTTTTCTTTTGCAAATTTTGGGGGGAGAAAATAAGCAGCGAAAGGTGTAGTGTGGATTAAAAAAGGTGGGGTCTCTTTTATTATGACCTTTTCGCTTTTGGGAATTTTCATTAGATTATGGGTTAATATAAATTTCTTAGCTTTTGCAACAACTCTTCTGTATTGTTTTATGATTTCTTGAAAATTGTTAGAATGTTTTTTTTCGATTTTTCGCTCTACTTCTTTAACCGTTAATTTTGGATTTATCTCTCTAGCAATTTCTTTCAGTTCTTCTTTGTCCGCTTTTAGAGCCCTTTCCCCTATTTCTAACATTTCTTTTATGCTTAAATCTAATTCCCTAAGCTTTATTAATTTTCTAAAATTATCTTCGCCAATAATATATTTATCGATTGACTTGGGCAAAACTTCATTTTTTAAAAATTTTTTATAATCTTTGGTGGCCTTAAGCGAAATATCAATATTCTTTAAAAATTCTTTCTTAAAATTCTTCTCGCTTTTTATAGATTTAAGATTATCTAAAAATAATTCAAACCCTTCGCAAGATTCTATGGCTATTTTTGTCCAAAGCTTGTAAGGTCTTTTAATTCTTGTTTTAACCTGATCAAACAGAGCAGGAATAGTTTCTAGGGCTTTATTTATTTTTTTTATTCTTTCGTTAAGAGGGACATTATCTCTATTTACTAACAAAAAGAGGGCCCCGCCTATCCATTCAGTAATATCGGGGTCAGATTCCCACATTCTAAGTTTTTCGTAAGAAAAAATTGTAAGCTTAAGGTTCTGAATAATTATTTTTCTATCTAATTTGTCTTTTTCTGATAATTTTTCTGTTTTTATTTTTACAAATTTTTTAAGATATCTTTTAAAAAATTTAGTATTCTCAAGGTAGGCTTTTTCGTCGTCTTTCGCCCATTTCCCATCGTATTTATGTAATCCTAAAAAGCTCCCATATTCTGGGAATCTTTCAAGAAGATTGTTGAAATGTTCTCTGACTAGTTCCTTAAATTTTTTATTTTCCATCTTTTGTTTTTTCTTTAATCTTATTATTCCCCACAATTCCCTGATATAACTTATTTATTAGCTCGTTTTGCTCCTTCATATTAAAAACTTCCCGGCGAATCCGAGCCTTTTCTCGACGTATATATATCCGCTGGCTTTTGGGAAGTCTTTTTCTGGGCATAAATAAAATTAAACAAAAAGGTGTTTAAGAAAGAATACATAATATTTTGTATCTTAACTTAATTTGTTTAAATTTTCAAGAGGTAATTTTTACTCACCCTTGATAACTGCCAATGGAACAAGTTTTGCCACTCTCATTGATAATCGGGCATTATGGACTACCTCAACAACATCTTCAATATTTTTATAAGCCTGGGGGGCTTCCTCAGCAATTCCCCGAAGACTCTGGCACTTAACAACAATTCCTTTTGATTTTAAGTTATTTACCACTTCCTGTCCAGAAACTCTCCTCATCGCTTCATGCCGCGACATAGTACGGCCAGCGCCATGACATACCGTATACCAAGCCTCTTTTGATTTTTCGGTACCTACTAAAACGTAAGACGCAGTGCCCATCGAGCCGGGAACTAAGACGGGCTGTCCAACGTTTTTATATATTTCTGGAATCTGCGAATGTCCTGCTGAGAAAGCCCTAGTGGCTCCTTTTCGATGGACTATTAACTTTATTTTTTGACCATTGACTTCGTGTTCTTCAATTTTGGCAATATTATGAGCAACATCATAAAGTAATCTTAAATTTGTTTTTTCTCCTAAAACAGATTTCCAGGATTGTCTTACATAATGCATAATCATGTGCCTATTTGCCCAGGCATAATTGCAGGCCGCCGACATTGCCTTAAAAAATCTTTGGCCTTCTGGCGAATTAAAAGGAACGCAGGCCAATTCTCTATCTGGTAATTTTATTCTATATTTTGGTAGAGCATCCATTATTATTCTTAAATAATCTGTACAATTTTGATGACCAAGCCCTCTCGATCCTGTATGAATCATCACTACGACCTGATCTTTAAATAACCCGAAAGATTCAGCTGCCTCTTCGTCAAAAATTTCTTCAACTTTATCAAGTTGACAGAAGTGGTTGCCCGAGCCGAGAGTTCCAACTTGGTCTCTTCCTCTCATTTTTGCACGTTCTGAAACATAAGAGGCATCTGCTTGTGGCATTTTCCCTTTCTCTTCGCAATTTTCAATATCCTCTTTTTCGCCATAGCCTTGCTTAACTAAATAAGGAACTCCTCCTTCTAAAATCTTATTGATTTGTTCGATACTAAGTTTTAGTGCTCTCCCTCTGCCCAAACCCGACGGGACTTCTTTTTGAATCGCGGTCGCCAATTTATCTAAATACGGGCGAATTTCTTTTTCGGAATATTCCGAAAGTAACAATCTGACCCCGCAATTTTCATCGTAACCTACGAAGCCAGGCGAAATAACTCCCTCTGGATATTTCATTGCTCCTACCCCTCCGATCGGTGGACCGTACCCAGAGTGAATATCAGGCATGGCAATAGCGTATTTCATAATCCCTGGCATAGTAGTTGTGTTCACTAATTGGATCAAGGCCTCGTCTTCTACTTCTCGAAGCAATTTCTCTGAAGCATAAATTCGCGCTGGAACCCACATATCCTTCCTAAAAGATTGAGGAATCTCCCACAAATATTCATTTATCTTTTTGAAATTTTCTCTTATCATATTAATTTTGCTTTAAAAATATTCAAATAAGGCGCTCTATGATTCTTAAAGCGCCAAAGCCTCATTTTAATACTTCTCTCGGTTCGTTCGAGATAGTTACGGCTTTCTTTTAAAGGATGATCCAAAATATATTTATCTTCCCAGGGTTCCCAAAATTTTGAAAAAATTCTTTTTAAGTCCTTTGGTCTTTTCCATTTTAATGCGCTTTTTACTTTCCTCAATTTTCTTTTTAAAGACAAGCAACCGGGGTAGTATAGATATTTAATAAATTTTTGGGCCCTTTCTCTACCCAACATTATATTGTAAGTATTATCTCTTTTGTTTCTACTTAGTCTTTTCTTCTCTCCTACAATTTTCTCGATAATCTCGCAAAGATAATTTTTTAATGGTTCACTCTTAACTGAAATACTAATAAATGGGAGGGCTTTTCTTGTTATTCCTACACTGCCATCGCCATCGATTAAACCCCTTATATAATCTCTCTCACAAAAATCAGTGGTGGGTGGTATAACATTCTCAGATTTCTTACCATAAGGAATTCCTAATTTATTAATCTCATTTCTAAACTTCATATCACATATCGTTAAAGTATAACTTGTATGACCTTTTTTAAAATTAGTATCTCGAGTTCTTGCTCTAAGTCCAGAATAAACTGAGGGAAATAATTTTTGAAAAGATTTTAATATGTGTGTATCTTTTTCTCCGACCTCAATTTGAAGCCTTCCTTTATTTCGAAAATTCTTAATCTTTCCTAGGGTTCCGTCTGCTTGGGTAAAACCAAAGAAATAAGAATGTTCAGGTATTTTAAGGTTTATATGTTTCATAATTTTTGAAATCTTTTTTAGAAACCATAAAAATATCTTCTTTTTTTTATCTTACTTTATTTTCCCCAAGAATAAAAGCCCCGTAAAATACGAGGCTTTTTTACTAATATTCGGTACATTTTTTTAAATAAGTCAGAACATCGTCTAAATTAGCAATGGCTAGCGCTACCACTGAATCGGCAGCGCCATAGTAAACTAAAAGTTCATTTGTTTTTTCATCAACAACCGCGCCGCAAGGAAAAATAACATCATCTACATTACCCACTCTTTCGTAACTCTCTTTTGGACCAAAAACCCAATCTCGACTCCGGCGAATTGCCTCAAGACTTTCTAAATCTAACAAAGCTAATCCCACTCGACAAATAGTACCGGAGGCCGTATTTCTCGCCCCATGGTAAATAATCAACCATCCCTCTGGGGTTTCAATCGGCGGCGGCCCTAACCCTACTCTATCAGAATCCCAAGTTCTATGCCTGGCAGGAATTAACACCCTGTCTTTCCCCCAAAAATTCAGGTCTTTGGAGAAAGAAACCCAAATATCAGCCCTACCTTCAATAATGGGTCTGTTTATAAGGGCGTAGTATCCTTTAATAGTTTTAGGGAATAAAGAAGCATCTTTATTTGGAGGTATCAGCTGGCGCCCCAAACGTTCGAAATTAGAGAAATCTTTAGTTGTTATCAGAGAAATACCAGGAGGTTCTCCGGCTACCCCATTAAAGAAAGAAACACAGGTAATTATAAATTCTTGCCGTTCTTCCAACCAAACAATTCTCGGATCCTCTAATCCGAATACAGCTTCACCAAATTCTGGCTCTGCCGCTAATGCTGGTTCAGGACTTATCTGCCAGTTTGTTTTACCATCTTTGCTTTTAGCAACAGTTAAATGAGAATATCCCTGTTTATCTTCCGCTCGAACCAAAAGCAATATCTCGTCATTAAATTTTATTGCGCCGGGGTTAAAAACCGCTCCCACTTTATAGGGCCAATTTTCTGGAGTTAAAATCGGATTTCCTTCGTACCGTTCAAAAAGTTCTTCAAATTTTTCTTTACTCATTTCCTTACTCCTTTTCTAATTTTTAGTTGTTAAATAACCACTATATTTCTACATTATTATACTTTTATATATTTAAATGTCAAATAATATCGCCGCCTCCCAGATTCCATCTTCTCTCTGATGAATATCCAAACTATGGTAGGTTACGGCTTTAATGTCTTCGCCAAATCTTTCTACTTTTTGACCAATTAGTTCGGCTTCGAGTTCGGTACCAGTAAATTTTTTAAATTTTGCCTTAGTGTAAATCTCTTTATTAACTTGGGTTAAATATAAAACCTCGCTTAAAAAATCAACTAAAAGAGCGGGTAGGTCAAGGGATTTTATTTTAACTTCTCTTTTAATTTTTTCTTCGGGTCTTCGTACTTCAGACCCTTTCATACTTTCACTCATTCCTATCAGCATATTCAAAAAAAGCTCCTCTTTGGTTTTCCCAAAAGCTCTAATTTTTAAATCGGCTTTGTGTTCTAAAATTTCGTATTTTTTCATAGATTAGCGAGCTTCCGAAGGAAGCGAAGATGAAGATGAAGGCTTGGCTTCATCGACTTAGCTTTTTAAATTCTTCTCTAACGATTTCGCGATCGTCCCAGGGTATTTTTTTACCGCCTGCCACGCAAATCCAGGGTTCGCAACCTTTACCGGTAATTACCACTATACTTGTTGTGCTTAACTTAGTTACGCACAAGGCCCTCTTTATAGCTTCTCGTCGGTCCAAAATTTTCTTTGCTCTTTGTCCGACGCCTTCAGCTACCTGATTGATAATATCCATTGGATTTTCATCATAGGGGTCCTCGTTGGTAATAATAATTTCATCACAATATTCAGCGGCTATTTTTCCTAAAACTGGCCTTTTCCATTTGTCTCGGCCTCCGCCGCAAGCACCCAAAACGCAAATCAGTTTAGGTTGTAGGTTATAGGTTTTAGGTTTTAGGTTAGTTAGGGTTTGATAAACTTTCTCAAGTGCGTTGGGAGTAAAAGCATAATCAACAAAAACTTTAAATGGCTCAGAAATCACTTCCTCCATTCTACCTGGAATGCCTCTAACTTCCTCTAATACTTTTTTACAAATCTCTAAATTAACTCCCTGGGACACTCCAACACAAATTGCTGCTAAGGCATTATAGATGTTAAAATTGCCAATTAATTGCAGATTCAATTTAAGGTCTTTGCTATTAATATCTCCCTGATTTAACCCGTAGGTATATTTTTTCTCGGCCGGAAATTGTAAAAAATATTCTCTATTTTCGTCATCAATGTTAATAACATGAATATTTTTTGCTGCTTGAAATAATTTTCCTTTGGCGGCTCGATAATTTTCGAAGCTACCGTGAGATTCAATGTGTTCCGGACTTAAATTTGTAAAAACTGCTGCATCAAAATCAATGAATTTATGCCGGTACTGCTTTATTCCTTCAGACGTCACTTCCAAAACTACGTATTTTGACCCAGAGTTTACTGCCTGTCTCAAAAATCTCTGAAGTTTGAAACGGCCAGGCATTGTCATTTTCAAAGTATTTGTCCACTCTCTATTACCGATTTTAAATTTTATTGAAGATAAGGAAGCAACTTTATTTCCAGCCGCCTCTAAAATCTTTGAAATCATCTCAATGGTTGTTGTTTTTCCATTTGTTCCGGTCACTCCAATTACTTTCAATTTTCGCGAAGGGAATCGAAAAATCAAAGTTCCTAAAAAAGCTAGCGAAAAATGATACCACCCAATCAAAAACGAAGGAACAAGTTTTCTAATTAAATTCTTCATTTACCGAGTTTTAATTTATTAAAACGAAGGTGGAAAAGAAGATTTATCTTCTTTGACCTTTTTAATTTTAGTTGATTTCGAATTAAAAAAAGAGGTGTTTTTGCCATCCTAAGGCTTTAATAAGTTCTCAATGTCTGGCATGATTCCTCCTAGAACAGTAGGGGTGGCTCCAGCACCAGGACCAGTCAGAATATAGGTTCCGTTGGGTCCATATATCAAGGCTGCGTTATTTACTCCGGGTGGTATGAGTTGGAGAAATAAAGGGTTATGGATGCGATTCTTGAATCCTCCCGAGACATACCAATTATTTATTTTAAATTTAAATCCACCAATAACATCTTCTTTATTTTCTCCCCTAGTAATTGAGATAATATATCTTCGGAAAGTTGCTTCTCGCACTAAGTTGCCTAAATCTTTCTCGGTAATATTTTGAACCTTAATCTCTCTTGCCCGAATTTCTCCGAGACCACAGATATTAATAAGTGCCGAAGTTTTCATTGGTATATCTTTAACAGCTTCGGTATTAATTACTTCAATCGGCTCTTGAGCACCAGGTTCGGCATAACCTAATTTCTTTGTTTCCTCTACTACTTCGTCTAAAACCCTACCTCTACTCAGACCATCAAAGATATAATTCAAAGTACCATTTATAATTAGATGGATTTCTTTTGTGTTTGGAGTTACTCTCTCTTTCAACCAGTGCAATAATCGGGTTCCGCCGCCTACGGTAGCGGAATAACCAATTTTGTCCATCCAAGGTTTCAATTCCGGAAAATAATTACCTATCGCTCCTTTCTCAGAGCTCACTACTGGAATTCCTTTTTCTACTAAATTTTTTATGTAATTATAGGCAGTAGTTCCTTCATCGAGGGTAGGGATACACAAGACAGCAATATCTACATTTTCTTTTTGAAAACAATCTAGCCACCCTGAAGGTTCAGCAATCTTCTGTTTCATAGAGGAATTATAGACCCCCGAAATTTCAACAATCACCGGGACTGTCCATCCTCTTTGAAGCGCTCTCTTTCCCACTTCTTTTCCTATTTTGCCATATCCAATTAATCCTATTTTTATTTTCATATATTTTATTTTAACTTATTTTCCGAAAATTTTAAACCCTTGAATAAAGGAAGGATTTAAGCTAAATTTAAGTGTATCCTCAATGAATCTTCGCTTCATTCCGATCTTCGATAAACCGAGCACGAAGTGCGAAGGTTAAAGAAGAGAACAAAGTTCTCTTCGCCAATTTTCAATTTATCTCGATGTTCAAATTAAAAGCTCCATTTAAACCGACCGGCGATCAACCACGGGCAATTGAAAAATTAGTCAAGAATTTGAAAGCCGGAGTAAAAAACCAAGTGCTTTTGGGAGTGACTGGAAGCGGTAAAACTTATACTATGGCAAGGGCAATTGAAAAAATCAAAAAACCAGTTTTGGTGATATCGCCAAATAAAATTTTATGTGCTCAATTATTTCAAGAGTTTAAGGAGTTTTTCCCTGAAAACAGGGTTCATTATTTTGTTTCTTATTATGATTATTATCAACCTGAAGCTTATATTCCTCAGACCGACACCTATATTGAAAAAGATGCCAAAATTAATGAGGAAATTGATAGGTTGAGACATGCGGCTACCCAAGATTTATTAACTGGAGATGATATAATTATTGTCGCTTCGGTTTCTTGCATTTATAATATTGGGTCACCAGAAAATTATCAAAAAGTCAGTTTAGAAATTAAACCCGGCCAAAAAATAAAAAGAAAAGAGTTGCTTTCTCATCTAACTTCTCTGCAATACCAAAGAAATGACTTTGATTTTAAACCCGGCGCCTTTCGGGTCAGAGGCAATGTTATCGAGATATACTCGATTACTGGAAGAGAAATAATTAGAATCGAATTTTCTGGAGATGAAATAAAACAAATAATGAAACGAGAAACCAATAACAAAAATTTTGAAAACTTAAATCTTAAATCTAAAATCTTAAATCTAAAATTGTTTCCGGCTCATTTTTGGGTTACTCCTGAGGAGAAATTGAACATTGCCATTGAAAATATAAAATTAGAATTACAAGAGAGATTAAAAGAATTAAAAAAACAAAAAAAGTTATTAGAAGCCCAGAGATTAGAGCAGAGAACAAATTATGATTTAGAAATGTTAAAAGAAACTGGTTTTTGTCACGGAATTGAAAATTATTCGAGACATTTAGAATTTAGAAAACCGGGCCAAGCTCCTTATACTCTAATTGATTACTTTCCAAGTGATTTCCTAATTTTCATTGACGAGTCGCATATAACCCTACCCCAACTCCACGCCATGTCTCAGCAAGACCGGGCCAGGAAAGAAACTTTAATTGAATACGGTTTCAGGCTACCCTCGGCCATAGATAATAGGCCTTTAACTTATAAAGAGTTCGCTGAAACTCCGTTTCATCTCACGCCTCGGCTTTCAGCCTCAGCATTTGAAGAAAGGACTCCCCAAATAGTTTATGTCTCAGCTACCCCAGGGGAAGAGGAGAAGAAAAAAGTAAGCAAAAAAAATATTATTGAGCAGTTAATAAGACCAACCGGATTATTGGAGCCCTCAATTGAAATAAGACCAACCAGAAATCAGGTTAAAGATTTAATAGAGGAAATTAAAAAAAGAACTCTTAAAAAACAAAGGGCTCTAGCTTTGACTCTAACCAAAAGGCTGGCTGAAGCCCTATCTGATTACCTATCTGAAGAAGGAATTAAAACCCAATGGCTCCATGCTGAAATTAAGACCTTGGAAAGACCAAAAATCCTAAAAGATTTAAGGGAAGGAAAATACGATGTCTTAGTTGGAATTAATCTTTTAAGAGAAGGGTTAGACTTACCAGAAGTTGCCTTGGTTGCAATTTTAGATGCTGATAAAGAGGGATTTTTAAGGTCAGAAACTACTTTAATCCAAACCATGGGCCGAGCAGCCAGGCACGAAGCTGGCCATGTCATTTTATACGCTGATAAAATTACCAAATCGATGGCAGCTGCTATAAAAGAAGTTAAAAGAAGAAAGAAAATTCAAATGGAATATAACAGACTTCACAATATTACACCCAAACCCATTATTAAACCGATAAGAGAATGGCCATTTGCCTCCAGGGAAAAAGAGATTACCTCTGAATTCTGGATGGTGCGGGATAAAAAGCTTCTGGAAAAAGAAATGGCTGAGGCTGCCAAAAATTTAGACTTTGAGAGGGCAGCTGAAATCCGTGACTTGATTAAAAAATTAAAAAGTGATAAAAATAAAATATGTGTCCGATAACTAAATCAGCAAAAAAGGCCCTAAGGCAGAGTTTAAGAAAAAAGGCCAGAAATGTTTTAAAAATGAAGAAATTAAAAAAGCTCTTAAAAGAGTCTCATAGTTTGGTTTCAGAAAAAAAGACCGCTGAAGCAAAGAAGCTTTTGCCCCAGGTTTATAAATTATTAGATAAAGCAGCAAAAACTGGATTAATTAAAAAAAATACCGCCAGCAGAAAGAAAGCAAGGATAACTAAATTGATAAATAAATCCTAAAAAAATTTCCGGAAATGATTATATCCCGGTGATTAGTAAATCTAAGGCTGTCTGAGGGTCTATTTTCCCAGTTTTTATATTTAAATCTACCTGAAAAATTTTTCGGTAGATTTTTTTTAGTTCATCAATTGTAAACCTTCTCGCTTGTTGAATTGACTTTCTTACTACATAGGGATGTAGCTTTAGTTTTTTACTAAGTATTCGCATGTCGTTTATATATAATTCACCTTTTGATTCACATGATTTCACCAAAAGCAAGTTCCGGAATTGGAAATTTATCATTGAAAGAAGATATAAGGGCGGATCTCCTTTTTCTAAATGCTTATGAATTAAGATAAGGGCCTGTTTTTTATTTCTTGAAGATATGGCATCGATAGTTTTAAAAATATCAGCTTCAATTTTTGGCCTAACTAAAAGTTCAACATCCTTTATTTCAATTTTCCCATCTTTTTTGTAGCTAACTAATTTTTTAATTTCATTAGTAATCTGCCAAAGGTCATTCGCGGTAAATTCAATTAATTTCCCCAAAGCTGTATCTGAAATTTGACACTGATATTTTTCAAATTCTTTTTTGACCCAGTTTTTTAATTTTTGGCCTGCCAAGAGTTCAAATTCCTGAACTTTTGCCTGTTTTTTTAGAAAATTAAATAAGGCGTCATTTTTAGAAAACTCATTTTCTTCATAAAATAAAATTATATCTTTTGAATCTATGAATTTCTTAGAATTTTCCAAAAATTTTCTTTTGAACTCAGTATTGGAAAAAGTGTTCTCTAAGACCACCAATTTTTTTTCCTGAAACATTGAAATTGTCTGAAATTCATCTTTAAACTCCTGATGGCTGTCTTTTTTGAAATCAAAATACTTCAAATTCAATCCACTTTTGTGGATTTTTTTATAATTGGCGATTATCTCATTTAACTTTTGATGGCTTCGATAAGTATCTGGGCCGTAGAGAAAAATCAACATATTTGACAATTCGGGCAATAGTGGGCACTTCTTCCTCCCAATTTTGTCCTTTTTATCTTTGTGCTACAGCGGGGGCAGGGTTTTCCTTCTCTCCGATAAACTTTTCTTTCTTTATCGAAATATCCTTTTTTTCCAGAAATTCTCCGAAAGTCAGAAATACTTTCTCCGCCAAGCTTAATTGCCTTTGCTAAAATTTCTTTCATTGCCTGATAAATTTCTTTCAATTCCTCATCAGTTTTTAATTTTGAAACATCTTTGAAGGGACAAATTTTCGCCTGCCATAAAATTTCATCAGAATAAATATTACCAATACCAGCAATGACAGTTTGATTCATTAAAACTTGCTTAATCTTTCCCTTCCTCTTTTTTGATAAACACTCGTGAAATTTTTCAAAAGTAAAATCATTTTCTAAAGGCTCCGGGCCAAAGGAGCCCATCTCCTTTTTGAGTCCTTCATTATCCCAAAATTCGACCTTGGCAAATTTTCTAAGATCTGACAGGGCTAGCATTTGACCATTATCTAAAGTAAATAATAAATGAATATAAGTATTAATTTTCTCCGCCAAGGGTCCGGCAGGAGGAATCCATTTCCCCTCTTTGAATTCCCACTTACCCAGAAGTAAGTGGCCAGTTAGTTTTTGATGAATCAGCAGGGAACAGTCCTCTGATAAATTAAAAATAATATTTTTCCCTCTTCGCCAGATTTTTTGAATTTTTTTACCCTTGATCTTCTTTTTAAATTGCTCAAAATCTTCGGGTTTTCTTATTGTCTTAGGAAAATCGGTCCAAACATCAATAAAAGTCCTGTGAAGGACCTTTTTATTTAAATCTCGGATTATTGTTTCTACTTCGGGTAATTCCGGCATGGCGTTACTTTAACGCTCCTTTTACTTTTTCGATAATTTCTCCGGGAGTGAAGTGGGCCTTAATCAAATAATCAACCGCTCCTAATTTAAATCCCCTTTCCACATCATCTTTCTGGCCAAGATTAGAGAGAATAATTACCGGAGTCCGAGTTAAAGACATATCTTCTTTCATTTTTGATAAAACCTCAAATCCATCAATCCCCGGCAAAATTAAATCAAGTAAAACCAAATCCGGCTTCTCTTCTTTTATTTTTTTCATCCCATCTTCTCCGTCAATTGCTTCCGAAGTACTAAAATCTTCCTGTATAAGTTTCCGAACAATTAACTCTCTTAAAAATTTATCATCCTCAACGACTAAAATTGTTTTTGCCATATCAATTACCTATTTGTTTTTTAACTTTATCAATTACTTCTTGGGGATCAAATTCGGTTTTAATCAACCAATCTTTTGCCCCTAAGGCCTGAGCTTTATCAATTTCCACTGGCTGGCCAGAGTTAGAAACAACAATCACTGGAATTTTTTTTAACTCCCTGTCTTTTTGCATCTCTTCCATTACTTCAAACCCTCCCATCTTTGGCATAATAATATCAAGAAGAATAAGGTCGGGTTTTACCTCTTTCATTTTTTCCAACCCCTCCTTCCCGTCTCTAGCTACTGAAATCTCATATCCTTCAACTGTTAGTTTCTTTTGAAGAAGATCAATCATAATCTCTTCGTCTTCGATAATTAAAATTTTCTTCATATACGAAGCCCTTTAGGGCTGAGTGAAGATGAACCGAAGGTTCATCGCCCTTCCCTCTTTTATTTTACCCCGTTTTTAAAAATTCTCCAAACTCCTCCTTAACAGGCGAAGAGGACTTCGCCCTCTTCTTCACCTTTCGCCTGCGGCTCGGGTAGGTAAAGAAAAATGAAAGGTTGAACCCTTATTTTCTTCTGATTCAAACCAGATTTTTCCACCATGGGCTTCAATAATGTTTTTAGTAATAAAAAGACCAAGACCGGAACCATCGGTTTGCATTCTCATTACATTGGCTGCTCGAAAAAACTTGGTAAATACTCTTTCTTGCTGGTCTTTCGGAATTCCCACCCCAGTGTCTTTTATAGAAACTTCTATTTCCTTTTTAACACGTTTTAAAGAAACTGTCACCTTGCCATCGGGATGGGTATACCTTATAGCATTGTCAAAAAGGTTTTGAATGGCCAACCTCATTTTTTCGACATCAATCAAAACTAATGGTAATTTCTTTTCTGTTTTTTTGAATTCGAATTTAAGCTTTTTTCTTTTAATTTCTTCTTTGAAAGAGTTTATCACAAATTTAACCACCAGTTCAATATCGGTCAAAATGGGTTTATAAAGATACTTTCCCTCTTCAATCCTGGCCACACTTAAAAGATCGTTAATTAAAGCAATCATTCTCTCGTTTGAGCCGTAAGTTTTTTCAATAAAGTTTTTCTGTTCTACGGTTATCCCGCCAAGATCTCCGTCGAGAAGCATTCTCAAAGTCCATTTTATTGCAGACAAGGGAGTTCTTAGCTGGTGGGCGGCTATGGAAACAAACTCAGTCTTCATTCTCTCTATCCTTTTTTCTCTGGTAACATCATGTAAAATAACGAGAGTTCCTAATTTTTCTTCTTCCTCCCGAGTTGCAGCGAAGGGGAGAGAAGAAGATTTATCTTCTTTGATCTCCCCCATCACAGGAATAGTAGAAACCTCTAAAACTAAATTTTCTTTGGTTTGAAACTCTTTTCTAAAAATTCCTTTAATTTCTGGTCCTAAAAGCTTCGCCAAAGAGGAAAGAGCAGGGATAGTACTTAATTCTAAAATTGGTTTATTTATTAAATCTCTGGCTCTAATTTCAAAAAAAACTTCTGCCTGGGGATTAACTAAAACCAAATTACTTTTCTCGTCGAAAAGAAATAATCCATCAGTAAAATTGGTAATTATTGCCTGGGTCTTATTCTTCTCTTCCTCTGTCGCCCTCAAAGCTTCCTTTATATCTTCCAAAATATTCAGCAAAGCCCTGCCCGAAGCCTCCAGTTCTTTAGTTTTTCCTTCCAGCTCTTTAGTTTTTTCTTTTACTTTTTTTTCGAGTTCCTCCTGAAATTTTTTTAAGGCGCTGATATTAAAAAGAGCAAAAAAATATCCTATTAGATTTCCCTCCTCGTCTCTTCTGAATTGGCCTGAAACATTAACTGGGATTTTTCCCCCATCTTTTGTCAAAAGGGTCATTTCCTTGGTAATTCGTTTCTGGCGGCTTCCAATTTCTTCTTCTAAGTCCTTAATTCCCTTTTTCTCTAAAAATAAAAAGCTTGTTTCCTTCCCTACTATTTCCATCTCATTATAGCAGGTTAAATCCTGGAAGGCTCGATTAATGCCAATAATAACGTCTACCGGATTAACCATACAAACTGGTAAAGGCAGAAATTCGAAAAATTCCTCAATATACCTTTCCAGGCTTTCCAAGTCTTCTCTGGCCTTCTGATACTCTAATTCTAAGGATAATTTTTCTTCAACCATGCAAGTAAGCGAAGTGAACGAAGCATGAAGATGAACGAAGTTCATCGACCATGCAAGTAAGCGAAGTGAACGAAGCATGAAGATAAACGAAGTTCATCGACCATGCAAGTAAGCGAAGTGAACGAAGCATGAAGATGAACGAAGTTCATCGACTATATAAATTCTTACTTCCAGCTTATTACATACTCATGATAAGCATCATTTTTGTAGATACATTTAGTTTCCTCGATGGCTATTTTTTCGTCCTTAATAAGGAATTGAGCAATTCTTAGAAAATAACCAAGGTGAAAATTACATATTATAGGATGGAACTTATATCCTTTTACCCGAACTACCAGGTATTTTTCTTTCTCTGAAAGCTCGGAGGCTTCCAACTCACCGAAATCAAAATGTTTCCGCCAATACTCTGGACTCTCTTCAAAACATCTCCTGGGAGAAATAAAATATTTCATTAATAGTTTTACGATAAAAGAATATTTTGGGGCAGAATTTCCCATATCAAAAATATCAGAATCTTTCCATTTAAAAATCTCCTTGGCACAAAGTATAATTAAAACACTTAAAGCTTCCGGATACCAGGCCAGAGGACGAATCCCCTTGAATTTTAAAGGATAACCTAACTCTTCCATCTTTTTTTCAACTGCCTTCACTCCCTCTTCTCCTTTTCTGTAGAAGATATAGATAGCATGGGTACGCAATATCTCTCCCCTTGAATTTCCCTTAATCTGCATCAGTCTATCGGCCTCTTCTTTTAATGAGGTGTTTTTCTCACTCATAATTTTTTATTTTCCCCCTTTTTCAATTTTTTAATCTCCTCTTTTAACTCCACCATCTTTAGTTCTCTGCCAACTGTTAAGCGCTGGAATTTCTCTAACTCTTTCACTCTCTCTCGTAATTCTTTCGTTTTTTCTTTTCCTTTCTCATCTAATCTCCGGGCTAATTCTTCTAATTCTCTCGTTCTGGCTTTAACTTTAATTTCAAGAATTGTTCTGGCTTCTTCTAACTCTTTGGTCTTCTCTTTAACCTTTTTCTCGAGTTCTTCACTTCTTCGGCTAGGAATGGCCCAAAAATAATTTAATTTATTTCCGATAATAGCGAAAACAACCCCCAAAACTCCCAGGGCAATTAAAATAGTTAAAATAGTAGGTAGGCAAGGAAACATATATTCTGAAAATGGGGTAATTTGGATAAAAAGGAAAAAGCCGAGTAATTTCTAATTCCATTTTATCATAAAATTAAAGCCTCTTTAAGTTTTTAAGCTTTTGGCAATCTTCCTAATAAACTATAAAATTCTAAGTTTTTTAAAATTTGAATTACTTTTTCTTTATCATAATCTCTCCAACGGCATTTTTCTAAATTAAAATCTATCGGGGTGTTTTTATCAATTTGAGCCAAAGTTTTAGAAAGAAAGGCTTGTTCTTTATATTTTAAAAGAGTTTCTTTTAGTTTTGGTTTAAGATTTTT
>Ga0210018_1000847_pt1 | contig 16043 bp, 15 predicted proteins | sample CryGeyCG2014_010_2_FD_183967 | JGI IMG/M metagenome (GOLD analysis project Ga0210018, IMG submission 183967) | Groundwater microbial communities from aquifer - Crystal Geyser CG09_land_8/20/14_0.10 (SPAdes) (version 2) | ecosystem: Environmental > Aquatic > Deep subsurface > Groundwater | place...
GTGGTGATGATGGCGGTTTTGGGGGAATATTTATCAATAAAACTATGGAGGCTTTTTCCAATAACCCCCCTGCTGGGGGAGAATTTGGCTTCTATTGGAATAATTTGACCACCGGTTTCAATTATGAAATCAACTTCAGCTTGAGACTTTGTTCTCCAATAATTAACCCTTTTTATACTTTCGCTTTGTTTTAACACGTTAAAGACATAATTTTCCGCCAGTTGTCCGAAATCGTTTCTTTGGATTTCTTTCGAAAAGTTTCCAATTGTTTGATTTCTTAAACCCGTATCCAAAAAGTAAACTTTCGGGTTTTTTGTTAGTTCAGTTCTTCTGTTTTGATAGAAAGGCAACACTAAATCTAAGATGAAAGTTTCTTTTAAGATTTGAATGTATTTTTTAACTTCCCTGAACGAAAGTTTTGAGGATAATTCTAACTCGTTGTACGAGATCATGTTTCCGATTTGTAAAGATAACAATTGGGCGAGTTTTAAGAGATTGTCATCTGAGGCTAAATGGAGAAGACTCTTTATTTCTCTGACTAGATAGTTGTCAATAACGCTCGCCAAAACTAACCCCTTCTCCCTGTTATCAAAAGAGGTGACGACTCTGGGGTAACCGCCGTATATCAAGTATTCTTTGAACAGTTCCAATAGTTGCTTATTTACCTCACCACTTTTTATTTGCAAGTTTTGAATAAAGGATTTTTTCATGAATAAATTTAAACTTAATAAGTTTTTATTTATTGCTGAATATAAATTGTTATTTTTTGCGTTCAGAAATTCTGAAAAATTGAACGGATAAAGAGAAAAATTAAAGATTCTGCCGACAAGATATTTACCTAAGTCTCTAATTTCTAAACTTGAAGATCCTGAAACAAAGAGTTTTACATCCGTTGTGTCATACAAATATTTTAATTTTTGCCCCGCTTCTTTGGCATATTGAACTTCATCTATAATTAATACCTCGTTAGGTAAAACGTAGAGTTTTTTAAAAATTTCTATGTCCCTCTCAAAAATTTCGAGATCGGGCCGCTTTTCAAAGGTTAGAAATTGGCACTTTTTGGTTTTACTTATGTTTTCAAATAAGTGGTTCAGAAAAGTGGTCTTTCCTGCCTGTCTGGGGCCGGTAATCGCGATAATTTCTTTTTTGTTTATATACGGCCAAATTTTGGCCTCCAGATGCCTGTTTATATATAAATCATCAATTTTAGCAGGGTTATTTTTAGTCACGATGTGATTTTAGCAGGGTTATTTTTGATTGTCAAATCTTGGCAACGGGGACTTCACCGCAGAAGATCCATTTGTGGAATGAGTAGACGTCAAGACCGTGAGTAGATATTTATCTTTATTGAAGCAGATTTTTATTATTTTTGAACTGCCGTCATTTTCAAAAAACTTGAGAAAGAAGCTTGTCAAAAGCAAAAAGTATTATTTCTGGGATCTGGGAATCAGAAATGCGGTTATCGACCAATTTTTACCTTTAGATTCAAGGCCAGATACAGGGGCATTGTGGGAAAATTTTCTCGCGGTTGAAAGGATGAAAAAACATGAATATTTGAAGATTCAGAAAAGCTATTATTTCTGGCGGACATATGAGAAAGCGGAGATTGATTGGATTGAGATTGAGGGAACAGGTCTTTCCGCCTTTGAATTTAAGTGGAAAGATAAAAAAATAAGAACCCCGAAAGCCTTTAGAGAGGCTTATAAAAAGGAAGTTTCTTTGGTCTCCAGGGAAAATTATCTTGAATTTATTTTCTAGCTTGTCAAATTGAGTCAAGATAAGTCTACACTTACCTAGTATTATACTTCTGTATGCCGAAAAGTGAGTTGACGGAGAGAGAAAAGTTTTTGTCGGAAGACTCTACTGGTTTTCGTGGTTTAAAAGGTATGGATGCGGTTATGGCGTTGAGGGGAGCTAGCCCTGGTGCCACCGTTGAAGAAAGAGTGCTGCATGCGATAGGGGTGGTTACACAAGCTCAGCCGGGATATCAGAGTGTGGCCTTGGGAGCTCTGGGAGCTGCCTTACGAGAGATAAGATCTAAACCTTGAACCTGATTAGGATTGTGGGCGGCGGGTTAGCCACATAAGAAGTCCTCCTAGGACAACAGTGATCCCCACCATTGTATATAACTTAGAAGTTGTATTCAAATTGAGGGCAATAAAACCTAAAAAGGCAGTGATGGCCCAGTAAAATATTGCAATCCTCCTTTTACCCCAGCCTATATCTAAAAGTCTATGGTGCAGATGTCCTCTATCTCCCCAGACGGGGGATCTTCCTGAAAGAATTCTTCTGGCAATGACATAACCTGTATCTATTAACGGAACCCCTAAAACAACCATTAAGATTCCAACCTTAGTTGTCGAAAGTATTGTTAAAACCGCAAGGACATAGCCCGCTAGGGTACTGCCGGCATAGCCCGGCATTATTTTTTGAGGATAGAAATTCCAGGGAAGAAAACCTAAATAAGATCCTGCCAAAATTGACGCTAAAGTTATGACTGGCCACTGAGTGATGTCAGCCGAAAACTTTAAAGAAAGAGCAGCTATCGTAACGGCCGCAATTACCACCACTCCGGGGAGTTGTCCGTCAATTCCTTTAGCTCCCATATTAATCATATTCATAATAAAAACTATCCAAAAAAGGGCAAAAAGATCTGAAAGAATCCAAATACTTCTGGTTTTTCCAAAGAGGTTAAAAATAATTTGCGGTTGGGAGAGATCGATTATTCCACCTCCCGGATTTGAAATAAAAGAAATTCCAATTCCTGCTGCGATGGGTGAAAGTGCCGCAACAAAGCCCAACATAAGCCTAAGATAGGGGCTTAGGTTAAATTTATCATCTAAAATCCCTATCAGTGTAACTAAAGTTCCACCCGCCAAAATTCCAATAAGATGTTTATCTGCAGGTAAAAAGATTAAAGACGTAGCTAGAATTGCCAAGAAAGTTGCCAAGCCTCCCATTCTCGGAACAGGGTATTTGTGAATTACTTTTATGTGTTTATTGATATTGGGGTCGTCAATCGCCTTCAATTTTTGGGCAAGTTTAATAACTTGCGGGGTTATTAAAAAGGCAAGCATGAAGGCTATCGAGCCTGGAATGAGGGCAAGTTTGATGACAATATTCATTATATTTGACCTACCAAAAAAATTATTTTAACCACGGTAATGGATGCAAAAATAGCGGTTGTGAGTCCCGCAACTACCAAAATCTTTTTAATAAATTCATCTTTGATGACATTAATTAAGGATAAATTTAGCAGGATAAAAATAAGAGATGAAACAGATGGAATCAAAATCCCAATGGGGGATGAAAGCTGAACTTCTCCTTGAGGAAGACCATAAAAAATAGGGATTTGAGGCGGGATCCTCTTTTGAATCAAAAGACTAAAAATAATTATCGTAAGGTTTGTGATCCATGAGGCGTTAAAGTATCCTTTGAGAGGTAATTTTTCTAATGTATTAAGCTCCATATTTCCGCGTCATCAATTCTATTTACAAGAAGGTAATTCTGACGCAAAAGACTTGTAATTTCAAGAAAAGGTTTTGCTTCCGGGGTAATTATTATAAACCTTGGTTTATTTGCCGAAAGCATCTTGACAACCTCGCCTTTACTCGAATAATCAAATACATGGTAATCAGCGACATATTTAATGGGAGGAATTCTTCGCGCGAGGGCATAAACAGTCGGGGAATCGGGACCCCAAACAAAAACTTTGTCTTTTTTGTAACTTGAGCTTATAAGAAAGTCCGCTATTTGATAATCTCTCTGGGTGTATTTGTTAAAACCAGAAAGATATTTTTCTTTACTGCTTACTCCAGCAGCATATTTTATAAACCTTAGATAATATAAGGACGTCGGGTAATACCAGAATTTGTAGTAAACAGGAATAAAAAAGGCAAAAAGTAGCGGTATAACAACAAGAGATTGTTCAACTGTTTTCTGGGTAAGCAGTATACCCAAAAGAATAACAATGGGTCCCACTGATTGTAGGAGATAGTGCGGATACGGCCTTTCGGAAAGGGTTACGGCAAATAAGGAAAGCATTAACCAGACAGAGGCTAAAATGAACGGTTTGGAAAGCTTTTTTCGGAATACAAAAGTTATTATTATCCCGAATGACGCGATCAAAAATCTAATTAAAAGCGGGGCATTTCTTACAAGAAAGCTTTTCTGGACGTCTGACGGTCTCCAGGAAGAAACATAACCAACATTTTGCATAAACGCCGCTTTTATGTAGTCTCCCGAGTGGCCGGAGGCTCCGTACCAAGCAAGACTCAAAACAATAGGAATTAGAAAACCGATAGCTACATAAAAACTGTTTTTTATTATTTTAATTAGATTATCCTTATTAAATCCTGTGGTTATAATCCAGAAAAGAATAACAACAGGCAAGTCAAAAATTGCAGGGACTTTTGTTAAGGAGGATATTCCAAAAAGAAGTCCCGCGGAAAGTAGGTTTCTGATATTTAGTTTTTTGGAAAGAAGGATATAAATTCCTCCTAAAGAGAATACCATCATGAAGTTTTCAGCATTTGCTGTATTTCCCTCCAAAAGAGGAAGGGTGGTTAAGAGTGCAAATAGAATTACAGAGATCTTTTGGGCTCTGGGCTTATTTTCAAAAATTATCTTAACTATTTTTGCAAATATGACAATTGAAATTAAAGAAGAAATCGCCAAAAGTATCTTAAACCAGACTAAACTTCCGGCAAGTGCCGCAGTCAAATAAAGAACTGGAGGCTTATTGTCATGCAGGCCTGAATATAAAGGTACGCCTTGCCTTAAGCCTTGGCCCAAAGTTAAATAAATCATTTCATCACCATAACTGTAGGGTTCAAAAAAGGAGGGAATTCTCAAAATGAGGCAGAAAAATAAAAGAATTACGAGCCAATTGGGTAGGTTAAGCTTGTTTAATAAATTGTGGATTTTTTTTAGCATCTGTTTATAACGCCAGTTATACGAAGTATAATACATTCTAGCATATGGAAACTTGTTTAGTGACCGGAGGAGCGGGATTTATCGGTTCCCATCTGTGCGATTTTCTGATGGCCAAGGGTTATCGAGTTATTTGTTTAGATAATCTCATTACTGGCAGTGAGATAAATGTTGGACAACTCAAAGGTAATCCTAATTTTGAGTTTCTTGAAGCAGATGTCTGTAATCCAATTAGTCTTAAGGAACCCGTCAATTATATTTTTCATCTTGCTTCACCCGCTTCCCCCGCAGACTTTGAAAAAATTCCGGAGGAAGTGCTTTTAGCTAACTCCTTGGGAGCCTTAAATGTTCTTAAGATTGCTAAAGAAACCAAGGCTAAACTTCTAATGGCTTCAACATCTGAGGTCTACGGAGATCCCAAAGAACATCCCCAGAAAGAAATATATTGGGGAAATGTAAACTCTTTTGGATCAAGAAGCTGCTACGACGAAAGCAAGCGTTTTGCGGAAGCTGCAACATATGTATATCTACAAAAGTATGGAATTGATGTAAGGATGGTCAGAATTTTTAATACCTATGGCCCCAGAATGAGAAAAGATGATGGAAGAGTAATCTCAAACTTTATCAATCAGGCTTTGGAACAAAAACCATTAACAATATATGGAAAGGGGGATCATTCAAGGTCTTTCTGTTTTGTCAGTGATTTGGTTGAGGGAATATTTAGGGCGATGTTTAGCCAAGGAACCAAGGGGGAAATAATCAATCTGGGAAACCCCGAAGAATATAAAATTATTGACCTTGCAGACAAGGTAAAAGAACTTACAAATTCAAAGTCAGAAATAGTTTTTGGAGATCTCCCGCCGGATGATCCTACCCAGAGACAGCCGGATATTTCAAAAGCAAAAAGACTTTTGGGTTGGGAACCCAAAGTTTCTGTTGATGAAGGCCTTCTAAAAACGATTGAGTATTACAAAAGCCTTTAAATTTTTTTCATCCAAACAAAGTTTAGACTTCCGAAAGACTTTTCTTCTACAAACTTAAATCCTTTGAATTCGGTCTCCAAATCCTTTCCTGATTTATAAGTGATTACGCCAAGCCTTTTGCCATTCTTGGGAATTGAAATTATAAAATCTGATGTTTCCATTAAAGCCGTTCCTACAAAGAAAGGTGGAGGTTTTCCGCTGGGGTTATAAATCGGTGCCGGAATACCGTAATATTTTGATTCCCAAAGTTTATGGTTTCCTGCATCCTCGTTTATTATTAAATCTCCCTTAATTTGTGTTTGTTTTACATAAATTGCCAAATCTTTAAAAGGAATTTTTGCGGGGTGAGTGAAATAGATAAAATCGGCAGATAAATAAAGAGCGACCACAATTACAAATACGATTTTGGAAATTGTTCGCATTTCTGAAGCCGCCAAAAGCATTGCTGCCGGAATTGTGTAAAGGAGATATCTATCAAAAAAAATCGCCTGGAATTTTTGGGACACCAGCCAGGTTAAAAGAATAGGTATCAGAAACCAGGCAACAAAAAGAGAAGCCTTACCAAATTTTTTCGCCCAGTTTCTTAAAATTAGAAGAGCGATACCAGCGCTAAGGTATTTGGCAACGAGCATCTAGAGGTCTTTTAAATTAGGTTTTGCCAGCCAGAAACCACCAGCTACCATTCCCGTTTGTTTATAAAGAGGAATTAGCCATGGTGAATATAAAACAACGATTACAATGAAGGATTTTAAGATTGAAATAGCATCTTGCTTTTTACCCCAGAAGAATTCTTTTAAAAACCACAAACCCTGAACGAAAACGGCAAAGATTGCGAAATGATGGGAATATAAGGCCAAAGTTGTGGTAACAACATAGCCAACCCAACCCTTTTTAATAAAGAAATAAAACGAAGCGGTTACAGTCGCAAGCAGCAGGGAATACATCCTGCCCTCGAAACCGTAGACAAAGAGAAAGGTATTAAGAAGTGTTAAGACTGCAGCAATAAGACCCACCTTTTTATTCCAAAGGTGTTTTCCTATTTTATAGGTGAAAAAGACTGCAATTAGAAAATAAATAAACACCAAGGCTCTAACTGCAACTTCACCGGTACCAAACATTTTAAACCAGAAATGTTCACTTAGATTGAAAAGGGGCGGCGAAGTGTCGTGGGCAACAATGGAAACAATATCTTTAACCGACTTCATTGAGAGGATCGCAGAAAACCCTTCATCTCCCCAAAGGCTTTGATTAAATACCGTGAGCATTAATCCATATTATACTTTTTCGGTGACCTTATACTCTATGTATTTTCCAAGCATAAGTCTGGTATGGGCATCAAGACCGGGGAGGGCCGAAAAGAAAAATCCTGCAACCGGCATTAAGAAATACTCAAGCGGTGAAAGTATCGCCCTCCAAAGAGGAAACTCCTTAGGCCTTTTTGGTTTATAAATTCTATCTAATAGAAGCATGATTAAAAGAAAAACCAAGGCAACACTCAAAACAAATGAAGAGAGTTTTGGAACCGTATAACCTAATGCAGTTTTTGCAAATCTGGGGTTAAGAAGGATCGGAAGTTGAAGACCAATTGTAATAATGAAGAAATGCACCGGCCAGAGAAAATGTGACTGAAGAGCGTAAAGAACTCTCAGGGTTTTGTCCCAAAAAGGAACTCCGGGAGTCAAAAAGTAGTTTTTGATAATCCAGGGATCATCAGATGCTCCCCAAGCCCAACGCCTCTTTTGCTCATATTCGTTCCTTAGAGTTTTTATTAAAGATTCTCCTTGGGCAGCGTCTGCATAAATAGGAAGATACAATGGTTCCACCTCAACTTTTCCCTGTGTTTTATAATAGCTTTTGAAAAATATCCCCCAGTCTTCAGGAATTTTATCCGCATCCCAGTAGCCAACATCATCTAAAAGCTTAAAAGAAAGCGAATAGTTAGACATATTAATTAATCTGTCTTTTCTGCCAAGAAGGGCAATATGAATAATAGAGCCTATGGTATTTGTGATCCTTGTTATGGCCGGAATTTTCCAAATGTTATTGTAGAAAAGAACGGCCGGTTGCCAAAAGCGTTCATATCTATGGGGGTCATCCAAAAAAAGATAGGCAAGATAAGAAAAGTGGTTTTTGTGGTAGATATGATCAGCATCACAGCTTGTGACAATAGTGTATTCAAGTGGAAATTTGCCCTTTTTAATCAATTTTTCTTTTACTTCTAAAGCAGCAAATCTTTCGTTTGAAGCTTTTCCTGCAGCCTCTCCCGGGAGAAGTGTATGGACACAAATTAGAAAGTTTCCGAACATGTTTCCATATTTTGATTCCAATGCCTTAACCTTAATGAGTCTATCTTCTTCCGGTTCTTTAGCTTCCATGGCCAAGGCTATTGTCATCTGGTCTTTGGGCATTGTTTGATTGGCAATTGATTCAAGGGTCCTCTCAAGTGTGTGAAGCGGTTCTTTGTAGGTAGGAATTATTATTACTTGGTGAACCTTCTTCCAGTCGGGGAAGACTTTCAAATCCGCAAGCCAATCATATGCCATTGAAGCTTGGATTTTAAAATGGGAAATAGTCGCAGAAATTGCAATCTGGGCAGATTGATAGAACCAGTAGATGTTGTAGGAAAGGATAAAATAGGCAACCACATTGGGAATGACCAAGATTCCCCAATAGGGGAAAAGAATGATGTTCCAGGAAACAAAGCCGGGCAAGATCTCCAGGAGTCTTTGGATTGATTCGTCGTGTTTGATTATCCAATTTCTCATATACGAGGGAATAGGGGTGCTCCCGATTTAATCTTTGGTCCCTTAAACTGTTTTTCGATTTTTTGGGCTGTTTCGGGAAGGAAAGGCAATAGGCAATAGGCAATAGTTGCTAGTGAATTAACCGAATAAGTCAGAATTTTTTTTAATTCTTCGCCTTTCAATTTCCACGGCTCGTTGGTGTTTATATATTGGTCGGTTGTGGTGATTTTTTCCCAGATTATTTTCAAAGCTTCATCAAATCTAAATTCATCAAGAGATTTTGCAACATTATCGTCAAGTTTATTTATTTTTTTATTTTCAAATTCAAAACCAGAGTTTTCGCAAAGTTTGGCGATTCTTGAAATCAAATTACCTAACCCATTTGCCAAGTCTGAGTTGTAAACCTCTTTGATTTTATCCAAACTTATATCTACATCCTCTATAAGTGGACCGTATTTAATAAAGTAGTATCTTACGGCATCAACCCCGAATTTCTCTACCAATTCGTTTGGTCTTATTACGTTTCCTCTGGATTTGCTTATTTTTTCTCCATTAAGGTTAATAAAACCGTGTCCATAGATTGTTTTTGGTAATTCATACCCCGCACTTTTAAGCATTGCCGGCCAAAGAAGCGCATGCCACCTGACGTTATCTTTACCTAAGATATGAACATCTGCCGGCCAGAAGTCGGGAGCGCCTGAGACATAGTTTATAATGGCATCAAACCAAACGTAGATCGTCTGTTTCGGATCGCCAGGAACTGGAATTCCCCAGGAAACCTTTTCAATTGGTCTTGAAATTGCAATGTCCTCAAGCCCTTGCTCCAAAAACCCAAGCATATTTTTCCTTTGGGATTCGGGTTTAATAAAATCCGGATTATCTAGAATATGCTTTTTAAGAAAGTCCGCATACTTGGACCACTTAAAAAAGTAATTTTCTTCATTAATTTCTTCAAGTTCGCGGGTCGGATGAAGAGAGCATTTACCGTCAACAATTTCAGAAGGATTTTTGTAGGATTCGCAGCCTGTGCAGTAAAACCCCTTATATTCTCCTTTGTAGATGTCTCCATTAGCCTCAACTTTCTTATAGAACTCCTCAACAGTCTTTTTATGATCCGGATCGGTTGTTCTAATAAATCTGTCATAGCTGATATTAAGAAGGTCCAATTGCTCTTTATCCTTTTTAGATATTTCATCAACAAACTCTTTAGGTATTTTCCCTGCTTTTTTGGCAGCCTGCTCGCTTGTTCCTCCATGCTCATCCGTACCTGTCAAAAAGAAGGTTTTATCTCCCATCAAACGATGATACCTGGCTAGTACGTCGGCTATTATTTTTTGGTAAGAATGGCCGATGTGGATGACGTCGTTGGTATAATCAATAGCAGTTGTTACATAGAATTTCTTGTCCATGATGACTTATTCTACAGCGTGTAGGCGTTTGAAGCTACTTCTTTACGAATTTTCTAATTTTCTCAGCCCAGACACTGGCCCACTCTTCTGCCTCCATTTTCTTTATGGCAAGTGCAAACCCCGGTTTTTTGGACAGTTTTTCGATGGTGGCGATTGTTGCAGAAGAAACTTTGATGTTTGTTTTGATGTTTTCGTAACTTCTGCCCTTTTTTAGGTAGTAAGCCACCGAAAGTCTTTTAGCAAAGGTTTCCAGCTCACTGTCATTGAAAAAATCAGTTAAGAACTTATGCATCTCGTCCATGCTCTTAAAATCAATCAAAGTCTGAGCAAAGGTTTTAATTATTTGATTCTTAAAAGATTTGTTTAATTTGTTTTCCGAAATACGCATTTTAGCTTCTTCGCCCGAAGTATATTTCAGCAGTTGTCAAAAGTCCAGAGATAAGAAGAAAGTTTAAAATATTGCCTACCCCGAAATACCTAAGAACCAGAAATAGGGTAATTCCAAACGATATTAAGAAACCGCGTCTGGAACTTGCAAATATGGTTGAGAAAGTAAAAAGAAAGCTTAAGAAAATTAAAACAAAAAATCCGGGGAGAGCCAAAAGAGTCTCCGGATCAATAAAATAGATAAGACCTGCTGTTGCCATCCACAAAAGAAAAGTAACTATTAAAGTAGGCAGAAAGTTTTTACGCCGCATTATGGTATTATGTCTTTGTATGGATTTTTTGGCCATTACCCTTATTATAATTCTTATTCTTTTAGTTGGCGCACTTGTTTTAAAAAAACAAAAGCCTTCTGATGAACTTTTGGAATATTTAAAAACTACCAATATTCGTCTTAATGAGCAGGGCAAGAATTTTAACGAGAGGTTAGATAATGCGGCCCGGATTATTTCTTCGGTACAGAAAAATATCGGCGAATTTAGCGAAATCGGCAGGGGCATAAAAAGCTTGCAGGAATTTCTTCAGTCGCCAAAGTTAAGGGGGGGCCTGGGAGAGGAGGTCTTAAAAGAAATGATCGGTCAGACTTTTCCCAAAAATGCATTTCACCTGCAGTATCCTTTCAAAAGCGGGGCAAAAGTAGATGCGGTTTTAAAAACGGAGGCGGGGCTACTCTGTATCGATTCCAAATTTCCGATGGAAAATTTTAACGTCATGGTTAAGGGGGAGACGGAAGCGACGCGAAATCTTGGCAAAAAGCAATTGATACAAGACGTTAAAAAACACATTGAGGATATAAGCCACAAATATATTTTGCCGGAAGAGGGGACAATGGATTTTGCCTTGATGTATATTCCTTCGGAAGCGGTTTACTATGAAGTGGTTAATATTCAGGAATTATCCAATTTTGCCAGGCGCTTAAGAGTTTATCCTGTTTCCCCAAACACCCTCTATGCCCATCTTCAGGTTCTCCTTCTTTCGTTTGAAGGGAAAGACCTGGAACTAAAATCAAGAGAAGTATTCAGAATTTTAAGAGGAATGCACAAAGATTATGAAAAAGTGGAAGAAAACTTAAATGTATTACAGAAACACTTAACCAATGCATATAACACGATTGGAAACGTATTTTCCTCTTTCTCTCAACTTGGTAGAAAGATTTCATCAACACAAAACATAGGAAGCGGGACAAAAGAAAAGGTAAAAGAGTTAGAAGAATGAACTTTGTAATTTTACACGGAACAGAAGGTTCACCTGATGGGAACTGGTTTCCTTGGCTTTCAAAGGAACTGGAAAAATTAGGACATAAAACCATAAGGCCGGTTCTTCCTACCCCCGAAGGACAAAATATTGAAAATTGGACGAAAGTGATTAATAGTGCAGTTGAAGAAGTTGGTGGATCAGATAAGAATACCGTAATTGTTGCACACAGCATGTCTCCGATGGCGGTTTGCCATTATCTTAATAAATATAATGTAAAAATCGGTGCTGCATTTTTTGTTTCAGGATTTACTGATTATGTTGATGATCTAGAGCCGTACCATACAGTTAATCCTAGATTTTTTGACAAAAATTTTGATTGGGAAAAATTAAAGAAAAATTGTTCCAAAATAATTTGTTTTGCTGGAGATAACGACCCATATCTTCCTCAAGATGTTCTTCAAAGATTTTCTACATTATGTGGAGCCAAGGAATTTATAATTATTCCTAATGGTGGACATCTTAATGCGGAATCTGGTTATACAACTTTTCCCTTGCTTCTCGAAACAATCAAAAAAGAATTAAGCCTTTAGTTTGACTCTTGACAAAGCGACGAGTCTCGTATATTATGGCAATATACAGATGAAATGGATAAATTGCTTAGATCAAGTATCGAGTTTGAATGGGATAGGGGCAATAGAGAAAAGAATTGGGCTAAACACGGGATAAGTACAAAAGAACCAGAAGATATCTTTTTTGATAAGCGGTCATTTACAACAAAAGATGTAAAGCACTCGACCATTGAGGATAGGTTTCAGGTTCTAGGCAAAACAGTCAAGGGAAAGTATTTGACAGTTTATTTTACGGTGAGGAGTAATAAAATTAGAGTAATTTCAGCAAGACCTATGAGCAGGAAAGAAAGGAAGCAATATGAACAAACTAAATAAAAAAAAGGTTTTTAAAACCATACCAAAATTTAAGAATGAAGACGAAGAAAGGATTTTTTGGGATAAAGTTGATTCTTCTGAATATTTCGACTGGTCTAAAGGTAGGCATGTTAATTTCATAAATTTAAAACGATCTACACAATCGATATCGCTTAGGGTTCCAATTAATATTTTAGATGAGATTAAAATTGAGGCAAACAAAAAAGATATGCCGTATCAATCTTTGATGAAAATGTATTTATCTACAGCCCTTAAGGCAGATCAGAAGGGTAAATTTGTCTTTGCCTCATGATACAATGCCTTTGTGGGTAAAGACGCCTCACTTAAATTAAACAAGGAACAAGAGAAGGCTGTAAAGTACGGAAGCGGACCGTTACTCATAATTGCCGGAGCAGGAACGGGGAAAACGACGGTGATAACGGAAAGAATAAAACGCTTAATTCTTTTTAAGAAAATAAAACCAAGTGAAATTTTAGCCCTGACCTTTACCGAAAAAGCAGCTCGGGAAATGGAGGAGAGGGTGGATGTCGCCCTGCCGATTGGTTATACCCAGATGTGGATTTCTACTTTTCATTCTTTTTGTGATCGGGTGTTACGCGACTCTGCCTTAAATATCGGTTTGGATCCAAAGTATAAATTAATGTCGGAAGCGGAGACAACTCAATTTATCAGAAACAATCTTTTTAAATTTGACTTGGATTATTTCAGACCTCTGGGAAATCCCACTAGGTTTATCGGTGGCATGCTTCAGCACTTTTCGCGTTTGCAGGACGAAGATGTTAGTTCGCAGGACTATTTATCTTATGCCCATAAACTTCGGGGAGTCGAAAAGCTGGAAATCAAAAAAAACAAAGAACTGGTCAATGCCTATAGGACTTATGAAGAACTAAAGACAAAAGAAAACGTTATGGATTTTGGTGATTTAATTGTCAAAACACTTAAATTATTTCACGAAAGAAAAAATGTGTTAAAGGAGTATCAGAAGCAATTTAAGTATCTTTTGGTTGATGAATTTCAGGATACAAATTATGCTCAATACGAGCTGATTAAGCTCCTTGCAAGCCCTAAAAACAATGCAAATATTACTGTCGTCGGGGACGATTCTCAAAGCATCTATAAATTCAGGGGAGCCGCAGTGTCAAACATACTTTCTTTTAGAAAAGATTATAAAAAAGCAAAAACCATTACTTTAATAAAAAATTATCGTTCCACACAGACTATTTTGGATTCAGCGTATAGATTAATAAAATTTAATGACCCTGATACGCTGGAGGCTCAACTTGGGATTAGTAAAGAACTAATATCGGTTAAGAAAGAAAAAGGGGAAGAAATTAAATTTATACATGTCGATAGGGTAGAGAACGAAGCGGATGAAATTGCAAAAGAAATAAAAAATCTCACCTCGGGGGAGTCAAAGCCCACCCCCGAGGTGTACCGATTCAAAGATATAGCCATTTTGGTACGCGCGAATAATCATTCGGAACCGATTATTAGAGCTTTATACCGCCATGGAATACCGCATCAGTTTTTGGGTCCAGGAAGGCTTTTTAGACAAAGCGAAGTAGTTGATTTAATTTCTTACTTAAAAGTTTTATACAACTTCGAAGATTCAGTGGCCTTATATAGGGTTCTCTCCATGGAATATTTCGATATTTCCGGAAGGGATTTGGCGATAATGGGTAACTACGCCAGAAAAAACAATCTTTCCCTTTTTGAGGCGTGCGAACTGACTAACCCTCCTTCGCCGGAGGCTACGGAAGGGCCAGCTCACTTTGGTGAAGAAACTACCGAAATACTTAGAAAGATTGTCAATCTTATTCACAAGCATCTTGGTCTCCTTCGCCGGGAAACCGCGGGACAGCTTCTTTATTATTTCCTCTCTGAAACCGGCCTTTTGGTTAAAATGCTTTCTCCCGAATCTGTTGAAGCAGAGAAGAAAGCAAAAAATATCTCCAAGTTTTTTGACAAATTAAAAAGTTATGAGGCAGATCATGAAGACGCCACAGTTCCTGCGGTTGTCGACTGGTTGGAACTTTCAATGGAGTTGGGGGAAAGCCCGCTTGCGGCAGACTCCGATTGGGCGGATATCAATGCCGTTAATATTTTAACTGTACATTCCGCAAAGGGACTGGAATTTCCGGTTGTCTTTTTGGTTAATCTGGTTTCCCAGAGATTCCCGACGATAGAAAGGAAAGAACAAATTCCAATTCCGGAAAAACTGATTAAAGAGGTCCTTCCGAAAGGGGACTATCACCAGGAAGAAGAAAGGCGTCTTTTCTACGTTGGAATGACAAGGGCCAAAGAAAGGCTTTATTTAACGGCTGCAGATTATTATGGAGAGGGAAAAAGGGAGAAAAAATTATCGCCTTTTATTTTCGAGGCTTTGGGAAAACAGCTAGATAGCCAGACAGCTGGACAGCCAGACAGCCGAAAACAGCTCTCATTTCTTGATTACAAGCCGAAGGCGAAGCCCTCCGAAACTTTAGTGAAGGAGGGTCAACCTCTCAAGATCGATTATTTATCATACAGCCAAATTGAAACTTTTAAAACCTGCCCTCTTCACTACAAATTAAGATATATTTATAAGGTTCCGACACCCCAAACTGCATCCCAAAGTTTTGGAACAGTAATGCATGCAGTACTTAAAGATTTTTATTTAAAAGTTCGGGACGGAGAAAAACCAACCGATAGATTAATTCTTGGTTTGTTAAATAATTTGTGGATTAAAGAAGGATATGCCAATAAAGTCCAGGAGAAAAAGTTTTTGGAAAAAGGAAAAGATTATTTAAGAGGTTTTTTGAAAGAAGAGTTTAATCCCAAAATCAAAACAGCGGCATTGGAATTGCCGTTTGTGGTACCGCTTGGCAATAATCTGAAGATCGGCGGTAGGATTGATAGGGTAGATATATTGCCTGACGGTGGAATTGAAATCATTGATTATAAAACGGGGGCGACGATCCCTTCTCAAAAAGACGTTGACAAAAATTTACAACTTTCTTTTTATGCTTTAGCTGTGCAAAATGTTCCTACGGAACCATTCGGGGTTTCACCCCAGAATGTAAAACTCTCTCTTTACTTTTTAGATTCTCAGGAAAAAATAACGACAGAAAGAACAAAAGAAGAATTGGAAAAAGCGGTTGAAGAAATATTTAAAGTAAGAGATGAAATAGAAAAATCAGAATTTAAATGCTCCGGCCACCTGTTTTGCCAATCCAAATGCGAGTATTCGCTTTTTTGCAAATCCGATTGATATGGATCATGTCGCAATTATGAAAAAGTCTTGGGGATTAATTCCTAAGATTTTGGACGGCAGAAAGAAGATTGAATCAAGGTGGGGAATACATAAATGTTCTCCTTGGGGAAAAGATATAGACAAGATAAAAATATAAA
>Ga0210018_1000848_pt1 | contig 16028 bp, 15 predicted proteins | sample CryGeyCG2014_010_2_FD_183967 | JGI IMG/M metagenome (GOLD analysis project Ga0210018, IMG submission 183967) | Groundwater microbial communities from aquifer - Crystal Geyser CG09_land_8/20/14_0.10 (SPAdes) (version 2) | ecosystem: Environmental > Aquatic > Deep subsurface > Groundwater | place...
AAAAACAAGTTAAACTGGCTGACCCATTTTCAAATACTTCGTTCCCTTCTTTACTTTCTCAGCGTTTAAAAGAATTAGGTCCGTCATTTGCCGTGGCGGTGGGAACTGCTTTAATGGGATTAGAAACTTAGAAATTAAAAGTTAAAGTACTCTTTCTAATTTTTTGGTTTATTGGTAAAATTAAATAGAAGAGAAGAATGTATTATGCACGAGTGAAGCGAGTGCTTATGTTCTAATATTAATATGCCGAAAGAAGATTTAGTAAAAATTATTCCAAAACCAAAGCCGAAAATACCGGCTTACCTTAATTTTCTTTTTTGGTTCTTTTTAATTTTGTTGATAGTTTTAGTTGGCTTTTACTTTTTCTTAGAAAATCGGATTTCTTCTTTTGAACAAAAAAGAGAAGAATTAGAAAAAGAAATAGCACCCTCTCAAAATCAGAGGGAATTAGAAGAAAAAATAACTTCTTTCTCAAAAAAGATGAGTGATTTTCCAAAACTTCTTGAAAATCACAAAATTACTTCTAACCTCTTCAATTTTTTAAAAGCTATTTGTCATCCAAAAGTTCAATTCACTTCTCTAAGATTAGATGTTGGAGAATGTCAAATAAGTTTGTTTGGTAAGACAGAAAGTTTCCATACTTTAGGAGAACAAATTCTAATTCTCCAAAAAGAAAAAGATATTAAAGGTCTTGAGATTTCCAATATTTCTTTTGGCCAGGAAGGAAAAGTTAATTTTGGTTTAACTTTCACTTTCTCTAAAGAGCTTATTGAAAAATGAAACGTATTGTCATTATAATCTTAATTTTTCTCTCGTTTTTATTTTCCGTTTATTTTCTTTTCCCTAAATATTCTGATTTCAAGAGCTTAAAAGGGAAAGTTTTTGAGAAAGAATCCTTACTTCAAGAAAGGGAAGCCTATTTTTTGTATCTTGAAGAGACGGTTAAAACTCTTGAAAAATACAAAGAAGCTTTGAAAAAAATTAATTCCGCTTTACCGGATACGCCGTTACCCGCTTCTTTACTAAGTTATCTCCAAAAAAAATCTTCCGAGAATGGCTTAATCTTAAAAGCTTTAGGTCAGGTTAAAACTTCCGGAGCCGAAGCAGTAGAATCTAAAATCAAAGAATCTCACCTTTCTCTTGCTCTTGCCGGTTCTCTCCCCTCTCTTGAGAGCTTTTTAAAGACTCTTGAAAAATCTTCAAGAATGATTGAAGTGGAGGATATTTCTTTAGGACAATTCCAGGAAGGACTTTTGGAAATCAACCTCTCTTTAAAGGTTTATTCATATTAAGATGTTAGAAGATTATTATAAAAAAAAGAATATCAGATATTTAATTTTAGGGATAATTATTGTTTCCTTGATTATTTTGACGAGAGAAATAATTTTAAAACCTCAGCCCTTAGTAATTCCTGAGATTTTACCTTCTTTTCCTAAGGTTGAGATTGATTTCAAACTTTTAGAAAGCCCGGAAATTGAAGAACTCTCTCTCTTTGAAGAGATTTCTTTCCCGGAAGAAATTGGTAGGGAAAATCCCTTTGAGCCGTATTAATAGAAGCGGATTGGTCGCTTTGCTCCCTTCACGCGGATAACTACGCAGAATAACGCTGATAATATTTCTGCGTAAATCCGCGCTGATATCTGCGTTTATCCGCTTTTACAGATATGGATTTAATTCAATATTTAGTTAAAAAAAAGATTTTAAATAAAGACCAGAGTATTAAATTTAAGGATGAGATTAAAAAATTAGGCTTAACTCCGGAAGAGCTGATTTTAAAAGAAAAAATTATTGATGAAAAACAACTCTTTAGACTAAAAAGTGAAGTTTTTAAAGTACCTCTGCAGGAAGTTCCCACCGAAAGAATCTCCCCCGAAGTCCTTTCTATTATTCCCAGAGAAGCGGCTGAGTTTTATAAAATGGTTCCTTTGGCTCTCAAAAGAGCGGAAAAAGTTTTAGAAGTAGGAATGGTTTTTCCAGAAGATGTTCAAGCTCAAGAAGCTCTTAAATTTTTAGCCAGACAACAAAAATTAAGCCCCAGAATTTTTTTAATTACTTTTTCTGATTTCGAAAAATGTCTAAGAAGTTATCTTCTTCCGGAGAAAGAAATGGAAATGGCTTTAGGGAAATTAGAGGAAGAGATAAAAATAGAACCGGAGAAAAAAATTGAGGCTAGAGAATTTGAGAGATTAGTCGAAGAAGCGCCGATTATTAAAATGGTGGCAGTTGTTTTACGGCAGGGGGTCGAAGGGAAAGCTTCTGATATCCATATTGAGCCCACTCGAGAAAATTTAAGAGTAAGATACCGATTAGACGGGGTCCTCTATCCTTCTCTCTTTTTACCATTAAAAATTCACCCGGCAATTGTGGCAAGAGTTAAGATTTTGAGCGGCTTAAAGATTGATGAAACTAGGATTCCTCAAGATGGAAGATTTTCCACTATTATCAGAGAGAAAAGGGTTGATTTTCGAGTGGCAACTTTCCCGACCAATTTAGGAGAAAAAGTGGCTATCAGGATTCTTGACCCGGAAGAAGGAATGAAAAATTTAAGTGAATTAGGTCTCGGAGATAGAAATTTTAAATTAGTCAAGGAAGCAATTGAACAGCCTCACGGTTTTATTCTGGCGACCGGTCCCACCGGCTGCGGTAAAACCACCACCCTCTATTCTATTTTGAGGATTTTAAACAGAGAAGGGGTAAATATTGTAACTTTGGAAGACCCGGTAGAATATTTTATTGGAGGAGTTAATCAATCCCAGGTTAATCCGGAAATTAATTTTACTTTTGCCAAAGGTCTTCGTCATATTTTAAGACAAAGCCCTGATATTATCATGGTTGGTGAAGTTCGGGATGCGGAAACTGCTTCTTTAGTTATTCATGCCGCTTTAACCGGTCATCTTGTTCTCTCAACACTTCACACTAACAATGCTTTAGGGGTTATTCCCAGGTTTATTGACATGGGGGTGAAGCCTTTTTTGATTTCTCCAACTTTAAGTTTGGCTATCAGTCAAAGACTTATCAGAGTTCTTTGTCCTCATTGCAAACAAAGAGTAAAAGTTGAAGGGAAAAAGAAAAGTTATATTTTAGATAAAATTAAAAATTTACCAAAAGAAGCAATTAAAGATTTAAAACTTAAAGAACCTATCTATATCTATGAACCAAAGGGTTGTAAAAAATGTAATTTCAATGGCTATTCCGGGAGAGTCGGAGTTTTTGAAGTAATTAAAATGACACCTTCTCTGGCCGGAGTTATTGTTAAAAATCCGACTGAGGAAGAGATTTTGAAAGTTGCTAAAGCCCAGGGGATGATTTCTATGGAAGAAGATGGAATTTTAAAGGTTTTGGAAGGGATTACTTCTCTTGAGGAAACAATGAGAATAGCTGAAGAAAAGTAAAGAGTTTTGTCCAAAATTACGAGGCGAAGCCGAAGTAATTTTGGCAACAAAACCCAGAGCACACAAATATGATTTGTGTGCTCGGTCGAGCACTAAAATTTAGTGCTCTGACTTTACCGAGCACATAAAGCTTTATGTGCTCGGTGTAAGAACTTGTAAGACTCCCGAAGCACATAACAAGTTATGTGCTCGGTCGTCAACAATTTCTAACATGGATTATCAAAAACAACTTAAAGAGCTTTTAGAACTGGCTATTAAGAGAAACGCTTCGGACATACATATTTGTGTCGGTCATCCGCCGGTTTTGAGAATTTCTCGAGGTTTAGTTTTTTTGAAAGAGGAAGAAATAATCACCTCAAAAGATTCCCAGAGTTTAGCTTTCAGATTAATGAAAGAGGAACAGATTGAGAAATTTCTAAAAGAAAAAGAGATTGACTTTGGTTATGAATTTGAAGGTAAAGCCAGATTTCGGGTAAATATTTATTTTGAAAGCGGCAGTATAAGTGCTGCGCTGCGTATTATCCCCCAAAAAATCAGGACGGTTGATGATTTAAATCTTCCGCCGGTTTTACATAAACTTACCGAAGCTTCTCAAGGATTTGTTTTGATAACCGGAGCTTCTTCCCAAGGTAAATCTACTACTTTAGCTGCTTTGATAGATGAGATAAACCAGAAAAGAAGCGAACACATAATTACTATTGAAGACCCGATTGAATATGTCTTTAAAGATGATAAATCTTTAATTGACCAAAGAGAAGTTTATAACGATACTTTAAGTTTCTCTAGAGCTTTAAGGTCTACTCTGCGAGAAGACCCGGATGTAATTATGGTTGGAGAAATGAGAGACCTGGAGACAATTTCAACTGCCCTGACAGCAGCTGAAACCGGGCATTTAGTTTTTGCCACTTTGCATACCAATTCAGCCAGCCAGACTATTCACCGGGTAATTGATGTTTTTCCTCCTCATCAACAGAACCAGATTCGTTCCCAATTATCAGGCTCCTTGCTGGCTGTAATTTCTCAACGGCTGATATTATCAGTTAAGGGAAATATTGTTCCGGCCTGTGAGGTTTTGTTTAATAATCCAGCTATCAGTAATTTAATTCGGGAAAATAAAATCCATGAAATCCCCTCGGTTATTGAGACTTCGGCAGAAGTAGGGATGATTCCTTTTAATAAATCTCTGGTTGAATTAGTAAAAAAGGGATTAATTAAAGAAGAAACTGCTTTAAACTATTCGCTTAACCCCCAGGATTTGAAAAGCAGATTAGGAAAAGCCAGCCGATAAAGCATTTTCTAACATGCGTTATAAATACAAAGCCAGGACAAAAGAAGGAAAACTCCAAAAGGGAATGATTGAAGCTTCTTCCCGGAAAGGCGCTCTTGCTGTTTTAGAGAAACACGGATTATACACAACTTCTCTGAAAGAAGCGGAAAGGATAGGAATTTTGGAGAAAAAAATAATTTTCCGAAGGGTTTCTTCGAGTGACTTAGTTGCTTTCACTCGTCAGTTAGGAGTGATGTTAAAATCAGCAATTTTGCCGGTTGAAGCTTTAAGAGCCCAAGTCGCTCAAATTGAAAATCCTGATTTCCGGGAGAAAATTTTAAAAATATCAGAATTAGTGGAAGGAGGAGAGAGTTTAAGCCGAGCTTTTTCTATGTTCCCGCAGATTTTTAATCCGTTTTACATAGGAGTAATTAAATCGGGAGAAGTTTCCGGTAAATTAGCGGACTCTCTAAATTATTTGGCAAATCATCTGGAAAGAGAATACCAACTTTACCGAAAATTAAGAAGCGCCATGATTTATCCGGTCTTTATAATCGTCGTCTTTATCGGTATCTTTTTTCTGACAATCTTTTTTATTATCCCGAGGTTAATTGAAGTTCTAAAAACTTTCGGAGGAGAACTTCCCTTAATAACAAGAATAGTCATCGCAGTCTCGGATTTCATTAAAAAAGGAGGCTGGTTTATAATCATTGGAATTTTGGCAGTTTTGTTTCTTCTGCCTCAATATCTGAAAAGGTCCAAATCTGCCAGAGAGTTTTACGACAAATTTTTATTAAAATTACCGCTTATTGGTGAGCTGACCAAAAAAATCTACTTGACAAGGTTTGCCGAAAATCTTTCTGTTTTGCTTTCAACCGGTTTGCCAATTACCCAGGCTTTGAGGATTACCGGAGATATTATAAAAAACAATGTTTATAAAAAAATTTTAACAGAGACTCAAGAGAGAGTTTCTAAAGGTGAGAATATAAGTTCTGTATTTGCCAGTTATCCGGAAGAAGTCTCTCCTTTCGTTCTCCAGATGATTTTAACCGGAGAAAAAACTGGAAGATTAGACGAAACTCTAATGGAGATAGTTACTTTTTATAGGGAGGAGATAGATAGATCAACTTCTAATATTTTTTCTTTAATAGAGCCCCTTTTAATTCTCTTTTTGGGAATCGGTGTAGCTATTTTAGCAGTTTCAATCTTCATTCCCTTGTTCAAAATCGGGCTTGGAGGATTAGAGATGTAAGCTATCCGTCGCTACTACACAGCTTTGGTATCCTACGCTAAAGCTACGGAATACCCTATTAATAACCATTCCGTAGCCCGAAGGGCGAAGGATGGGAATAGCGGAGGGGAGGCTGTGGAAAAGTATTAGTTGACTTTTTTCTTTAAAAATTTGAAAATAGAATATAATAGTGTAAAATAAGAGAAGATACAATTTTGTATTCTTTCCCGGGCGCATAAAATTATTTATGAGCTCGCTCAAAGACAAAATTACCAAAGGTCGATTTGAATTAAATTTAAAAAATAAAATGAAATCAAAATTTAGAAAAGGATTTACGTTGATTGAATTGCTGGTAGTTATTGCTATTATCGGTATTTTAGCTTCAATTGTTCTGGTCAGTTTCCCTGGTGCTACCAAAAAAGCAAAGGATTCAAGAATAGTTTCTGCTATTGCTCAAGCAAGAACCGTAATGACTTATGTTAGTGCAAATGATGGAGATTATGATGCCTTTGAATGTGCTCATGTAGAAATGGGTGCATTGTGTAAAGAGATTGACAATAATTATGGAACGGATGCAAAGGATGATATGACACCAGAGCCAACTATTGGTCGCAGCGCTGCAAGTGGTGCTACAGCAGCTTGCATATGGTCTCCATTAAATGCTGAAGGTTTTTATTGTGCAGATAGTACAGGAATTGCTGGTTTTACTGCCATTGACCCCGCGACTCTTTGTCCGGCAGCACCCGCTAGTTATGCTACTAGTACCTGTCCTGCTGGTACTGCTGGATAAAGATATTAACTGAAAGAAGAATTTAGTGCTAAATATTTATTAGCAAATTTCGTAAAATTGCCCAGGAGTTTTTCTCTTGGGCAATTTTTGTTAGAATAATACCATCTCTTAGTCCATTCTCTTAATCCACTCTCTTGGTCTATTCTTTTGGTCCACTTTCTTGGTCTACTCTTGTTTGTTTTTCCTTTGTTTTTTCTCTTCCTTACTTTTTATCTTTGTAACATTTCGCTGCGATCGCATCAATTTGTTATTGTGTTAATTAAAAAATGGCTGTTTTCAGTTTGTAACATTTCGCTGCGATCGCATTGGTTTGTAATCAAAGGATTTTTTTGATATAATATAATTAATGAGCAAAAATAATCAAAAATATCTTTTTCAGAGGAGAAAAGTGAGTTTTGCCGGACGGCTTTTTGAAAAGGGATTAAATGCGGCTACTCTTATTTTATTTTCCCTAAAAGAAAGCGGAGAGCTCTTTTTAAGAGAATTACCAGATTCTTATCCTGCCTTTAAAATTTGGAAAGACATTTTTGGAGTTAATCCCAAAAAAAAAGAATTTACAAAAGGAGAAATCTCAATTAACCTTTCCCGTTTAGAAAAACAAGGACTTATCAGAAAAGAACCAAAAAGAAAAATGTATATTTTAACAGAAAAAGGCAAAGAATTAGTAAGTTATATTGAAGATAGATATTCTATTTTAGATAAATCATGGGATGGAAAGCTAAGAATTGTAATTTTTGATATTCCTGAAAAGAAAAAATATTGCCGAGAGTGGCTAAGAGAAGAACTTTTTCTACTCAACTTTAAAGAGCTTCAAAAAAGTGTTTATGTTGGAAAATACCCTTTACCAAAAAGTTTTTATCAAGAAATAATTCAGTTTAGATTGAATGATTTTGTTTTTGTTTTTACTATTGATAAGGTTGATAAAAAAGAGAAATTAATGGAATTATTAAAGGAGTAACTTAAAGAGGAATAACTTAAACAATCAATAACAAATCGCTGCGATCGCATCATTTTGTTATAAAAAAGTTGAGCTAATTTTTAATAGGACATTTTAATAAAGGACATTTTAAAGATTTCTCAATTTAGAATTTTAATGAATCTAATTTTATATTTAATTATTTTTATTTTTGGAACTTGCTGCGGCAGTTTTTTGAATTGTGTCATTTATAGACTGGAGAAAAAACAAAGTTTTCTTTGGGGCCGTTCTTTTTGTCCGAATTGCCATCATAATTTAGGATTTTTTGATTTAATTCCGATTTTAAGTTTTATATTTTTAAAAGGAAAATGCAGATATTGCGGCCAGAAAATATCTTATCAATATCCTCTGGTTGAAATAGCCACCGGGCTTTTGCTTATTTTAATTTTTTGGCATTTGGATTTTGGATTTGGTTTGGCATTTGGTATTTGGATTTTGGATTTTTTATATTTGTTAATTATTTCTTGTTTCTTAATTATAATTTTCGTTTACGACTTAAAACACTATATTATTCCGGATAGAATAATTTATCCTGCCATTACCATAACTTTTCTTTATAGAATATTTGAGAATTTTGGTTTTAATGTTTCAAGAAGTTTAGGATTTTCCTTAATGGCTGCTGCTGGAGCTGCCGCTTTTTTCTTTTTGATTTATTTTCTCTCCCAAGGCAAATGGATGGGTTTTGGCGATGTAAAATTGGCTGTTTTTATGGGTCTTTTTCTGGGATGGCCGGTTATTTTAGTCGGTTTATTTTCAGCTTTTTTTATTGGTGCTATAATAGGATTAGTATTAATAGCTTTTGGTAAAAAAACCTTAAAGAGTCAAGTTCCCTTTGGACCTTTTCTTGTTTCAGGAACATTTATTGCCCTATTCTGGGCAAAGAATTTAATTAGTTGGTATCTAAATTTATAATTACAAGTGAGGGAAAAATACAAAAATAAATTTTTGTGTTTTGACCGAACGCAGTAATTATCTGAGGTAGCAAAGCTACCAAAAGTATTATGAGTAAAGGACTTACTTTAATCGAACTTTTAGTAGTAACAACAATCATTGGTATTCTTTCTTCGGTTTTGTTTTTGGGAAGTCGGGGCGAGGAGAAGAAATTAGCCTTGCAAAGGTCGGCTTTTCAATTAATTCAAGATTTAAGAGAAGTACAGGGAATGACCATGGGAGCTGAAGAGATAGGTTGCAATGGAGGAGGGACATATAGTTTTGGAATTAATTTTGACACTACTTTAACTAGTTACTATCTATTTGCTGATTGTCCTACTACTGACCAAAAATATAATAAGAACGATGATAAACTTTTAAGAGAAGTTAAATTAGAAAAAGAAGTTGAGATAAATAATTTAAAAATACAAGAGTTGTCGACCTCTACTTTAGATATTGTTTTTTTTCCTCCTGACCCGACGACCCATATAAATCAGATTGAATGGGGAACTGAAGGAGTAATAACTCTTTCTTTAAAATCCGACCCAAGTCAACAAAAAACAGTAAAAATAAACTCAGCTGGCAGAATAGAAATAGAATAAATCTTGAAACTTGTAACTTATAGCCTGTAACGCAAGTAAAAAGAAAATTAGAAATAACTTGAGTTACACGTTACAAGTTACACGTTACACGTTACACAATTATGCAATCCAAGGGTTTTACTTTTCTTGAAGTCATGATAGCTATTTCTGTAATAACTATAGGAATTATTGGAATTTATACTTTGATTCCTAGAGTAATCTCTATTACTTCGGCTAATATTGATAAATTTATTGCTTCCCGACTTGGAGAAGAAGGAATTGAGGTCGTCAGAAACATTCGAGATTCAAATTGGCTTAAAGAAGGAACGGCTTGGGATAATGGATTAACTGATGGAGATTGGAGAGTTCAGTACGATAAAGATTTCTTATTAGCTTTTTCAGATGAACCTTTAAAGATTGATGGCAATGGGTTTTACAATTACGACGTCGGTTCTCTAACCAAATTTAAAAGGAAAGTCACTGTTTCTCATCTAGAGAATTATTTGAATGTTAAAGTTCAAATAACTTGGCCTAATAAAACTTCACCTTTTGAAGCCGAAGAAAACTTGTATGATTGGCGGTAATCACTTCGGACAGAAAATTATGAGAAAAGGATTTACATTAATTGAACTTTTAATAACTATGACTGTTTTTTCTATTGTTATTACTACCTCTTTAGGACTTTTTAGTTCTGCTTTCCGTGAACAAAGAAAAAGTATAGCTTCAATCTATCTTTTAAATGAAGCTTCTTATGTTACCGAATATATGAGTCGGGCTTTAAGAATGGCCAAAAAAGATCTTGCCGGCACTTGTATTGATTCTAAATATAATTACCAAAATCCCGGAGACGATACCTCTAAAATAAGATTTTTGAATTACCGCGAAAAATGCCAAGAATTTATTTTAGATGGTAATGAATTAAAAGTAGGAATATCTAACACTTCAATTCCTCCAACTGAGAAGGATTTTTTAACCCCTTCAAATCTTGTCGTTGAAGATTTAAATTTTAAAATAGTGGGCAGAACCCAAGATGATGAGCTCCAGCCAAAAGTAACTTTTATCTTGAAAATAAAGACAGAAGAATTAAAACCCCAGGAGTTAAATCTCCAAACCACGATTTCTCAAAGAGATTTGGACGTTGAATACTAATTCATGAAACATGAAACATAAAGCATGTAACATAAAACAAAAATCTGCAGAAGTTTCAAGTTTCAAGCCTCAAATTCCAAGAGATAGAGGAATTTCTCTTTATTTTGCCATTGTGATTCTTTCTGTTTTATCTGCTGCTCTTTTGGCTTTAATTACTATCTCAATAAGTCAAATAAAAATTATTCATACTTTAGGAAATTCGGTAACTTCTTTTTATGTAGCAGATACAGGTATTGAACACTGTTTGTACAGAATTAGAAAATTAGGAAACTCTGAGAATTTTTCTGGAAGTTTCAATGGAGATTCTCATACTTATAACGTTACTCTGACACCTGCGGGTTCTGATTGTAATGCTGTTAATTTTTGTATTAAATCAATCGGTGAATACAAAAAAACAAAAAGAGCAATTGAAGCAACTTACTGAAATGAATAAAAAAGACTGCAACCCACCCACCACATCCTCCCGCCTTCGGCGGGCCCCTGCTAAACTTAGAATAGAAAAGTTAAAAAAGGTGATTAACTATCACCGTTATTTGTATCATGTTTTAGACAAACAAGAAATTTCCGAGAGTGCTTTAGATTCTTTAAAAAAAGAACTTTTTGATTTGGAGCAGAAATATCCGGAATTTCGGACTCAAGATTCCCCTACTCAGAGAGTTGGCGGAGAACCCTTGAAAGAGTTCAAAAAAACTCGCCATCCTCAGCCAATGCTTTCTTTTAATGATGCTTTTTCAGAGAGTGATATGAAAGATTGGGAACAAAAAATTAAAAAGTTATTAAACAGGGAAGAAGTTGAGAAACTTGATTATTTTTCTGAACTGAAATTTGACGGCTTGGCCATTGAGCTAATTTATATTGCGAGTTTTCTAAAAACCGGTTCAACCAGAGGAGATGGAATCCAAGGCGAAGATGTTACTCAAAATTTAAAAACAATTGAATCAATCCCTTTAAGATTAAGAAGTGAAAAAGAAGTAGTAAATGATTTGGAAAAAGAAGGATTAAAAGAAATAGCTTCTTTTATAAAAAAAAATGGTTTGAAGGAAGTTGTTGTCAGAGGAGAGGCATTAATTTCCAAAAAAGAATTTGAGAGAATAAACAAAATTCAGGAGAAAAAGAAACTTACAAAATATGCTAATCCGAGAAATATTGCTGCCGGCTCCATTCGCCAACTTAACCCACGGGTGACAGCTTCTCGGAATTTAGTAGCATATTTTTACGATTTAATTTCCGGACTCGGTCAAAAAAACCATCAGGAAGAGCACAAAATTTTAAAAATTTTAGGTTTCAAAACTCATCAAGGAACAAAATACTGCAAAAACTTAGAAGAGGTTTTCAGATTTCACAGGTTCTGGCAGGGAAAAAGAGAAACTTTACCTTTTGAAATTGATGGAGTAGTTGTTCAGGTTGTGAATAATCAGATTTTTGAAAAATTAGGAGTGGTTGGTAAAGCCCCCCGGGCAGCAGTTGCTTTTAAATTTCCCCTGCGGCAGGCCGAAACAATCATTGAGGATATAAAAGTTCAAGTTGGAAGAACAGGAGCTGTTACCCCGGTTGCTCACTTAAAACCGGTTAAAATTGGAGGAGTAACTATAACCCGAGCTACCTTGCACAACGAGGATGAAATAAAAAAATTAGGAGTTAAAATTGGTGATACAGTAATCGTTGGCAGAGCCGGTGATGTGATTCCCGATGTGGTTAAGGTTTTAAAAGAATTAAGGACGGGTAAAGAAAAAAATTTCAAAATGCCGAAAAATTGTCCGGCTTGCGGAATCGAATTGGTTAAAATAGAAGGGGAAGCAATTTGGAAATGTCCAAATTCAGAATGTGCTGCCCGTCAAAGACGATATCTTTATCATTTTGTCTCAAGAACTGCTTTTGATATTGAAGGGTTGGGTCCGAAAATAATTGACCAGCTATTGGATAAAGATTTGATTTCTGACCCTGCCGATTTATTCACATTGAAAAAAGGAGATATAATTCCTTTGGAAAGCTTGCCCCGTAGGCCCCGCTCTTTTCGAAAAAAGGGCGGGGTCCTTCGGGGATTTGCCGAAAAATCGGCTGAAAATTTAATCAAAGCTATTCAATCGAAAAAAGAAATTACTTTCCCGAGATTTATCTATGCTTTGGGAATAGCCGAGGTTGGAGAAGAGACAGCCCAGCTTTTAGCAGATTATTTTCAGAATTTGGAGAAACTTAAAAATGTCTCTCAAGCCGAACTTCAGAATATAAAAGATATAGGTCCTGAAACTGCCAATTCGATTTATACCTTCTTTCGAGAAAAAAGAAATATCAATCTCGTAGAAAAGTTGGAGAATGTCGGAATTAAAATAAAGATTCCCCCTCGAGCAAAAATTTCAAGAAAACTTGTCGGTAAAACCTTTGTTTTAACCGGAACTTTAGAAAGTTTTACTCGAGAAACCGCTCGAGAGAAAATTCGAAGTTTAGGAGGAGATGTTTCAGAGTCGGTTTCTAAAAGTACTGATTTTTTGGTGGCGGGAGTAAATCCCGGTTCAAAGTTAGAGCAGGCTAAAAAATTAGGAACTAAAGTTATCAAAGAGAAAGAATTTTTGAAGATAATAACCTGATGATAATCTGATTATGAAAATTCTAAGTTTTTTAAAAAGATTCAATTGGTTTTTAATTTTACCCGCTTTTTTGCTGACTTTTCTCGGTCTTCTCAGTATTTACAGTATCTCTTCAGGAAGAGGAGATTTTTTAAATTTCAAAAAGCAAATAATATTTCTCTTTCTCTCTCTCTTTTTGATAGTTTTTTTAAGTTTTTTCGATTTAAGATTTTTAAAGAGGAATTCCTACTTTGTTTTAATTTTATATTTTCTTTCACTCCTCTCTCTTTTTGGTTTAATTTTTTTAGGAACCGAAATTAGAGGAGTTAAGGGTTGGTATAGGATAGGACTCTTCTCTTTTGACCCGGTTCCTTTTTCAGCCATTTTTTTAATTATCGTTTTAAGTAAGTATTTTTCCACTCGCCATATTGAGACTAAAAGATTTCAACCAATTCTTTTTTCTTTCCTTTATCTTTTATTCCCTCTGATTTTAGTTTTAATTCAACCGGACCTCGGTTCTTCTTTGACTTTAATTTTTGTTTGGTTGGGAATTGTTATTTTTTCCGGGATAGAACTCCGCCATTTTTTAATCTTAACTTTAATCTTTTTGGTTTTTATTAGTTTAGCGTGGCAGTTTTGGCTAAAAGATTATCAAAGACAAAGAATTATAAGTTTTTTGAACCCAGAAATTGATCCTCAGGGAATTTCCTGGAATATTAATCAGTCAAAAATTGCTGTAGGCTCTGGCGGTTTTTTTGGAAAAGGAATATTCAGGGGTTCACAAGCTCAGTATGGTTTTTTACCGGAACCCCAGACCGATTTTATTTTTTCCTCATTAGCCGAAGAGACAGGATTCTTAGGAGTTTTTATTTTGATTTTTTCCCTCAGTTTTCTTTTCTATAAGATAATGAAAATTGCTCTTCGAGTGGAAGATAATTTTACCAGACTTTTTGCTTCGGGATTTGGATTTTTGCTGCTCTCTCAAAGTTTTATCAATATTGGAATGTGTCTTGGACTCTTTCCCATAATTGGCATTCCTTTGCCTTTTGTCAGTTACGGAGGTTCCCAGCTTTTAGCTTTTTATTTAGGTCTTGGGATTTTGGCGAGTTTAGCTAAGGTAAGGAGTTAATGATAGGGACTTGACAAGTTTTTAAATAAATAATAAAATCTGAAATATACAAAGCGAGATTTTTATTTTTTGTTAAATTTTATTAAATTTTATTAAATCTTAGAAACACCTTGTTTTTTAATTTTTTTTTAGTTTTGAGAAATTAAATTAAAATTTGTTTCCAGCCCATACTTGGGGGTTATTTTTGCTATCTAAAGTTTTTATATCTTTATGAAAATTAAGAATTTTTCTAAATCAAAAAAAATCTTCCCTCTTCCTTATCTGTTAATTTATCAAAAGGAAAGCTGGAGCCAATTTTGGAAGGAGGGATTAAAAGAGGTTTTCGAGGAAATTTTTCCTATTCAAGATTACACCGGCAAGCAATTTGAAATCGATTTTACCGGTTACAGAACAGAGAAACCGAAATATAAATCGGGAAGTGAAGCTAAAGAAAATGACGATACTTTTGAAGCCTCTTTAAAGGTTAAAACTCGACTGCGTAATTTAAAAACCGGGGAAATTAAAGAACAGGAAGTTTTTCTAACCGATATTCCCTTAATGACAGAGAATGGAACATTTATCATCAATGGGGTAGAAAGAGTGGTAGTTTTCCAACTTACCCGTTCACCCGGTGTTTTTTTTACTTCCAGATTTTTTCAGGGAAAAAATTTATTTGGAGCAAAAATTATTCCTTCCCGAGGAGCTTGGCTTGAATTTGAAACTGACCTTTCCGGCTTTGTCGGGGTTAAAATCAATCGCCAAAGAAAAGTTGCTGCGACAACCTTATTGAGAGCTTTCGGTTATGATTCAACAGAGAAAATAAAAAAAGAACTTGAAAGTGTAGATATTGGAGAGGTTAAATATCTAAAAAAGACTCTCTCTCGAGATACAACTTCCAATCAAGAAGAAGCATTAGTCGAGATTTACAAGAAGCTCCGGCCGGGAGATTTGGCCAGCCCCGATGCTGCCAAAGATTTAATTTGGAATATGTTCTTTAATTTCCAGAGATATGATTTAAGCAAAGTTGGGAGATGGAAAACAAGACAAAGATTATCGGAACTTAAAGAAAAAACTAAAAAAGAAAAAAGATCATATGAAGAGATTCCGATGGAAGAGCGAGTTTTAAAACCGGAAGATGTTTTATTGACTATTAAAGAGATAATCAAACTGAATAATACTCCCGAAGCTAAACCGGACCATATTGACCATTTGGGGAATCGAAGAGTAAAAAGCGTTTCCGAGCTTTTGAAATCAAGAATCAGGGTAGGGTTAATGAGGTTAAAAAGAGTTATCCAGGACAGGATGTCAACTTTAGATTCGGCTACTTTAACTCCTTCCCAATTAATAAATCCGAGAACGATTATGGCTGTGGTTCAAGAATTTTTTGCCTCTTCACAACTTTCTCAATTCATGGATGGAGAAAATCCTTTGTCGGCGGTTGAACATAAAAGGAGATTGACGGCGACCGGCCCCGGAGGGCTGACCAAAGAGAGAGCCGGATTTGAGGTAAGAGATGTTCAATCTTCTCACTATGGAAAAATTTGTCCCATCCAAACTCCAGAAGGTCAAAATGTAGGTCTGATTTCTCATCTTTCTTGTTATGCCAAAATTAACCCTTTCGGCTTTTTGGAAACTCCCTATTTTAGAGTAAAAAATGGAAAAGTAACTTCAGAAGTTGTCTATCTTTCAGCAATTGAAGAGGAAAGATATAATATCACTCATGCTGGAGTGGAGCTTGGAAAAAATGACGAGATTATTCCAAAAGAAGTAAAAGTCAGAAAAAGAGGGGAGCCGCGGACGGCAGAAAGAAAGAAAGTTGATTTTATAGATGTTTCCCCGAATCAACCAATTAGTGTAGCAACTTCTCTGATACCTTTTTTACAAAATGATGATGCCAACCGGGCTTTAATGGGCTCTAATATGCAACGTCAAGCTGCTCCTTTAGTTTTAACTGAACCCCCTTTAGTTGGGACAGGAATTGAGACAGATGTGGCTCGAGATTCCGGCGAACAAATAATTGCCGAATCTCAAGGAGTTGTT